>ERZ836441.126-NODE-126-length-88345-cov-11.917601_pt1 | contig 88345 bp, 75 predicted proteins | sample MGYA00519686_ERZ836441 | MGnify/ENA primary metagenome ERZ836441 (study PRJEB31850, sample SAMEA3708800) | human gut metagenome | biome: human gut; feature: human-associated habitat; material: faeces | place: China | collected 2014 ...
TTTACAGCGGACTCTGACTCCGTATGTGAGGGTTCGAATCCTTCTCCCGCTGCCACAAAGGCTTTCGGCAATCGCCGGAGGCCTTTCTTTTTATCGTGTAAGTTCATAGCGCAAAAAGCAGGAGGGGACGCAGAGCGTCCCCTCCTGCTTTTTGCGGAGAAAGTGGGGCCTGCCGGGATAAAGGCAGGTCCCTTTTTTCATAATATGCAGTAGGAGGTGAGGCGGATGACGGATGCTAAGCGAGGAGCGATGCTACTTCTTTTGGGGCTATTCACGGCGGTTCTCCTGTACCCGGCGCTCCATGAGGGCGGACACATTCTGGTGACGCTGCTGCTGGGCGGCCGGATAAGGGAGGTACGGCTGGGAGCCGCCGCCAGCGTCCTTTGCGGCGGACTGCGCCATGGGGAGCTGGCGGCCGTGGCCTTTGGCGGGGTAGGGCTGCCGCTGGCGCTGGCGATGCTGCTTCGACCGAAGCACTTTCCGCTGTGGTATGTGGTACAGTTGGTGAAGGGAATCTCGGTGCTGGCAATACTGCTGTCCCTTATTTCGCTTATAGGATGCAAATATGGCGTTATCGTGGAAAATGATGATATAATGAACGCAGTACGGCTGTGGCCGGAGGGGAGAGGGGTTTGTCTTGTTCTGCTGTGTGCCGGACTTTTGCTGTCAGTGGGCAGCATCTGCGCCGCAAGGCCGGTGCAGCGGGTGGGAGAATACTTCGGCATAGCAAAAAAATAGGAGCACAATGGCCCCTTGAACCCTCATCTTGCGTAGAACGGTTGGTTCTTAACATCGACGAGATTTTGCTTTCTTCTACATTATAGCGATGAGCGAGTGTCTTGTCAATGAAAAACGTTCACGGATCGTTAATAAAATTGTCATTTTTCTGACTTACAGAACGGGCAGAAGCGTTCACATTTCCGGCATTTGCCAAAAATGCCAAAATATGGAAATCTCTACCAGAGAAAAGGGGCTGCATCATGTCGAAAAAGAGAGCGTACATACGCAAACGAAGAAGCGTTCATCTTCGCTGCCGGCAAAAGGCGGAGAACGCCCGAAAGGTACGAAGTCGGCAGAAGATTGTCCAGTCCCCGGAGCCTGCGTCTGTGACCTTTCAGGTGGCGGCAACCCTGTGGCACCGGACAAATGTGGCCCGTTACAAGGGTGCCACCGCTGTAAAATATGAAAATCTGCTGCGGAGCCACATCCTGCCGGAGTTGGGGGCTCGGCAGCTGGAGGAGATAAACACGCTGCTGCTGGCGGATTTTATGAATGCCAAGCTGCACTGCGGGCGACTGGACCATAGCGGCGGCCTGTCGTCCTCCTATGTCCGCAGCATGATGCTGCTGGTGCTGGACATTATGGAATTTGCCGCCGCAGAGGGCCTGTGTCCGCCCGTGAAAACCACGCTCCAGACACCGGCGGCGAATCGACAGAAGGTGGTGATCCTGGACACCGATGCCCTCCGGAGGCTGGAGACGTACCTTCTGGCTAAGCCGGACATCACCGGCACAGGGATCCTCATTTCACTGCATACGGGCCTTCGCATTAGTGAGGTCTGCGCCCTGCGGTGGGAGGATATCGACTTTCGGAAGGCCGTTCTTCATGTCCGCTCCACCGTGGCCCGTGTCAGGGGAACCGATGGCGGAACCGCCACCAGACTCATCATCGACACCCCGAAAACCAAGTCGTCCCTACGGGATATCCCCCTGTCCCGACAACTGATGGCGGTGCTCCTGCCCCTGTATGAAAAACGCCGTTCGGAGTACGTCATCTCCGACAAGAGCGGGTTTGTGAGCCCACGGACCTACGAATATCGGTTTCATCGGGTACTGGATCGGTGTGGCCTGCCGTCCATCAACTACCATGCTCTGCGCCATACCTTTGCCACCCGTTGCATTGAACTGGGAGTGGACGTCAAGACACTGAGCGAGATTTTAGGCCATGCCAACGTTTCTACCACGCTGAACACCTACGTCCACTCCTCCATGGAGCGGAAGCGGGAACAGCTGGAAAAGCTTTTTGTAGAATCATACTGACTGCATAACAAACGGCCAAAGGACGGTTTCAAGCCCATCTTTTGGCCGTTTTGCGTTAAGAACCAACCGTTCTACGCAAGATGAGGGTTTATTTTTGCCCTCTCACTAAACGTTCGTTTGATTGCGTGGACAAGGACTCCTGAAACAGGAAAAGGAATGTAAACGATGGAAAACGCCCAGCGGAAACGGGAGATCCTTGACGTCTGCCTTGCGACATTCATCCGTCGGGGGCTGTATGAGACCAGTGTGAGAGACCTGAGCAGAGCACTGGCTCTGCAATCAGGAGGGATCTACTATTGGTTCAAGGACAAGGACGATGTGGTGGTGACCTGTGCCGAGGAGGCGGCTCTGCGGCTGGAGGAGCATTTGATCGCCCCGGCCCTGCAGGATATCCGGGAGCCGGATCGGATGATGGAACGGCTGCGGCTGCGGGCAGATGAGCTGCGGCCGATGATGAAGTTCTTTGCCAGCGTGTGCGCCTGCAGCCGGTACGAGGAACGGCTGCGCCCGGTGCTGGGACGCCTTGCAGAGAGATATGAAAAATATGCCGCACGCTTTGCGTCGGAGCTTCACTGCGAGCTTCAGGAGATTGCTCCCTATGTGTATTTTGCCATCACCACGGTGACGGACTACATGATCTTCGGGGAGGCAAGCTATATCGAACCCCAGATCCGACTGATCAAGGCGGCTATCAGGAGTATTTTGGAAAAAGACGATACGGAGAGGACAATATGAAGATCAAATTAGCGCTATTGGACAGTGACCAGAATTATTTGAATCGGATTGTGACGGCGTTCAATATCAAGTACGCCGACAAGCTGGAGATATACTCCTTCACCAAGCTGGAGAGCGCCATGGCGGCGCTGGAGCCGTCCCGCATCGATGTGCTGGTGGCCAGCGATACCTTTGTCGTGGAGAGCAGTGCGCTGCCGAAGCGGTGTCAGCTGGCCTATTTTGTGGAGTCGGCGGACGTGGACTCGGTCAACGACCAGCGGGCCATCTGCAAATTCCAGAAGGCGGACCTGATCTACCGGCAGATCCTCAGCATCTATTCCGAGTACGCCGGGAGCGCCTCCGGGCTGAAGCTGGGGGATGATTCCTGCAAGGTCATCGCTTTCACGTCTCCCTGCGGAGGTGTTGGCAGCTCCACCATGGCGGCGGCCTGCGCCCTGCACTATGCCGCCCGTGGAAAGCGGACGCTGTATCTGAATTTTGAGCGCTTCGGCTCGTCGGATGCCTTCTTCGCTGCGGAGGGGCAGTTTGACATGAGCGGCATTATTTTTGCGCTGAAGAGTAAAAAAACAAACCTCTCCATGAAAATGGAGAGCTGTGTCAAGCAAGACCCCAGAGGTGTGTATTTCTATTCCCAGTCCAAGGTGGCGCTGGATATGCTGGAGCTGGGAGCCGACGAGATCGGACGGCTGATTTCCGAGGCCAGACTGTCCGGGAACTACGAGTATGTCATCGCTGATCTGGAATTTGGCATGGATCGGGCGTCACTTCAAATTTTGCGGCAGGCCGGTGCCATCGTCTGGACCGGCGACGGCTCGGAGATATCCAACCGGAAGCTGGCACGGGCCTATCAGGCGTTGGCAATCTTAGAGCAGAACGCAGAGGCGCCGCTGACGGCACGGATCGCATTGATCTACAATAAATTCAGCAACAAGTCCGGCACGGCCGTGACCGGCACGGAGCTTCGGAGCATCGGCGGTGCGCCACGGTATGAGCACGCATCCACAGCGCAGGTTCTGGAGCAGCTGGCTCCCAAGGAACTGTTTGATAAGATCCAGTAAGGCGGTATAGAAGATGAACTATGAGCAGGAACAGCAATTTGCGGCCGAGATAAAACGGTATGTGACGGAGCAGCTGCCTCTCAGCCAGATCAGCGACAGCGAGCTGCAGCAGCAGATCGAGGATATCGTGGAGCAGCGTATCGGAGCGGGGTACTGCTCCATCGAGCAGCGGGTCTCCATCGTGGAGCAGGTGTATAGCTCCATCCGTGGCTTTGGCCTACTGGACTCCATCATCAAGGATGACACCATCACGGAAGTGATGATCAACGGGCCTGAAAACGTATTCATCGAGCAGAATGGACGGCTGTTCAAGCTGGACAAGCAGTTCGAGAGCCAGCGGAAGCTGGAGGATATCATCCAGAGGATCGTGGGCCTTGCGGGCCGTGAGGTCAATCAGGCCAACCCTATCTGCGACACCCGGCTTCCCGACGGCTCCCGTGTCAATGTGGTGCTGCCGCCCATTGCCCTGTGCGGCCCCACGGTCACCATCCGAAAGTTCTCCAAGACCCCTATGACCATTGCCAAGCTCATTGAGTACGGGTCGCTGACGCAGGAGATCGCAGACAAGCTGCAAATGCTGGTGGAGGCCAAGTATAACATCTTCATCAGCGGAGGTACCGGCTCCGGCAAGACCACCTTCCTGAATGCGCTGTCGAACTACATCCCCAAGGATGAGCGTGTCATCACCATCGAGGACTCGGCGGAGCTGCAGATCGAGGGCATCGAGAATCTGGTCAGTCTGGAGACTCGCAACGCCAATGCCTCTGGTGCAGGACAGATCACCATTCGGGACCTGATCAAATCGTCGCTGCGTATGCGCCCGGAGCGCATCATCGTGGGTGAGGTCCGTGGCGGCGAGGCGCTGGATATGCTGCAGGCCATGAACACCGGCCACGACGGCTCACTCTCCACCGGCCATGCAAACTCCACCGAGGATATGCTGAGCCGCTTGGAGACCATGGTCCTTCAGGGTGCGGCAGGCCTTCCGCTGGAGGCCATCCGCCAGCAGATCGCATCGGCGGTAGATATCATTATACATCTTTCCAGGCTGCGTGACAAATCCAGAAAAACCATGGAGATCACCGAGGTGGTGGGCTATGAGGACGGCCGGATCGTGCTCAACCCGCTCTATGTGTTTGAGGAGGATGAGAACAGCACCCTGACGAAGGTGTCTGGTCGGCTGAAACGGACGGAATATGCAATGAAGAACGACCACAAGCTGCGGCTGGCCGGATTTCAGGAAACGATATAGGTGATTTTATGGGGAAGAGCAAGAAAAAAGAAAAGTATGTCCCGCTGACCGGCCTGACCGGTATCGGAGAGGACTATAACATCTACATCATGGATCCACGGGAGAAGATCATCGGGTATCTGATCGGCTTCGCGGCGGGATTTCTGGCGGCGCAGATCATGTTTGGCGTTGTCATTGCCAGCATTGTGATCGGTGCGGCGGTGGGCTTCTACGCCATCCCCGTGTACCGGCGGTACCTGCAGGAAAGGCGCCGGAAGGCGATCCTGCTGCAATTCCGGGATATGCTGGACTCGCTGAGCAACTCCTTCTCTGCCGGTAAAAACACCCCGGATGCCTTCACGGATGCCTACAGCGACCTGAAGCTGGCCTACGGTGAGCAGGCCCCCATCGTGAAGGAGATGGCCATCATCGTCAGCGGACTGCACAATAACTTCGTCATCGAGGATCTGCTGCGGGATATGTCCGCCCGCTGCGGCATCGACGATATCAACAGCTTTGCCGAGACCTTCGCCGTCTGCAACCGGCTGGGCGGCAACCTGAAGAAGGTGGTGGTGGACAGCCGGGATATCATCAGCGATAAGATCGAGATCGAGATGGAGATCCAGACCACCGTGGCTGCCAACAAGAATGAGATCAACATCATGTGCGTCATGCCCTTTGTCATCATCGCCATGATGGGGACGCTGGGACAGGCATCCATCACGGCCAATACGCCGCTGAACGTTCTGGTGAAGCTGATCGCCATCTTCATGTTTGTCATTGCGTATAAGCTGGGCCGGAAGATCACGGATATCAAGGTGTAAAGGGGTGGAGAAATGAGCTTTGTTGTTGCCTACGCTTTGGCAGGAGCGGGAACGCTGCTGGTGGTGCTATGGGTCATGCTGTACCTCCGGTACAGCAGCCAGTACGACGTCATGATCGCCGCCATCGATAAAAAGCAGTTTTTCCTCCCGGAGATCTTCTTCATCGGCTTCGGGTTCATGGATATGTTCAAGGTGAACCTGAAAACGGAGGCCGGGCGAAAAAAGGAAAAGAAGATCGCTGAGATCTACGGCGAGAAGTACGCCGAGTACTACCACAACTGCATCGTCGGCGGACAGATCACCTATGCGCTGACGGTTGCGCCGTTAGGTCTGTTCATCGGGGCCATGACCAACGACATGACCTTTGCCATTCTGGTGGTGGCTGCGGCTGCGGCGCTGATCGTCTATCTGGATATGGAGGTCAGCAGCGCCGTGGAGAGGAAGCACGACGAGGTACTCTCCGACTATCCGGAGATCCTCTCCAAGCTGACGCTGCTGGTGAATGCAGGCATGGTGATCCGTGAGGCGTGGACCAAGGTAGCCTATACCTGCGACCGGGCCATGTATAAGGAGATGCAGCTGACCAGCGAGGAGATGAACAACGGTGTCTCGGAGCTGGATGCTCTGCACAACTTTGCCCAGCGCTGCTCCGTGAAGGAGATCCGGAAGTTCACCTCCATCCTGTCGCAGAACATTCAAAAGGGCGGCTCGGAGCTGACCATGAGCCTGCGCTATATGAATGAGGAGAGCTGGGAGGAGAAGAAGCAGCGGGCCAAGCGCAAGGGCGAGACGGCCGGAACGAAGCTGATGATCCCCCTGATGATCATGTTCGTAGGCATCCTGTTTATGATCATCGTACCGATTTTTTCCAATATGCTGTGATGTTCCGCAGAGGGTGCTCTGTTGAATATAAATAGAAAATACATAAGGAGGAACGACTTAATGAAAATGAAGTTGTTGCGGGGTTATTTCCGTGCAAAGGGTCTGCTGGAGGACTTTGCCAAGGAGGAGAGAGGCGGGGCCGAGATCATCGCCATCATTCTGATTATCGTTGTGGTGATTGGCCTGGCTGCGTTTTTCAGAGATGGAATCAAGGAAGTTGTTACGAACCTCATGGAGCGAATCAAGGGCGAGGCGGGAGGCTTTCAGAGCTGATTCCTATGGCACTTTGCAGAACTATCCGTACACCGCAAAGATGCGGTGTACGGATAGCGCCCCGAAGAAGCGGAAGGAGTGGAGAAATGAAAGGCATTTTGCGGGAAAAGTGGAATAGTGAGAGCGGCTCGGCGCAGATCATCGAAATGACTCTGATTTTTCCAATCGTTCTGTTCGTGCTGGGCTTTCTGATCTATGTGGGCAGCTATGTGCTGCAAAGCACCGCCATGTATACCGAGGCGCAGAAGATCGCCGTGATAGCGGCCAGAGAGGGGCAGATGCCCGGCTATGAGAACTTCTTCGCCGGCACGGGGATCACCACAAAGACGGATTTTGACTGGAGCGACGGCTATATGCCCGGCAAGGATATCATCAATGAGGTCATGAAGGTACATGACCCGTATCGGTACTGGGGAAAGGGCTTTTTGAAGCGCGAGAACAAGACGACGATGGAAAAGGCCCTGCGGCAGCTCATTGCCGAGAACTCATTTCTGGCTGGGACCAATGTGGACTGCACCATCAGCGCCTCCGCCGACCCACTGGCGCCAGCCATCAAGGTGAACGTGGTGAAGCACCTGAGCGCACCGGGCTTCCTCCGGCAGCTGGGGCTGACGTCGTCGCTGGATATCAGTGTTACGGCGGTGGCGGTGGTCAACGACACGTCGGAGTTTATCCGCAATACGGATATGGTCTATGATCTGGGGACCTATCTCTGGGAGAATCTGAAGTTCGGCGACAGCAACCAGACCATGAGTCAGCGGGTGGCGATCTTCAAGCAGAAATTCACGGATGCACGGGCGAAGTGGGGGTTATGACAGCATGATCGACTTTTTTGAAAAAACCAAGGGCAGCATCAGCCTGTTTCTGGCGCTGATCATGCTGCCCATGATGACGGTGGCGGGCCTGATCGTGGACGGAGCCAGGATCTCTGCGGCCAAGGCATCCCTGTCCGGCGCCGGTGATCTGGCTATGAATGCCGCTCTGTCGGAGTATGACCAGATCTTGTACGATGTGTACGGCATCTTCGCCGTCTCGGAGAACATGGAGGAGCTGCAGAACAACGTCTCCCGATATTTTGCCAACTCCATCGACAACACCGGCATCCTCAACGACAGCGACTCCTATACACGAGAGTTTATCAACAGCATCTTCTCCTCCTTTTCCGGGGATGAAATGGAGTTCAACAACATCGTTGACTTGAAAGCGGACCGGTTCACGCTGCAGGGCGTGGAGTCGTCAGCCATCGGCAATCCCAAGGTGCTGGAGCGCCAGATCGTCGATTATATGAAGTATCGGGGCCCCATCAACATCGGCAAGGGCCTGTTGACGAAGCTGGGATGCATCGGTGAGACCTCCAAGCAGACAAAGGCCATCGAAGCCAAGGTGAATTACGATCAGAAGCTGGACACAGTCCAGGATGCCTGCAAGAAGGCCTATGAGGCCATCAACGAATACAATGATCTGATCGGCGGTAATTCGAAGTTTGCCTCCAACGAGTATCTCAATCAGCTTTCGCAGGATATCGACAGTGCGAAAAAAGATGTGGCGGACATGGTGAAGTATCTGGTAGCCTACAACAGCTCGGAGCTGAACGTACCGCCGCTTATCAATGAAAGGCCCAGCAGCCTTGATTCCCTGAGAGTCATTATTTTGAAGGACCAATGGGCAATCTTCAAGGTGGATTCCGCAACACGCAAGGAGGTGGAGTCCTACTATGAAAAGTCGAAAGCAGCAAATAGAGAGCTGGATACCATGGCCTATATTGAAGGGAAGCTGGCAGAGAGAGGCATCAAGGTCGTGCCGGTGGAAAATGGAGACTATGGGATTGACTTTGGAATAAACTATGACGAAAAGATGCTCAAGCTGGAGATCACACAGTCCACAGACTTGGGCAAAGAGATCGGCTATGTAAAAATCTACAAGGAGCTCCCAAATGTAAAGAGCAGCTTTACATATGCGCTGATGTACGGAATGTATGCCGAGAAGCTTCCCGATGAAATGAAGGTGCCTGATAAAAAAACGGAGGCATACACAAAACTCGCTATGTTCCTTGGCGAGGGAGGAAGCTGGGCAGAGCTGTGGGGTGAAAACGCCACAGAGAAGGGCCGGTCGGCTGCATCCAAGCTGTACGCTTGGGACAAGGACATCAGTGCCATAACCGGTGCGCTGGAAAAGGCGGACACGGCACTGGCGGCGGTGCTGAAGAATGTAGATGAGTTGGACGAGGCCCGGACCAACTGGGCCAATAAGGTGGATAACCTTTCGGAGGGCGACGTCAAGACCTCCATGCAGGGCGAATATGAGAATGCCGCCAAGGACATCAATAAGGATGCCATCAACAGCCTGCGGACGCTGGTGGATACCTACAAGAAACATTTTGACTCCGTCAAGTCCGTCATCGAGGGCATCAAGCTGTACGACAAGCCCATCTGCCGGGAGGACTATGGCTCGGTAGATTATAAGGACGAGTTCAGTTCCTCCATCGGCAAGAATGATTTCACGGAGCTGGGGCAGATCGAGTCCCAGGCGACGCAGATCATGAACAGCAAATATACCGGCCAGAGCGTCAGCAGCGTGACCCCCGGAAGCGCCAAGAAGGTCACGGAGGAGGAGCAGTTCTACGCCTACCTGTGCCGGGTCTGCGCCTCTGCCAATGCAAAGAAGAATAAGACCAGCAAGGATAGTGCAGAGAGCCTGAAAACGAACCTGATCTCTACCGGCAATTCCGGAGCCAACTCGACGCAGTCTACGGCCGGCCTGCCGGCGGACATCCCCGGCACCATCAGCGCCTCTGTGGACGAGAGCGTGCGGAAGGCCATCGACCAGCTGTGCTCCGACGAAGGCGGTGAAGAGGGCAAGAGTACCTTCCATGCAGAAAAGGTAGACTCCGGCAGTGACAAAGAGGCCGCCAAAAACAACAAGAACAATCTCACCAAGATATCCGAGCTGCTGAAGCTGCTGGGACAGGTTGCTGAGGCCGGGCGAGACAAGCTGTACCTTCAGGAGTACATGACGGAGATGTTCAGCTGCTACACCGACACCTTGAAAAAGGATGGTGACGGCAATCTGGTAGCCAAGGCCATGAACGGCAAGGATATGACCAACAACCCCTACTTTGGGGCCGAGGCGGAATATATCCTCTGGGGCAACGACAGCGTGACGAAGAACCTGCAGAGCACCCGTGCCATGATCTTTGGCATCCGCTTTGCCCTGAACGCCGTGTACGCCTTCACCAGCACCGATACCACCGTGCCGGCGCTGACGGCGGCCACCGCCATCGCAGGCTGGACGGGCTTCGGCGTGCCCATCGTAAAGACGGTGATCCTGCTGGCGTGGGCCATGGCGGAGTCCTTCGTGGACGTCAAGGCCCTCTGCGACGAGGGAAAGGACGTGGCACTGTATAAAACTTCCAACACATGGGCTTTGGGCTATGATGGATTGAAAAATAAAATTAAAGAAGGAGCAACCAATCTCATCCAAAATGTTGCCAATACAGCGGTCGACGATATCTTCGATAAACTGGAGAACGCCGCAGTAGATGCGACTGGGAAGCTTGTGGACTTTGGAACGGAGAATGTTAATGCATATGTGAATAAGACATTGGATGGTGTATATGAAAGTGTAAGAAGCGCTATCACAGGTCCAATTTCACAGCTGGCATTACAGATTGCCGGAGCATCTCAGGCCTTAAGTCAAACGGATATCATGAATAAGGTGGAGGGGACCCTGAAGGGACTGAAGAATAGTGGTTCAGGTTTGGTAAACGAGAGCATTGATCTGGCCGTTGAAAAGCTGTTATCTGATGAAGCAGAGAATATCGCTGAACAGTTATATGAGATGTACACCGCTGCAAAGAATGGGAATGCCATTGAAGAAATTAATAGAATGCTATATGGAACGGATAATAATAGCGGTTTAATTGGCAAACTCAAAATGAAAATTAATAACGCAATTCAGGGTAAAATCGAAGAATATGGGAACGAATTTAAGGCATCGTTGGAGCAGAAAATCACAGCGGGCGGCAATCAGGCGAAGGAGAAGATCAAGGATGAGATCAGCAGCTTTACGGCGGGGATCGCCGGAGATTCTTCTGGGTCCTCCGGCAGCACGGCGGCAGCCAGCGGCCTCACCATGAACTACAAGGAGTACGTCAAGACCTTTATCATGATCCATCTGCTGATGGGGGATGGCAGCAAGAACGCCATGCTGACCAGGACAGCCCAGTTGATCCAGGCCAATGTCCAGCAGCAGAGCAGCGGCTTTGATGTCACCAAGGCCTTTACCGTGGTCACGGCTACGGCGGAGGTATCCGTTCGCACCACCTTTTTTCAGGTCCCGGTGACTACCGTGCATGCAGACAACGAGACGTCTTATGAGCTGGATTTCAGCAGGATCGGCACCGGATATCAGAAGCTCAAGTATTCCAGCGTATTAGGCTATTAAACAGGAGGAACGTATGAAAAAATTTTTAGCTTTTATTTTGGCGGCCCTGATGCTGCTGCTGACCTTGGCGGCCTGTAGCTCCAATGGGGGAAATAAGGTTCCCCAGCCGGACAATGATCAGAATCAGACAAATGAACCATCTAAGGATGATCCTACAAAGAACACAGAGTACCGAGTAGAGGAATTGCTTGGGTACAGTCTTACTTTTGGCGGCGATGTAACTGAAAGAACAGTTACAGATGGGCTTATAGCTGAAACAGGGGAGTATGCCCTTATTGTCTACTGTTTTGATGATATCAAGTTTGACACTTGGGACAATGTAACGGATTTGTCGCTCGACCAAGTGAGGGATGCTATGGATGCGGCATTCGGATTTTATCCCACGGAGCAAACCAACAACACCAGCACCAAGACCGAAAATGACTATGGTGAGACCATCCTAAAGGTCAGCGGTACCATGACGGGGAATCAGGCCGGTGAGGGAACGGTGGATCGTCAGTTCATCGTCTTCTATTATGTGACAGATGAAAATGTTGTCCGTTTCTGTGTTGGCGTTCCCAAGGACGATTCCTCTGCCAGCTATGCTGCACTGGATGCTGCCATGGACACGCTGATCGAGAATCTCAAAAAGGCGGCGTAATTAAGAAACCATGAGAGGGTGAGACTGTGAAAGACAAAGGGGAAAAGGGCTCGTTTACCGTAGAGGCCATCCTGTCGCTGTCGATCTTCATGTTTGCCTTTGTGACCATCGTTTCACTGGCCACCGTTGCAAAGATCGAGAGCACCACCCAGTATGCCATCGACCAGACGGCCAAGGAGATCTCCAAGTATACATACATCGCCAGCCGGGCCAACCTGCTGGTGCATCCCAAGGACTCCGCCGAGGCCACGGTGGACAGCATCGACGAGGCGGTGCAGTCCATGTATGATTTCTCCGACGTGCTCAGCAGCTCCACCGGCGGCAACGGCGTGCCCCTGAACTCCGAGGGCCTGAGCGATATGCTCAGCGGCATGAGCGGCGATGATTTCAAATCCATCACCGCTTCGGCACAGAATGTGTACAACAGCTTTGCCCCGCTGATGAGCGACCCCAAGGGCGCCATCACGGCGCTGGCACAGGTGGTGGCGCAGAAGGGCGGCTCTGCTCTGGTGAGCCGGGTCATTGCCCAGCCGCTGTGCAAGGCGCTCCTGCCCAAGTACATCACCCAGCAGGATGACGCTTCGGCGGTGCTGGAGAAAATGGGCGTGGTCAATGGATTGGACGGACTGGACTTCAGCCTGTCCACATTCCTGATGGACCAGCGGACCATCAATGTGGTGCTGGTGTACGAGATCGACGTGAAGGGCTTCGGCATCTTCGACCAGAAGCTGATCGTCAAGCAGACGGCCAGCACGGCGGCATGGCTGGCGGACACCGAGGGCGTGAAGCTCAGCGACGTGGCTTCGAAAACGTCGGCGTGGCAGAAGAGCGACATGGAGCGTGGCAAGGACTACGTCAGTGAGCTGCAGGGGGAGAACCCCCATCAGGGTGTAAAGAACGGCGTGGGCGTGGATCTCTATGATCAGGACAGCAACACCTTTACGGCGGTCCACTCCATGAACGTGTTTGCCGCCTCCTACTCGGATTATGTGCGCTCCGGCGACGGCACCAAGGCCAGCGACTACATCCTGAAGCGGGAGAAGATCAAGGCGGCGCTGAAGGCCTACGCCAATGCACTGAACCGTGCGGTGGACAGCATCAGCGAGAGCATCGAGATGTCGGACGGCACGGACTGCCAGACGGCGCTGGAAAAGACCATGCACCGGGAGAAGGTCCTGATTATAGTGGTGCCGGAGGAGGCGACGGAGTTTGCCTCGCTGCTGCAGGAGATCGCCAATGAGATCGAGCAGGAGACCGGTGTCAAGGTCAATATCACATACAGAGACAAGGCGTTGGGAGGTTAAGCATGGTCTGCGGCATCATCATAACGATCTATACGCTTTTGCTGCTCGTTGCCTCACTTCTGTATGTGAAGAAGCGTTACAGCATTGAAAAAGGGGCGCTGACCCGGACGGCGTTCAAGGCGCATTGGGTGCTTCTGGCCATTACCGCAGCGGTCCTGCTGCTGTTTGTGACGCTGAGTATCCAATACTCCCTGCGAAATGAGCTGCTGAAGCTTCCGGTGCTGATGCGGTGGACGACCCTTCTGTGGGGCCTGTATCTCTTGGCCTATATCGACTACCGGGAACGGCTGATCCCCAATTTCCTGATCTGCGTCCTGCTGATTGCCAGAGTGGCCTTTCTGGGCTGCAATCTGATCTCCGATCCGGAGTACTGGCGCAGCATCCTGCTCTATCCGCTGATTGGCGCCGGCATCGGCGGCGTGATCTTGGCGGTGGCGATGCTCCTCTCCCGGAAGGGTGTGGGCATGGGCGATGTGAAGCTGTTCATCACCATCGGTGCATATGTGGGCAGTATGGAGATTATTGCGACACTGTTCTATACGTTTGTGGTGTCAGCCGTTGTCGGGATCGTTTTGCTGCTGATGAAAAAGGTCAAGCTGCGGGACTCGGTCCCCATGGCGCCCTTTGCGTTCGCCGGAGTGGCGATAGAATATGCGTTTATGCTGATAGGAGGATAACGGCGGATGAAGAAGGGAACTGCAAAGCTGATACTGATCGGCCTGCTCGCATTCACGGCACTGGCGTGGCTGGGGCTTCTGAAAAATCAGATCGATAGCAGCAGTGCATATAGAAAATATCTGGAGCAGGGGCAAAGGTACGAGGAGAAGGGCATCTACATCGATGCGCTGGAGAGCTACGAAAAGGCTCTGGAGCTGAATAGCGGCAGCTACGATATCACCATGAAGCTGGCGGATATGTACTATCAGGTGGGGGATTATAAGGGCTTTCTTGCTTGCTGCGACAAGGCCATTGAGCTGGCTCCCAAGGATCCGCAGGCCTATCTGAAAAAAGCAGATTATTACATGGAGAAGGCGGATTACAGCGAGGCCATGGAGGTGGTAAAGAGCGCCGCTAAGGTCAAGGACAACGAGGATATTCAGGCGCTTTCCAAGAAGCTGTCTACCACGTGCATCGAGAAGTACTCCTCCTACGAGACGGTAGGGGACTGGCACGTCCAGCCGGACCGCAACTATGTGACGGTGTCCGAGGAGGGCCGGTACGGGATGGCCGCCAAGGACGGGACCAGAAAGATCAAGTGTACCTATGAGTACCTGGGGGCCTATGACAAGGATACCGGCGTGATCCCCTGCTGTCTGGAGGGATCGTACTACTATATCGACGTCAAGGGCAACAAGAAGCTGGTAGGCGACAATACCTATCAGTATTTGGGTTCCTTTGGCGACGGTTTGGCTCCGGCTCAGCGGGACGGCAAGTACGGCTACATCGACACGGAATTTCATGAGCAGATGTTTGAGCTTGACTACGCCGGCGCCTTTGCCAATGGTGTAGCGGCGGTGAAAAAGGGCGATAAGTGGGCCCTGATAAACTGCAAGCTGAAAAACATCACGGATTTTACCTATGATGAGATTCTGGTGGACTCCTACGGCTACTGCTCCATGTTTGACCGTATTACGGTCCGTACCGGAGATAAGTACTTCTTCGTGGATCACGACGGCAAGCAGATCGGTGCCACCTATGACGGTGCGGCAATGGTCGCAGCCAACGACGGCTATGCGGCGGTGAAGGTGGGTTCGCAATGGGGCTTTGCGGATGCCAAGGGCGAGTTGGTCATCCAGCCGCAATATGAAAACGCCAGATCCTTCTCGCTGGGCTTAGCCCCGGTAGAGGAAAATGATCGGTGGGGCTATATCAACACCGACGGTGAGCTGGTGGTAGAGGAGAAGTATTTTGACGCAGGCGTTTTCTCCCCGGACGGAGCAGCCTGCGTGAAGAGCGTTGCCGCATGGAGCTTTCTGGTCCTGTGCGAATACGACAGTTGAGGTGGATCATCATGGATTTTTCTTACGAAAATCAAGGGGCAAATACCTATCTTGTCTATGAGATAAAAGAGGGGGACTCCATCGACACGTTGAGCCTGGGGATGCTCACCAATAACAGCATACCGGGACTCACCAGAGCCCTGTTTACGCAGATGGATGAGAAGAGGTATATTAAGTACAATGTTTCCTCCAAGGTGTCCATGCAGCAGTTTTTCGGCGGCGTTGTGAACCGTAAGCGGCTGCTGGGCGTTTTCAACGGGATCACGGAGGGCTTTCTGTCGGCGGAGGATTATATGATCGACACGTCCAGCATCGTGCTGGACCCGGAGTACATCTTTGCAGATGTCACGACCTGTGCCGCTGCACTGATCTGCCTGCCCATTGCCAATGCGGAGGGGACAGAACCGGACTTGGGTGCCTTCTTCAAAAGTGTCGTGGTCAATGCGCAGACGGACCCCACGGAGGACTCGGACCATGTGGCGAAGATCCTGAACTTCCTGAACAGCTCGTCGGTATTCTCTCTGCCGGGCTTCAAAAAGCTGCTGGATGATTTGCGCAATGAGCCTTCGGCGCCCACAGTGACGGTGGAGGTGAAGAAGATACCCAATGGGCAGCCCTCTGTAGGTGCGCCTGCGGTCCCTCCTGTACAAAAGACTGCTCCCGTCTATGTACCGCCCGCACAGCCGATCATCACACCGACCGTACCGCCCGCTGTACCTCAGCCGCCGCAGCAGCAGACGCAGGAGTCCCCGAAGGAGGAAATGTCGCTGCTGCACCTGCTGACCCATTACAGTAAGGAGAATAAGGCCCTGTACGATCAGCAGAAGGCGGCGCAGAAGGGTAAGCCCAAGCAGGCGGTCTCTAAACCAAGCAAGCCCGCAAAGACCGAAAGGCCCGCCAATCAGTCGGCAAAAAGCCAGAGCTTTGCGATTCCGGGTGTGGAGCAAAAGGGCAGCGCACCGAGCTTTGCGATCCCCGGACAGTCGGCCCCGGCCGTGCAGCCGGTGATACAGACACCTCCGCAGCCCAAGCCACAGATACCTGTGACCCCGGTCGTGCAGCAGCCTGCTGCAGTCCAGCCGGTGCAGATACCGGTCCAGCCGCCGGTTCAGACGATCCCGATGGTGCAGACCGGTGAAAAAATGGATTTCGGCAATACAACGATCCTCAACGGCGGCGGCCGGGTCGGGGAGACCACGGTGCTCAACAATGCCTCCCAGCAGTCCCGGCGCATTGCGCCATACCTGATCCGCAGCAGAAACCACGAGGAGATCGCCGTCAATAAGCCCCAGTTCCGCATCGGGAAGGAGCGGAGCTATGTGGACTACTTCATTGGGGACAATCCGGCCATCAGCAGAAGCCACGCCACCATCATCACCCGTGAGAATACATACTTCATCGTGGATACCAATTCCACCAATCACACCTATGTGGACGGCAAAATGATCCAGCCCAACACGGAGGTGCCAATCCAGCAGGGAACCAAGATCCGTCTCGGCAACGAGGATTTTGAATTTAAGCTTCGCTGAGATGCGCTATTTTTGCCAAGAGAGGATGTATAGCAATGAATTTCATCATCTCCACAGCCACAGATATCGGGACCACCAAGGCTACCAATCAGGATAGCTTTAACGCCCGTGTGGTGACGACGCCGCTGGGCCGGATGGCCTTTGCCGTGGTCTGCGACGGAATGGGTGGTCTGGACAAGGGCGAGGTAGCCAGTGCATCCGTGGTCAATGCATTCTGCAAGTGGGCGGAGCAGCGGCTTCCCGATCTGTGCGAAAGCGGCTTGACCGATTCGGCCGTCCGGGCGGACTGGGTGGGCATCGCCACCGAGTACAACGAGAAGATCAAGCTGTACGGAAAGCGGTGTGGTCTTGCCAGTGGCCTTGGCACCACGGTGACGGCACTGCTCCTGACGGAGCAGCGGTACTATATCATCAACGTCGGTGATACCCGTGCCTACGAGATAGGCGACCATGTGGTCCTTTTGACCAAGGACCAGACCGTGGTGGCCAGAGAGGTGGAGCTGGGGAACCTGACGCAGGTCGAGGCGGAGACCGATCCCCGGCGCAGTGTGCTGCTGCAATGCGTGGGTGCATCCGACGAGGTCTATCCGGATATGTTTTTTGGCGATACGGCGCTGAATGCCACCTATATGCTGTGCAGCGACGGATTCCGCCACGAGATCACGGAGGGAGAGATATATGCCTATCTGAACCCGACGGTGATGACCGATGCCGATGGGATGCAGCGCAATATGGAGGCGCTGATCGAGCTGAACAAGCAGCGCCGGGAGCGTGACAACATTTCGGTGGTGACCATCAGAACATTTTGAAATATGGAGGGAACGGGATGCTGGAGATAGGATCCCTCGTTGACGGAAAATATAAGATCCTCAACAAGGTCGGACAAGGCGGCATGAGTGTCGTATATATGGCCATCAATGAGAAGGCGAACAAGACCTGGGCAGTGAAGGAGGTCCGCAAGGACGGTGTACTGAATTTTGAATCCGTGAAGCAGGGCCTGGTGGCGGAGACGAATATCCTCAAGAAGCTGAGCCACCCGAATCTGCCGAGTATCATCGACGTGATTGATACGGAGGATTCGTTCATCATCATCATGGACTACGTGCAGGGCAATTCCCTGAACAAGGCACTGGAGGAGTACGGCGCCCAGCCGCAGGAGTACGTCATTGAGTGGGCCAAGCAGTTGTGCGATGTGTTGGGGTACCTCCACTCCCGGCAGCCGCCCATCATTTACCGGGACATGAAGCCCGCCAATATCATGCTCAAGCCGGATGGCAACGTGACCCTCATCGACTTCGGCACGGCCAGAGAGTTCAAGGAGAAGAATCTTGCGGATACCACCTGTCTCGGCACTGTGGGCTATGCGGCCCCGGAGCAGTTCGGTGGCATGGGTCAGACAGATGCCCGCACGGATATCTACTGTCTGGGTGCTACGCTGTACCATTTGGTCACCGGCTGCAACCCCAGCGAACCGCCCTATGAGATGAAGCCCATCCGGGAGATCAACCCCAGTCTCTCCGGCGGTCTGGAGCGCATCATCCTGAAGTGTACCCAGCGCAACCCGGAGGACCGCTACCAGTCAGCGGCGGAGCTGATGTATGCGCTGGACCACTACAAGGAGATTGACGAGGACTACAAGAAGAAGCAGAAGCGCAAGCTGGCAAAATTCATTGTCCCGACGGCCCTTGCAGTGGTATTCGCCGTGGCGGGCTTTGCACTGAGCCATGTGGCGGCCCAACAGGCCACGGATACCTATCGGGATATCCTGTATGAGGCGTCCAAGACGGCGGATTACGGGGAGAAGGTGGTACTCTATGGCGAGGCCATCGCCGTTCCCGATAAGGCCGGGGAAAAGGATGCCTATCTGGCGCTGATCCAGACCTACAAGGATAACGACTCCCGGTTCTCCGTGGAGGAGGCCAATCAGCTGACCAAGTACATCAAGAGCAACAAAGCGGCGCTGCAGGCGGATCCCGCCAACTATACGGAGATCTGCTTCGAGACCGGAAAGCTCTACTGGTATTATTACGATTACGGCGACGGGACTGACAATCAGGTCACACGGGCCAAGAGCGCCGTGGAGTGGTTCCAGGACGTGCTGGACAACGCCCCGGAGGGCTATGCAAACCTGAATATGGCGAGGGTCTATGTGAACATCGGCTCGTTCTACCGGGATATCACCACCGATATCACCGAGGCCAGCGATAAGGGAAAGTATAAGCCCTTCTTTGACAACATTCGTGAGCTGCTGGATACGGTGGCCACCGATGAAAATGAGAGCGAGATCGTGCGGCTGGAGCTGCTGGAGCTCTCCCGCAGTGCGCTCCAGCAGTATGCCACCAAGTTTAAGGGTGACGGCATCAGCCAGGCGGATATGATGCAGATGTACGATCAGGTGGAGCGAACGGTGACAGGCATCTCTGCCACTGCCGACACCACGGAGCATAAGAAGGAGGCCACCGTTTCGCTGCTGGCGGATACGAAAAAGGCCATTGAGACGGCATATGCCACGAAGGGAGGGAAGCAGGCATGACGGTTGAAACGCTGCAAATGCTCTCGACGGTGGCCTATGTGTTGGCGGGTGTTTTCCTACTGGCGGCCATTGCGATTTTCTTCCTGCTGGATATCCGCAGCGTCATCGGTGACGTAACAGGAGCTACGGCCCGCAAGGCCATCCGGGATATCCGGGCCCAGAACGAGGCCAGCGGCAATAAGGCATATAAGCCCAGCCCCGTAAATGCTGCCCGTGGCAAGCTCACGGCGAAGATATCGCCCTCCGGCAGACTGGAGCCACAAATGGCGGGAATGGGCGGCTCTCCGGGTACGGAGAAGCTCTCCACCATGGAGCTGACAGCGGCGGCAGAGGCTACCACCGTGCTCACCGAGACTGCGGCGGAGACGACGGTTCTGCAGCAGCCGGAGGAGGTGGGCGCCACAACGGTCCTGTCGGAAGCGGAGCGAGAGCCTGCCGCCCCGAAGCCGGAGGAGAAGCGCACATTCCACACGGATGTGGAGATGGGCTTTAGCGCCAGCTCTGAGATCATCGAGTAGTTTTTATCATCCGTCTAGCGGATGACAAAATAAGACACCAAGAAACACCTCAACAGTAAGGAGCAGTGAGAGATGAACGAAGTTAGAATGAAAAAACGCATTCTGTCTGCCGTCCTTGCCTTCCTCATGACCGTCAGTCTTGTGCCGGTCTCTGCGTTTGCAAGCACGGCGACCCATGCGGATGCCTTTACCATCTGCGTGACAGGCGGCGACGAGGATGCCAAGCTGGACGGCGCATCGGTGGATTATACCATCGAGGTGGATGGCACGGAAGGTGCCAGGAACACCGTGACCACCACCGACGGCGAGGCGGTCATTCAGGAGATGACCGCCTATGCACAGGACATCGCAGACGGCAAGGCGGTCACATTGGCCTATACCGTATCGGCGGAGGGCTATGACACCGTTTCCGACCGTGCCGCTGTCACGGATGTGACCGGCAATGTGGATGTGAAGCTGACGGTCAAGACCCCTGATACCGTGAATGTGACGGTCACCAAGACCGGCAACGGATTAGTCCGGATCAACGATCAGGAGACGGAGACGTCCACCGTGGAGAAGGGCGGCGATGTGAAGCTGGAGCTGATCCCGGCCAAGGGCGCCTATATTCAGGAGCTTACGGTGAAGGGTGAGCCCCGGACAGTGAAGAAGGGCGAGACGTTTCAGGAGACGCTGACCGCCGACGAGGATATCACCGTCAGCGTGACCTTCGTGCAGGAGTACACCGTCACTGTCACCGCCGACAAGGGCGGCAATGTGCTGCTGGACGGCGAAGCGGTCACGGAAAAGACCTACAAAGAGGGGACTGAGGTCGAGTTGTCTGTTGCGGCGGACGATGACTATCAGATCGAATCCATCGCCATCGACGGTACGCAGGAGGATATTGCAGATACTGCCAGCTTTACAAAGAAGCTGACGGTGGATAAGGACACGACGATCGCCGTGAAGTTCATAAGAGTGTACACCGTTACCGTCACCTACGACAGCCAGCTCGGAACGGTGGAAACCAACCCCGCAGCGCAGGGCGGCGAGGTGGAAGCAGTCCTCGTGAAGCAGGGCGGCACCCTGACGATAAAGGCCACTCCCGACGAAAACTACCGTGTCAGCGAGGTGGAGATCGACGGCAAAACGGAAAGCTTTGATGACAATCGATATGTAAAGGATACTCCCTTCACACGGGATATCAAGAACATTACTGCGCCCCACACCATCAAGATCACCTTTGCTCCCACGCTGCAGACCATCACGGTGATCTCCGGCGAGAATGGCAAGGTGGAGTATCATCCGGAGAAGGTGAGCTATAACGACAGCGTCGACTTCACCATCACGCCGGAGGACGGCTATATCATCAACACCATCACGGTAGACGGAGCCGATGTGAAGGCCAACGTGAAAAGAGCGACAGAGAAGTCGTATCAGCTGCTTCTGACGGAAGTCCAACGGGATACGAAGGTGACCGTCACCTTTACGGCGTGCCCCCAGATCGGCACCAACGACCTCACTGCGCTGGGGGGCATCACTTGGAACTCCGGCAATGCCATCCGCCGGGATGGCGCCACCTTCGTCTTTGCAAACAATGCAGCGGTCCGATTTTCTGCTGCCGCCGATGAGACTGGCAGCGAGACCGGGATCAAGGGCATCCAGCTGATTTTTGCCGACGGAACGACCTCCGGCGGCTACGATGCGGAGACCGCCTCCTTTACGCAGCCGGCGGACATTCAGGAAACCAAGACCATTCAGGCCATCCGGGTGTTCTACGGCGAGACGGAGATCCGTGTGGCACAGCTGGCAGACAAGAAGCTGGAGGGCCTGAAGATCGTCGTGGATACGACGGATCCCGCACTGGAGCTGGCACTCGAAGCGGCCAATACCAACGGCTACTACAACAAGAGCTTCACCGCCACGGTGAATGGCATCATCGACCCGGATGACTACTCCGGCATCCAGTCCGTGGAGTATTGGGTGGTAAAGGACCGCACCGAGACGAAGCAGGGGACCGAGACCCAGCGGGAGATGCTCTATACCTACACGAAGGGCGGCGATATCCTGCAAAAGCTGGATGGGCTCTCCTTCACCGTGGATGCCGGGAAGAACAACAGCGATAACGTTGTGATCTATGTGCAGGTCACTGACCGGGCCGGCAATGTATACACGACGGAGAAGGCAGTGAAGATCAACTCCACACCTCCTACCATCGAGATCAAGTTCGGAGATGAAAAGCCCGTCAATGTGGTGGAGGAGAACGGCACAAAGCGGGGCTACTACGATACCGTCCGCACCGCCACTGTGACCATCACCGACAGAGCCAGTACTCAGGCTCTCGATGCGGTCAAGTTCGATATCAAGGCCAAGAATGCGGCGGGCAACGACGTGAGCAACACGGTCACGATCGGCGATTGGAGAAATCCTGTTGATCCGGAGACGAATCTTCCTGACCCGGATAAAGTTTCCTGTGACGTGATCTTCTCTGGGGATGCCGATTACATCTGGTCTGGGGATGCCAATTACATCTGGTCCATCTCCTACACCAACAGGGCCGGCCTGTCCGCCCTGGCTGACAAGGACCAGACGAAGAGCGTAAACGCCACCACCATTGGCGAGACCCCCTACTGCTTCACCGTGGATACGAAAGCTCCCACCGGCACCATCACCGCCAACACCTATGTGGTGGGAGGAAAGGACCCCACTTCTTCCCCTGTATGGGAAGCGCTCATCGACAGCAAGAACCTGACCTTCGGCGTTTGGGCCAATGATAAGATCGTCATTACCCATAACGAAGGGGACGAGACCTCTCCCATCAAGAGCAAGGAATACTTTGTCCAGAAATTCGGGACTGACGACACCAAGAAGGCACCGCTGACGGCTAAGGAGCTGGATGAGCTGGCGCAGCAGAAGTGGACCGATATAGGCGAAACCACGGAATTTACACCCAACCAGCAGCTTGTGGTCTATCTGAAGATCACGGATATGGCCGGCCATGTCACCTACCTCAGCACCAACGGTCTGGTGGTGGACAACGAGAGACCTCACGAGGAGTTTACGGCCCCGGAGCTCGTGGTGGAGTCCGGTCTGACCAACAACAAGATCTATAACGGCGATGTGCCGGTGGAGGTGTCGGCAAACGATCCCGCGGAAAACGACGTGTATTCCGGCCTGAAGCAGGTGACTTATACGGTCTATAACGGGACGGTCTATAACGAGAAAGATGTGACCCAGCAGGGCGTGCTCTATAGCTGGGACGGCAAAGAACCCCCCTGCCAGTTCAAGGAGAAAATGGGCTTTACCGTGGATGCAAAGAAGAACAACAGCAACGATGTCCACATCCTGCTGACCGCCGAGGACAACGCAGGCAATGTCACGTCCATGGAGTATTCCATCAAGATCGATATCACGAAGCCTATCATCAATATCGAATATGACAAGAATGCGGCGGACAGCGGCATCTTCTTCCGGGAGAGCCGCCGGGCCAACGTCACGGTGAAAGAGCGCAACTTCGACGACAGTCTGGTGAACATCACCCTCCGGGCCACCAATGATGGCGCAGATATTGCGCTGCCCACGGTCAGCGGCTGGACCTCCAGCGGCGACCTCCATACGGCCACCATCGAATACACCGCCGAGGGGGACTACACCTTCGACATCGACGTGACGGATAAGGCGGGCAACCCCAACGAGCCGGTGCACTATGCCGACGGTACCGTCGCCCCGACGGCCTTCACCATCGATAAGACCCGCCCCACCATCAGCGTCACCTATGACAACAACTCCGCCTTGAACGGAAACTACTACAACGCAAACCGCACGGCCACCGTTGTTGTCACGGAGCACAACTTCGACGCCAGCCGGGTGAACATCACCCTCCGGGCCACCGACGACGGCGCAGATATCGCCCTGCCCACGGTCAGCGGCTGGACCTCCAGCGGCGACCGCCATACAGCCACCATCGCCTATCAGCGTGACGGGCTGTACACCTTCGACATCGACGTGACGGATAAGGCGGGCAACACCTCCGCCGACTTCACGGAGCAGACCTTCTATGTGGATACGACGGCTCCCACGCTGGAGATCACCGGCGTAGCCGACCGCTCCGCCAACAACGGCGACATCATCCCGGTAGTGTCCTATTCCGATACCAACTACGATGATGCACAGGTGAGCATCACCCTCACCGGCGCCATGCGCAAGGGCGTTGCGCTGGACGGCTCCTATGCCGACCAGCACAACGGCAAGGTCTTTACCTTCAAGAATTTCGCCAAGGAGAAGGAAGTAGACGATATCTACACGCTGGCGGCCACCCTGACGGATAAGGCGGGCAACACCACGGAAAAGACCATTTTGTTCTCCGTCAACCGCTTCGGCTCCACCTATGCCCTCAGCGCCGCCACGGAGCAGCTCAACGGCTCCTACGTCCAGACGCCGCAGGATGTGGTGGTGACGGAGACCAACCCCGACGCCCTCCAGAACATCCGCATCACGCTCTTCAAGAACAATCAGACCATCATCCTGCAGGAGGGTACGGACTACCGCATCGAGGTGCGGGGCGGCAATGGTCAGTGGTATGAGTACATCTACACCGTGCTGGCCAAGAACTTTGCCGATGACGGCGTCTATCGCCTGACCTTCTACTCCGAGGATGCTGCGGGCAACATAGCGGAAAACACGCTGGACACCAAGAAGCAGGAGATCGGCTTCGGCGTGGATAAGACCAAGCCCAACATGGTCGTGACCAATCTGGAGAGCGATACCACCTATCCTCTGGAGAACCTCACGGTGAGCCTGTCCGCCGGAGATAACCTGCTGCTTCAGTCCGTGGTGGTGTATCTGGACGATTACAGCAAGGCCTACAAGACGTGGACAGCAGAGGAGATCGCCGCCATCGTGGCGGACCAGGGCGAGTTCACCTTCGATATTCCGGGCGATTCCACCGGAGCGCATCAGGTGAAGATCGTCTGCACCGACGCCGCCGGCAACGAGCAGACGGAGGAGATCACCAACTTCTACGTCACCACGAATCTGTTCGTGCGCTACTACAACAATAAGCCGCTGTTCTTCGGCTCCATCGCCGCTGTGGTAGTGATCGCCGGTGTGGTGATCGCTTTGGCCGCCGGCAAGAAAAAGAAGAACGACAAAGAGAAGTAAGACCTGACCCGGCATAAGCCGGCATCAAAGCCTCCGGCCCCGGCCGGAGGCTTTGATAGTTTCGGATGATAAGGAGGAAGAAAAATGCCAGAGAATTTGATCGAGCACTTTGAGGACACGCTGCGCCGCTGCGAAAGCGGAGCACTGCGGGACGCTACCCGTCAGGCCATGGAGGGAACCAAGGTCTACCGGGAGGATTTCAGGGCCCAACAGCCGCTCGTGCCCCGGTATGAGCGGCGCATCACGGTGGAGGATACCACCACCTTTGCGGCGGCTGCCCGCTTCGGGAATCAATACGGCGTGGCTGTGCTGAACTTTGCCAATCCGGAGGTCCCCGGCGGTGGCGTGAAAAACGGTGCCACGGCGCAGGAGGAGTGCCTCTGCCGCTGCAGCAATCTCTATCCGTGTCTGGCCAATACACCCGGCGTATATGACGACTTCTATCAGTATCACTATGAGCACGGCCGGTATCTCTACTCCGACCGCCTGATCTACACCAAGGGTGTGACCGTATTCAAAAACGAGGATCTGAGCCTGAAGGAGCGGAACCAGTGGTTTCGTGTGGATGTGATCACCTGCGCTGCACCCATCCTATTCATGCTGCCGCATACGAATTCCGCCGTGCTGGGGGATCTGTTCCGTTCCCGTATCCGCAACATCTTCAATGCCGCCATAGATAACGACATTCGGGTGCTGATCTTAGGTGCCTTCGGCTGCGGAGCCTTCAAGAATCCGCCGGAGATCGTGGCGCAGGCCTTTCGGGATGTTCTGCTGGAGGAGCACTACGATACCTGCTTCACAGATATCGTCTTTGCCATCAAAAGCAGCAACGGCAACGATCCCTTTAAGCCGTGTCCGAACCTGATGGCCTTCCAGCTCGCCTTTGACGGTCTCTCTACCGAGGCTGCCAAGCTCCGCTTTTCCGGCCCCATGTGGCTGGTGGACGATGCGCCTACCCCGGAGAAAATACGGCAGGAGGAGCTTTCCCAGTGGAAAACGACAAACCTCTATCGAGGCAAACAATTTTCCGTCCTGGGAGACTCTGTCAGCACACTGGAAAGCTATAATCCGCCGGATCACAGCGTCTTCTACAAAGGCGACGTCTGCAGCCGGACGGGGGTCTATACCATGGCGGATACATGGTGGGGGCAGGTCATCGACTTCTTCGGCGGCGAGCTGCTGGTCAATGACTCCTGGTCCGGCAGTCGGGTGACAAAGCTGCCGGGGCAGCATGAGCTGTTCCCCTCCGGGTGCAGCGATCAGCGGACCAGCCATCTGCATATGCGGGGTGTCCGGCCGGATGTGATTTTGGTCTATCTCGCCACCAATGACTGGGCGAACGCCGTCCGGCCCATGGAGGACAGCGGAGTGTCCGGCGAGTGGTATTCCGTGTTCGAAACGGCCTACCGGCGAATGCTGCAAAAGCTGCGGGTCAATTATCCGGATGCCGAGCTCTGGTGCTGCACCCTCTGCTCCACTTATATGAGTACCGATCCGGCCTTTGCGTTTCCGGAGAGCGTAGGCGGTATCTCCATCGAGGTATATAACGATATCATCCGCCGCACGGCAGTGCTGGAGGGCGGCAGGCTCATCGATCTGTATGCCTATCACCTGCCCTATGATGCCATCGACGGCTCTCATCCCACCAGGACCGGCATGGAGCGGCTCGCAAAGCTTGTCTTGCGTGAGATGCTGGGCAAAGAGGCCGATGCAATTCTCGATTGCAGGGATGGACAGCATGAATACATGGCTTTTGAAGAAGGTACCGATGAAACCAGATACGTATGCAGATGCTGCGGAAAGTTGCTGACCGTAAAAAACTGGAAGCTGTTGACGCAGAAGGAGCGCCGACCCGTACCGGATGACTCGGAATATGTGATGCTGCCGCCGGATACCACGGTGGTCCTGTATTCCGATGTACTCCCCCTTACGATCCCAAGCACTGGTGAAAAGCTGCGGATCAAAAAGCCGATGGTAACGGTAGGCAGAGCGCATGACAGTGACGTCCACCTGAGCGCACGGACCGTGGCACGGAGGCAGGCGGCCTTTTTCTATGAGCAGGAAATTTGGTTTGTGCGAGACAATTTTTCTACCAATGGTACGTGGATAAACGGACGTAAGCTCATACCGGGAAAGAAGTATCAGCTTGCGGCCTATGATGAGATCGGTTTTGCAAGGACTGAGAAGGTCATATTTGACCTGCGGAATGAGTCGTACACACCTCCCCGGCAGGAAACGCCGCCGAGTCCAATGGGCGATTTTGCAGGGGAAAAGCGGATAGGGGAGTATGAGATCATCCGGACACTTGCCCCGTTGAGCGTAAAGGACGTTTATTTGGCGAAAAGCTCCCGTACGGATAGGCTTGTGGTGCTGAAGCCTTGCCGAAAGGATGATCGTCCCGCCCAAAAGGCCATCCGTGAGCTGCTCCTGAAGGAAGCTGACCTCCTCCGGCAGCTGGATCACCCGGCCATTCCAAAGCTGGTAGAGGTTCTGGAGGATGAGGAGACCCTCTGCGTGGTCCGGGAATATTTTGATGGCGAGACACTAGAGAGCGTCATGGCCAGAGAAGGGACTCAGGATCTGATCCAGGTGGTGGATTGGGCATGGCAGCTATGCGATGTGCTGCGCTATCTGCATGAGAGAAATTATGTCTACCGTGACATGAAGCCGGGAAATATCCTGCTGCGGCCCGATGGCCGTCTTGCACTGATCGATTTCGGCACGATGCGTGTCTATAAACCCGGCAAAGCGGGGGATACCGTCTGTCTGGGTACATGGGGCTATGCCGCCCCGGAGCAGTTCGGCGGTATGGGACAGACCGATGCCCGGACAGATATCTACGGTCTGGGGGCCACGCTCTATTATTTGGCGACCGACTGTAACCCCGGTGTGCCGCCCTATGAGATAGACTGCATCCATGCAATGCAAATCGGCGGCTTCCCGCATCAGTTGGGTGACTTGATCCAAAAGTGTGTGCAGCCCGACCCGGTGAGGCGCTTCCAATCCTGCCGGGAGCTGATGGAGGCACTGGAGGATGCCTCCTTCGACGTTACCACCAATCAGGAGAAGTTGGCTCAGTGGAAGCGGATCCTGCGCCGGGAGGAGCAGAGCTGAAGCTTCCGCTCCCTGTAAAGTAAATCCCTGTTCCTTATCCCCCTCCGGCCCCAGCCGGAGGGGGCCTTTTTTCCCGTCAATCCCGCCGATTCGTGAAAATGTCAGACACGCCCCTACGTTTTTATTGCAATTCTCCGAAAATAATTATATAATGTGAAATACCTATTGGTATGCGAATGGGAAAGGTCTGCAATATGGAAAAGATCCTGTCTGTATTGGAAAATATCAAAGGATACCTGCCCCTGATCCGCCTGGCGGACCTGCTGGACGTGGCCATCGTGGCGTATCTGGTGTATAAACTGCTGTCGCTGGTGAAGAGCACACGGGCCGCCAACATCCTGAAGGGTGTGGCTATTTTTCTGGCGGCACTGTGGCTGTCCTCGAAGCTGAACCTGCGGGTGGTGAATTACATCCTCAGCCACATGGTGGAGTGGGGCGTACTGGCCCTTATCATCGTGTTCCAGCCGGAGATCCGTCGGATCTTGGAGCAGCTGGGCAGCAAGAACATCCGCCTGCTGCGGACGCTGGCGCCGGAGAAGGAGCTGCCGGAGCTGGAGCGGGCCATCGACCAGACGGTGCTGGCCTGCACGGAGATGTCCCGCACCCGCACGGGTGTGCTGATCGTCTTCGAGCGGAAGATCTTGCTGGACGACGTGGTGCGCTCCGGTACCACGCTGGATGCCTCCGTCTCCAGTGAACTGCTGAAGAACATCTTTTTTGTCAAGGCACCCATGCACGACGGCGCTGTCATCATCCGTAACGGGCGGATCCTGGGGGCGGGCTGTATGCTGCCCCTGTCTAAGAATGTGAACCTCAGCCGGGATCTGGGGATGCGCCACCGGGCGGGCATCGGCATGAGCGAGAATTCCGATGCCGTGGTGGTCATCGTCTCGGAGGAGACGGGCTCCATCTCTGTGGCCATCGGTGGGATGCTGAAGCGCCACCTGCAGGCGGAGACCCTGTCCCAGCTGCTGCATAACGAGCTGATGCCCCAGCAGGAGGAGACGGACAAGGTCCGCTTCCCGCTGCGGGAGCTGCTTCGGGCCCGGAGAAAGGGGGCGCAGGACGATGGAGAAGAATAACACCAGCCGCAAGGTACTGCGGATCATCGGATCCATTCTGGTGGCGATCGCTCTGTGGATCTATGTGGATACCGTTACCTCTCCGGAGGTGACATTGAAGGTGAAAAATGTGCCGGTGGAATTCTCCGGCGAGGATACCACACTGGCGGATCGTGGCCTGATGCTGCTGTCGGGCTATGATACCACCGTGGATCTGGTCATCAAGGGTCCCCGGAACGAGCTGCGTAAGCTGGACCGCAGCAAGATTCGGATCGTGGCCAATACCAGCAATATCAAGGAGGCCGGCAGCCAGACCCTGACCTACGAGGTGGTGTTTCCGGACAACATCCGCAGAGGGAAGCTGACGGTGGATTCTGCCAGCATTTACAGCATCACCGTCACCGTGGGCGAGTTGGACAGCAAGGAAGTACCCATTCAGTGCGAAATTGTGGGCAGCGTGGCTGACGGCTACATGGCCGGGGAGCTGACGCTGGATCCGGAGGTGCTGCTGCTGCGTGGCCAGCGGGACGACCTGCTGAATGTCAGCTACGCCAAGGTGCGGCTGGATATCACCGGAGCTGACAAGACGGTGGTGCAGGCGCTGGAATTTGAGCTGTACGACCACAACGATGTGAAGATCGAGAACAGCGCCATCCGCAGCAGTGAAAAGCTTATCGGCGCCACCATGCCGGTGTCGACGGTGAAGGAGGTGCCTCTGCGGGTGAACTTTGTGGAGGCCGTGGGGGCCACCATGGAGACAGTGGACTACACCATCTCTCCCGCCACGGTGAAGCTGGTGGGCGAGAAGGCCCGACTGGATGAGATCGACAGTATCGTGCTGGATACCCTGTACGTGCAGGATCTGGAGGATTCCCAGAGCCTGACCTATACCATCCCCGTGCCGGAGGATGTGACCATTGCCGACGGCGTGGACACCGCCACCGTGACGGTGGTGGTCCGTGGCGTCACGGAGCGGACGCTGACCGTTTCCCGGTTCACCTTTGAGAATGTGCCGGAGGGCATGACCGCCACGGCAGAGACGGAGTCGCTGAACGTGCGGCTGCGGGGCCTGACAGCGGAGGTGAACGCCCTGACGGCGGAGAACGTCCACATCGTGGCAGACCTGTCCGGCCTTACCGGCGCAGGGGTCCACACGGTGCCGGTGACCATCCGCATCGAGGGCTACGAGAATATCGGCATCAAGGGCTCGTATCAGATGGTGGTGGATCTGTCGGTGACTCCGGATGAGCCGGGGCAGCCGTAGACATAGCAAGAGAGGTGTAAGCGACCATGACACAGATCGCAACGGTTGAAAAGATATTGCCCGGCGGCTTCGTGGAGATATCCGTCCCCCGAAAGTCTGCCTGCGGCCACGACTGTGAGGAATGCGCCGGCTGCGGCATGACCGGCGCCGCCATCCACGCACGGGCCAAGGACCCTGTGGGGGTCCGGCCGGGGCAGAAGGTGGTGGTGGAGAGCGCCACCCGGAAGATATTGGGTGTAGTAGCCCTGGTGTATCTGCTGCCGGTGGTGGGCTTCCTGCTGGGCTACTTCCTGTCGGAGGGACTGGCGGAGGGCGTCCGCTACGCCATCGCCATCGGCGCAGCGGCGCTGGCCTTCCTGCCCAGCGTGGCCTATGACCGCCACGCCAAAAAGACGGAGGCCCTGACCTACACGGTGGTGCGGGAGTTCTGATGTTCGGCTATGTGCGTCCTGCGGCGGATCGGCTGACTCAGGAGCAGACAGACCTGTTCCGCAGCGCCTACTGCGGCCTGTGCCGCACGCTGGGACGGCGGTACGGCCTGCCGGCCCGGATGATTTTGAACTACGATCTGGCCTTTCTGGCCATTCTGCTGGCCGGCGGCAGCGGCTTTTCCTGCGCTCGCCATCGCTGCCCGGTGCATCCCATCCGGGGCTGCCCCTGCGGGGAAGAAAACCCGGCGCTGGATGCGGCGGCGGATCTCAGCGTCATCCTGACCTGGTGGCAGCTGCGTGACGGCGTGGAGGATCACGGCTTCTTCGGGGGCCTGAAATACCGGCTGGCCGCCCTGCTTCTCCGCCGCAGCTACCGCAAGGCCGCCCGCCTGCGGCCGGATTTTGACCGGCTGGTGCAGAGCTGCCTGGGAGAGCTGACGGCGCTGGAGCAGGAGAATTGTCCCTCCATTGACCGCCCGGCGGATACCTTCGCCCGGCTGCTGGCCGGTGCGGCAGGGGAGGAGCCGGATCCTGTCCGGCGGCGGGTGCTGGCGCAGCTGCTGTACCATCTGGGCCGCTGGATATACCTGACGGACGCAGCGGACGATCTGGCCAAGGACCAGCGCAGCGGCAGCTACAATCCGCTGCCCCTGCGATTTTCGGTGCAGGAGGGCAAGCTGACGGAGGAGAGCCGTCAGGAGCTGGCCCAGACCATGGATTGGTCCGTGGAGCGGATGGCGGCGGCCTTCGAGCTGTTGGAGTGCGGCGTATGGCAGCCGGTCATTGAAAGTGTGGTATATGCGGGGCTGTATCAGGTGGGAAACGCCGTTTTGAACGGCACCTTCCATCAGCGGCCCTGGAGAGAGAAATACCCTGAACGAAAGGCAGGACACGGCGATGCGTGATCCCTATCAGGTGCTGGGTGTCCCCAGCACCGCCACAGACGAGGAAGTCAAAAAAGCCTATCGGAATCTGGCCAAAAAGTACCATCCCGATAACTATCACGACGATCCCCTGGCCGATCTGGCACAGGAGAAGATGAAGGAGATCAACGAGGCCTACGAGGAGATCCAGAACCAGCGCAAGCGCGGCGCCTCCGGCAATGGCTACGGAGCCTACGGCGGCAGTTATGGCGGCTCCTACGGCGGCTACGGTGCCGGCGGCTACGGCGGCAGCTATGATCCCGCCATCCAGCGCATCCGTCTGGCCATCCGTCAGGGGAACCTGAATCTGGCGGAGGAGCTGCTCAACGCCCGCAGCGACCACAACGCCGAGTGGAACTTCCTGAAGGGAGCCATATGCTTCAAACGGGGCTGGCTGGACGAGGCCAAGCGCTATTACGAGACGGCGGTGCAGATGGACCCCGGCAACCCGGAGTACCGGCAGGCACTGGCTATGGCGGAGGGTCGCTCCGCCGGTTACCGTCCCGCCGGATACAGCCGTGTTACCACCGGTGGCTGCGACGATCCCTGCACCCGCCTGTGCGGAACCATGCTGTGCTGCAATCTGCTGGGCGGCGGTGGCTATTTCTGTTGTATATAAACGGGGACCCCATCCCCTTTGAAGGAGGATAAAGCTGTGGTCAAGAGCATGACCGGCTATGGCCGGGCGAGAGAAACAAGAAACAAGCGGGATATCACCGTGGAGGTGCGTTCCGTCAACAACCGGTATCTGGACTGTACTGTGAAGCTGCCCAGAGCCTATGTATTCGCTGAGGATGCCATCAAGGGCCGTGTCCAGAAGGCGGTATCACGGGGCAAGGTGGACGTGTTCGTCACCATCGACTCCTCCGCTGCGGACGTGTCCGTGGTGAAGGTGAACGAGCCGCTGGCCCGCAGCTACTATGAGGCACTGCTGCGGCTAAAGGAGACCTTCGGCCTGTCGGGGGAGGTCACTCCGGTGGAGCTGTCCCGCTGCCCGGACGTCCTCTCCGTCACCAAAGCGGAGGAGGATCTGGAGACGCTGGCGGAGGACATCTGTCAGGTGACGGATGCGGCGCTGGCGGCCTATAACCGGATGCGAAGTGTGGAGGGCGTGAAGCTGGCAGAGGATATCGCCGGCCGGGCCGATACCATCGAGGACACCGTGGCCCGTGTGGAGGCGCAGTCTCCCCAGACGGTGTCAGCCTACCGGGAGCGACTGGAGAGCAAGATGCGGGAGGTGCTGGCCTCCACCACCATCGACGAGGCCCGCATCCTGACGGAGACAGCCATCTTTGCCGATAAGATCGCCGTGGACGAGGAGACGGTGCGCCTGCACAGCCACCTGTCCCAGCTGCGGGATATGCTGCGGGGGGATGAACCCGTGGGCCGGAAGCTGGATTTCCTCATTCAGGAGATCAACCGGGAGTGCAACACCATCGGCTCCAAGTGCAGCGACCTGACCATTACGCAGGACGTGGTGAATATGAAGGCCGAGGTGGAGAAGATCCGGGAGCAGGTGCAGAACATCGAGTAAGGGAGCGTTCTATGGAGCTGGTAAACATCGGATTCGGCAACCTCATTGCCGCCGGGCGGCTGATCGCCGTGGTAAGCCCGGATTCGGCCCCCATCAAGCGACTCATTCAGGAGACACGGGACGGCGGGATGCTCATCGATGCCACCTATGGCCGAAAAACGGCGTCGGTACTTATTATGGACAGTGACCATGTGGTGCTGTCGGCACTGCCGGCGGAGAAGCTGGCGCCCCGTCTGGGCGTCCGGCTGGAGGATCTGACAGAGGAGGAAGCTTAAGTGCAGAGAAGAGGTAAGACATTCATCGTATCTGGTCCCTCCGGCGTAGGAAAAAGCACCGTGCTGAAGGCGCTGTTTGATCAGCGGACGGACCTGTATTTTTCCATTTCCGCCACCACCCGTGACCCCCGTCCTGGGGAGGTGGACGGTGTCCACTACCACTTTATCCCGGCGGAGGAGTTCCACCGGATGGTGGAGGAGGACGAGTTTCTGGAGTATGCCGAGTACGTAGGCAACTTCTACGGTACTCCCAAGAAGTACGTGGACCGTGCCATGGACGACGGACGGGACGTCATTCTGGACATCGAGATCCAAGGCGCCAACCAGATCTGCGCCAAGCGGCCGGAGACGGTGCGTATCTTCATTGCTCCCCCCTCATGGGTGGAGCTGGAGCGCCGCCTTACCGCCCGTGGTACCGACAGTCAGGAGGTCATCCAGAGCCGCCTGCTGCGAGCCAAGGTGGAGCTGCAAACCGCCAGCAGCTACGACTATCTGGTCATCAACGATACCGTGGAGCAGGCGGTGGCGGAGATGGCGGCCATTCTGTGCGCCGAGCACTGCCGCCCGGCGGAGCGTCTGGAGCAGCTCCTGCATAAATAAGTCAAATTACAGCCGAAAGGCAGATAAGGAAGGTCGATCATTATGATGCTGTATCCCGCAATGAACAAGCTGACGGAGTATATCCCCAACCGTTATATGATGGTGAACGTGGTGGCCCGCCGGGCCCGCCAGATCGCTGAGGAGGCCGAGGCTACCGGCCAGCATTTGGACGAGAAGCCGGTGACGCTGGCCATCCATGAGGTGGCTGAGGGCAAGTTCGACGCCCACACCATCGACACGGAGATCGAGGAAGACTGAGGGAGGGACCGTCAATGACGCAGATCGCCAAGGTCGCTGTGGCGGCGGCTACCTACGCCATTGACAAGCCCTACGACTATCTGGTGCCGTCCGGTATGGAGCTCTCCGTGGGCTGCCGGGTCACGGTACCCTTCGGGCGGGGCAACCGCACCGCCGAGGGCATGGTGCTTCAGCTGCGGCAGGAGGTGCCTGCCAAGCCCCTGAAGGCCATCCGCAATCTACTGGATCAGGAGCCGGTGCTGACGGAGAAAGAGATACGGCTGGCCCTTTGGATGCGCCAGCGGTACTTCTGCACCTTCTACGATGCCCTGCACACCATCCTCCCGGCGGCGGTGTGGTATCGCTACCGGGAGATCTGGAGCCTCTGCCCCACGGCAGGGGAGGAGGGCCTTACGGAGCGGGAGCAGGCGGTGTGCCGGATGCTCTCCGACGGCCCGCAGGAGCGGGAGACCCTCTGCACGGCGCTGGGGGAGGATATCCCGCCGGTGCTGTATCAGATGAAAAAGAAGGGACTGGTTTCCGTGGAGACGGAGACCAGCCGCAAGGTAAAGGACCACATGGTGGAGCTGGCGTCCTTAGCCGCCCCGGCGCAGGAGGTGCTGGAGCGTCTGGAGCGCCGCCGCCGGTCCGCCCCCCGGCAGTATGAAGCTGCGGCGTTTCTGGCCAAGTGCGGCGAGACCACGGTTCACGACCTGTGCTATTTCACCGGCGCTACCCGCCAGACCCTCCGCAGTCTGGAGAAGCAGGGCCTCATCGCCCTCCGCAGCCGGGAGGAGTACCGCATCTCCCCACGGGAGTACGGTGTCCCGGCGGAGGAGATCACCCTGAACCAACAGCAGCAATCGGCCTATGACACCATCCTCCGCCAGACGGAGACGGGCCGGGCCGGAGTGACGCTTTTACAGGGCGTCACCGGCAGCGGTAAGACGCTGGTGTATATCCGTCTGGCCCAGACCCTGCTGGAGCAGGGAAAGTCCGTGATGATCCTGGTGCCGGAGATCGCCCTGACCCCCCAGATGATGGCCCGGTTCACCGCCTACTTCGGCCGAAAGGTGGCGCTGCTGCACAGCGGCCTGCGGCTGACGGAACGGTGGGACCAATATAAGCGCATCCGCCGGGGCGAGGCTGCGGTGGTGCTGGGGACCCGCTCGGCGGTGTTCGCCCCGCTGGAGCGGCTGGGCCTCATCATACTGGACGAGGAGCAGGAGAGCTCCTACGAATCGGAAAAAGCCCCGTGCTACCACGCACGGGATATTGCCAAATACCGCTGCGTACAGGAGGGAGCCCGTCTGGTGCTGGGCTCCGCCACCCCCACGGTGGAGACGGCCTATTACGCCCGCATGGGGGATTACGGCCTCTGCCGCCTGACGGAGCGCTTCAATCAGCGCCGCCTGCCGCAGGTCATTCTGGCGGATATGCGCCGGGAGCTGCGGGACGGCAATTTCAGCTGTATCAGCCGCCCTCTTCGGCAGGAGCTGGAGCGGAATCTGGCGGCGGGGGAGCAGAGCATCCTGTTTCTGAACCGCCGGGGCAGCAGCCGCCAGCTGCTGTGTCCCCAGTGCGGCTACGTTCCCCAGTGTCCCCGGTGCAGCGTCTACCTCACCTACCATTCCGCCAACAGGCGGATGATGTGCCACTACTGCGGCCACTCCCAGCCTGCGCCGGATACCTGTCCCGACTGCGGCGGCGCCATGAAGCATATCGGCTTCGGTACACAGAAGGTGGAGGAGGAGCTGACCCGGCTCTTTCCCGGTACGGAGCTCCTGCGGATGGATGCCGACACTGTGGGGGAGGGCCACGAGAAGCTTCTGCGGGAGTTCCAGCGCCGCCGCATCCCCATTCTGCTGGGGACACAGATGGTGGCCAAGGGACTGGATTTCGCCGGGGTGACGCTGGTGGGCGTGCTGGCGGCGGATCTGTCGCTGTACGTGGATCACTACCGGGCGGCGGAGCGCACCTTCAGCCTGCTGACGCAGGTGGTGGGCCGGGCCGGCCGGGGGGAGAAGGAGGGCCGAGCGGTGATCCAGACCTATACCCCCCGCAACGACGTGATCCTGGCGGCGGCGGAGCAGGACTACGACCGCTTCTATGACGATGAGATCCGTCTGCGGCGTCTGCGGCGTGATCCGCCCTTTGCCGACCACTTTACCCTCACCGTCACCGGCCCGGAGGAGGAGCCGGTGCGCCGGGCCTGCGCCCAGCTGTGCGCCGCTCTGCGGCAGGCACTGTCGCAGGAGCCGTACCGGGCCATGGAGCCGGAGGTGCTGGGGCCTGCCCCGGCCCCGGTGGTGAAGCTGAACAACCGCTACCGCTACCGGATCACGGTGGTGGGTCAAAACGAAAAACCGCTCCGCCAGCTGCTGGCGGCCTATATGAAGGCCTTCGCCCGCCGCCCGGAGCATCGCAATATGGCGGTCCACACGGACTGCAATCTGATGGATTAGAGGTACGAAGGATATGGCTTTGAGAAAGATCGTATTGCAGGGTGACGAGTGCCTGACCAAGGTGTGCCGCCCGGTGACGGAGTTCAATCAGCGCCTGCATACGCTGATCGACGACATGAAGGAGACGCTGCTGGATTCCGGCGGCGTGGGTCTGGCCGCCCCGCAGGTGGGCGTGCTGCGCCGTGTGTGCGTGGTGATGAACGAGGATGAGGACATCATCGAACTGGTGAACCCGGAGATCATCGCCGCCGAGGGGGAGCAGACGGGTCTGGAGGGCTGCCTCAGCATCCCCGGCAAGTTCGGCATCGTCACCCGCCCCTATACGGTGCGTGTCCGGGCGCAGGACCGGGACGGCAATTTTTTCGAGGTAGAGGACGAGGAGCTGACCGCCCGCTGCTTCTGCCATGAGATCGAGCATCTGGACGGCCATCTGTTCGTGGAGCACACGGACCATCTGATGACCGAGGAGGAGCTGGAGGAGTATATGAACCAGCAGGAGGAAGACGAGGAATGAGGATCCTGTTTATGGGAACGCCGGACTTCGCCGTGGCCTCTCTGCGCCGGCTGGTGGAGGACGGCCACGAGATCTGCGGTGTGTTCACCCAGCCGGATAAGCCCAAGAACCGGGGCCACAAGCTGGCCTTCTCCCCGGTGAAGGAGTATGCTCTTTCACAGGGCCTGACGGTGTACCAGCCCACCAAGCTGCGGGACGGTACGGCGCTGGAGCTGATCCGTACTCTGGCCCCGGAGCTGACGGTGGTGGCGGCCTATGGCCGCATCCTGCCGGAGGATATTCTGGCGGCACCCAAGCTTGGCTCCATCAACGTCCATTCCTCGCTGCTGCCCAAATACCGTGGCGCAGCCCCCATCAACTGGGCCGTCCTGAACGGCGACGCCGTCACCGGCGTCACCATCATGTATATGGCCAAGGAGCTGGACGCCGGGGATATCATTTCCGCCGCCGAGACCCCCATCGATCCCGACGAGGACGCTCTGACCCTGACGAACCGTCTGGCGGAGCTGGGAGCCGATACCCTGTCCCGGACGGTGCAGGCGCTGGCCGCCGGCACCGCCGGCCGCACCCGACAGGATGAGAGCGCCGTGACCTTTGCCCCCATGCTGAGCCGGGAGCTGTCCCCCATGGACTTCACCCGCCCCGCCCGCGGTCTCCACGATCAGGTCCGTGGCCTCCAGCCTTGGCCCTGCGCCGTGACGGAGCTGTCCGGCACCACGGTGAAGGTGTACCGTACCGCTGTGGGCGGCGCCGTCAAGGCCGCTCCCGGAACGATCGTCCGGGCCGATAAGACCGGCATCGAGATTGCCTGCGGCGACGGTCTGACCCTCCGTATTCTGGAGCTTCAGCCGCAAAACGGCAAGCGGATGGCGGCGGCTAGCTATCTGGCAGGCCACCCGGTGCAGGTGACGGTATGAACGACGTGAGAAAGCCGGACGCCAGAGAGACCGCTCTGGAGGTCCTGATGCAGGTGGACAGCGCCAACGCATGGTCCGACGGCGGCCTGAAGCGCACCATCGCCAAAAATAAGCTGGACAGCCGGGATGCGGCGCTGGCCACCCGCTTGTGCTACGGGGTGATCCAGAACCGGATGCTGCTGGACTACTATATCGGCTGCTGGTGCAGCCAGCGCCCGGAACGGCTGGAGTCCGTCATCCGCAACATCCTGCGTCTGGGGGGCTACCAGATCCTGTTTTTGGATAAGGTGCCGCCCCGTGCCGCCGTCAACGAGGCCGTGGAGATGACCAAGCGCCACCGCCGGGAAAAGGCGGCGGGTATGGTCAACGCCATCCTGCGGAAATTTGCCGCCAATCGGGAGGATATGCCGCCCCTGCCCAAGGGCAGCCCGGCGCAGACTCTCTCCCTGCGATACAGCCACCCCCGGTGGCTGGTGGAGCGTCTGCTTTCCCTCATCGGCGAGGAGGAGACGGAGGCATACCTCCGTATGAACAATCAGGTAGTACCCACTACCATCCAGACAAACCCCCTAAAGGGTACCCCGGAGGAGCTGGAGAAGCTGCTGCGCCAGACCGGCGCACAGGTGGAGCCCCACCCGTGGCTGGCGGGATGCTTTTCCGTCAGCGGCACCGGCGATCTGGAGCAGCTGTCCGCCTTCCGGGAGGGCCGATTCACCGTGCAGGACGCAGCCGCCCGTCTGGTGGCCACCGTGGCCGCCCCGGCCCAAGAGGATCGGGTGCTGGACGTGTGCGCCGCTCCCGGCGGCAAGTCCTTTGCCATGGCCATGGACCGCCGGGATCGGGGCCAGATCCTCTCCTGCGATGTCCACCCCCACAAGCTGAAGCTCATCGACAGCGGCGCCCAGCGTCTGGGCATCACCAGCATCCGCACGGCGCTGGCCGACGCACGGGAGGAGCACGCCGCATGGCTGGAGCAGGCGGATGTGGTAGTGGCGGACGTCCCCTGTTCGGGTCTCGGCATCATCCGCAAAAAGCCGGATATCCGGTATAAAAACCCCCGTGATCTGGCCCAGCTTCCGGCCATTCAGGGGGATATTCTGGAAAATGCCTGCCGCTATGTGTGTCCCGGCGGCGTGCTGGTGTACTCCACCTGTACGGTGCTGCCGGAGGAAAATCAGGAGATCATCCACGTGTTCCTCTCCCGCCACCCGGAGTTCCGGCGGGAGACCTTCACCTTGCCGGGGCCCGTGGGCCTGTGTGACGGGGAGGCGACCCTGTGGCCCCAGCGGCTGGGGACCGACGGCTTTTACATCTGCCGAATGCGGAGGAAAGCATGACTGACATCAAATCCATGACGATGGAGGAGCTGACCCATACCCTGCGGGAGATGGGACAGCCCGCCTTCCGGGGCGGTCAGGTCTTTACCTGGCTGCACCGGGGCGTCACCTCCTTTGAAGAGATGAGCGATCTGCCCCGTACCCTGCGGGAGCAGCTGGCGCAGACGTTCCATATCACCGCCCCCACCGTAGCCCGCAAGCAGGAGTCCCGTCTGGACGGCACCGTCAAGTACCTGTGGGAGCTGGCGGACGGCAACTGCATCGAGACGGTGCTCATGCAGTATCACCACGGCAACACCGTGTGCATCTCCTCTCAGGTGGGCTGCCGCATGGGCTGCGCCTTCTGCGCCAGCACCATCGCCGGAAAGGTCCGTGACCTGACCCCCTCGGAGATGCTGGATCAGGTGCTGTTCACCCAGCTGGATTCCGGCCGGGAGATCTCCAATATCGTGCTGATGGGCATTGGAGAGCCTCTGGACAACATGGATACCGTGCTGCGGTTTCTGACGCTGGTGAACCACCCCAAGGGGCTGAACATCGGGATGCGGCACATCAGCCTGTCCACCTGCGGCGTGATACCGGGCATCCGGCGTCTGGCGGAGCTTCAGCTCCAGCTGACGCTCTCGGTGTCCCTCCACGCCCCGGACAGCGAGACCCGCTCCCGCATCATGCCCGTGAACCGGGCCTATGACGTGGAGGAGCTGTTCGCCGCCTGCCACGATTACTTCCAAAAGACGGGCCGCCGCATCTCCTTTGAGTACGCTATGATCGACGGCGTCAACGACCATGACTGGCAGGCGGACCTCATCGCCCGGCGCATCGCCGGGATGCCGGGCCACGTGAACCTCATCCCCCTGAACGATGTGGTGGAGAGCCCCTTCAAGCCCAGCCGCCGCACAGCGGCATTTCAAAAGAGATTACAGTCCCATGGCGTCACCGCCACCGTGCGGCGGAGCCTTGGCGGCGATATCGACGCCTCCTGCGGCCAGCTGCGCCGCAAGGCCATGGAGGAAGGGAGAGACCTGCAATGAGAACATGGAGCGTAACGGACCGTGGTCTGGTACGCAGCGAGAATCAGGATGCCTGCGCCGTGCTGACGCCGGACGGCTACACCGTGGCGGTGGTCTGCGACGGCATGGGCGGCACGCAGGGGGGGCGGATGGCCAGCGCCATAGCGGTGGAGACCTTCACCCGTGAGCTGAGCCGGAGCCTGCGCCCCGGCATGAGCGCCGGACAGCTGGAGCAGGCGGCGGGCTACGCCGTGGCTCTCTCCAACGATGCCGTCCGGGAGTACGGGCTGGCCCATCCGGGCTTTGAGCGTATGGGGACGACTCTGGTCTCCGCCGTGGTCCGGGACGATCTGGCGCTGGTGAGCAACGTGGGCGACAGCCGGGCCTACCACATCACCCGTGAGGGCATCCGGCAGGTGAGCCGGGACCACTCCGTAGTGGAGGATATGGTGGAAAAGGGCGACCTGACCCGTGACGAGGCCCGGCACCATCCCCGCCGCAACCTCATCACACGGGCGCTGGGGACGGAACCCGGTGTGGCGGCGGATGCCTTCCCGCTGAAATGGCAGCAGGGGGACTTCCTGCTGCTGTGCTCCGACGGACTGATAAACACCGTGTCCGATCAGGAGCTTCTCTTCGAGGTGATTCACAGCGAGCCGCTGGACACGTGTCTGGATCGGCTGCTGGCCCTCTCCCGTCAGCGGGGAGCGCCGGATAACGTCACTGCTGTGCTGCTTATGAATATCTGAAGGAGATGACATCTATGGATCAATATATCGGAAAAATGCTGGATAACCGCTATGAGATATTGGAGCTCATCGGCAGCGGCGGCATGGCCAACGTCTACAAGGCCAAGTGCCACCGCCTGAACCGAATGGTGGCGGTGAAGATCCTGAAAAACGATCTGGCGGAGAACGCCGACTTCCGCCGCCGCTTCCGGGACGAGTCTCTGGCGGTGGCCCAGCTGTCCCACGCCAACATCGTGTCGGTGTACGACGTGTCCCGCAGCGGCGACACGGAGTATATCGTCATGGAGCTGGTGGACGGCATCACCCTGAAGCAGTACATGGAGCGCCGTGGCAAGATGGACTGGCGGGAGGCGCTGCACTTCATCACCCAGATCATGCGGGCGCTGAGCCATGCCCACAGCCGGGGCATCATCCACCGGGACATCAAGCCCCAGAACATCATGGTCCTGCGGGACGGCAGCGTCAAGGTGACGGATTTCGGCATCGCCTGTCTGGCCAGCGCCAGCCAGACCCTGACGCAGGAGGCGCTGGGCTCCGTCCACTATATCTCCCCGGAGCAGGCCAGAGGCGACCGCACCGACGCCCGCAGCGATATCTACTCCGCCGGCGTGGTGCTCTATGAGATGCTTACCGGCCGTCTGCCCTTCGAGGGGGAGTCCGCCGTGTCCGTGGCCATCCAGCACCTGAGCTCCGTCCCACTGGCCCCCCGTGAGATCGATCCCGATATCCCGGAGGCGCTGGAGCTGATCTGCATGAAGGCCATGTGCGCCAATCTGGAGAAGCGCTACCCCTCGGCGGATGCCATGCTGGAGGATCTGGAGAAGTTCCGCAAGAATAACTCCGTGGACCTTGGCTATATCCGTGCCGATCTGGAGGAGCCGGAGGATCACGAGCCTACGCAGGCCATCCCCACCGCCGCCATTCAGGCCGCCCGCAAGGAGCGCACCCCGGCGGAGGAGAAAAAGCGGGATAAAAAGCTCATCGCCATCGTGGTGGGCGGCTTTGCCGCAGCGCTGCTGGTGGTGTTCCTGCTGTTCAAGTTCGTGTTCAGCGGCATCAACGATAACCCCGCCGCCCAGTCCTATAAGGTTCCCGATGTTCTGGGCAAGACCGTGGAGGAGGCCCAGCAGATGGAGGGCATCAAGGGCGTGTTCCAGATCGAGGTGGCCGGCAGCAAGGCCGACAGCAACTATCAGCCCGGCCAGATCATCGAGCAGGACCCCAAGTCCGGCCATGTCCGCAAGAATAACCTGAAGATCACCGTCTGGATCTGCGCCAAGGAGGAGACCAACCTCATGGTGAACGTTCTGGGCGAGGATGTGCAGGACGCCAAGGTGGAGCTGACGAACCTGAATCTGAACCTGAACGTCCAGATCCGGGAGGTGTATTCCGACGAGTATGCCGCCGGTAAGGTCATCAGCAGTACCCCCGCCGCCGATGAGAGCATCAAGAAGGGCGACAGCATCCTGCTGACCGTCAGCAAGGGGCCTGAGACCAAGCCCGTCACCGTGCAGAATTACGCCGGTCTCAGCGTGGACGATGCCGCCCTGCAGGCCGAGAACGCCGGCCTCACCGTGGGCGCTCACCAGTATGAGTACGACGCCACCGTGCCGGAGGGCAGCGTCATCCGCCAGAGCCTCGCTCCCAAAACGGAGGTAGCCCCCGGCAGCGAGATCGTCTTTACCGTCAGCAAGGGCCCCGAGCCGTCTCAGACCACGGAGCAGACGGTGACGTTCGATATCCCCGGCGAGTACCTGAATCCGGAGCTGGGCATCCTGAACGTGGAGATCCGTCAGGATACCACCGTCGTCTACTCCACCACGGTGGATACCACGGACCCCGCCGCCGCCCGTTCCGTCAGCCATACCTTCACCGGTGACAGGGGAACCAGCATCACGGTGTACCTGTATATCAACGGCACCGAGGTGGCCTCTCAGGTGGTCAGCTTTTGAGCCGGGGCCGCATTGAAAAGGCCCTCAGCGGCTTCTACTACGTCCGCACGCCGGAGGGGCTGCTGCAATGCCGGGCCAGAGGAAAATTCCGCCGGGAGGGCATCAGTCCGCTGGTGGGGGACTGGGTACAGGTCCGTGATCTGGGAGGCGGCGAGGGCTTCGTGGAGGCCATCGAGCCCCGGCAGAACCAGTTTGCCCGCCCCGCCGCCGCCAACATCGACCAGCTGGTCATCATCGGCTCACAGGCCATCCCCACCACGGATCCCTACCTCATCGACCGCATTGCCTCCATCGCCGTCCTGAAGGGCTGCCGGGTGCTGCTGTGCCTGAATAAATGCGATTTGGACCCGGCGCAGGAGCTATACGACAGCTATGCCGCCTCCGCCATTCCGGTGCTGCGGGTCAGTGCCGCCACCGGGGAGGGCCTGCCGGAGCTGCGCCGTGCCATGAAGGGAAAGCTGAACGCCCTCACCGGCAACTCCGGCGTGGGCAAGTCCAGCATCCTGAACGCCATGGAGCCGGTGTTCGGCCTGCCGGTGGGGGAGGTCAGCAAGGCTCTGGGCCGTGGCCGCCACACCACCCGCCATGTGGAGATGTTCCCGCTGGACGAGGATACCTACGTTATCGACACGCCGGGCTTCTCCTCCTTCGACACGGAGGAGTTGGATCTGGAGCTGAAGGCCCGCCTGCCGGAGACCTTCCCGGAGTTTGCCCCCTATCTGGGCCAGTGCCGGTTCGTGGGGTGCAGCCATGTGAAGGAAAAGGGCTGCGCCGTGCTGCAGGCGGTGAAGGACGGTAAGATCCCCGCCAGCCGCCACCGCAGCTATGTGCGGCTGTATGACGAGCTGAAGGACCTGCGGGACTGGCAGCACAAATAGAGAACGCTCAGAGAGGGCGGAAGCATCGCTTCCGCTCTCTCTTTGTGCGCCGCCGCTGTCACGCCCGCCCCTCCCGGCATATACTGCCATAGAAGCGAAACGGAGAGGGAGGGACGTCACATGAGACACGGAGACGGCTGCGGGAGATTTCTGGGCATCTGCGCACTGGGGCTGGGACTGGGTATCCTCATTGCCGCCATCTTTCCGGTGGGCGTGCTGATGTTTCTGGTGTCGTTCCTGCTGATCGCCTGTGGGATCGTTTGCTTGAAGGATAGGAGGTAGCTGCTGTGAAGATCGTGGTTTGGAAGTCGCCCCGTCTGCTGCGTGGGGTTCTGCGGATGCTCTTCGGCATCCGGGAATAAACGGCGGAAACGGCTCATAGAGTAGTCCTGCGCAGTAAGAAATTACGGGAGGACGAAAACATGGAGCTGGAACTGCAATATACGGAGCTGTCCTGCTGCGAGGCAGGGGAGAGCGTTACCCTGACGCAGGAGGAGGCGCTGGAGGCGGCGATCCCGGAGTACTGCCCGGAGGTCACCCGCATCGTGGACGCCGTAGGACAGCTGTGCCTGCGGGAATATACGAGCCGGCAGATCAGCGGCTCGGTGCTGGTCACGGTGCTCTATACATCGGAGGAGAGCCCCGGCCTGCGGAGCCTGACGCTGCCGGTGCCGTTTCTGACCCAAGCGGACGACAAGCGCCTCACCGGCTGCGACACCGTCTGCATGGCGGGCCGCCTGCTGCTGACGGAGGCCAGAGCCGTCACCGGCCGAAAGCTGTACCTGCGGGTCATGCCGGAGCTGACTCTCACCGGCTACACCTGCCGCCGCCACCGCATCTGCACCGGCGTAGGGGAGGAGCCTACCCTGCGCCTGCACCGTCAGGAGCAGTCCCTTACCCTGCTGACCTCGGTGACGCAGCGGCAGAGCAGCGTGACTCAGGAGCTCCAGCCCCAGGACTGGGGCGAGCCGCCGGAGGAACTGCTGGCCCAGCGCATCTGCCCCCGCATCACCGGCAGCCAGCCGGTGGGGAGCCGCCTGCTGGCAAAGGGCGAGGCCCGCATCTGCCTGCTGTACCGCACGCAGGACGGCTCCCTCCACACATGGGAGGACACCCTGCCCTTTTCCTGCCTTCTGGACGGCCTTACCGTCCCGGAGGAGGCGCAGGTCACGGTCACCGGCTCCTGCGGCACGGCCCGGCTCATCCGCAGCGACGGCGCAGCCGCCATCGGGGTGGAGCTGACCCTGAGCCTACTGGTGCGGACCTATGAGACGGTCACCGTCGCCCCGGTGACGGACCTGTACAGCACCCGCTGGGACACCGCTCTCCAGCGCCAGAGCCTGACCTTGACGGAGACCTGGCCCCCGGAGACGGTACAGCCGGAGGTACATCAGGAGCTGGAGAGCCGCCCCTTCCTGTATGTGACGGCGGCGGACTGCGGTGCCGTCACCACAGGGCAGGAGGGGGATCATACCACCCTCCGCACCCCTCTGCGGCTGCGGCTGCTGTATCTGGATGAATCCGGCGCACCGGTCACGGCGGAGCGCACCGACGAGGCCGCCGCCCCCGTGCCTGGGGATGTGACCACCGCCCGTGCCGCCTGCCTGTCTCCCAGCCTGCGCCCCTCCGGCACGGGACTGGAGCTGACGGTCCCGGTGGAGCTGACGGTGGAGCGCAGCCGCCGATGCACATGGGACGCCATTACCGCCGCAGAGCTGACGGAGCCGGAGCCGGGACGGCGTCCCTCTCTGGTGCTGTGCCGGCCGAAGAAAGGGGAGAGCCTGTGGGAGCTGGCCAAGCGCTACCGCACGGATGAGCAGGCCATCTGCGCCGCCAACGGATTGGAGCAGGAGACTCCGCTGCCGTCGGGGCTGCTGCTGATCCCCCGTGTAAGATAGCAGAAAAAGAGCGTAGGCGATGCCTGCGCTCTTTTTTCGTAGAAAGCCTTATCCCTGTGCGTACCGGGCCAGAAACTGCCGGGTGCGCTCCTCCTTGGGGTGATCCATCACCATGCGTGGCTCCCCCTGCTCCACGATGACGCCCCCGTCCATGAAGATGACCTGATCCGCCACATCACGGGCAAAGACCATCTCGTGGGTGACGATGACCATGGTGGTGCGCTGCCGGGCCAGCTGCCGGATGACCTTCAGCACCTCACCGGTAAGCTCCGGGTCCAGCGCCGAGGTGGGCTCATCGAAGCACAGAATGTCCGGCTTCATGGCCAGCGCACGGGCAATGGCCACCCGCTGCTTCTGTCCGCCGGAGAGCTGGTGGGGATAGTGTCCCATCCGATCCTCCAGCCCCATCTGCTCCAGCAGGGCTTCGCCCTCCCGGCGGATGGCCTCCGGGGCCTCCCCGGTTCTCTCGGACTTGGCCAGCAGCCGCCGGGCCAGCGTTACATTCTCCAGCGCCGTATATTGGGGAAACAGATTAAAATCCTGAAACACCAGCCCGAAGTGCAGCCGGTTCCGCCGCCGCTCCTGAGGGGACAGGCTCCCGTCCAGCAGATTCCGTCCGCGGACGGCGATGCGGCCGCTGTCCGGTGTCTCCAAAAAGTTCAGGCACCGCAGCAGCGTGGTCTTTCCGCTGCCGGAGGAGCCGATGATGGACAGAGCCTGTCCCTCCTCCAGCGAAAAGCTGATGTCCCGCAGGACCTTGGTACCGCCGAAGCTTTTCTCCAGCTGCGCCACCTCCAGGATCGCCATAGTACCCCCTCCTTACCGAAAATAGCTGAGCCTGCGCTCGATGTACCGGAACAGCAGTGTCAGCAGCCCCACAAAGGCCAGATAGAATACCCCCGTGTAAAACAGGGGCCATGTGATGCCCTGCGCCTTGATGTAGCTCTCGCCCACCTTGGTCAGCTCCATGATGGAGATGATGCGGGCCAGCGAGGTGTCCTTCACCAGCGTGATGATCTCATTGGACATAGGCGGCACAATGCGCTTCACCATCTGCAGCAGGGTGATCTTAAAGAAGATCTGCCTGCGGGTGAGGCCCAGTACCTCTCCCGCCTCCCGCTGCCCGGCAGGCACGCCCTCAATGCCGCCCCGGTAGATGACGGAGAAGTAGCAGGCGTAGTTCAGCACGAAGGCCACGGTACACGCCAGCATCCGCTGGCTGCCCCAGATGTTGTGGCCCAGCCAGATGCCGGGGCCGTAGAAAATCAGGATCAGCTGCAGCATCAGGGGCGTTCCCCGGACGATCCACACCAGAACGTTAAAAAACCAGCTGACCGGACGGCACTTGCTCATGGAGCCGAAGGTCACCGCCAGCCCCAGCGGCAGAGAGAATACCAGCGTCAGGGCGAACAGCTTCACCACCTCACGCAGCCCCTCCAGCAGGGACAGTGTCACAGACCAGAACATGGGAAGAACTCCTTACACTCAGATTTCACAGGCCGCCCTTTTCACGGGCCGCCATAAAAAATGCCGCTGCGGCGGACAGCCCCCGCAGCGGCATTCTGGTCGTTATTTACTGACCACGCACCACCACGACCTGTGCGTTCTTGCAGTAGGCGTTGGTGCAGGCCATGGCGCTGGTAACGCCGTCGGTGAGGGTCATGCCGTTCCACACCACGTCGATGGCCTTGCTGTCCAGCTCATTGATCTTCTGGCCCCAGTCGATGACCACGAACTGAATTTCCACACCCAGACGCTCCGCCACCAGCTTGGCAAGGTCTGCGTCAAAGCCGATCCACTGGCCATTTTCATCCTTATAGTCCATGGGGGCGAACTCCGTGATGCCCACCACCAGCGTACCCTTCTGCTGGATATAGCTGACGTCACTGTCCTCTCCGGTGGTGAAGGTGCTCTCCTGTTGTGGGACCAGCAGCTCCTCGGTGATGCCGTACTGCTGGGCCAGCTTCTGCATGGTCCCGCTCTGATAGGCATCGCCCAGCACGCAGTTGATGTACTGCGCCAGATCGGAGCCCTTGCGGCAGCCGATGCCGTACTCCTCCTCGGTGAGCCTGTCGGTGTAGGTGAGATCGGGGTAGCTGGTACCCTCACCGATCATGGCCCCGGCCATCAGCAGATCGATGATGGCGGCGTCAGAGGTGCCGGAGGCCACCTCCATCAGGGCGGCGGCCTGATCCTCCAGCGTGGTGACCTTCCAGCCCTTCTCCAGAGCGATCTCTTCACCGGCGGAGCCGCCCTCCACGGCGTAGGTCAGAACCTTTTCGTCGGAATCCTTGCTTCCGCCGTTGTCCTTTTGGCCGCAGGCGGCCAGCAGGGAGGCGCTGATGGTCAGTGCCAGCGCCAGACACAGAAGCTGCTTGAACTTTTTCATGGGAATATCCTCCTTGATATGGTACACGGATGTGTGGTAACAGATGTATTGTGTTTGTTTTGTGTTAGATGGTGATGCACTACGTTTGGTCACGTTGGCCTGCATGGTCCGGATCGAGGCGCGATAGGCTGCAATGCACTGTGCCGTGCAGCACAAGCCCTACGCTGAGTGGCACAAGCCCTGCCGCTATTATCGCTTACTTTTCCGGAACTTGCAAGTCCCGCTGCCGATTTCCACCGCCGTTTTCTGCTGCTTTCGACCGTCCTCACCGCAGTCCTATGGGACCTTTCACCGTTGGTTTCCACCGCCGTTTTCCGTGGACCGCAACGCTATCGGGCCTTTTGCCGTTGTTGTTTCCGTCGGCAGATTCCAGCCGCCTTCGCCGTCGCCCGATTGGGATTTTCGCAGGTTTCCTCTCTGCGGGCCTTTATCAAGAACCGCCGCCGAGATTTTCACCGGTTCCCTTGGGGCAACGAGGGTGCTATGGAAGTTGCCCCGCCGGAGGCTGCCCCACTTTTGGGGCGCCTGTGCTTTCTATCTGTTATCGATGGTGTCGCTCCATACCAAAACCTCATTTCTGACGAAACCGCATGGATCAAAGCTGTCTCTCTCGTCTTTCTACGGTCTATCGCATGGCACCGGGCAGCCGCTCCCGTAGTTTGCGGTTCCGATTGACCATATGCTCCCGGTCGCTTATTCACAGCGACTGGTTGTCCCGCTGACGTTGGATATATTTTAACACTTTAGCGAAGTAGTGTAAAGATGCACATACGTAAAAATAGATTGATAGATGCAGATGGATTTTATGCAGAATATACATATCCTGTCCGTGCGTCCTAAGAAGAGATGTCTGTTCCCAAAGGGAGATGGTACCCCGGAAGCAATCGGGGCGTCCAGAGGAGAAAAACGGACGGAAAGCGGCTCCCTTGCAGGTCCATACGATGTCCACAGACTGTCAGGAAAATGGGGGAAGTGTCCAATTTTTACGTATTTTCTCTAAAAGTTCAGAGATTGTCCATTGATAATCCGGAATCGGAATTGTATAATAAAAGAAACATTCTGGAGAAGCGAGGAGGTCACAATGGCTTTTGTAGAATTTGAAAAGGTCAGCAAGATCTACCACACCGGAGCGGTGGAGATCCCGGCGCTGCGGGACGCCACCTTTCAGGTGGAGAAGGGGGAGATCTGCGTCATTGTAGGGGCCTCCGGTGCCGGAAAGACCACGCTGCTGAATATTTTGGGGGGTATGGATACCCTCACCGGCGGCACGGTGAAGTTGGATGGCCGGGATATCTCCCGCTACGACCGGCGGCAGCTGACGGAGTACCGACGCCGCGACGTGGGCTTTGTGTTCCAGTTTTATAACCTCATTCAGAACCTCACGGCGCTGGAGAACGTGGAGATCGCCGCCCAGCTCTGCCCCCATCCGCTGGATGCGGCAGAGGTGCTGCGGGAGGTGGGACTGGGGGAGCGGATGAAAAACTTCCCGGCCCAGCTCTCCGGCGGCGAGCAGCAGCGGGTGGCCATTGCACGGGCGCTGGCCAAGAACCCCAAGCTGCTGCTGTGCGACGAGCCAACCGGTGCGCTGGACTATGTTACCGGCAAGAACATTCTGAAGCTGCTGCAGGATACCTGCCGCCGGACGGGAATGACGGTGGTCATCATCACCCACAACTCCGCTCTGACGGCCATGGCGGATCGGGTCATCTCTATCAAGAGCGGCACCATCCAGTCCGTGCGGAAGAATGAACACGTCACCCCTGTGGAAGAGATCGAGTGGTGAGGATATGCTGCTGAAAACTGCTTTTCGGGAGATCAAAACCAGCTTGGGCCGGTATCTGGCCATTCTGGCCATTATTGCGCTGGGTGTGGGCTTTTTTGCCGGACTGCGGGTGACCCGCACCGCTATGATCTCCACCGCCAATCACTATTTGAAGGATCTGGCCATGTTCGATGACCGGATCCTCTCCACTCTGGGCTGGACGGAGGAGGATGTGGATGCTTTCCGGAAGCTGGATGGCGTATCCGCCGCCGAGGGCGCCCGTTCCGCCGACGTGCTGTGCGTGGGGGAGGACGGCTCCGACATGGTGCTGAAGGCCCACTCCCTGACGCAGCAGGTGAACCGCCTGAGCTTACAGGCGGGACGGCTGCCGGAGAAGGCTGACGAGTGCGTGGTGGACGCATGGCGCTACGATGAGAGCGCACTGGGCAGCGTCATCCGGCTGTCGGACAACAACTCTGCCGATACGATGGATACCTTCGCCAGCCGGGAATATACGGTGGTGGGCGTGGCTGCCAGTCCTATGTACGTCAACTATGAGCGGGGCGGCACGGCGCTGGGAAACGGCACCGTGGCGGCGTTTGTCTATCTACTGCCGGAGGGCTTTGCGATGGACTACTACACGGAGATCGACGTGACCCTCGCCGGGGCCGATGGCCGCATCTATACGGCGGCCTATGACGATGCCGTGGAGGCCATGGAGCAGCCCCTGAAGGATCTGGCAGCCCAGCGGGCGCAGCTGCGGTACGACTCTCTCCGCAGTGAGGCGCAGGAAAAGCTGGCGGATGCCCAGCAGCAGCTGGACGACGCCCGGAAGCAGCTGGAAACGGGCTGGGCGGAATACTACGACGGCCTTGCCCAGTACAAGGACGGACATGCATCCTATATAGAGGGCGCCGGCCAGTACCGGGATGGGCTGGCAGAATACGACAGTGGCCGGGCGGCCTATGAGACGGCCCGGAAGGACTATGAAAACGGCGTGAGCCAATACAATCAGGGGCAGGCCGGCTATGAGGAGGGCCAGCGGCAGTATCAGGCGGCACAGCAGCAGTATCAGGCGGCGCTGGCGCAGTATCAGCTGCTGGAGCAGCAGGCGGCGGCCCTGCCGGAAGATAGCCCGGAGCTGCCGGTCCTGCAGGCCAAGCTGGCGGCCATGAAGGAGCAGCTGGACGCCACAGCGGCGCAGCTTTCTCAGAATCAGGCTCAGCTGGAGGCAACGGCGGCGCAGCTGGCCCAGAGCAAGGCCCAGCTGGATGCGGCGGGTGCGGCGCTGGATGACACGGAGCGGCAGCTGACACAGGCGCAGGAGAAGCTGGAGGAGTCGGCCCGGCAGCTGGCGGCGGCCAAGGCCCAGCTGGAGGAGACAGGTCCCAAGCTGGAGAGCGCCCGGCAGGAGCTGGAGGACGGCGAAAGGGAACTGTCCGACCATGAGGGGGAACTGGACGATGCCCGGCAGAAGCTGGAGGATCTGAAAGAGCCGGACACCTATGTGCTGGGCCGGGACACCAACGTGGGCTATGTATGCTTCGAGAGCGACACCAACATTGTGGCGGGAGTTTCCCGTGTGTTCCCGCTGTTCTTCTTCCTGCTGGCGGCGCTGGTGTGCATCACCACTATGACCCGCATGGTGGAGGAGCAGCGCACCCAACTGGGCGTACTGATGGCCATGGGCTATGGCCGGGGGGCCATCCTGTTCAAGTACTTCTTTTACTCCGGCAGCGCTTCGCTGCTGGGGTGCGCCATCGGCTTTGTGGGAGGCTCCTACATCTTTCCCAAGATCCTCTGGCACGCCTATAACATCATGTACGGCTTCGGGATCCCCATTGAATTTGTACTGGATGGGAAGCTGGCGGCCATCTCCGTAGCCACCTATCTGCTGTGCGCTCTGGGGGCCACCTATCTGGTGTGCCGTGGCTTCTTGCGGGAGGTGCCGGCGGAACTGATCCGGCCCAAGGCCCCCAAGGAGGGCAAGCGGGTGCTGCTGGAGCGCATCACCTTCCTGTGGAAGCGGCTGGGCTTTTTGACCAAGGTATCCCTGCGGAACGTGCTGCGGTACAAGCAGCGGTTCTTCATGATGGTGCTGGGCATCGGCGGCTGCACGGCGCTGCTGCTGACGGGCTTCGGCATCAAGGACTCCATCGCCAATGTGGTGGACTATCAGTTCGAGGAAATTACCCTGTACGATGCGGCGGTGTCCTTCACAGAGGAGATGGATGCGCAGACGCAGCAGGCGTTTTCCCGGCAGGCCGCCGATGTGTCGGCGGTGGTGTTCCTCCACGACGGCTCCGTGACGGTGGAGGCAGGCGGCGGGGCCAAGACGGTGAATCTGCTGGTGCCTCAGAGCAGTCTGGAGGGCATGATGGACCTCCACCGGGGCGGCGAGAAGCTGTCCATGCCCGGAACGGGGGAGACGCTGCTCAACGACGCTCTGGCGGAGGCGCTGGGCGTGTCCGTGGGGGACACCGTGACCCTGCGGGACAGCGACATGAACACCCTGACGGTGACGGTCAGCGGCATCTTTGACAACTACGTGTCCAACTACGCCATCGTGTCAGCGGACACCTGCCGGGATCAGTGGGGCAGCGTGCCGCCGGTGAAAACCGCCTTCATCCGGGTGACGGACAACTCCGACGCAGGTGTCCACGCCGCCTCGGCCCGGATTCTGGATATGGAGAACGTCTCGGCGGTATCGGTGAATCTGGATACCCGCCAGCGGGTGGGAACCATGATGTCGGTGCTGGATTACATCGTGTGGATGGTGACGGTGTGCGCCGGGGCGCTGGCCTTTATCGTGCTGTATAACCTCACCAACATCAATATCAACGAGCGCATCCGGGAGATCGCCACCATCAAGGTGCTTGGCTTCTATCCCGGAGAGACGTCGGCCTATGTGTTCCGGGAGAACAACACCCTGACGTTTTTGGGGATGCTGGTGGGTCTGCCGCTGGGCAAGTGGCTCCACGCCTATGTGATGAGCCAGATCCGCATCGACACCATCGCCTTCGACGTGCGGATCGCATGGCAGAGCGTGATGTTCTCCATGCTGCTGACGGCGGTGTTTGCCGCCATCGTGAACGTGGTGATGTACTTCAAGCTGCGGCGCATCAGCATGGCGGAGTCTCTGAAATCCATCGAATAAGGGAAAAACGTGAAAAAAGCGCCCCTGCTTCCTGTGAAGCAGGGGCGCTTTACATATCCGGTTATCAGGGGGCTATCAGGGGAGCAGCAGCTGGGCAATCTGCACGGCGTTGGTGGCGGCCCCCTTGCGGACCTGATCGCCGCAGCACCAGATGTTCAGACCGTTGTCACAGGTCAGATCCTCCCGGATGCGGCCCACGAACACGGTGTCCTGATCGCTGGTGTCCAGCGGCATGGGGTACCGGCGGCTGGACAGATCGTCCACCAGACGGCAGCCGGGGGCGGCGGCGATGAGCTCTCTGGCCCGCTGGACGGAGATTTTCTCACGGGTGCGGACCACCAGCGAGACGCTGTGGCTCCGCACCACAGGTACCCGGACGCAGGTGCAGCTGACTTGCAGGTTCGGCAGGTGCATGATCTTGCGGCCCTCGTTCTGCATCTTCATCTCCTCAGAGGTGTAGCCCTCATAGGCCTCACCGCCGATCTGGGGGATGACGTTGTAGGCGATCTGGTACTGGAACACCTGCGGGTGGACGGGCTTGCCCTCCCGCAGAAGCTCCACCTCCTCCATAAGCTCACGGGGGCCACCGGCCCCGGCACCGGACACCGCCTGATAGGAGGAGGCGATGATGCTCTGGATGGGGCTGTCCTGATTCAGGGCGTTGATGGCCACCAACGAGACGATGGTGGTACAGTTGGGGTTGGCGATGATGCCCTTGTGGCGGCGGACGTCCTCCGGGTTGATCTCCGGGATCACCAGCGGCACATTGGGGTCCATGCGGAAGGCGCTGGAGTTGTCCACGAACACGGCACCTGCCTTGACGATGGCCGGGGCGAAACGCTTGGCGATGTCGTTCTCCGCAGCGCCCAGCACGATGTCCAAACCCTCGAAGGCACTGTCCTCAGCGGGCTGCACCGTCAGCTCCCGGCCCTGCCAGAGCAGCTTTTGCCCGGCGGAGCGGGGGGAGGCCAGCAACCGCAGCTCCTCCACGGGAAAGCTGCGCTCGGCCAGTATTTTCATCATTTCACGGCCCACCGCACCGGTGGCCCCCAGAATGGCAACGTTCATAGTTTGGTTCCTCCTTATTTTACAAAGCTGTCGTACAGGACACGGATGGCACGCTCAAAGTCACCGCCGTCCACGCCCACGATGATGTTCAGTTCCTCCGGTCCTTGGGTGATCATGCGGATGTTGATGCCGTTTTCACCCAGCTTGGCGAAGATGCGGCCGGAGGTGCCGGGCTTATAGGCCATTTTCCGGCCCACGGCGGCCACGATGGCCATATTGTCCGTCACATGGATGCTGTCGGGCTTCAGCTCCTTTTGCAGGTCGCCCAGCATGGGATACAGGCACGGGGTCACCTTCTGGGCCGACACCACCAGCGATACCGTGTCGATGCCGGAGGGCAGATAGTCCACGTTGATGCCGTAGCGCTCCAGCACCTCCAGGATCTGCCGCAGGACGCCGGCCTGTGAGGACATCCCGTTTTTGGTGATGGTGATGACGGAGAAATCCTTGCGGCCGGCGATGCCGGTGATGAGGTTCTCGTCCGCCAGCTCCGGCTCGTCGAAGCGCTCCCGGATCATGGTGCCGGGGTGGTCGGGCTGGTTGGTGTTGCGGATGTTCAGGGGGATGTTCTTCTCCCGCACCGGGGAGACGGTCCCCTCGTGGAGCACCTGCGCTCCGATATAGCTGAGCTCCCGCAGCTCGGCGTAGGTGATGCGCTCGATGGGACGGGGGTCCTGCACGATCTTGGGGTCGGCCATGAGGAAGCCGGAGACGTCGGTCCAGTTTTCGTAGACGTCGGCGTCCAGCGCCGCCGCCGCCAGAGCGCCGGTGATGTCGCTGCCGCCACGGGTGAAGGTCTTGACGCTGCCGTCGGGCATGGCCCCGTAGAAGCCGGGGATCACCACCCGGCGGCCGGAGGCGGTGCGGCGCAGGGCCTCGTAGCTGGCGGGCTGGTCCACGGTGCCGTCCAGCCGGAAGCGGAGCCAGCAGATGCTGTCCAGAAAATCGTAGCCCAGATAGTCCGCCATGAGGCGGGCGGCGAAGTACTCGCCCCGGCTCACCAGCTCGTCCTGACTGATGCCACGGTCCATCTTCTCCCGCAGGGCGGCGAACTCCGCCTCCAGCGGTGTGGACAGGTGCAGCTCGTCCCGGATGGAGAGATAGCGGCTGCGGATCATGTCGAACACAGCGTCACAGCTGACGCCATATTGCAGGTGGGCGTAGCACAGATACAGCAGGTCCGTCAGCTTGTGGTCGTCCCGACTGCGCTTTCCGGCGGCGCTGACCACCACCACACGGCGGCTGGGGTCAGAGTCCACAATGGCCTTCACCTTGGCAAACTGATGGGCGTCGGCCATAGAGGAGCCGCCGAATTTCAATACCTTTAACATAGGAGGATCGCCTTTCTTTCATGAATGCAGTGCCGCTTGTTCCGCAGCGGACAGAGAATTTATGTCCCCGGAATAAAAACACTTGCTTTTTTGCTGGAGACAGTGTATCATACTGTTTCAGAAAAAGCAAGTGGCAAAAGGAGCGTTTTTATGATCTACCACAGCACGAGGGATGAAAAGCTGACGGCGGCCCCGGCCAGAGCCGTTTTAGAGGGCATCGCACCGGACGGAGGACTGTATGTCTGCGATCCGGGAAAGCTGGATTTTGACTGGCAGGGGGCTTTGCAGAAGGATACCATGTCCATGGCGGCGGACATTCTGGGTGTACTGCTGCCGGACTTTCAGGATATGAACGGACTGGTGCGGGCCAGCTATGCCGGAAAATTCGCCAGCGATGACCTGACGCCGCTGGTGCCGGTGGGGGAGCGGTATGTGCTGGAGCTGTACCACGGGCCCACCAGCGCCTTCAAGGATGTGGCCCTGTCGGTGCTGCCCCGGCTGGTGAGCGCCGCCGCCAAGCAGGAGGGGGCCGGGGATGTGGTGATCCTCACCGCCACCTCCGGCGATACCGGTAAGGCAGCGCTGGAGGGCTTTCACGACGTACCCGGCACCCGGATCATGGTGTTCTATCCCGCCGGGGGCGTGTCGCCGGTGCAGGAGGCACAGATGGTGACGCAGGAGGGCGGCAACGTCCGGGTATGCGCCATCCGGGGGAACTTCGATGATGCCCAGACCGGCGTGAAGAATGTCTTTGCAGCCTGTAAAGGGAAAGACCTTCACGGCTCGGTGCTATCCTCTGCCAACTCCATTAATATCGGGCGGCTGGCCCCACAGGTGGTGTACTACTTCCGGGCCTATGCCGATCTGGTGCAGACGGGGCGCATCCGGGTGGGGGAGAAGGTCCACTTTGTGGTGCCTACCGGCAACTTCGGGGACATTCTGGCAGGGTATTTCGCCAAGCGCATGGGTCTGCCGGTGGGGCGGCTGGTGTGCGCCAGCAACGCCAACGATGTGCTGACGGAGTTCATCTCCACCGGTGTATACGACCGGCGGCGGCCCTTCTATAAGACCACGTCGCCCTCCATGGACATTCTGGTGTCCAGCAATCTGGAGCGGCTGCTGTACCTGCTGTCGGATGGGGACTGCGGCTATGTGGCGGGGCTGATGGAGCAGCTGAACCGGGAGGGACACTATCAGGTGTCGCCCCGGCTGTTGGAACGCTTGCAGGCGGAATTTGACTGTGCCTGCTGCGACGATGCCGGGGCGGCGGAGGTCATCCGCCGGCTGTGGCGGGAGCAGCACTATCTCTGCGACCCCCACACGGCGGTGGCGTGGTCGGCGGCAGAGCAGGTGCGGCTGGAGGACGGGGCTCCGGTGGTGGTGCTCTCCACGGCATCACCCTACAAGTTCCCGGCGGCGGTGCTGGGGGCGCTGGAGGGCGGCTGCGACGGCGACGAGTTCGCCATGATGGAGCGGCTGCACCGGCTCACCGGCACAGAGGTGCCGAGGAATCTCGCCGGTTTGCAGGGCCGGACGGTGCGCCATCGGGACGTCATCGACAAGGAGCAGATGCTGGACTATGTGCTGGCAGAGGTCATGAGGAGCTGAAAGGAGCGGACTATGAACATCGTTTGTTTGGATATGGAGGGGGTGCTGGTGCCGGAGATCTGGATCGCCTTCGCAGAGGAGAGCGGTATCCCGGAGTTGCGGCGCACCACCCGTGACGAGCCGGACTATGACAAGCTGATGCGCTGGCGCATCGACATCCTGCGCCAGCATGGACTGGGGCTGACGGACATTCAGAACACCATCCGCCGCATTGACCCGCTGCCGGGAGCCAGAGAGTTTCTGGACCGGCTGCGGACTAAGGCGCAGGTGGTGATCCTCAGCGACACCTTCGAGCAGTTCGGTCTGCCGCTGATGGAGAAGCTCAACTGGCCCACCCTGCTGTGCAACACGCTGGAGGTGGGGGAGGACGGTATGATCTCCGGCTTCCGGATGCGGTGCAGTCACTCCAAGCTCACCACCGTCCGGGCCTTCCAGTCCATGGGCTACGGTACCATCGCCTCCGGCGACAGCTACAACGATCTGGAGATGATCCGGGCCAGCAAGGCGGGCTTCCTGTTCCGCACCACGGAGCAGATCAGGGCGGACTATCCCCAGTATCCGGCCTTCGAGGAGTATGACGACCTGCTGGCGGCCATTGAACAGGCGCTGTAAAGGGGAAACGCATGACAGGGAGAGCCTCCGCAGGAGGGCGGTTCCGCTGTCAGAATAAGAAAAGGATAGGGCAGGGCCGACAAAATGTCGGCCCTGCCCTGTCCTTTATGGTGGTTACTGCTCCTTTACCACGGCGATGTCCTCACCGACGGTGCAGATGTGGTATGGGGCATCGGCGGAGACGCCGGTGTCGTGGGTATCTCCCGTGCGGAGGTTTGTCACCCAGAGGGTTCCGTTCTGCCGGTAGGTGGCATAGGCGGCACCGGTATAGAATTGCAGACCGTCCTCCTGCCGCTGGGGGATGTAGGCGGCGGCACGGGACACGGTCGGCCGGGCCAGTTCTGTGGCGCAGTCGTATCCATAGACATCCGTCAGGCGGGATTCCTGACTTCCGTCATCCGTGGCTATCACGAGGATATCCGCTCCCAGCCAGCGGGCGGTGAGCATGAGGGAGGCATCCTCTGCTATGCCGCAGGCGACGGCCAGATCCACCACCTGCTGCCCGTCGCAGTAGAAAGCGCCCTGACGATCCGCCTGCTTGGTCAGGAAGATGGCTTGCTGCAAATCCGGGGAGAGCTCCAGCTGCCAGATGCCGTAGGGGGTCAGCAGGTCGGGCAGCAGCCACGTCAGTTGGCCGCTCTCCAGCCACGCCAGAGCGTACCGGCCCTGATCCAGCTGCTCCGGGTCACGCAGGCGGCACAGGACGGCGTCCATGGAGCCGGAGATGGGCTCGGCAGACCAATCCTCCTGCTGGTTCTGGAGGAAGATCTGCCCACCATATTGGCACCAGAGGAAGGTGAGCTGTCCCTCCGGCAGGGTACCGGAGAAGGTCTCGGTGGGCAGGGCCTGACCGTCTGCGTAAAATACGCCGTCGGTGCAGGTGGGCGCTGCCGGGATCACGGCGGCATGGAAGGGGGCCTCGCCGGTCCAATAGGCGATCTCATCGCCGGTGCTCCCGGGTAAGGCACTGCATCCCGTCAGCAGGATGCACAGTGCACTCAAGAGATAGAGGATTCGATGCTTCACGGTGGCCCTCCTTTTCACACGATATGTTTTCGGTATATGGTAAGATAATTGTATGGTAAAGAAAATGAATTGTCAATAATTTATAATATTTGGAGGAGGCGAAACGGAAAATACGCACTTTGCACAAAAAAGTGAGGGACGAATCTATTGACTTTGCCGTGGAGGTATGGTAAAAGTAAGGAGAAAGACAGTGGTTGGATGGGCGATGAAGGGAGGCTCTATCATGAAAACGGGAAGGATTATAGCGGTGCTTGCGGTATCCTTGCTGGCAGGGCTTGTGCTGGTGCTGCTCTGGATAGGTCGGGACGGCAGAGAACCGGAGAAGACGGAGGTATCCGTGACGGAAAAGCAGGCCATGACCTTCGCAGAGGGTGAAATCCGCCGCATCGCCGGGGAGGGCGGGCCGGACTGCACATGGGACGATACCACGGCGATCCTCCAAGGCAGGCCCCTTTACGGCCCCGACGACCGGTGCAACGGGTATGTGTGCAGGCTGACTACCGGCGGCATGGAGACAGGGTATCTTCAAGTGGATGCGCTGGGCGGGGAGCTTTGCACCGGTGCTTACTCCTTCACCGGTATCCCGGCCTATGAGGGACTGGCCGAGGAGGGTGGAGGGACGGTCTCGGAGGAACGGCTGTACTTTTTCGGCGGCATCTCCTACGGCGTAAGGCTGGAGGACGGGAGCTTCCGGCTGATGGGCTCTCCGGAAAGGGTGAGCGCCGAGACGGCGGCGGAGCAGTACCGGCACACGGTGGAGCAGGTGCAGCGCCAACGGGCGGAGTAAGAGATGATGAGCGGCGTATTCTCCGGCGGGAGGGTGCGCCGCTCTATTGACAGCGGTGGTATAATCTATTATGGCTGAAAATATACGAAAACGAGGACAACACTATGGACATTACACAGGGCGCACCCTTCGAGAGCTTTGGGCTGTCGGAGGCGACCATGCGTGCCATACACAACAAAGGATATGAGGTGAGTACCCCCGTACAGGCCGGGTGCATCCCCCCCATGCTGGCGGGGAAGGACGTGATCGCCAAGGCCCCTACCGGCACCGGTAAGACCATGGCCTTCGGCATCCCCATCATCGAGCGCATCGACCCGGAGAGCGAGGCGGTGCAGGCGGTGATCCTGGCCCCCACCCGTGAACTGGCCATGCAGATCACCGAGGAGATGCGGGAGGTGGCGGTGTGCCACGAGGGGGTGCGGCTGGTGTGCCTGTACGGAGGCCAGCCTATCGGCAAGCAGATCAACGCCCTGAAGCGGCGGCCCCAGATCGTGGTGGCCACGCCGGGGCGGCTCTCCGACCACATGAAGCGGCGGACGGTGGTGCTGAACGAGGTGTCCACCGTGGTGCTGGATGAGGCGGACCGGATGCTGGATATGGGCTTTATCCACGATGTGCGGCGGATATTGGACAAGATCCCCAACCGGAAGAATCTGGGGATGTTCTCCGCCACCATCTCCCGTGAGGTGATGGATATCTCGTGGATCTATCAGCGGGATCCGGAGGAGATCACGGTGCAGGCCACGCAGGAGAATAAGCCCGATATTTTGCAGTACCGCCTCGATGTGGACTCCGATGCCAAGGTGGACGCCATTGCCGCCATCATCAAGAAGCAGGGGCTGGAGCGGGTCATCTGCTTCTGCAACACCAAGGGCTCCACGGAGCGGCTGACGAAGTTTTTGCAGATGCGTGGGCTGGACGCCCAGTGCATCCACGGAGATATCCCCCAAAAGAAGCGGGAGGAGGTCATGGCCCAGTTCCGGGAGGGCAAGCTCCATGTGTTCGTGGCCACGGACGTGGCCAGCCGGGGCATCGACGTGGACGATGTGGACGCCGTCTTCAACTTCGACGTGCCGGAGGAGAATGAATACTACGTACACCGCATCGGCCGGACGGGGCGGGCCAAGCGCCACGGCGTGGCCTACACGCTGCTGTCGGATTTCCCCAGCCGGATGCGGCTGGACGATATCGCCCGCAACACCCGCAGCCAGATCGTCTCCGCCAAGCTGGAGGGGGACGGCACGGTGGTTCCGCTGGAGAAGTAAGAGGTGGGGCTATGAATATTTGGAAACGGGGCGTTTGCCTGCTGCTGACGCTGGTGATGGCGGCGGCGCTGGCGGGTTGCGGCACCCGGCGGGAGCCGCAGACGCTGCGGGTATGCCTGCCGGAGCTGCCGGGGACGCTGGACCCGGCTATGGTCACCACAGACTCCGAGCGCATCGTGGTGAGCCATCTGTATGAGAATCTCATGAAGCTGTCCTCTGACGGGCAGGGCGGCAGCCGGGTGGAGGCCGGGGCTGCCCGGAAATATACCTGCACAGACAACAACGACGGAACCCAGACCTATACCTTTACCCTGCGGGACATGAAGTGGTCCGACGGGCAGAAGGTGACGGCGGCGGATTTTGTCTACGCCTGGCAGCGGCTGGCGGACCCGGCCACGGCCTCCCCTAATGCGGCGCTGCTGGAGATGGTGGCGGGGTATCGGCAGGTTCGCAGCAGCGGCGATGTCAGCAAGCTGCAGGTGTCGGCCCCGGAAGAGAACACCTTTGTGGTGACCCTCAGCAATCGGTGCGCCTACTTTTTAAGCGCCGTGTGTACGGCAGCGGCCACCATGCCGGTACGCAGCGATCAGCCGAAGAACTGGCAGGCGGATCCCACGGCCCTGTGTACCAACGGGGCCTACCGCATCAGCGAATGGAAGAACGGTCTGCTGACCGCCACGGTACCGGAGAGCTACTACGACCGACGACGGCTGCAAATGAGCACGCTGGTGTTCCGGTTCGAGACGGATGCGGCGATGAGGACGGAACTGCTGAAAAAGAACGAGGTGGATTTCGTACTGGGACTGTCCCAAGAGGAGCTGGCGGATGAGCCGGAGACATGGACACCGGACAGCTATCCTCAGGTGATGACGCTGCTGGTGAACCAGATGGCACAGAGCCTGGCCAGCGAGGAGCTGCGGCAGGCCATGTCGCTGGTCATCGACCGGAACGCCTTGGCGGCGCTGACAGAGAGCCGTCTGGTGACTCTGGCGACCGGACTGATTCCCGGAGGGATACGTAACACCATGGGCGGAGACTTCCGCACGGAGAGCGGCGACCTCATTAACAACGACCCAGAGGCGCTGAGGGCTGCCCGTGAGAAGGCGGCGGAGCTGATGCAGCAGGCCGGTCTGACAGACCCCAGCAGTCTGGCGGGGCTGGGGCAGGTGACGCTGCTGTATGAGGAGAGTGACGTCAACGCCAAGATCGCTCAGCTGCTACGGGATACGTGGCGGGATCAGCTGGGTCTTGTGGTGACGCTGAAGGGCGTTACCGGCGAGGAGGTACAGCGGGATGTGGCCAGCGGCGAGTTTGCCATCGCTATGGTAACGCTGAAAAGCGACCGCAACGACGCCATGGGCCTGCTGCGGCAGTGGGCCAGCGGCAGCAAGGAGGGGGAGTTCTTCTACTCCCACGCCTACGATATGCTGATGGGTGTGGCGGCGGACTGCGGCGAGGTAGAGGTACGGGACGCCTATCTGGAGGATGCCGAGCGTCTGCTGCTGGAGACGGGGTATGTATGCCCCTTGTATTTTACCGGCCAGAGCAGCCGGCTCAGCAGCGCCTACACGGGGCTGCTGACGGACGGAATCGGCGGGTACTACTTCTCCTATGTGGTTCAGCAGAACAACGGATAACAGAATTAAAAAGAGCATCCTGTGAAGGAAATAGCCCTCACAGGATGCTCTTTTTCTTGGGAAAATGCCATGGAATGGGGCGTCCCCACCGGGAGGAAAGCCCCGTGGTGGGAGGCGGCAATTACCGGATGCCGGTAACGTGGTAGCCGGCGTCCTCCACGGCCTGACGCAGGGTGTCATCGGACACGTCGGGGGTGCAGGTGACGGCGGCGGACTTGGAGTCCAGATCCACGGTGGCCTCTACGCCGGGCAGGTCATTGAGGGCCTTTTCCACACGGCCGGTGCAGTGGGCGCACATCATGCCGTCAATATGGATGGTCTTGTTCACGGTATTCTCCTCCTTTCCTTGAGACTGGAACACGGCGCTCTCCGGCAGGGGAGCGGTGGGTACAGGCTGATCGGGAAAGACCGGGGGCTTCCAGCCCCGCAGACGCAGGGCATTGGACACCACGCACACGGAGCTGAGGCTCATGGCGGCGGCGGCCAGCATGGGATTCAGGGTCAGGTGCAGGGCCGGATACAGGACACCGGCGGCCACGGGGATGCCGATGGAGTTATAGAAGAAGGCCCAGAACAGGTTCTGCTTAATGTTCCGCAGCACGGCACGGGAGAGGTCCATGGCGGCGGGGATGTCCAGCAGGCTGCTCTTCATCAGCACCACATCCGCCGACTCGATGGCGATGTCCGTACCGGCGCCGATGGCAAGGCCCACATCGGCCTGCGCCAGCGCCGGGGCATCGTTGACGCCGTCGCCCACCATGGCCACCCGCTGACCCTGCTGCTGGAGCTGGGCCACGCACTTGGCCTTATCCTGCGGCAGCACCTGAGCGATGACCTGATCTACGCCGATCTGGCGGGCAATGGCGTTGGCGGTGCGCTGGTTGTCGCCGGTCAGCAGCACCACTCGGCGGCCCATGCGCCGCAGAGCAGCAATGGCCTTGGCACTGTCGGGCTTCACCACGTCCGCCACGGCTATACAGCCCAGCAGATGGCCGCTCTCGGCGAAGAACAGGGGCGTTTTGCCGTCCTCGGCCAGCCGGTGAGCGTCGGCCTCCATGGCTGCCAGTGAGACACCGTTCTGCTCCAGATAACCGGCATTGCCGGCCAGCACCGCTTCGCCGGAGAGGGTGGCCTGGATCCCACCGCCGGGGACGGAGCGGAAGCCGGACACGGGGCAGAGGGGGATGTGGCGGGCTTGAGACTCCTCCACGATGGCGTGGGCCAGCGGGTGCTCCGAGGGCTTCTCCGCCGAGGCGGCCACGCAGAGCAGCTCTTCCTCCGTGACGCCGGGGGCGCAGAGGATATCCGTGACACGGGGCTGGCCTATGGTGACGGTGCCGGTCTTATCCAGCACCACCGTCTGCACCTTGTGCAGCAGCTCCAGACTTTCGGCGGACTTGATGAGGATGCCCTGCTGGGCGGCCTGTCCCGTACCTACCATGATGGCCACGGGGGTGGCCAGACCTAAAGCACAGGGGCAGGAGATCACCAGCACGGCGATGGCGATGGAGAGGCAGAAGCGGACGTCCATGCCCCCCACGAAGGCCCACAGCAGGGCCGCCGTCAGGGAGATGGCCATGACCGTCGGCACGAAGATGCCGCTGATGCGGTCTGCCAGCCGGGAGATAGGGGCCTTGGAGGAGGCGGCCTCCTCCATGAGCCGGATGATCTGGGAGAGGGTGGTGTCGCCGCCCACACGGGTGGCCCGCAGCTCCAGATAACCGGAGCTGGTGACAGTGGCAGAGGTGACGGCGTCGCCGGGGACCTTCTCCACCGGCAGGCTCTCGCCGGTGATGGCGGACTCGTCTACGGCGGCGTGGCCGTCGGTGATGACACCGTCCACGGGGATGCGGCCGCCCTGACGGACGATGACGGTGTCACCGGCCACGATCTCCTCCGTGGGGATGGTGAGCTCCTGTCCCTGACGGCGCACCACGGCACTCTCCGGGGCCAGAGCCAGCAGGGCGGAGATGGCGCCGGTGGTCTTGCCGCGGGAGCGCTCCTCCAGATACTTGCCCACCGTCACCAGCGTCAGGATCATGCCGGCGGACTCGAAGTACAGGTCCGGCATACCGGATACCTGTCCGGCGGCCAGCAGGCCCATTTCAATGAGGCTGTATACAAGGCCAGCCGCAGCGCCGACGGCCACCAGTGAGTCCATGTTGGGACTGAGCTTCACCAGACGGGAGAAACCTACGGTGAAGTAATTGCGGTTGAGAATGAGAATGGGGATCACCAGCGCCAGCTGCAGGCAGGCCAGCAACAGAGGGTGCATATGCAGCACCTGCGGCAAGGGCAGGCCCATCATGTGGCCCATGCTCAGGTAGAACAGCGGCACCAGAAATACCACCGACCAGATGAGGTGCTTCTTCCGGCGGCGGAGGGCGGCGTCCTGATCCCGGCGCAGCTGGCCCTGATCCGTCTGAGAGGCGGGAGAGGCTCCGTAGCCCGCCGCCTTTACGGCGGCGATGATGTCACTTTCGGTGACCGCCTTCTCGTCGTAGGTGACGGTCATGCTGCCCAGCATCAGGTTCACCGGGGCGCTCTGCACGCCGCTGAGCCTGGAGACCGCCTTTTCCACATGAGCCGAGCAGGCGGCGCAGGTCATGCCGGTCACAGCAAATTGTTCGGTCATCATCGGCACCCCCTTACTTCATGAGCTTTTGCAGGGTAGTGACCAGCTCGTCAATGACGGCGTCGTCTCCCTGCCGGATGCCATCGGCCACGCAGGTACGGATGTGGGTGGCCAGCAGCTCCTTACTGAAGCTGTTGAGGGCGGCGCTGACGGCGGAGACCTGAATCAGGATATCCGGGCAGTAGGCGTCCTTTTGCAGCATCTCCCGCAGGCCACGGACCTGTCCCTCGATGCGGTTGAGGCGATGGGTGAGTTTCTTTTGCTCCTCGTCGGAGCGGTGCTTTGTCTTATGGCAGCAGCAGTCCATGCAAATACCTCCCTGGGGTATAATTTCATGGTGGCATTATATACCCCCTGTGGGTATTTGTCAACGTTTTTCCTTGGGCTTGAAGAAAATGGCTGCCAGCACGGCAAAGACCACCGCTGCGGCGATGCCGCCGGAGGTGGCGGTAAGGCCGCCGGTGAGGATGCCTATCGGTCCCTTTTCCGCCACGGCCTTAGCCACGCCCTTGGCGAGACTGTATCCGAAGCCGGTGAGGGGGACAGTGGCGCCGGCGCCGCCCCAGTCCACCAGATACTGGTAGACGCCCACCGCCTGCAAAAGTACCCCGGCCACCACATAGCCGGTGAGGATGCGGGCAGGGGTCAGTTGGGTGCGGTCGATGAGCAGCTGGCCGATGGCACAGAGGACGCCGCCGCAGAGAAATGCGTTCAGGTAATCCAAGGCTTACACTCCTTCCTTTGCGGCGGAAAGTGCCACCGCATGACAGATGCCGGGGATGGACTCCCCCTGAAAGGAGGAGGTGGGGCTCAGCAGCGCCCCGGTGGGGGCGAAGAGCAGGCGCTTCCAGCGGCCCTCACGCAGGCCACGGAGCAGGTAGCCGTTGAACACGGCGGCGGAGCATCCGCAGCCGGAGCCTCCGGCGTGCATATCCTGCTTTTCCAGATGGTACAGCAGCAATCCGCAGTCGGTGTAGTTCTTCGTCATGTCCACGCCGTCCTGCCGGAAGAGGTCAGTGACGATCTGGTGGCCCAGCAACCCCAGATCGCCGGTGACGATGAGGTCATAATCCTCCGGGCCGGTGGCGGTAGCAGTGAAGTGCGCCCGCAGGGTGTCGTAGGCGGCGGGGGCCATGGCGGCCCCCATGTTGTTGGCATCGGTGATGCCCCAGTCCACGATGCGGCCGCAGGTGACGTGGGTGATATAGGGGCCGTCCCCCTGAGCCCCCAGAATACAGCAGCCGGAGGCGGTGGCCGTCCACTGGGCGGTGGGGGTGCGCTGGCTGCCGTAGGGGACCGGCATCCGGTACTGGCGCTCGGCGGTGCAGTAGTGGGAGGAGGTCATGGCGGCGGCCAGCCGGGCGAAGCCCCCGTCAATGAGCAGCGCCGCCAGGGACAGGCTCTCTCCCATGGTGGAGCAGGCGCCGTACAGCCCGTAGAAGGGGATATGGAAGCTCCGCAGGCCGAAGGAGGTGCCGATGCACTGGTTCAGCAGGTCCCCAGCCAGCACGTAGTCCAGTTCACCGGCGGTGAGGCCACCCTTTTCCAGCGCCCGGCGCAGGACCCGCTCCTGCATGGCGGATTCTCCCTGTTCCCATGTCTTTTTCCCAAAGAAGGCATCGGGGGATAGCTCGTCGAAATAGTCGGAGAGTGGGCCTTGCCCCTCCATGCGGCCGCCGATGTTGGCGAAGGACACCACGCTGGGAGGATGGGAGAGCTGCACCGTCTGGCGGCCCGCTCGTTTGGTCTGCATAGACTTCACCTCGTGTTTCGTATTTGAGGTAGTTTGCCCCGGTGAGGGAAAAATAAACAAGGAAGGAAGCCCTGCGGCAAAGCCGCAGGGCTTCCTTCCTTTTCAGATGTTCCATCGGAACAGCAGCAGATATGCCGCTGCAAAATCACCGGCCGCCAGATTACGATTACCGGCTGCGGGGGCACTCGCCGGATCTCTCCGGGACGGTTGCCGCTGCTTCAGGCTCCGGCAGCAGATCCGTCATGCTCTTGAGGCTGATGCCCAGCGTGGAGGCATTGTGCAGCAGAGCAGAGGTGGTGGGGGGCAGGATGCCCGCCACACCCAGAAGAATCAGGCCCAGATTGAAGCCCACAATGAAGCGGTAGTTCCGATGGATGCGATCCATAAGGCTCTGACTGATGCGCCGCAGCGTCACCAGCTGGAACAGATCCTCGGAGGTGATGGTGATATCGGAGATCTCCCGTGCGATGGCGGCGCCGGTGGAGATGGCGATACCGGCATCGGCCTCCGACAGGGCAGGGGAGTCGTTGACGCCGTCACCGATCATGATGACCGTGTGTCCGGCGGCACGCTCCCGGCGGATGAAGTCTGCCTTATCCTCCGGCAGGACCTCGGCGTGGAACTCGTCCACCCCTACCTCCTCCGCCACACAGGCGGCGGTACGGCGGTTGTCGCCGGTCATCATGACCACCTTGCGGATGCCGCAGTCGTGGAGCGCACGGATGGCGTCCTTGGCCTCGGCCCGCAGGGGATCGTGGATACAGATCACCGCCGCTAGCTGCCCGGCCAGACACAAATAGAGGTGGGAGTACTGGGTGGGCAGGGCATCGAACCTCTCCTGCTCCCCGGCGGGGATGGTGCAGCCCTCGTCCTCGAAAACGAAGTGGGCGCTGCCAATGAGGGTCTTTTCGCCGTTTACCATGCTGGAGATGCCGTGGGCCACGATGTACTGCACCTGAGAGTGGTACTCCTCGTGGGACAGGCCCCGGCGCTTGGCCTCCTCCACCACGGCAGTGGCCATGGAGTGGGGATAGTGCTCCTCCAGACACGCCGCCAGACGCAGCATCTCTTGAGCGTCGTGACCCCCGAAGGGGACCACGTCCTGCACCGTGGGGACGGCGTAGGTGAGGGTACCGGTCTTGTCGAACACCACGGTATCCGCCTGGGCCACGGCCTCCAGGAAGCGGCCACCCTTGACGGAGATGTGATAGCTGCTGCACTCCCGCATGGCGGAGAGCACGGCGATGGGCATGGAGAGCTTCAGAGCGCAGGAGAAGTCCACCATCAGCACCGCCAGCATTTTGGTGACGTTCCGGGTCAGCAGGTACGTCAGCACCGTACCGCCCAGCGTATACGGTACCAGCCGGTCCGCCAGACGGGCGGCCTTGTCCTCGGTGGTGGATTTCAGCTTCTCGGACTCCTCGATCATCCGGACGATGCGGTCGTAGCGGCCGCTGCCCTGCACCTTCTGAACCTCCACCACGCATTGGCCCTCCTCGGCCACTGTTCCGGCGTATACCGGACTGCCGGGGCGCTTGACCACGGGCATGGACTCGCCGGTGATGGAGGCCTGATTCACCATGGCCTCGCCGCTGACCACCTGACCGTCCAGAGGGATAAGGCTGCCGGTGCGGACCAGCATCCGGTCGCCCAGCTGCACGTCACCGATGGGAACCAGTACCTCCGTATCGCCGCTTTGCAGCCATACCTTGTCCACATTCAGGGACATGGCCCCGGCCAGATCGGCCACAGACTTCTTGTGGGTCCACTCCTCCAGAATTTCGCCCAGCCGCAGCATGAACATGACGGAGCCGGCGGTGGAGAAGTCGCCCCGAACCATAGAGACGGTGACGGCGGTGGCGTCCAGCACCGCCACGGAGAGCTCGCCGTGCCACAGGGCCGTCAGCCCCTCCCGGATGTACTTCAAGGAGCGGTACAGGGCCATGGCCGTGGTGATGGGGGCGGGGAGGAACAGCTTGGAGAAGATACGGCGCATCACCGTCATGGCCAGCTTGTCCTCGAACTCCCGGTTCAGAGCACGGGAGGTGTGCTCCGGCACCAGCTCCATGACCTCGGCCTTGGCGAAGGAGAAGGAAGCCAGTGCGCCGATCACGGCGCTGCGCTGGCCGGTGTAGCGCACCACGGCATCCTGTGTGCGGTCATAGACCGTGACCTCCGTGACACCGTCTACGCTGCGAAGATAGTATTCCAGCAGATCCGCCTCATGCAACGACATCCGGGCGCAGTGCAGATGTACCCGCAGGCGGTTGGGGGACTCGTGGAGAATGTTGCATTTCATAGATCAGTTTGAACCTCCAAACGAAAGAAGAACCGCAGAATGCGGCTCTTCCTATAACGCAGTGCTGAACTTAAGCCTCTTGTGCGGAAGTGTCCTCAATGGTCTCGGCCTCGGCCTCAGCGGCCCGGTGGTCATTGATGGCCTTGGCGTCGGCGTAGATGTCGTCGGCGCCCTCGCGGACAGAGGTGACGGTGTGCATGATGCAGTCCTTGGCACGCAGAGCGGCGGCGGTGGTGTGGGCATAGACCTTCTTAGCGTCCTCGCTGGTGAGGATCTTCAGGCCGGCCGTGCCGAACAGCAGACCGGCGGCGAACAAACCAATGTGTTTCATGATAAATTTCCTCCTGTTGATTGCGATTGCTGCGCTGAAACAGGCGCAGCTCCTAAGATCGAAGTGCTCCGATCCGTGGGAGAATCATAGCACAACGAGTGGTACAATGCAAGTGTTTTTCATAAAAAAGTGGGGATCATGGGAACAAAAAGCTACACAACCGACGCCCCAAAGGGCATCAGGGCCAGACGGGCCATTTTGAAGCACTGGAGGCCCACAGGGACCCCGACAATGGTGACGCACCACAGGCATCCCAGAATGACATAGCCCAAGGCCATCTCCATTCCGGAGAGCAGCAGCCAGAGAATGTTCACCAGCAGTGAGAAGCCCCCGCCGCCGTAGACTACCTCCTTGCCGAAGGGGAAAAAGGCCAGAGAGGCGAATTTGAAGCACTGAAGGCCCACAGGGATGCCCACAATGGTGACACACCACAGGCAGCCCGCCAGCACCCAACTCAGTCCGCCGATGAGTCCGCCGAAGAGAAACCAGAGGATGTTGCCGACCGTTTTCATAGAAATACCTCGCTTGTAACTGTCTCCGAGGGAGACTGGTTCTATCTTAAACGGAAATTGTGAAGTTTTCAACCACGGCGGGAAAGTTTTTCCCGGTGAGAGTCAGGCACCGGCGGAAATATAAACAAATCTACCCTTGCAAAGAGAAGGGATATATGGTAAAATCACCATAGAGTGCAGGCCCGTTGCTGCCCGGTGTGAAAAACCGGAGGAGAAAGGGTAGGCGCTCCCCGGCCTTGGAGCAGCTGCTGGAGAACGATGTGGACAGCTATGAGATCGTGGAAGTGGGCGATATACAGGTAGACGACCTGCTCCTGTCAGCCGAAGAGCATCAGGCTATGCTGGCACAGGGAGAGGCACCGTATAACTGGGAGAGTGAGAGCAGTCAGGTGTCCTGAACGGCTGAACAGAAAAACGGGCTGCGGCCCGTGATAGGGAAGCTCATATAGCCTTGCGGAAATGGTGCAAGGCGTTTCTACGGAGCCGCCGAAGGCTCTACTATGGGTGCTCTGCCGGAAAAGCGGCGGGGTGCCTATTTTTTGCGGAAAGGAAGGAAACGGATATGGTGCAGGTTTTGAAGGGAAACATCGTGCAGGCCCCGGCGCTGGGGGAGCTGCAGATCACGGAGCAGGGCTATCTGGTGATGGAGGACGGCGTCATCCGGGGCGTCTATGACCGGCTGCCGCTGGAATATGCTACGGCGCCGCTGGTGGATTACGGTCAGGCACTGGTGATGCAGTCCTTTGCGGATATGCACCTCCACGCCCCTCAATACCCCATGCTGGGCATGGGCATGGACCTACCGCTGCTGGAGTGGCTGGATACCTACACCTTCCCCACGGAGGCACGGTTTGCCGACACGGACTACGCCCGCCGCATCTATCGCCGTCTGGCCACGGACCTCATCACCAACGGCACCACCCGTGTGTGTATGTTCTCCTCCCTCCACACCGACGCCACGTGGATCCTCATGGAGGAGCTGGAGCGGGCCGGTGTCACCGGCTATGTGGGCAAGGTGAACATGGACCGCAACGGCCTGCCCGGCATCTTGCAGGAGACTACGGAGGAATCCATCCGGGAGACGCTGCGGTGGCTGGAGGGATGTCATTTCGACCACGTCAAGCCCATTCTGACCCCCCGCTTCACCCCCAGCTGCACCGATGAGCTGATGGCGGCGCTGGGCCGTCTGGCGCAGGAGAAAGGGCTGTATGTCCAGTCTCACCTGTCGGAGAATCTGGGGGAGATCCAGTGGGTAAAGGAGCTGCACCCGGACTGTCAGCAGTACTGGGAGACCTATGATAAGTACGGCCTGTGGAAGGAGCACACCATCATGGCCCACTGTGTCCACTCCGACCGGCGGGAGTGCGACGCCATGCGCCGGGCTGGGGTGGTGGTGGCTCACTGCGCCGGTTCCAACATCAATCTGTGCAGCGGCGTGTCGCCGGTGCGGGAGATGCTCCAGCAGGGTATTTGGGTGACGCTGGGATCCGACATTGCCGGCGGTGCCTGCCTGCCCATGTATAAGGTGGCTACCATGAGCATCCGGGCCTCCAAAATCAAGCGCATCGAGACGGACTGGTCCGAGGACTTCCTGACGGTGCCGGAGGCCTACTATCTGGCCACCACCTCAGGCCACCGTTATTTCGGGGACGGGGACGGCTTCGCCCCAGGCAATCGGCTCCACGCCATCGTGGTGGATGACGGTGACTTCACGGAGGCCAGCCATCCCCTGACGGTGCGGGAGCGGTTCGAGCGGGCCATATATATGCTCCACCGCCACAACATCACCGCTGTCTGGTCCGACGGTCGCTGCGTGGTGGGGAAGATGCTGCAATAAAGGAAAAATGAAGAAAAAGCCCTCCGGCCTTGGCCGGAGGGCTTGCTGCTTCAAATACTGCGCTCCATAGGGAGATAGGCGGAAAAATCATTGGGGTGGACCTCGCCGGTGAGGGCGAAGCCGTTCTTGGTCCAGAAGGCCAGGCTCTGGGGATTGCCCTCATCCACCGCCAGCCGCAGCCGGTGATACCCGGCCGCAGACAGCCGGGCCATGCAGTCCCGGAGGATGCGGCTGCCCAGTCCGCAGCCCTGACGGTCATGAGCCGTCATGAACAGGCCAATGAAGGCGGTGTCGGCGGCAGGATAGTTCAAGATCAGATCCATCACGGCAATCAGGCAGTCCCCATCGTAAAAGCCCACGAACCACTTATCTTCCATAGCTTTTCCCGGCGGCAGGGCGGTCATATCGGTCCGGATGCTCTCCGGCGTGGGCTGCGGCGGGTGATACCGGTAGAACAGGGGATTGCCCTGCATCAGCGTACAGACCTGCGCTGCGTCCGCCTCCGTCAGGCGGCGGGCGGGACAGACGGCGTTACTCATGGGGCTGCTCGGCGGCCAGAACGGCCTCCGTATCGGCGTCGCACAGGCGGATCAGTTTCTCCGCCAGAATTTTGGAGAACCCGGCGATGAGTCCGCACTCGATGACCAGCCGCCCCACGGCCCCCTCCTCGTCCCCGGAGGGGGTGCGGATGTCGGTGGCGGCGCTTTGGACCTGCTGGTTGAAGAACAGGGCCAGCTGCCGGAATTTTTCGGAGTAGGCCTCGTATACCGACCGCACGCAGTCCTCGCTGCTGTCGGCGGGCAAAATTTTCTGCACGTCGCTGATGCTGATGCTCTGCTTCATGGTGAGGATCATAATGAGGTAGGCGATGTGTACCCGGTAGTACTTCCGCTTCACCGGAGCGGGCATGATCTTCAGGCGCACATAGTTGTTGATGGCGGAGGAGGTGACAAAGCTCTCCTTGCCGCCGGGGATGGACGGGATGAAGCCGAGATACTGCACCAGCAGCACCACCACCTGATCCATGTAGAGCCCCAGATCAGGGATGGAATCCCAGTCCGGCAGATGGTAATTGGTGATGAACCGATCCCAGCGCTCCAGCTTGTGAATAATGAGTTTCTTATCGTATGACATGGCGTACCTCCTGTGCAGGCGCCGTCGGCGCACCGGCAGCGTGGAAGTCGGCTGTTTTTCTTAACAGTCTTTAAACAACTACTATATAATATCAGAAAAACTTGTTTTTTGCAAGGGTAAATAGCAGTTGACCTGTTGACTTTCGAAATCTAATATGCTATATTAGGAAAAACAGAAGATAGGGGGCTTGCTATTATGCCCAAGCAGGTGTATATTTATGGTGACTCCTTGCTGAAGGCCACCATGCCGGACGAGGGGTATCATTACCATTTCCACTACGACGAGGTACTGCAGCGCTATCCGGAGCGCCAGACGCAGGTGGTAAACCGCTCCAAAATGGGGGCTACCATCTCCAAGGGCGAGTCGCTGGTGCAGCACGATCTGAACCGGGGGCTGGAGGCTGACTATGCACTGGTGGCCTACGGCGGCAACGACAGTGACTACGACTGGGCAGCCATCGACGCAGACCCGGCGGGGAACCATCATCCCCGGACGGAGCTGCCTGCCTTTCGGGAGAAGCTCCGCCACACGGTGACCATGCTGCGGGAGAGGGGCATCCAGCCGGTGCTCATGAGCCTACCACCCATTGACGCCGCACGGTATCTGGCCTTCATCTGCCGGGACGGACTGCGGAAGGAGCGGATCATGGACTGGCTGGGGGACGTGCAGATGATCTACCGGCATCAGGAGATGTACTCCGATGCGGTGACCCAGCTGGCCTATGCCGAGGGCCTGCCCCTGATCCCGGTGCGGGAGGAGTTCCTCAACGACCACAGGCTGATGCGGCTCATCGCCGCAGACGGTATCCATTTGACCATGCCCGGCTATGAGCGGCTGTTCGACACACTGGCGGACTGGCTGCGGATGCGGGTATAAGAAGGAGTAGAAAGCTATGCTGAGAATTTTCACCGATACGGCGGCCAACATCCCGCCCCATCTGCTGGAGCAGTATCACATCACCGCTATGCCTCTGACGTATCTGCTGGATGGCCAACCCACGGAGTTGGTGGGCCATGACTACTACGAGGCCATGCGGAAGGGCGCCGAGGTCAAGACCTCACTGGTGAGCCCGGCCCTGATCCGGGACACCATGGAGAGCGCCCTCAAGGACGGGGACGACGTGCTGTACATCGCCATCTCCGGCGGCATCAGCGGCACCTGCTGGAGCGCTGAGCTCATGGCGGAGGAGTTGCGGGGCGAATACCCCGACCGCATGATTCGGGTGTTGAATACCTGCGGCGCTTCGTTGGGAGAGGGCCTCGTGGTGCTGGAGGCAGCCAAAATGCTGGAGAAGGGCTGTACGGCAGATGAAATCATCCGGCAGGCCGAGGAAAATTGCGGGCGGATGCGCCAGTTCTTCATGGTGGACGACCTGAAGTATCTGCGCCGGGGCGGCCGCATCAGCGCTGCGGCGCAGGTAGCGGGCTCTCTGCTGAAGATCAAGCCCATCCTTCAGTCCGATCCGGAGGGCCACATCATCCAGCACAGCAAGGTTCGTGGTCAGCTGAAGGCCATGGAGACGCTGGCGGAGCTGTACAAGGAGTACGCCGTGGACGGCACCCGGACGGTGGGTATCGCCCATGCCGACTGCCCGGACGGGGCGCTGCGGCTGCAGGCCAAGCTGCGGGATGCCGGGCAGACCGGCGAGATCCTGTCGGTATGCTATGAGCCGGTCACCGGTGGCCATGTGGGCCCCGGCACGGTGGCGCTGTTCTTCTTCGGCGAGGTCTGGCGCTAAGGCCGGATTTTCTGCGCCGGAGAGGTTGCATCCGGCACAATTATTGGTATAATATAGGCGGCGGGCTGTCTTGTCCCGCCGCCTATCTCGTGTAAAAGGGGGACTTTCCCATGAAGATAAAGGACCTGCTGGAGCGCTCCGGCGTGCAGTTACTATCCGGCGGTTGCGGAGAAGAGGAGATCACGGCGCTGACCTACGACTCCCGGAAGGCGCAGACCGGGAGCCTGTTTTTCTGTCTGCGGGGCGCCCGTTCCAACGGAGAGGACTTTGCGCCGGCGGCCTATGCACAGGGCTGCCGCTGTTTCGTCAGCGAGGGGACGCTGGACGTGCCGGAGGATGCGGACGTGGTGCGGGTATCGGATGCCCGTCAGGCGCTGGCGCAGATCTCGGCGGCGTTTTTCGGCTTTCCCCAGCGGGATGTGACCATCATCGGCGTCACCGGCACCAAGGGCAAGACCACCGTGGCGGAGACGGCCTGCTCCGTCATGAACCGTATGGGCCTGGCCTGCGGCGTCATCGGCTCCAACGGGGCCGCCTACGCCGGGAAGCACGTGGGAACCAGCAATACCACACCGGAGAGCTACGAGCTGATGCGGCTGTTTCGGGCCATGCGGGATGAGGGCGTCCGGTATGTGGTAATGGAGGTGTCCTCTCAGGCGCTGGCCCGCCACCGGGTGGACGGCATCACCTTCGATACGGCGGTGTTCACCAACCTCTCCCCGGACCACATCGGCACCGAGGAGCACCCGGACTATGCCCACTACCGGGACAGCAAGAAGCGGCTGTTCGCCCAGTGCCGCCACGGCATCTTCAACGCCGACGACCCGGAGGCGGAGTACATGATGGCGGGCAGTCCCTGCGAAAAGAGCACCTATGCCATTCACCGTCCGGCGGATCTCCGGGCGGAGAGAGTGAACATTCTGAAGGCCGGGGACCTGTTCGGTATGGAGTTCACGGTGGCCGACACCACCTACCACATTCGGATGCCGGGGGAGTACAACGTCTACAACGCTCTGGCAGTGGTGGCACTGGTGGGGCGTTATACGGACCGCACCTGCGAGTTGGCGGAGGCCCTCAGCTATGTGACGGTGCCGGGCCGGTTCGAGGTGCTGCCGGACGTGATGCCGGGATGTACTGTGGTGCTGGATTTTGCCCATAACTCCATCAGCATGAACGCCCTGCTGCAAACGGCCCGCAGCTACGATCCGGCTCGCATCATCGCCGTGTTCGGCACCGGCGGCCGCACCAGAGTGCGCCGCCACCAGCTGGGGGAGGCAGTGGCCAAGGGGGCCGATTTGGCCATTATTACCACCGACGACCCGGATCGGGACGACCCGGCGGAGGTCATTGCGGACATTGCCACCTGCTTCGGCCCCGGCAGCTGCCCCCATGTAGGGATTGTGGACCGCCGGGAGGCGGTGCGCTATGCGCTGGAGCAGCTGTGTCCCGGCGATATGCTGCTGCTATGCGGCAAGGGCCGGGAGGGATACCAGTTGGTGCAGGGGAAGAAGATCCCCTACGACGAAGAGGAGACGGTCCGCTCCTGCGCCCGTGAGCTGCTGGAGTCCCGCCCACAGGCCCTGTGACCGGGATAAGGAAGGCTTCCTACAAGATAAAAAGAGACGGTGCGGCATAAGTTATCCACGCACAAGGACAACATGAATTGCGTTCAGAGCATATAAATCGGCGGCAATATACCTCATTAGGTATATTGCCGCCGATTTGATCAATAAAGGACTTGCAGCTTTCAGGTTAGCATTTTATCAATTTCGATTCCTTATGGTAGACACACGAATAGCGGTCAACGTGGGAAATGATCGACTCGGATATTTCTAAAAACAGTCTGCTGCCTGCATCCGTTTTCGCATCAGGCCCAGACTTCCTGCAGCACCCGGATGGCGTTACCGCCGATGACCTTGGCAATATCCTCATCGCTGTAGTTGTGCTTTACCAGCCAGCGGATAATGTTCCAGCTGGATTCGGTGGGGTTCTCCAGATACTTCACATAGGGGACCTCTTCATACTCCGCACCGGTCTTGGAGGTAGCGGCGATGGACAGTGCCTGTGCAAAGGCATGATGCACGCCCACGTGATCACCGTACAGGCAATCCACGCCAAAGCCCACATGGTCGATGCCCACCATGTTTTTCACATATTCAAAGTGCTCCATAAAGCTGTCCAGATCGTGGGTCATCTTGGTTTTGGACATAGTGGTGTGGGGAGCGGCCTCAATGCCGACCACGCCGCCCTTGACAGCAACGGCCTGAATCATCTCATCGCTGGCCATCCGCTTGGTGTTCCACACGCCTTTTGCACCTACATGGCTCATAATGATCGGCTTCTTGGAATAGGTGATTGCATCATAAGCAGTCTGAGGGCCGCAGTGGGATACGTCAATGAGCATACCCACCTTGTTCATTCGCTCTACGCACTGCTTGCCGAACATGGTCAGGCCGCCGTCATGGACCTCCTTGCAGCCGTTGCCCAGCGCATTGCTTTCGGAATAGGTCACACCCAGCTGGCGGACGCCCAAGCCGTAGAGAATATCAATGCGGTCTACCTCGTTTTCAATAGGAGCGGCTCCCTCCACCACAAATACCATAGCGATCTTTCCGGCCTTCTTGGCGGCAAAAATGTCATCCACGGTCTTACAATGGACAATAAAATCCTGATGAGCCAGATCGCACAGCCGCATACCCAGATCGTGAATGATGTCGATCCACTTCCAGCCGCCGGGACTGGAGATGATATTCACGCCGTCCAGCTGGTTATCGAATACGCAGTCGATATTTGAATAGGCCAGTGCTTCATAAGCGGTCATCTCCCGGCCGTTGCGCATCACATTGTCGATATTCTGCTTGCTGGTAACGTCCTTCGGGAACAGAGTCGGATGATCATGGACACTGACATAGGGATATTTTGCCAGCAGCTCCGCAACACGAGCCTCCTGCTCCGGTTCCAGCTCTACTACATGGCGGCCGGCCCAGTCCCAGTCGGCCCACTCAAATTTGGGGAAATCCTTTCCCTCCTCCAGATACTCATATGCTTTGTAGCCTTTATAGGCAGGCTTCATTTTGTACTCCATTGCATGGTTTCCTTTCTGTTTTTAATTAGGACCAGACTTCTCGCAGCACCCGGATGGCATTGCCGCCCAGCACCTTGATAATTTCCTCGTCCGTATAACCGTGTTTGATGAGCCATCTGGGAATATTCCAGCTTGCCTCAGTCGGATTTTCCAGATACTTCACAAAGGGAACCTCCTGATAAGGCACCGTGGTTTTGGAAGTATCCCCGGTAGACAGGGCTGCGGCAAAAGCGTGATGCAGACCCACGTGGTCGCCGTACATACAGTCCACGCCGAATCCCACATGGTCGATGCCCACCAGATTCTTTACATATTCGAAGTGCTCCATGTAACTGTCAATATCGTGGGTCATACGGGTCTTTGACATGGTGGTGTGTGGGGCAGCCTCGATACCGACCACACCGCCTTTGGCAGCAATGGCCTGAATCAATTCGTCGCTTGCAAGGCGCTTTGTGTTCCAAACACCCTTCGCTCCGGTATGGCTCATAATAATGGGCTTGGTGGAATGGACCGCCGCGTCATAAGCGGTCTGAGAACCGCAGTGGGACACATCAATAAGCATACCCACTTTGTTCATTCGCTCCACACATTGCTTGCCGAACATGGTCAGCCCGCCGTCGTGGTCCTCCTTGCAGCCGCTCCCCAATGCATTGCTCTCGGAATAAGTCACGCCCAGTTGGCGGACGCCCAATCCATACAGGATGTCAATGCGGTCCACCTCGTTTTCAATGGGAGCAGCTCCCTCGATCACAAACACCATGGCGATCTTGCCCTCTTTTTTTGCGGCAAAGATATCGTCCACGGTTTTACAATGGACAATAAAATCCTGATGGGCCAGGTCACACAGCCGCATCCCCAGATCGTGAATGATGTCGATCCACTTCCAACCGTTAGGACTGGAAATAATGTTGGTGCCGTCCATCATATTATCGAAGATACAGTCGATGTTGGAATAGGCCAGCGCCTCATATCCGCAGCGATCCCGGCCAGTCCGCATGGCGTCAAACAGCGGTTCACAGGTGGCCATATCCCGTGTGGTAAAGTCCGGATGATCGTGGAGGCTGACGTAGGGCGTCCTTTCCAGCAGTTCCCTGCACCGGATCTCTTCTTCCGGATTCAGGGGCAGGATGTTTCGGCCGGCCCAGTCCCAGTCCGCCCAGTCGATGACCTTAAAATCCCTTCCCGGCTCAAGATACTGATACGCCTCATAGGGGCGATACCCTTTCTTCAGTTGAAATTCCATACAATTTGCTCCTGTTCAACAGAACGGTCAGGCCCAGACTTCCCGCAGCACCCGGATGGCGTTGCCGCCGATGACCTTGCCGATGTCCTCTTCGCTGTAATTGTGCTTTACCAGCCAGCGGATGATGTTCCAGCTGGCTTCTGTGGGATTCTCCAGGCCCCAGACGAAGGGCACTTCCTCGTAAGAGGTATTCGCAGTTTCCGCTGTAGACAGGGCGGCGGCAAAGGCGTGGTGTACGCCCACATGGTCGCCGTATAGGCAGTCCACGCCAAAACCAACGTGGTCGATGCCGATCAGGTTCTTCACATACTCGAAGTGCTCCATCACGCTGTCCAGATCATGGGTCATCTTGGTTTTGGACATGGTTGTGTGGGGGGCAGATTCAATACCGACCACGCCGCCCTTGGAACCGATGGCTTTAATGAGATCATCGCCGGCCATACGCTTAATGTCCCATACGCCCTTGGCGCCCACGTGGCTCATGATAATGGGTTTCTTGGAATACATGACCGCATCATAGGCTGTTTGCTGGCCACAGTGGGACACATCAATAAGCATACCCACCTTGTTCATCCGCTCCACGCACTGCTTGCCGAACATGGTCAAGCCACCGTCGTGATCCTCCTTCATGCCATTACCCAAAGCGTTGCTCTCAGAATAGGTCACGCCCAACTGACGGACGCCCAGACCGTAGAGAATATCGATGCGATCCACTTCATTTTCAATGGGAGCTGCGCCCTCAATGCAAGGCACCCAGGCGATCTTACCAGCCTTCTTGGCAGCAAAAATGTCATCAACCGTCTTGCACTGGATCAGAAAATCCTGATGAGCAAGGTCGCACAGCCGCATTCCCAGATCATGAATAATGTCGATCCACTTCCAGCCGCCGGGACTGGAGATGATATTCACACCGTCCATCATATTGTCGAAGATGCAGTCAATATTGGAATAGGACAGTGCTTCATAACCGCAGACAGCGCGGCCCTGCCGCATGGAATCATAAATGTGGTCAATGCTGGACATATCCTTTGGGTAAAATGTAGGGTGATCATGAAGGCTGATGTAAGGATGCTTCTTCAGGATCTCCTGCACCATGGCTTCCTGATCCGGTTCCAGTTCTACAACATTTCGTCCGGCCCAGTCCCAGTCCGCCCAGTCAATCTTGGGATAGTCCTTGCCCTCTTCCAGATATTCATAAGCCTTATAACCCTTATAAGCAGGTTTTTGCACAAAGCTCATCAGTTCACACACCTTTCTTCATAATCTTTTTTGAAAAGAGGGGGGCTCCCGCAGGAGCCCCCCTCTCTCCATGCAACCATTACATACGAAGCAGCAGGGGCGCTTTATTTCGCATGGACGTTGACAAAGTTGGCGCAGGCCAGGAACGCGCTATTGCCGGGGGACAGGTGCCAGCCGGTGAAGTTGGTGGTGTCAGCGGCATAGGTGTTGTTGGGCACGAACAGGTGGCAGCAGGGCAGGTTCTCCACAAACCATGTCTGCCATTGGTTCAGCAGCTCCACACGCTTGTTGTAGTCGGTCTCGCTCTGCATGGCATTCAGCAGATCCTCCTGCTCCTGGCTGTTGAACTCCATGAAGTTCAGAGTCTGGCCGATGCCGAAAATCGTCAGCAGGGTGGTATCCACATCGTCGATGGTTCCCCAGCTGCTGTAGCTGATGTCATACTTGTGGCCCTGAGTCACGTTGGCGGAGAAAGTTGCGGCGTCCACAGGCTGCAGCTTCAATTCCACGCCGGCCTTGGCAAAGTCAGAGGACAGAATGGACATGATGCCGTCCACATTGGCCATCGTGCCCTTGTAGGTAATGGTGAAGCTCAGAGGCTTGCCATCGGCGCTTTCACGGATGCCGTCGCCGTTGGTATCCACATAACCGGCGTTCTCCAAAATGGAGGCGGCAGCAGCGGTATCAAACTCAGGCTGACGGATGTTGGAAGCGGTAAAGTCACTGTAAACGGGGCTGATAGGCGTGTACATCGGCGTTGCAGCGCCGGACATGGCCACGTTTACCAGAGCCTCACGGTCGCAGCTGGCGGCCAGAGCCTTACGAACATTCACATCCTGCAGCAGTTCGTTGCTCTGAGAGAAGGTGATGAGCGTATAGCCAAGGGAGCCAACAGATTCGATCTGATAGTTGGAGTTGCTCTGCAGCTGAGAAATGGAAGATGCGCTGAGGAAGTTGGCACAGACATCGACCTCGCCGTTCTGCAAGGCCAGCACCATAGCATTCTCGTCGGTGTACACGCGGAATACCACTTCATCAATGCAGGCTCCGGCACCGTCATTAGCCTGAGTGAAATAGGGATTGCGCTTCAGAGTGACATACTCGCCGTCCACCCACTCGGAAACATAGTAGGGACCGTAACCAGCGCCGGAGTAAGAATAGGTAGTGGGCTCTTCCACAGAGGACCACTCGCTCTCACGCATCACGGGTATCCAGTTGCCGGCGCCCTTCCAGAAGTTCACGTTTCCGGAAGTCAGAGCAAATTCCACGGTGCGCTCATCCGGACAGGAGGACTTTTCAAAATCCACCAGACCATAGTAGCTGTCGAAGAAGCCGATGTGATGCTCCACACCGTACTTGGCGGTGAACAGCAGATCCGCAGAAGTGACGGGGGTACCATCATTCCAGTAGAGTTCCTTCAGCTTGATGGTCCAGACGGTACAGTCCTCGTTGGACTCGGAGGACTCAGTCAAATAGTCATACTTGTTGCCGTCATCATCAATGGCAACGAGGTTGGGGCAGACCAGATTCATGATGGTCGCAGAATTCAGGTCATTCTGGCACCAGATATTCATGCTCACGGGAGCACTGTTCAGGCCCACCCGTATGGTGCCGCCGGTCTTGGAACCTTCGGCAGTGTCATCATCCGCCGGCTTTCCGCCGCAGGCTGCCAAGGAAAGCACCAGGCAGAGAGACAGCACAAGTGCAAGAAACTTTTTCATATTGTTACCTCCAGTAATATTTCATCACAGCTTCACTGCAACGTCTGAAATTGATTGGGCTGACACTCAGCCCTGGGCATTTTTCCGAAGGACGCGACCTGCGTAGGTTCTCAGCAGGTCACCGTCTTTCAGTTCAACCTTGCCGTTGCATAGCACCAGATCGCAGCCGGTGGCATTCATCTGCGGTGTTTTGTACTGCATCTGATCCATCTCCGGATACCGGTAGTTGGGCAGATCGATCACGGCGATATCGGCGTAATTGCCTTCCACCAGGTGGCCCCGCTTATAGATGCCGAAGTGATCGGCCACCATGCTGGTATTTCTGCGGACAACCTCTTCATAGGGAACGCCCTTGCCCACATACATCTGGGCGAAGATGGCGAACCCGCCCCGGCGTCGGATCTCGTACCAATCGTAAGGATCTGCGGGATCTCCCATGATGGTGTCGCTGCCTACGGAAACATAGGGATTCTTCACGATGGATTCACAGTGGTCGATGAAGTTGCTGGGCACATTGGCAGCGGGTGCGTTGAGCCAGAACACATAGTTCTTCTCATCCCCCAGCAGATCCAGCATGCACTCATCCTCGTCGATGCCCCGCTCCTGCGCAATATCCCGGACAGATCGGTTTTCCAGATGGGGATCATCGGAGTTGACGATATAGACCTTGTCCTTAGGACCGGCAAAGGTATAGTTGTCCTTCTTGATCATTGCCCGGCCCTCAGGCGTATGCAGCGCCCTCTTAACACCCTCAATGCCCTGACTGAACAGCTCGTCACTGAGGGCCATGGTGAACAGCAGCATCCGCTCCTTGCCGGTGCAGTGTCCCACACTGCTGGGGATCACATCGATCCGGGCACGAACGCCGTCTTCTTCGATGGCTTTCAGAGCAATGTCATATGCCTCGGGCACAGCGGAAGCCAGATGGGAGATCTGGATCTTGGCACCGGTGCGGCGGCCCACCTCGCAGAATTCCGCAGTAGACTCGGGAATACCGATCTGGTGGCGGAGATGGGCTGCGGAAACTGCATCATATCGTTTGATCTGACTGACTACATTGCACAGTTCCTCCATAGAGGCATACCGGCTGGGGACATAGTCCAGACCGAAGGAAATACCCCAGGCGCCCTGATCCATGTTGTGGCGGATGATATTTTCGATTTGTGCCTGCTCCAGCTCGTCCGGCGCCCGGTTATAGGCACCATGCATCACATACTGGCGGATACTGCCGTGGCCCAACAGGGTGACAAAGTTGCAGTTGGTTCCCACCTGTTCCACGGCCTGAGCATACCCCTCAAAATCATGCCAGTCGGGCCAGTCCCGCAGATAGCGCTGATACTGCTTCAGTCCCACAAGGCCGTTTCCCAGATAATAGTCCAATACTTCCTTTTTATGTCCGGGTGTAATGCTGTGGCTGCAATTGCCGTTTACCAGCGTGGTCACGCCCTGACGGATATAGGACTCATAACGCCCATCGTCAAAGCAATACCATTCCTCGTGAACGTGGGGGTCGATAAGGCCGGGGATCACGTATTTGCCGGCGGCATCGTATACCTCGGCAGCAGGCTCCTGAATATCAGGGGCAATACGGGCTACCTTGTCACCCTTTACCGCAACATCCGCTTTAACAGCAGGCTTTCCGGAGCCATCCACTACCAAGCCGTTTTTAATCAGATAATCATACATACGTTTCTACTCCTTTCTAATCACTCTCTGGATTTAGGGCTGAGACTGTCATTGATGGCCGTTCCCAGCAAATTGAAGCAAACCACATACACGACGATGCACAAGCTGGGCAGCAGCCACCACCACCAGGGATTGGGGGAGCTGATCACGGCGTTCTGTCCCCACGCCCGCTTGAGCATGGTTCCCCAGCTCCAAGTGGTCGGATCACCCAAGCCAAGAAAACTCAGGCTGGCTTCCGTCAACACGGCGGAGGCCATCACCAGTGTCATATTGACGAACACCGGGCCGGTAGCGTTGATGAGTATGTGTTTGAAGAGGATCCGGGGCTTGGAGAGTCCCAGACAGGTGCAGGCCTCAATATACTGCATCTCCCGGATCTTCATGGTGCTGTTCTTCGTTACACGGGCCAACTGCGGCCAGGAGAATATACCTAAGATGATCGCCACATTGGTAATAGAGGTTCCCATGACCGCCGCAATAATGATCATCAGCGGCAGCATGGGCAGCGTCATAAAAATGTCAATGAAGCCGTCGATCACTTCCCGGAGCCAGCCGGTGTTATAACCGCACAGCAGACCCACCGGTATGCCGATCGCACCGGCAATGAGCATAGCCATAACGGAAACGTACAGCGAGGTGCGAGCACCCCAGACCAGTTCTGCAAAAATATCCAGACCAATGTTGTCGGTCCCCAGCCAGTGCAGAGCGCTGGGGGCCTGAAGAATATCCTGCGTGTAGCCATCTGGCTTGGCGATCAGCATCGGCCCCACCAGACCGATCAGCAGAATCAGCAAGACGCCGATCATGCCGATCATACCGTTGCGATTACGTACAAAATAATAGAGGAAGCCTTTTCGTTCTTTCATAATCAACCTCCTAGCTTGATTCGGGGATCCAGCCAAGCGACCACAAGGTCAGTGAGAAAGCTCATGATTACCACGGCTACCGCCATCACAAGAAACGCACCCTGAAGCACCGGGTAATCCAGTGCATTCACAGCGTCATAGACCATCCGACCGATGCCCGGCCAGGAGAATACCGTTTCCGTTACCGTGGCGCCGCCTACCATGAATCCGATCTGCATACCGATGACCGTCACAGTGGGGATCAGTGCATTTTTCAGCGCATGGACACGAAGTACACGCCCCTTGTTATTTCCCTTGGCGTAAGCGGTGCGAATATAGTCCTCATGCAGCACATCGATCATGCTGTTGCGGGTATACAGCACCGCATTGGCAAGGTTGGTGATGGACAGGGCGATGGCGGGAAGGATCAGATGCTTGGCAACGTCTCCGTAATAAGACCAGCCGGTGCCCTTGGGCGGCGTATACGCACCGCCGGTAGGCAGCAGCTTCAGCTTAAAGGAAAAAATGTACAACAGCAGGAACGCCATAAATGGAATGAACACAGATATTCCCATCGTCACCAGCACGCTGATGACCCGGTCCGAAATTTTCCCTTTGTGGGCTGCTGCGTACAAGCCCACGCTGATACCAACCAGAATGACGATCAGCATGACTGCTGCCAAAAGCAGCAGCGTCCAAGGCAGCTTTTCCGCAATATACTGGGAAACCGGAATTCGCTTGGCAAAGCTGCTTCCCAGGTTGCCATGAAGCAATTCCTTCATGTAGAGGCCGTACTGGGTCAGCTTCGACTGGTCCAGGCCGAACTCCTCGATCAGCGCCTGCTGCGCCTCCTCGGACATCTGGGGACTGACCATCAGATCTACGGGATTGGAGGGCATAGCGCGGACAATAAAGAATACCAGCGTCACGGAGAGCAGGATCGTCAGAATACCCCGCCCGAGACGTTTCAGAAGATAACGAACCATGGATCAACCCTCCTTTGCAAAGTGACAGCGCACGCAGTGATCAGGTCCCACCGTTTTCATATCCGGCTCCTGCTCGAAACAAATGGGCTTTGCCATGAAGCAGCGTTGGCAGAATCGGCAGCCTGCCGGAGGATCTACCGCACTGGGAATATCTCCCTCCAGCAGGATCCGCTCCTTGTGGAGTGCGATGCTGGGCTCCGGTACAGCGGAAAGCAGAGCCCGGGTATATGGGTGGATATTGTCCCCCGTCAGTTCACTGTACGGGGCGATCTCCATGACCTTGCCCAAGTACATCACCATGACCCGGTCGCTGATATAGCGAACCACCGCCAAATCGTGGCCAATGAACACATAAGTCAGATGAAACTGCTCCTTCAGACTTTGAAACAGGTTCAAAATCTGCGCCTGTACGGAAACATCCAGTGCGGAAACGGACTCATCGCAAAAAATCAGCTTTGGATTCACCGCCAAGGCCCGGACGATGCCGATACGCTGCCGCTGACCGCCTGAGAACTCATGGGGATATCGGTCGAACACCGCAGGCTGCAGCCCCACGACTTCCAACAGGTGCTGGATCTTTTCCTTTGCCTCAGCATAACTGGATGCCTGACCGTGAAGCAGCATTGGCTCGGCGATCGCATTGCCGATCTTGATTTTTGGGTTCAGGCTGGCGTAGGGATCCTGAAAGATCATCTGTATTTCGCTGCGTAGGCGACGCTTTTCGCCGGCAGATACTTTGAAGTCCGTAATGTCCTCGCCCTGATAAAACACCTGCCCGGAGGTGGAGGGCGTCAGCGCAAGGATCGTTCGGGCCAACGTGGACTTACCGGAACCGGATTCTCCCACGATTCCCAGCACCTCGCCGGGATAGACTTCGAAACTGACATCCTCTGCGGCGTGTACGTATTTCTGTTTTTCAATCAGCTTTCGCTTTTTCACAGGGAACATCTTCGTCAGATGTTCTGCTTTCAAAATGGGGGTTTCCTTTTTTTCACTCATGATACGGTTCCTCCCCTTCAAAGTTCATCCAGCATTGAACGATATGGTCTTCTCCCACCCGCTTTACCGGTGGAATTTTGGTGCGGCACTCCTCCGTGCAGTGTTGGCAGCGATCCGCAAACCGACACCCCTCCTTAAAATCATACACAGTAGGCACAGTGCCGGGTATGGTGTAGAGCGGCTTCTTTTCACTGCGCATAGTAGGTACGGAGGCCATCAGTCCCTGGGTGTAGGGATGCAGCGGGTTGTCGAAAATCGCTTTCAGTGTGCCACGCTCAATGGCACGGCCCGCATACATCACCACCACCTCCTCGCAGATCTCTGCCACGATCCCCAGATTGTGCGTAATCAGCATCAGACTGCCGGAGGATCCCTTCAGGCGGCGCATGATATCCAGGATCTGCGCCTGGATCGTTACATCCAATGCGGTGGTCGGTTCGTCGGCAATCAGTATGGCGGGATGGTTGATAATGGCCATGGCGATCATTACCCGCTGGCGCATACCGCCGGAAAATTCATGCGGATATTGATTGATCCGGGTCTCTGGATTGGCAATGCCCACATCATTCAGCGCCTCACAGACCTGTTTCCGAATCTCATCTTCCTTCATTTCCGGATGGTGCAGCTTCAGACATTCGCCAATCTGCTTGCCGATCGTCATGACTGGATTCAGCGCTGTCATTGGCTCCTGAAAGATCATTGCGATCTGCTTTCCCCGGATCTTTTCCATCTCCGGCTCAGACTTTTTCAGCAGATCCTCTCCATTGAGCAGGATCTCTCCTCCCTGTACAGAGGCCGCAGCCGGCAGAAGCCGCATCAGAGAAAGGCTGGTCATGCTTTTGCCGCAGCCGGATTCACCTACGATTCCCAAAGCCTTTCCTTCGTCCAACTGCATATTCAGATGGTCGATCAGGTTGTAGACCTTTCCGTCATCGTCCTTAAAACCCATGCTGTAATCCTTGAATTCTACCTGTGTTGACATGGTTGATACCCACCTTTCCTCTGTGCATTTCCACTTCTAAACGGAATCAATGCATTTCAGCCTCGCGCTTGAGCTTTCAAACGCTTTAACACTTTACCGCTTTGCAACACTAAACTTAAAATTAATTTTTGCTATCATAGTTCTTTGACGGCTAAAAATAAATGACATATGTCACGTTCTTTTCACCGAACTTTTTTGCGGTTTCCCCGGAATTTTTGATGCGGCCGTGCAAACAAAAGGACTTCCCAAAATTTGTTTTTTCTTCAAGGACAAACGTCCCTCTTTTTGTTTCTCCAAAGATAATGTTTTGTCATCCCTTTACTTTTTTATAAACCTATGTTATCTTTACTATTACTAAGAAATATGGCTGC
>ERZ836441.128-NODE-128-length-87685-cov-4.136860_pt1 | contig 87685 bp, 76 predicted proteins | sample MGYA00519686_ERZ836441 | MGnify/ENA primary metagenome ERZ836441 (study PRJEB31850, sample SAMEA3708800) | human gut metagenome | biome: human gut; feature: human-associated habitat; material: faeces | place: China | collected 2014 ...
GACGCTTTTCAAAATAGACTTAGCTGCTGGGCCGGCCGGGGCCGGCCTTTCGCTGTGGTACGCGTTACGCTCTTGGGCAGCTCGTCCAGGAAGGGAGATGCCTCTGGACTCGTGGTGAGGACCAGCTCATCCCGGGCCCGGGTCATGCCCACAAAAAATAGACGGCGTTCTTCCTCCACATCCGCCGGACGACCTTGGGACTCCAGAGGGAGAGAGCCGGCGGTGAGCCCGGCTAGGAATACCACGGGGAATTCCAGGCCCTTGGAGCCGTGAAGGGTCATCAGGTGGACCGCCCCGGACTGCCAGCCCTTACCAGCGGCCCGGCGTACGTCTGCCTCCTGCCCCATGGCCAGGGTGTCCCACAGGCTGGAAAAGCTGGGGTGAAACACCGCCAGATCCCGGAGCTTGGCCAGGGTGGGAGTAGGCCCATATTCCTCCTGCCACCGTTCCACCAGAACCCGGGGCTTTTCATGCTCCACACAGGGAAGCCACTCCTCCGCTCGGTCCAGCCAGGCGGAGAGCACGCCATAGCCACCCAGAGCGGGGCGCAGAAGATCCAAATGAAACCGTTCCAACCCATGGCAGAGTTCCTGGGCCTGTTCCAGCAGGTCGGCAGGGCAGTCCCACACAAGGCGGAGAGCTGACTCCAGCGCCGCCCGGTCCGAGGGAACCATAAGGGAGCGGAAAAAGGCCAGCATGCCCCGGACGGTGGGATCCTCCAGGAAATCCTCCCGCCCGCTCACGACGCAGGGAATGTCGTCGTGAGCCAAACATTTTTCCACAAGCTCCAGTTGGCGGTGGGTGCGGCAGAGCACCGCCATGTCGGAGAAGGCCCGCACCGGCCCCTCGTGGTCCAGAGCCTGGGCCTCCAGCATATCCACGCCGCCCGCCATTCGGGCGATCTCCTTAGCGATGAATACCCCCTCAGAAAAGCTATCCTGGGTCTGGACCAGCCGCACTGCGGCCCCGGAGGGGCAATGGGGGATGATGATCCGCTCAGGGCCGGGATTATGGGCAATCACATTGACGGCAGCCGTTAAAATCTCCGGGCTGGAACGATAGTTCTCTGTCAGGTGGATCACTCTGGTTTCCGGGCAGTCGGTCAGCAGCTGCTGGAAGCACTGGCCTGTCGCCCCCCGAAAGCCGTAGATAGACTGGTCAGGGTCGCCGATGACGAACAGACTCTTTCCATTCCGGCTCCAGGCGCGTACCAGTTCATACTGAATTTGGCTTACATCTTGGAACTCATCCACAAGCAAATGGGTGAAGCGGCGCTGTCCGGCGGTGTCCACCTTCAGCCCTTCCGAGAGCAGGTCGTCAAAATCCAGGGCGCCCAGCGCCCGCAGCCGATCCCGATAGGCGTCATAGAGGTCCTGGTCCAACTGTGCTTCCTCCAAAGAAGAGCCGCATTTCACCCGGGACACGCTCTGAAGCAGAGCCCGAGGACTCCCCTTCCGTCCGGCGGCGCGGAGGACCTGTTCCGCCTGGGTAAGAGCCTCTGTCTGACTGATGAGGCGGACATCCCCCAGCAGCTTCCGGCAGATGGCGTGGAAGGTGCCGATGGTTATGCCGGATACTGCCCGCTTCCCGCCCAGTCGCTGTTCCAGCCGGGTGCGCATTTCGGCGGCGGCTTGATTGGTGAAGGTGACAGCGGTAATCTCACCGGATTTAACCCCTAACGCATCAACCAGATAGGCGATGTGCTCCACCAGGGTTTTGGTTTTGCCAGTGCCCGGCCCGGCAATCACGGCTACCGCTTGCTCCCGGGCGGTCACAGCCTGCTGTTGCTGTGGGTTGAGGGCATCCTCTGCGGCAGAGACAGCGGAACCGGGAGAGACAGACGCCTTCTGTTTCAGCGCTGGCTTTCGCTTGGCGGCCTTACTCGGCCCTTCCGGGGTGAAAAGGGATAGTTGACCGTTAAACCGTTCAATCTCTCCGGGAGTGAGTAGGGAAATCGTGCCATATACCCCGTCATAGCCCGCCCGCCGCTCCACTTGGCCCAGGCGCAGGCGGCGGATGCCCTCCGATACGCAGGGTCCGGCCACCGCTTCAAGGTCCTCTGTGGGGACATCCCGCAGGATCGAAAACTCAGGACCTAATTCACGGAGCATCCGCTCATAAAGTTCCATGGTTTTTTTCCCTGTGGCGGAGCCGCCGGTGGAGGCGGCGAGGACCTCCGGCAGGGGAGCCAGGCTCTCATAGGGCTTGGCGCAGTTCGGCCGGAAGCCCGCTGGGCGGTCGGCCAGCTCCTCCACCCGGTGCTCCACGCCGATGGTGAGCTTTTTCCCACACACCGGACATAATCCGTCCCGTGCCTGCGTCTCCGGCGGGGTTAGACAAACGTTACAGTTCCGATGGCCATCTAAATGGTATTTGCCCTCTTCGGGGAAAAACTCGATGGTTCCCCCAAAGCCTGTTCCCGTGCGGATGGCGTCGGTGAGTTCCGGGTAAGACAGACCGCTGTCAAGTAAATTCGCCTCACGGCCCAGCTTGGCCGGGGAGTGGGCGTCGGAGTTGGACACCAGCGTGAGGCCATCCAGGGCGGACAGCCGCCAGTTCATGGGCGGATCGGAGGAGAGTCCCGTCTCCACAGCATGGATATGGCTGGACAGGTCGCCAAAGCATTCCCCGATGGAGTCAAAGCCGGAAAAGGCGCCGAACATAGCGAAATGAGGGGTCCAGATATGGGCGGGGATAAACTCGGCCTCCGGGCAGGCATCCAGAGTCAGCTCCAGCAGGTCCCGGCTGTCCAGTCCCAGGATGGGCCGCCCGTCGGAGTGGATGTTGCCGATGGCCTCCAGCCGGGCGGACAGCTCATCGGCCGCCTCCAAGGAGGGCAAAAGGATGAGGTTATGGACCTTACGGGTCTTGCCATGGCGTTTATAGATACAGCTGATCTCGCCGGTGATCACAAACAAAGGGCGCCCTTCCGGAGCATCTTGAGGCAAACGTAGATCGCCCCGGAGGGCGTAGACGCCCTCCCCGGCGGGGATGAGCTGCTCGTGGAGCTCTTTGCGCCAGGCTGGATGGGTGAAGTCCCCGGTGCCCACCAGGGCGATGCCCTTCCGCCTGGCCCACCAGTCCAGGTGGGGCAAGTCTCCGTCCCGGCTGGTGGCCCGGGAGAAGCGGGAGTGTATGTGAAGATCGGCGATGTACATGGCACGGCCCCCGTTTTCTCTGTATGATTCCTAATTATACGCCCTTTTTCTCTACAGAACAAGATGGCGAAAAAGATTGGGAGGACCAGCCCGCGGCCGGTCCTCCCAAATTGTTATGCTGTTATGCTCTGCGGTGGCCGGGCAGGCGATCAGTTCTTCTCCCGGGGGAACTTGATCGCGGCCTGGGCGGCAGCCAGCCGGGCGATGGGCACCCGGTAGGGGGAACAGGACACATAGTCCAGCCCAGCCTGCTGGAAGAACTCGATGGAAGAGGGGTCGCCGCCGTGTTCGCCGCATACGCCCATATGGATGTCGGGGCGGGCCTCATGGCCCAGGCGGACGGCGTATTCCACCAGGCGGCCGGTGCCCTGGATGTCGAATTTCTCGAAAGGATCAGACTCGTAGATCTTTCGGTCCAGATAAGTGGGCAGGAATTTGCCGGAGTCGTCCCGGCTGAGGCCGTAGCTCATCTGAGTCAGGTCGTTGGTGCCGAAGGAGAAGAACTCGGCCTCCTTGGCGATACGGTCGGCGGACACAGCGGCCCGGGGCAGCTCGATCATAGTGCCCACCTTGTACTCCAGTTCCACGCCGCTCTTGGCGATGATGGAGTCAGCGGTGGTGGTGATGAGCTTGCGCAGATAGCGGATTTCACCGCCGGAGCTGACCAGAGGCACCATGATCTCGGGCACCACGGTCTGGCCAGTCTCCTTGACCACGTTGATGGCAGCCTCGATGATGGCCTGGGCCTGCATTTCGCCGATCTCGGGGTAGCAGATGGGCAGGCGGCAGCCCCGCAGGCCCAGCATGGGGTTGACCTCGTGGAGGTTGTTGACCACGGCCTTGAGGGCCTCGAAGGTCATGCCCATGTCCTCCGCCAGGGCGCGGATGTCCTCGTCCTCGGTGGGCAGGAACTCGTGCAGGGGGGGATCCAGCAGGCGGATGGTGACGGGCTTGCCCAGCATGGCCTTGAAGATGCCTTCAAAGTCGCCCCGCTGCATGGGCAGCAGCTTGGCCAGAGCCCGGCGGCGCTGCTCCTCGGTGGAGGCCACGATCATCTCCCGCACAGCAGGGATGCGGTCGGCCTCGAAGAACATGTGCTCCGTGCGGCACAGGCCGATGCCCTGAGCGCCGAACTTCAGGGCGGTGGCGGCGTCCCGGGGGTTGTCGGCGTTGGCCCGGACCTGCAGGTCCCGGATCTCGTCGGCCCACTCCATGACGGTGGCGAACTCGCCGGCCACCTCGGCCTCCACGGTGGGGATCTTGCCGATGTAGACATTGCCGGTGACGCCGTCGATGGACATGAAGTCGCCCTCGTGGACCTCCTGTCCGGCCACGGTCATCACGCCGGTTTCCTCGTTGATGTTCAGCGCACCGCAGCCGGCCACGCAGCAGGTGCCCATACCACGGGCCACCACGGCGGCGTGGGAGGTGCGGCCGCCCCGGGCGGTGAGGATGCCTTGGGACACGCTCATGCCCTCGATGTCCTCGGGGGAGGTCTCCGCCCGGACCAGCAGCACCGGGCCATCCTTGGCGTGTTCCTTGGCGGCCGCAGGCGGCGCCGGGGGAGGCAGGCAGGCCGGTGGCCACGGGAGTGGCGGCTTTCAGGGCACTGGCGTCGAAGCGGGGGTGGAGCAGAGCGTCCAGATTGCGGGGCTCGATTTTCATCAGGGCCTCGGCCTTGGTGCACATGCCTTCGTTGACCAGGTCTACGGCCACCTTCAAAGCGGCCTGGGCGGTGCGCTTGCCGTTGCGGGTCTGGAGCATGTAAAGCTTACCGTGCTCAATGGTGAACTCCATGTCCTGCATGTCCTTGTAGTGCTGTTCCAGGGTATTGGCAATCTTGACAAACTCATCATAGACGGCGGGGTTGGTGTCCTTGAGGTGGTCAATCGTCTGGGGAGTACGGATGCCGGCCACCACGTCCTCGCCTTGGGCGTTCATCAGGAACTCACCGTACAGCTTGCGCTCGCCGGTAGCGGGATCCCGAGTGAAGGCCACGCCGGTGCCGGAGTCGTCACCCATGTTGCCGAACACCATGGACTGGACGTTGACGGCGGTACCCCAGGAGTAAGGAATGTCGTTCATGCGCCGGTAGACATTGGCGCGGGGGTTATCCCAGGAGCGGAACACAGCCTTGACGGCCTCCATGAGCTGGACTTTGGGGTCAGAGGGAAAGTCGGTACCCATACGCTCTTTATAATAGGCCTTGAACTGGCCCACCAGCTCCTTGAGGTCTTCGGCGCCCAGCTCGGAATCCAGCTTAACCCCCCGGTCCTCCTTCATGACACTCAGCAGCTCCTCGAACTTGTCCTTGGGCAGTTCCATGACCACGTCGGAGAACATCTGGATGAAGCGTCGGTAGGCATCGTACACAAAGCGGGGATTGCTGGTCAGAGCGGTGAGGCCCTCGGCAACCTCGTCATTGATGCCAAGGTTCAAAATCGTGTCCATCATGCCAGGCATGGAGGCTCGGGCACCGGAGCGTACGGACACCAGCAGGGGATTGGAGGCGTCGCCCAGCTTCTTGCCGGTGATCTCTTCCAGCTTGCCCAGATAGGTCTGGATCTCCTCCTGAATCTCAGGGGCGATGGTGCGTCCATCCTCATAATAACGGGTGCAGGCCTCGGTAGTGACGGTGAAGCCCTGGGGGACAGGCATGCCCAAATTGGTCATCTCAGCCAGGTTGGCGCCCTTGCCGCCCAGCAGCTCCCGCATGGAGCCGTTGCCCTCGGAAAATAGATAGACGTATTTTTGACTCATTGGTTCTTTTCCCTCCGTTGGCTTAATTGCGGGCCAGATCGGTCGGTCCGCGTTGTCTAGATATGCGATATGATTTTAGTCGAAAGGTCCCAAAAAGTCAAGAGGACAAAAAAGTATAGTTGTTAATTCTGCGTAAAGAATGAAAATGAGGATAGAACATATGAATATGGGAAAAGCATGGCCGCATGAGATAGGGGCGCAGCGGGCCAGGGCAGCTTGCAATTCCCTCCGCAGTGCCGTATAATAAAACTTATCTTGTTTCGCGGTGGGCGCCAAGGGAGGCGCGGCGCGGGTCGCGCGCCAATCCAATGGGGGATCCTCGGCGGATGGTAAGGGACGGATGAAAAATGGCAATCCATGAGGAATGTGGAGTATTTGGAATCTACGATCCGGCGGGAAGTTGCGCCCAGAGCGCCTATTATGGGCTGTACGCCCTCCAGCACCGGGGCCAGGAGGCCTGCGGCATAGCTACAATGAACGGGCTAGAGATGAAGTGCCACAAGGATGTGGGGCTGGTGGGAGACGTGTTTTCCCGGGAAATCTTGGACGAGTTGGGCGGAACCATGGCGGTGGGCCATGTGCGCTACTCCACCACCGGCGGCTCCCGCCGGGAGAACGCCCAGCCTCTGACATTAAGTTACGTCAAGGGCACCTTTGCGGTGGCCCACAACGGCAATCTGGTTAATGTGGACAATCTGCGCCGCCACTATGAGTACCGGGGCGCTATTTTCCATACCTCCACTGATTCTGAGATCATCTCGTACATCATTGCCCAGGAACGGTTGCTCTGCCCCTCCATTGAGCGGGCGGTGGCCAATGCGGTCCGGCAGCTGCGGGGAGCTTTTTCCCTGGTGGTAATGAGTTCGCGGAAGCTCATTGCCGCCCGGGACCCATGGGGGTTCCGTCCCCTGTGTATCGGCAAGCGGGGGGACGCCTGGATTTTTGCCTCGGAGTCCTGTGCGCTGGACAGCGTGGGCGCCGCCTTTATCCGGGATGTAGAACCCGGTGAGGTAGTCTATGTAGACGTCTCTGGACAGCTCCAGTCTATCCGAGATGACTGTGGGAGCCGGAGAACCAGCCTGTGTATTTTCGAGTACCTGTATTTTGCCCGCCCGGACAGCGTCATTGACGGCCAGTCTGTCCACGATGCCCGCATCCTAGCCGGACGGTATCTGGCCCGGGAGCATCCGGTGGAGGCGGATGTGGTTATCGGCGTGCCCGATTCCGGGCTGAACGCCGCCAAGGGCTACGCTTTGGAGTCTGGTATCCCCTACAATGATGGTCTCATCAAAAACCGTTATGTAGGTCGGACGTTTATTCAGCCCGGACAGGAGAACCGGGAGTTAGCGGTGCGACTTAAACTCAACCCCCTGCGGTCCTCTATTTCGGGCAGACGGGTGGTGGTCATCGACGATTCCATCGTCCGCGGCACTACCTCCCGCCAGTTGGTGCGCCTGCTGCGGGAGGCGGGGGCTAAGGAAGTACATATGTTCTCATCTGCGCCCATGTTCATCGCCCCGTGCTATTTTGGCACAGATATTCCCTCCAAGCGGGAGCTGATTGCCTGTAACTACACGATGGAAGAAATGCGGCAGTTCATCGGGGCGGACAGTCTGGGATTTTTGTCTTTAGACAGCTTGAAAAAAATTACTCCGGAGTGTCGGTGCGGATTCTGTGACGGCTGTTTCACCGAGCGGTATCCTATTCCAGTGGAGGAGGAAAACCAGGGAACCTGAGAAATTGGTGAAATTCACAAATGACGATATTAGACGGTAACAAAAGGGAGAAAATGCAATAAAATTTTGCATCCATGCAAAAATAAGTTGACAAAATTAAGCTTGAAGGATATACTAACCTCATTAGTGAGAGAACAAAGGCGTTCCGGTCCTCCGTGGATCAGGGCGCCTTTCTCCATAAAGGAGAGAAGCTTGTTCTATTCCTAGCAAACCCGACTATACATGTGAAAAGGGGATATCGATATGACAGGCTATACCAAGGAAGACATTATCCGTATCGTGAGGGAGGAAGACATTAAATTTATCCGTCTCCAATTTACCGACATCTTCGGCCAGCTGAAGAATGTGGCGATTACCGCATCTCAGATCGAAAAGGCGGTCAATGACCAGATTATGTTCGATGGTTCTTCCATCGAGGGGTTTGTCCGGATTGATGAGTCTGACCAGTACCTTTATCCGGATTTAAAGAGCTTCCGTATTTTTCCTTGGCGGCCGCAGCACGGAAAAGTGGCCCGCTTGATCTGTGACGTGCACAATCCCGATGGAAGCCCCTTTGTGGGCGACCCGCGCTATGTGCTCAAGCGGGTGATCCAAAAGGCTAAGGATATGGGCTTCGACCGGTTCAATGTAGGACCAGAAGCGGAGTTTTTCCTGTTCCAGACCGATGAGGAAGGTAAGCCTACCACCAAGACGAACGACGAGGCGGGGTACTTTGATTTGGGACCTCTGGACCATGGTGAGTCTACTCGACGGGAGATCTGCCTGGCCCTGGAGCAGATGGATTTTGAGATTGAGGCGTCCCATCATGAAGTGGCGCAGGGCCAGCATGAGATCGACTTCAAGTACGCTGAGGCGCTTCATGCTGCGGACAATATCATGACGTTTAAGCTGACGGTTAAGACCCTGGCCCAGAAAAACGGCCTACACGCCACCTTTATGCCAAAGCCCATCTTCGGCATTGCCGGCTCTGGTATGCATATCAATATGTCTTTGTTCCGAGACGGGCGGAACATGTTCTACGACCCGGATGGGGAGAAGGGGCTGTCAAAAACCGCTTATTCCTTCATTGCCGGTATTATGGCCCACATGAAAGGCATGGCTGCCATCACCAATCCCCTGGTCAACTCCTATAAGCGGCTGGTACCTGGTTATGAGGCACCTTGTTACATGGCATGGTCCGCCTCCAATCGGTCCGCCCTGATTCGGATTCCCGCCGCCCGCGGCCAGTCCACTCGGGTGGAGCTGCGCTGCCCCGATCCGTCCTGCAACCCCTATCTTGCCCTGGCCGTTTGCCTGGCCGCTGGCCTGGATGGCATCGAAAAAGGAATGACTCCACCTCCCGAGATTACCGACAACATTTTTGCCATGACTCCTGCCACCCGCAAGCGCCGTGGTATCGAGGCGCTGCCCGGCTCTTTGGAAGAGGCGCTGGTGTATCTGAAGAAAGATAAACTTATCATGAATACCCTGGGTGAGCATGTGGCCACCCAGTATATCACCGGCAAGGAGGCCGAGTGGGACGAGTACTGTACCCGTGTCTCCAGCTGGGAGCGGGACAAGTACATGATCAACTACTGATCGCACCTCCCACACAGACAAATTTCCGCCGGAGGAGCGTGAGGAAGCTTGCAAAAAGTGGTTGTTGCCTTTGAAAGTGAGACGAACAGCGCAAAAATCAAAGAGATCATTGAAAGCGGAGGCGTGGCCTCCTGCCTGATCTGCCGCAGCGCGGCTGAGGTCAAGCGGGTGGTGCACAAGCAGCGGCTGAATATCGTGATCTGCGGCTTTAAGTTGGCGGACGAAAGCGGCCAGGAACTATATCAGGATTTGCCTGACAGCTGCTGCATGCTGATGATTGCTCCACAGAGCCGACTGGAGCTGTGCGAAGAGGACGGTATTTTTAGGCTGGCCTCTCCGGTTCATCGGGGGGACTTGCTGGCTTCGGTTCGGATGCTGATTCAAATGAACCGGCAGTATATTGGACAGTATCGTCCGCAGCGCACCGAAGAGGAGCAATCCCTCATCGCCCAGGCTAAGGCGGTGCTCATGGACCGGCATAGCATGACAGAGGAGCAAGCACATCGGTTTCTTCAAAAAAAGAGCATGGACAATGGTGCAAAGCTTGTGGAGATAGCCCGCATGATTTTGGCAGGCGAGTGAAACAATGAGGTTGAGAAAAGGACGGCAGTCCTGCGTTTGACTGCCGTCCTTTTCCCGTATCCTAACTTTCCGCCCAGTTTTATCTGGAGAAAGGAGCACGCGGATGAAATTCACGAAAATGCATGGGCTTGGTAATGACTATGTCTATGTAGACGGTATTCATCAAGACCTGGGGGATTTGTCCCAGCTGGCCCGGCGAGTGTCAGACCGGCATTTCGGCATTGGTTCGGACGGCTTGATTTGCATCTGCCCGTCTGATACAGCGGATTTTCGGATGCGAATGTTCAACGCTGACGGCTCGGAAGGAATGATGTGTGGCAACGGAATCCGTTGTATGGGCAAATTTGTCTATGACAAGGGCTTGACCAGCAAGCGGTCGCTTACCGTGGAAACCCTCGCAGGAGAGCGAAAGCTTTTCTTGAATGTCTCCGGAGGCAAAGTGTCGGCGGTAACTGTGGACATGGGGATACCTGTTGTGCAAGCACCCATTTCAATTTTTGTCAATGGAAATACCTATATAGGTATCCCGGTATCTATGGGAAATCCCCATTGTGTAGTAGAGGTGGCCAACCCGACATCGCTGGATCTGGAGGCAATCGGTCCGAGCTTTGAACGCTGGCCCTATTTCCCGGACCGGACCAATACAGAGTTCGTTCAGGTGGTGTCCTCTGATGTTTTGTCCATGCGGGTATGGGAGCGCGGCAGCGGAGAAACCATGGCCTGCGGTACGGGGGCCTGTGCAGCCGTGGTTGCCATGTCCGCCAGCGGGCGGTGCGGCAGGAAAGCAGGGGTGCATTTACTGGGGGGTGAGTTATTCATCGAGTGGGAGGTTGCCTCTGGTCATGTGTTTATGACTGGGCCGGCGGTGTCTGTGTTTGATGGTGAACTTTCTGATTGACCGCAAGGAAAGGTTCGGGTAAAATAGAAAGAACGAGTTTAGCCAATTAAATAGATAAAATGAAAAAGGATATGAACAGGAGGGATGGGCGTGGCCAAAATCAATGACAATTATCTGAAACTGCCAGGCAGCTATCTGTTTTCTGAGATCGCCCGACGGGTGTCAGCGTATTCTCAACGCGGCTTGAAGCGGGAACTCATCCGACTGGGGATAGGGGATGTGACCCGTCCCTTGGCCCCGGCGGTGACGGCGGCCATGCATGCAGCGGTGGACGAGATGGCCACAGCGGCAGGGTTTCACGGCTATGGGCCGGAACAGGGGTATGACTTCCTGCGCCAGGCCATCGTGGAGCATGACTATGCGGCCCGGGGCATCTCCATCACCTCGGAGGAGATCTTTGTGTCCGACGGGGCCAAGAGCGACTGCGGCAACATCGGAGATATCTTCGGCATAGACAATGTGGTGGCAGTGTGCGACCCGGTGTACCCGGTATATGTGGATACCAACGCCATGACTGGACGGGCGGGAGAGTATAATGAGGACACTGGCCGCTGGAGCAAGCTGGTGTATATGCCCTGCACAGCGGACAATGCATTTATACCGGCGATTCCCCAAACACAGGTTGACTTGGTATATCTCTGTTTTCCAAACAATCCTACCGGGGCGGTAGCCACACGGGATCAGCTGCGCACATGGGTGGATTGGGCGAACTCCACTGGTGCGGTAATCCTCTTCGATTCCGCCTATGAGGCTTTTATCACTCAGCCGGATGTCCCACACAGTATTTTTGAGATTGAAGGAGCCCAAACCTGCGCAATTGAGTTCCGCTCTTTTTCCAAAACCGCCGGTTTTACTGGCACGCGCTGCGCCTATACCGTGGTGCCCAAGGCGCTGGAACGGCAAGGAGCCAGCTTGAACGCTCTATGGAACCGCCGCCAGTGTACCAAATTTAACGGTGTGCCTTATGTGGTCCAGCGGGGGGCGGAGGCAGTATATACGGATGAGGGACAGAAACAGGTACGTGCTACCATTGCGTATTACCAGGAAAACGCCAAGGTAATCCGGGATGGATTGAACCGGGCGGGGCTGACGGTATCGGGTGGGGTAAACGCCCCCTATCTCTGGGTACAGACACCACAGGGTGTGGATTCTTGGACCTTTTTTGACCTGCTCCTGCATGAGGCAGATGTAGTCACCACCCCCGGAGCGGGATTCGGCCCCAGCGGGGAAGGGTATATCCGGGTCACTGCGTTCGGCGATGCGGAAGATACCCGACAGGCTGTGGAGCGGATTGGGAAGATACTCCGCTGAGGCTGCGTGAGTAGGATCAGCTGTCTGTGAATTGGTTCAGCCGTATAAAAAATAGTTAGGATCGGCCCAATGGGGACCGTACGGGAGCAGGCCGTCTGTCGTACCCCCCGTCGGGCCGGTTTTTTGGGTGCAACGCAGAAACAGGGGCACAGCAGAAAGGGAGGCGCAGGCAAGCTGTTTTCAGGAATTTAATATTTCAGGGTATTCTCATTTTTCCAGATTTCTGGTATACTAATATAATAGCTATAAATGGAACGTCTCTGGCAGATGGCCTTTCTACCAGTTGACAGCAATGCCGCGCCCAAGATGGCCTTGCCTGTGGAAGAGGCCGTTTATCCCATGTCAGGATGGCGAGATGACAAAATCTTAGAGACGGCGTGGAGGGTACTATGAATCATTTCGAAGTGCTTTACGGACAGCTGACCAAGACGCTGCCACACCTGGAGCTGCGCCGTGACGAACTCATGAGCCACCATACCACCTTCAAAGTGGGCGGACCGGCCCGGTTAATGGCCTTGCCAAAGACCGAGGATGAGGTCGTATCCGCTGTCCGCCTGGCACGGGAGTCGGGAATTGAACCGCTGTTCATTGGAAACGGCTCCAACTTGTTAGTAGACGACAGGGGACTGGATGCGTTTGTGGTTAAGACTGTACCCGGCTTGTCCGGATGGAAAGCAGAAGGCACGCAGATTACCGCAGGCTGCGGTCTGTTGCTGTCTGCCTTGGCGGTGGAGGCGGCCCGCCATTCGTTGACAGGACTGGAATTTGCACATGGAATTCCTGGAAGCCTGGGGGGCGCGGTCACGATGAATGCGGGTGCCTATGGCGGAGAATTATGCCAAGTGGTGCGGGCTGTACGGGTGTTGGAACCGGACGGGCGGGTGGAGGAGGTCCCGGCGGAGGACTGCCGATTCCGCTACCGCCATTCCGCCTTTTCTGAGGGGGGACGGCTGGTACTGTCTGCCCGGCTGGAGCTGGCTTGGGGGGAGGCGGAGGCCATCCGTACCCAGATGAGTGAGCTTATGGCACGCCGTAGAGAGAAGCAGCCCCTGGAATACCCCAGCGCCGGATCCGTATTCAAGCGGCCCCAAGGCCATTACGCGGCGGCTCTTATCGACCAATGCGGCTTGAAGGGGCTGACCATCGGCGGGGCGCAGGTATCTGCCAAACACGCTGGATTCATTGTCAACATCGGTATGGCGACCTGCCGGGATGTCCTGGATCTGATCGGGGTGGTGCGGGATTGTGTGTACCGGGTGACCGGCGTGGAGCTGGAGCCTGAGGTCAAATATCTCAAGTGAGGTGATCGGGGTGGAATTCATCATTGTATCGGGGCTGTCCGGCGCGGGCAAGTCCACCGTTATGTCTATTTTGGAGGACATCGGATTTTTTTGTGTGGACAATCTGCCCCCCGCCCTCATCCCCAAATTTGCCGAGCTGTGCCAGGCGGGGACCGGGGCCTATGAGAGGGTGGCCAAGGAAATGCGCATGGAGTATCAAATCGTGTTTGTAGAGGCGGACACGGAGACCATCATCAAGCGCTACAAGGAAACCCGCCGCGCCCACCCGCTGATGACGGGAGACGTCACGCTCACGCAGGCGGTGGAGTTGGAGCGGGCCGCCATGGAGCCAGTGCGGGAGCGGGCCGCCTATGTGCTGGAGACGACTGCTCTGCCCACGAAAAAGCTGCGGGACGAGGTGCTGCGGCTGTTTGCCCCGAACCGGGAAAAGCGGGAGGAAATGAGTATTTCCGTGACCTCCTTCGGGTTCAAATACGGCATCCCCATGGAGGCGGATATGGTGTTTGACGCCCGCTTTCTGCCCAATCCCTTTTACATCGACGGGCTTCGCAATTTGACCGGCTTGGACGAGCCTGTCCGCAACTACATCTTTGGCTTTCCCTCCGCCCGTGAATTTCTCGCCCATTTGGAGAAGCTGATGGCCTTCTTACTGCCTCAGTTTGTGGAGGAGGGGAAGAGCGCCCTGGTCATCGCCGTTGGGTGTACGGGCGGAAAGCACCGCTCGGTGGCCGTTACCCGGGCGCTGGCAGAAATCATTCGGGAAATGGGCTATTCTGCCGGTGAAAATCACCGGGATATGACGAGGGCGTGAGGCGTTTATGGCAAATCTGATCTCAGGTGGTCCGTCAATTGTAGCGATTGGCGGAGGCAACGGCCTATCTGCTATTCTCAGGGGCTTGAAGCTCTATACCAGAAACCTGACCGCCATCGTCACCGTGGCGGATGACGGCGGTGGCTCCGGCATGCTCCGGGAGGATCTGGGGATGCCTCCCCCGGGGGACATCCGCAACTGTATGGAGGCCTTGGCCAATGCGGAGCCGCTGATGCAGCAGCTGCTGTCCTACCGCTTCACCGAGGGGCGGCTGGCAGGCCAGGCGTTTGGGAACCTGTTGCTGGCGGCGCTGGACGGCGTCTCCGACTCCTTTGACCAAGCGGTGGCCCGGATGAGTGAGGTCATGGCCATCACCGGGCGGATCCTGCCGGTGACCAACTCCAATGTGCAGCTGGAGGCCACCTTTGAAAACGGCACCAGCGTGTGCGGAGAGTCCAAAATTTTTGCCTTTAAAAAAGCACAGGACTGCCGTATCCACCATGTTCGGCTGCTTCCTGAGCGACCGCCCGCTCTGCCCGCAGCACTGGACGCCATTCGCCAGGCAGAGATTATCCTGCTGGGACCGGGAAGTCTGTATACGAGTGTCATCCCCAACCTGCTGGTAGAGGGGGTGGCGGATGCTATCCAGGAGTCCAAAGCGCTGAAAATATATGTCTGTAACATTATGACTCAGGACGGAGAAACCGAGGGCATGACCGCCGCCGACCACGTGGCCGCCCTGCTGGAGCACGGAGGCGCGGGGCTCATTGATATGTGCCTATGCAACAACGCCTCTGTCAGCGCTGGGCTGCTGGAGCGCTACTCCGCCGAAGATGCGGAACCCATGCAGGTCAGCCGCCGGGACATCGAGCTGCTTGGAGTAGAGGTAGTCAGCCGTCCCCTCACTGACGAAAGCTCCCATTTTGCCCGTCATTCTGGCATTAAAGTGGCAGAGGCGGTATTGGAACTCCACCGCCAGCGGGCCAGCACCAAGATATTTTAATGCAACGTGATGGAGGAGTGGTGTCTATGTCCTTTTCTGCCCAAGTCAAGGAAGAACTGTGCCGACAGAACATCAGCCGGCGCTGCTGCGCGCAGGCAGAGGCCTACGGGATCCTGCTCTATTGCAATACCTTTCACAGCAGACAGGTGAGGATCATTACGGAATCATCTGCGCTGAAGGCCAGGCTGCCCGTCTTGTTCCAAAAGGCGTTTCGGCTGAATTTTGACGAGGTCCCCCCCTTGGAAGAGGGAAAGGGGACCTTCCTCATTCAAAAAACGGACAAGCTGCGGACGATCTTTGATGTCTTTGGCCATGAGATGGATACGGCCCCGTCCGTTCATGTGAATTTCGCCGTGCTGGAAGAAGCGCACTGCCGGAATGCCTTTTTCCGGGGCGCGTTTTTGGCGGGGGGATCGGTGACAGATCCTTCCAAGGGCTATCACTTAGAATTGGCTACCGCCCACTATCACGTGGGCAGGGAAATGCCGGTACTGCTCCGGGAGGCGGGGTTTGAGGCCAAGGAGACCACGCGGAAGGGGAACTATATCACCTACTTCAAGCAGTCTGACCATATTGAAGATTTCCTGACTGCCATCGGCGCGCCTGTGTCCGCTATGGAGGTGATGACTTCCAAGCTGGAGCGGGATCTGCGGGGGAGCGTCAACCGCCGGGTCAACTGCGACAGCGCCAACCTGGATAAGACGGTGGCGGCGGCACAGAGCCAGATTGACGCCATCAGTCGGCTGCAAAAGAAAGGAAAGCTGGAGGGGCTGCCAGATAAGCTCCGGGAGACCGCTCAGCTCCGGCTGGACCACCCGGAGCTGACCCTCAGCCAAATGGCGGAGTTATTTCACCCGCCGATCAGCAAATCCGCTCTAAATCACCGCCTGCGCAAGCTGATGGAGCTGGCCGGAGACGCGGGAGAGCTTAGGGCGGAGCGAAGATAAAAGCAGGATTTGACTGGGCAAGCTTTCGGGTTTACCCAAGAGCAGGGTAAGCAGTTGAGCTGTGCATCCGGGCCACAGCGCAGCGACGTTAGCGCAGGCCCATTTGTCCCAGTTTCCGCAGGAGGGGAAAAGCCAGCCGCCCGGACGGGTTAAAAAGCTGGCTGGCATCGGTCAAAGGGACGCAGAAAGGAGAAAGAAGATGGCCTTTACACACCTTCACGTGCATACGGAATACTCCCTGTTGGATGGCGCCTGCCGTATCAGTGAGCTGGTCAAGCGGGTCAAAGAATTGGGACAAGATGCAGTGGCCATCACAGACCACGGAGTAATGTACGGAGTCATTGATTTCTATAAGGCGTGCAAGGCTGCCGGAGTCAAGCCGATCATTGGCTGCGAGGTCTACGTAGCCCAGCGCAAGCGCACAGACCGGGTTCATGAGCGGGATGCGGAGTCCCGTCACCTGGTTCTGCTGTGCAAGAATGAGACAGGCTATCGCAACTTGAGCTACATGGTGTCCATGGGGTTTTTAGAGGGATTTTATATCAAGCCCCGTATCGATATGGAACTGCTCCGCGCCCACAGCGAGGGCCTGATCGCCCTGTCCGCCTGCTTGGCGGGGGAGATCCCCCGCCTGCTACGGAATGGGGATTACGAAGGGGCAAAGGCCCACGCCCTGGAGATGCAGGAGCTGTTTGGGGAGGACAGCTATTATCTGGAGCTCCAAGACCACGGCCTGCCAGAACAAAAGCAGATCGTAGCCGGTATCCTCCGGCTCCATGAGGAGACGGGGATCCCCTTGGTGTGCACCAACGACGCCCATTACCTCACCCGTGAGGATGCGGAGATGCAGGATGCCCTAATGTGTGTCCAGATGGGAAAACTCATGGAGGACGACAGCCGGATGCGCTTTGAGACTCAGGAGTTTTACATCAAGTCGGAGGAGGAGATGCGCCGCCTGTTCCCTGATTGCCCGGACGCCTTTGACAACACTGTGAAGATCGCGGATATGTGTCATGTGGACTTCCAGTTTGGCGTCCATCACCTGCCGGAATTCAAGCTTCCGGAGGGAGAGACCGACGGAGACGCCTATTTTGAGAAGCTGTGCCGGGAGGGCTTTGCCCGGCGTTATCCCCAGGGCGGCCAAGAGCTTGTGGACCGGCTGGAGATGGAGATGGGCGTGATTCGGCAGATGGGGTTTGTGGATTACTTCCTCATTGTGTCTGACTTCATTGGATACGCCAAATCCAACGGGATTCCCGTGGGGCCGGGCCGGGGATCTGCCGCAGGATCTATGGTAGCCTACTGCCTGAACATCACCGACATCGACCCCATCAAATACTCCCTCTATTTCGAGCGGTTTCTGAACCCAGAGCGGGTGACCATGCCGGATATTGACATTGACTTCTGTATTCGCCGGAGACAGGAGGTCATTGACTATGTTTCCCGGAAGTATGGGGAGGACCACGTGGCCCAGATCGTCACCTTTGGCACGATGAAGGCCAAGGCTGCTATTCGAGATGTGGGCCGGGTGCTGAACATGCCCTATGCCGAGGTGGACAACATCGCAAAGCAAGTGCCCTTTGATTTGAAAATGACATTGGACAAGGCGCTGACGCTGTCCAAAGGCTTTTCTGATCTCTACAAGGGAGATGAGCGGGTGCGTCGGCTGGTGGACTTGGCACGAAAGGTGGAGGGGATGCCCCGCAATGCCTCCACCCACGCTGCGGGCGTGGTGATCACCCGAAAGCCGGTTTATGAGTATGTTCCCCTGGCGACCAACGACGATTTGGTGGTCACCCAATACACCATGACGACCTTGGAAGAGCTGGGCCTGTTGAAGATGGACTTCCTGGGCCTGCGGAACCTGACGATTCTGGATGACGCGGTGAAGATGGTCCGACAGCATGAGCCCTGTTTCCGGCTAGATCAGATTCCGGAGAACGACCCGGAGGTATTTCAGATGTTGTCTGACGGGCGGACGTCTGGCGTGTTCCAGATGGAGTCGGCGGGGATGACCGGAGTATGTGTTGGGCTGAAGCCCCAGAATATCGAGGACATCACCGCCATCATCGCCCTGTACCGCCCAGGCCCGATGGACTCCATCCCGCGCTTTATTGCCTGCAAGCACAATCCAGAGCTGGTCCGCTACAAACATCCGCTGTTGGAGCCGATTTTGTCCATTACCTATGGCTGTATCGTCTACCAGGAGCAGGTGATCGAGATCTTCCGGCAGCTGGCGGGCTATTCTCTGGGACAGGCAGACATGGTGCGCCGAGCCATGAGCAAAAAGAAGGTCAAGGACATCGAACGGGAGCGGGAGGCGTTCCTTCACGGCGACCCGGACCGGAAGATTGCCGGGTGCGCCGCCAGAGGTATTTCCGAGGATGTGGCTCAGTCCATCTACAACGAGATTTACGATTTCGCCAACTACGCCTTCAACAAGGCTCATGCCGTTGCCTATGCGGTGGTAGCGTACCAGACCGCCTGGTTCAAATGCCACCATACCCGGGAGTACATGGCGGCTCTGCTCACTTCCGTGCTGGACTCCCAGGAAAAGGTAGCAGAGTATATTGCGGAGTGCCGGGAGAACGGTATCCAACTGCTTCCTCCGGATATTAACGAGTCCGGGGCTACCTTCACCGTATCCGGCCAAAATATCCGCTTCGGTCTGGCTGCCCTGAAAGGGGTGGGACGGGGATTTATGGAGGCTGTCCTCCGGGAGCGCGAGCGGGGAGGGCCTTTTACAACATTCCCTGAGTTTTGTGTGCGTATGTACGACTGCGATCTAAACAAACGGGTGTTGGACAGTCTGATTCGATCAGGCTCTTTTGACAGTATGGGCTATCGGAGAAGCCAGCTACTGGCTGTTTATGAGCAGGTAGTGGATGCCATTGCCCGGGACCGCCGAAAAAATTTGGAGGGCCAGTTTGACCTATTCGGTGGTGGTGGAGACGCTGCGGCGATCCCAGATATGGTTCTGCCAGATGTGGAGGAGTTTTCGGCCCGCGATCTGATGCAGATGGAGAAAGAGACCACAGGACTCTATTTGACTGGGCATCCCATGGATGAGTACCGAGAGCAGGCCCGCAGACAGCAGGCGGTGCCGCTGGCTGCGATTCTGACCGATTTCAAGAACGAAGAGGGGCCTCAACAGTACAGCGATGGGCAACGGGTGACCGTGGCCGGGATTATTTCGTCTGTCAGAACAAAAACCACCAAGAACAACAGCCTTATGGCCTATGTGGGACTGGAGGACGACACGGCCTCCATGGAGCTGCTGTGCTTCTCACGGGTGCTTGGAGACAGCGGGGCCTATCTGAAAGCTGGGGTCGCAGTGGCTGTTCAAGGCAAAATTTCTGTCCGGGACGAAAAGGAACCCCAGCTTATGGTGGACCGGGTACTCCCGCTGGGCGAACCGGGGAGCTGTGGAAGCAAGCAGACGTTATGGGTCAAGCTGGCAGATGGCGGAGCGCCCTTCACATGGCTGCGGCGGCTGCTGGATATGTTCCCGGGGCAGGATCCGGTGATCATATATCTGTCGGATCAGAAGAGAAAGCTGCACACCTATTGTCAACACCACCAGGCCTTGCTGGGGGAGTTGGGGGAAGTATTGGGCCAGGAGAATGTTGTGTTGAAAGGACGATGACCGGCCCGCTAAAGACAATTCCCTGGGCGAAGGAGGGAGACCATGACCAAAGCGTTGAGTATGCTGGCTAAGCTGCTGGCCAAGCTGGCCAGGCTGCTGTTCCACCGTATCGGGATCATCGCAGTGATGATTCTCTTGCAGATCGGGTTTTATATTGTGGTGTTTGCCATTTTGAGCAGCAGTCCCTATTATCGTCTGTTCAGTTGGGCGCTGAACCTCCTTTCCGCTCTGGTGGCCTTGTGGATTGCAGGGAACCGGAGCAATCCCGGCTACAAGGTGGGCTGGATTATCATTGTGCTCATGTTCCCGCCTTTGGGCGCGGTGGCCTATCTCCTGCTGGGAGGGAACCGACTGTCCAAGTATAACCAGCGGCGGCTCAAGGCAATGGAGCGAAAGGTTCGCCAGAATCTGGGAGGGGACTGTGGCCGCTCTGACGTGCTTTCCCAGCTCAAGGGACCGGATGCCGGACGGATCGCCCACTATCTGGAGGAACAGGTGAACTGTCCTGTCTATGGAAATACCAGGACGACCTATTATCCTCTGGGAGACGACTGCTACCGGGATTTGCTGGCAGCCATCCAGAGCGCCCGGCAGTATGTGTTCATCGAATACTTTATCATCGAGGAGGGGAAGCTCTGGAACTCGGTGCTCCAGGTACTCAAGGAGAAGGTGAAGGAGGGAGTGGAGGTCCGTGTCATCTATGATGACGTGGGGTCCATCTTCACTCTGCCGGCAGACTATCCAGGCCGGCTGGAAAAACTGGGGATTCAGTGTCGGGTGTTTAACCGGATGGTGCCGGTTATCTCCCTGCGCCAAAACAACCGGGACCACCGGAAATATATGATTGTGGACGGCCGGGTGGCCTTTACTGGGGGCATCAATATGGCGGACGAGTACATCAACGTCAAGCCCCGGTTCGGCCACTGGAAGGACAACGCCATCCGGCTGGAGGGCGACGCAGTATGGTCCATGACAGTATCCTTCCTGTCCATGTGGGATTTCACCCAAAAGCGGGAAGAGGACTTGAGGCGCTACCGCCCTGAGCCTGCCGCCGCCGGGGCGGAGGGCTATGTGCAGCCCTACCACGATTGTCCCTGGGACGATGAGCCGGTAGGCCAGTCGGTCTACCTGCATTTAATCAGCCGGGCGAAACAGTATGTGTATATCACAACGCCATATCTGGTCATTGACCATACGGTGACCATGGCGCTGTCCCTGGCGGCGAAATCCGGAGTGGATGTGCGTATCATCACACCTCATATTCCAGACAAAAAGACCGTGTTTGAAGTGACACGCTCCTATTACTGGCAGCTGCTGCAGGCGGGAGTCAAGATCTATGAGTATGAACCGGGCTTTATCCACAGTAAGATCTTTGTGGTAGACGATGCCTTTGCCACCGTGGGCACGGTCAATCTCGACTACCGCAGTATGTTCCTCCATTTTGAAAACGGCGTACTGCTCTACGGTACGGATACAGTAGACGAAATTCGGGAAGATTTTCTCGCTACCCAAGGCAGGAGCATCCAGGTGACAGCAGAGGCATGCAGGAGCGTACCGCTGCCCCGGAAGCTGCTGCGGGTGTTGCTGCGGGTGTTTGCTCCGCTGCTGTGAGTCAGGAAAGAAAAATGCCGGCACCCCAATGGAGTGCCGGCAAAATTTTGACTTGCTTTAGGAATTTTTCATGATAACGCTTTCTACAGTATCTGCGACATGTTCGCAGGCATCCACGCATTTTTCCAAGTAGATATAGATCTCCCGCCAGACGATAATCTGGATGGGGTCTGAGGTGGTGGTATGGAGCGTGCGCATACTGGAGATGAACAGTTCGTCAGCTTCTTCCTCCAGGGTGTTGATGTTGACGATATGGTCGTGAAGATGCTTGGACCGCTTGAAATCGGCAAACTCAGTCAGCAGGGTGCGCAGCTCCTCACAGCAGCGGATGACCACGGACACCAGTCCCAGTGCATCCGGCAGAATACTTTGGACATTATTGCAATACAGGCGCAGGAGCACATCTTCGATCTTATCGGTCACCTCGTCAATATTTTGACTGAGGAGGATAATGTCCTCCCGCTCGATGGGGGTAATGAATGCCTTGGCGAGAATGTGGAGCATTTCATGCTTCTTTTCATCCGCAGCGTGCTCCACCGTGTGCATTTCGTCCAGCTTTTCCTTGATCTGAGCTGGGTTAAATTCTCTCATTGTCCGGTCCAACAGGCAGGCGGCCTGACACGAAAAGTCAGCGCAGGTGCAGAAATTGTCAAAGTAGAACATGTCCTGTTTTTTTGCCATTGATATCTTCCCTCCATAGACGGAAACTCCACTGGGTGACAGCGTTTCAGCCCAGTTACACATGGATCAAAAAATCGCCATAAACAACTTGGCCATTACGAAGCTGATTAGGCCGCAGCCGGGGAATGTGAACACCCAAGTGAGCACCATATCTTTCACCACAGAAAAATTGATGGCAGACAGTCTCTTGACCGCCCCCACTCCCATGATGGCACTGGTCTTGGTATGGGTAGTAGACACTGGGATCCCAAACAAACTGCACAGCAGCAGGCACACAGCGGCGGACAGGTCGGCGGCAAAGCCCTGGTATTTCTCTAGCTTAACCATGTCCATGCCTACGGATTTGATGATTTTTTCGCCTCCCACGCTAGTGCCCAAGCCCATAACCACACTGCACAGCAGCATGAGCCACACTGGGACAGCCATACCGGAAACGGAGCTTTGCCCATTGCTGAACGCAACGCCTAAAAACAAGACGCCGATAAATTTCTGCCCATCCTGCGCGCCGTGCATAAAGCTCATGGCGGCGGCGCCGAAAATCTGGGCGGCCTTGAAGAACCGGTTGGTTTTTCTCCGGTCCATGGCCGCGCATAGGATGGTCAGCAGCTTGCACAGGACCCACCCGATGACAAAGCCCAACAGCAGGCTCATCACCAGGCCGTAGATGACCTTGATCCACTCGCCCATGTTAATGCCGCCTACGCCGTTGTGAATGGCGATAGCTGCGCCGGACAGACCGGCAATGAGACTGTGGCTTTCGCTGGTAGGGATGCCGAACCGCGCGGCGGCCACGCTGTATACTACAATAGAGAACAGGGCGGCGCACAGGGCGATCAGCGCCTCATGGGTATTTCCACCGAAATCCACCATATCGCTGATGGTAGAGGCCACCGAGCTGTTGATGTGGGTCATGATCAGTACGCCCAGAAAGTTAAACAGGGCGCTGAGCCAGATAGCCGGCCGGACCCCCATGCAGTGCGTACCAATGCAGGTGGCGATGGCGTTGGGGGCGTCGGTCCAGCCGTTGACAAAGATGACGCCCAGCGTCAACGCCACAGTAATCAGCAAAACGGGATTGGAGGTTAATTCCTGAAAAAAATAGGAGAGCGAAACATCCATCATAATTGACAAAACCGCCTTCTCTGTGGGAAGCGCGCAAAAAGGGCAGGACCCCAAGAGGTCCTGCCCAGCGTAATTTGGAATCGGGGAGCCCCTCTCGAATCGGTTGGTTAAAACACAGGCCGACTTTGCCTTATCCCGCGACAGACTCCACCACCTAACTACTGGTAGCATAGCATGAAAGCGCAGACCAGTCAATAGACGATTTGCGAAATGTTTACAAAATAATGAACAAATCTTTACGAAGAAATAGACGTGTGGGTGGCCGAAAAATAAAAGAGGTGGGAGCTTAGATAAGCTCCCACCCCGTCCGAGCAGCACCGGACTACTTAGTTCAAAGTGAAATGAAGGAAACCTTTATCTATAACGGGGAAAAGCTCCCCGGAAATGGATGGAGCCGCTCTCACCGCTCACTGGGGGCAGAGCTCTCGCCGGCGAAGATCATGTCATCCACATCCACCGGGCTATCGGTGTAAAGCTTCTTCAATGTGATTCCTCCCTTCTTTTATTATGCATTTATTTTAACAGGACAGGACAGAGAAAACTATCAGAAAAAGGTAAAGAAATTATGTCTAAATTCCAAACAAATTTTGCCTTGCAATTTAAGCGGCGATAGGGTATAATAAACTCCACTGAGCCAGTTGGGCTTGATTTGTGCGGGTGTAGTTCAATGGTAGAATGTCAGCTTCCCAAGCTGAACACGGGGGTTCGATTCCCCTCACCCGCTCCACGTCGGAGCAAAGTCTGCTTTGCTCCGACGTTCTTTTATTCCTGCAGAACAAAAGAACGTCATCCGCCCGCTCCCTTGTTCCTCCATTCCAACTGTGGCCCGCTTCGCTGGACTCGCAGTTGGCGGCCGCCCTGTGGGCGGCTGTTTTTGACATTGTAAAAATATCGGTTTTAACCGCCCCTTGAAGCCCGTCGCAAGCGATATGACGCTTGCGACGGGCTTTTTTCATTGCGGGTCCTATTGTGCATGTGCGTGGATTCTGCTGCCCCTCACTTTCGCAGAGCTGGACTCTGGGCGACTGCGCTACCTGGGTTTTATGGGCTTGGAACCGGAAGCTGAGAGACAGCGGGGATGGGGTGAAAAAGAACTGGCATTTAACCCAGCCCTGTGGTAATATAATAAAAGCGCGCCAATGCGTGTAATGATTTCCGAGGTGAGAGCATGAGCTATTTGATGGCAATTTTATTAGGGTTAGTCCAGGGGGTCGCGGAATTTCTACCTATTTCCAGTTCCGGGCACCTGACTCTCTTACAGCATTTTTTCCAGATGGAAGAGGTGGATAACCTATATAATATCTTGTTGCACTTCGCCACGCTTATTGCGGTGTGCGTGGTGTACTGGAGAGACATTGTGGAGATGGTAGAGGAATTTTTCCGGGCGCTGGCATCTCTGTTTACCAAGCGGGGGAATCGGGAAACACCCCCTCCGCCGGCCAGACGGCTGGTGATGCTGGTGATCGTGGGCACATTGCCTCTGTTTTTAGTGCTGCCTATCGAGGGACTGGTAGAAGGCTTGGGCAACAGCCCGGTGTTTGTCTCCTGCGCTTTGATCGTCACTGGTTTTGTGCTGTTTTTCTCAGACCGAATGGCGAAGGGCCATAAAACCGAGCGCACGGCCAGGCTGTCTGACGCGTTGCTGGTTGGAGTGGCCCAAGGCTTGGCGACCATTCCCGGGCTGTCTCGTTCTGGGACTACGATCTCTGCCGGAATGGCTCTGGGCCTTGACCGCAAGTTTGCTGTTCGGTACTCCTTCTTGCTCTCTCTTCCCGCAGTGCTGGGGGCCACGCTGCTGAAGGTAATTAAGGCAGTCAGCGGAGAAGTAGACGTGGATATGGCGCTGCTGCCCAAATACCTGGTAGGCATGGTGGTGGCTGGCGTGGTGGGCTACTTCTCCATCAAATTGGTCAAGCTGCTGGCGGACAAGGGCAAGTTCGGAAAATTTGCTTACTATTGCTGGACCATTGGACTAATCGCTCTGGTTGGGAGCTTTTTTGTGAAGTGACGGACTGAGAGAACGTCAAGCTGAAATACGCGTTTACAGATGAGGGGAGAAACTATGGCCTCAACAGGGAAGAGAACCACATCGTCTTCCAGCCGATCCAGCGGGGGGAAAAGCACCTCTGCAAAAGGGAGCGGAGCGAGGAAGGCACAAGGCAAGGGAAAGGCTACAGGAAAGAAGCCCTCGGCGCCTGCCCATAAGCCCTTCCGCCGGGAGTTGGGAGCAGTGGTCTGTCTGCTGCTGGCTTTCTTTGGTGCGATTGGGTATTTCAAAACGGACGAAGGAGCGTTCATTGCGCTATTCTGCAATCTGCTCAAAGGTTTGTGCGGATATGGCTTTTACATTGCCCCGCCCATGTTGCTGGCCAGCGCTGTGATTTTGGCGTTTCACCGGGGGAAGCCGGTTCGCCTGCGGGTGACAAGCGCTTTGCTTTTACCGGTTTTGGCAGGGGCGGTGTTTCATCTGTTTCTGTGTAAACAGGAGTATGTGTGGAGCTTTGCCATGTTTGGCCGGCTGTGGACGGATGGGCTGGCCGCCGCATCGGGCGGCGTACTGGGCGGCATATTGGCGGAGGCGTTTCAATTTGCGTTCAGTGAAGTGGGCGCGATCGTGGTGCTGCTGGTACTGGCCTTGGTTGCAGCGCTGTGCGCCTGTCAGATCACCTTTGCCGACATCATAGATTTTTTCCGGGAAAAGAAGGACAGCCGGGTGGAATACGACCCGGAGGACTATGAGCAACCGGAGCGCTCTATCCGCCGGGAGCCTGCCAAGCCCGCGCCCAGCGCCCCTCAGACCAGGCGAACGGCCATTGATATCCCGGTGGACGACGGTCCGCTGATTCAAAAAAAGCCTACCACCCCGGTGACCACGGTGCGGAAAAAGAAACTTTTTGACCGCCTTTCCGGGGTGACCACCCCGGACCAGGTGGTGACTGGGAACACGGCCCCGGCGATGGAGGCGGAAAAACCGGAATACGAGGATGTGCCCGAGCTGACCCCGGCTATGGACAGCCTGCCGGAGAAAAAAACGGCGCAGCGGCAGCCTGACCCCACGCCCGCGGTTGAGGAAGTCCCTCTCCCTCCGCCCATCATCCGGGAGCCTGCGGTTCAAAAGGTGTCTCGGGATGAGGCGCGTCAGGCTGGCGATCAGGTGGCGCGGGAGATTGAGGAAAACATGGCCGAGGAGCCAATCGCTTATCGCTATCCGCCCCTGTCTTTACTGTCCGAGGGGACGGGCCAGGCGGGGGGAGAGGCCCTCAGTGAGCTACACGCCAACCAGCAGAGGCTGGAGGACACCCTCCAGTCCTTTGGGGTGGATGCCCATATCGTCAACGTGACCCGGGGGCCCTCGGTCACCCGGTATGAGCTGGCGCTGGAGCAGGGGGTCAAGCTCAATAAGATTACCAACCTGTCTGACGACATTGCCCTGGCCCTGGGGGCCGCCGCGGTGCGCATCGCCCCTATTCCGGATAAAATTTCCACAGTGGGCATCGAGGTGCCCAACCGGACGGTGACATCGGTGGCCATTCGGGAGGTCATCGGCTCTAAGGCGTTCACCGACAGCCCCTCCAAGGTGTCCTTTGCCGTGGGCAAGGACATCGGGGGCAACTGCATCGTGGGAAACATTGCAAAGCTGCCCCACATGCTCATCGCTGGCACCACCGGCTCGGGCAAGTCGGTATGCACCAATTCCTTGATCGTATCCCTGCTCTATAAGGCCACGCCGGACGAGGTCCGGCTCATCATGGTGGACCCCAAGATGGTGGAGCTGGGGGTGTACAACGGTATCCCCCATCTGCTCATCCCGGTGGTCACCGACCCGAAGAAGGCCGCTGGCGCTCTCCAGTGGGCGGTGAACGAGATGATGAAGCGCTACCGAGCGTTTTCTGAGGTGGGGGCCAAGGATCTAGCCTCCTACAACAACCACGCCCGAAAAGAAGGGCGGGACACCATGCCCCAGATTGTGGTGGTCATCGACGAGCTGGCCGACCTGATGCTGGTGGCCGCCAAAGAGGTGGAGGAGTCCATCTGCCGGGTGGCCCAGATGGGCCGCGCTTCCGGCATGCACCTGGTCATCGCCACCCAGCGGCCCTCTGCCGATGTCATCACCGGCCTGATGAAGGCCAATATCCCCAGCCGGATCGCCTTTGCCGTGGCCTCCAGCCTGGAGTCCCGGATCATCCTGGACACCACCGGCGCGGAAAAACTGGTGGGCAAGGGGGACATGCTCTACTTCCCCCTGGGCTCGGGCAAGCCCCAGCGGGTTCAGGGCTGCTTCATCTCCGAGGAAGAGGTGGCGGCTGTGGTGGACTTTGTCAAGGAAGGGGCAACCGCCCGGTACGACGAATCGGTCATCCACGAAATTGAGCAGCACGCGGAGAAGAAAGAAAAGGATGCCAAGGGTGGAGCAGACCCCGCCGGTGAGGATTACGACGAACTGCTCCCCGCCGCCATTGAGGTGGTGCTGGATGTGGGACAGGCCAGTGTCTCCATGCTCCAGCGCAGGCTGAAGCTGGGCTACGGCCGGGCTGCCCGCCTGGTGGATCAGATGGAAGAAAAGGGAGTGGTAGGCCCCTTCGAGGGGTCCAAGCCCCGCCAGCTGCTTATCACCAAGGAGCAGTGGCAGGAGATGCAGTTCAAGCAGGGCATGGTGGACTGCGCCCCTGAGCCGGCATACAGCGAGCCGGTGCCGGAGGAACTGCCCTTTGAAGGGGACGCTATCCCCCAGGGACGGGACGATCCCCCCTTTGATGTGGATGATATGTAGCTTTGGCTCATGGCGAAGTTCTGCAGTTCCGGGTGAAAATTGGGACTTGACATAGCCTGTTTGCCAGGGGAGCAAAAAGAATATCCGGGGCGGATGAGGAAACATCCGTCCCGGAAAAGATACAATTCTGCCTTGGCTTTTTAGAGTAACTGATATTTGCCACCCGGTAAACCGCCTTGGCCCATCCTGTTAGGTCTGAGAGAGGATGGGAGAAAGGCGTATTTTTATGATTTAACGAATACAGGCATTTACAAATTTTATCGGTACATCCATCCGGCTGGCAACTTGTTCCGGCGTCATTCCGGTGTCTAAGAAACGCTTACACACGGATTTCATACTTTCTCCAACCTCAATAATATGTCTATCAGGGTCGTAAAAACGGACGACACGCTGACCCCAGGAATGTTCCTTGATGGGATGGACATATTCGATTTGATTGTTTCTCAGTCTAGCTGTGAAGCAATCAAAATCATCTTCTTCAAAGTAAATTTCAGAATCATTGCCTCCAAAGGAAAGGTTGCTTGAGCCGATGAACTCTCGATATGTTTCGATTGTCTGCAAAGCTAAGCCGCCAGTTAAAGTTTTGTTTGCGCCAAAGTCCATAATAATATGGAGTCCCAAAACTTTTTGATAAAACGCAACTGACTTGTCCATATCGGTTACGACCAACATAGGGCTCTTTAATTTCATATTCCGATCCTCGCAATCCTCAAACTTTTTAAGGCTTTTATCATACAATTCTTTGCTCTTTTACTAGATAAAAGGGGGAATACTCATGTTTCGTGCGATGCGCAGAAGTCGTCAGGCCATGCCTCAGGAGGAGTGTGCCGCTGTTTTGGAGCGGGGGAGCCATGGGGTGCTGGCCCTGGCCGGCGATGGAGACTATCCCTATGCGGTGCCCATCAGCTATGTCTATACCAACAGAAAGCTCTATTTCCACTGCGCCAAGTCCGGCCACAAGCTGGATGCCATCGGGCGCTGCCCCAAGGCGTCCTTCTGCGTGGTGGACCAGGATCAGGTGGAGCCTCTGGCGTATACCACCCATTACCGCAGCGTTATCGCGTTTGGGACGATCCGGGTCCTGGAGGATGACCGGGAGAAGCAGGCGGCCATTGAAGCGCTGGCGGTGAAGTACGCCCCCGAGGACAGTGTGGAGCACCGGGAGCGGTACATCCAACAGGACTGGGCATCTGTATGCTTACTGGAGATGGCAATTGACCACCTTTCTGGAAAAGAAGAGCGGGAACTGGCCCGGGAACGGCGGTGGGAGCAGGGCGTGGATTGCGCCGGCTGCTGATTGCGTGCCGATGCGGCAGGTGGTGCCTTGTCCTAATCTGAAACGCCCGCCCTCTCATCGAGAAGGCAGGCGTTTTCCGCCGTCTGCACAGAGTAGTTCCCTGCGGACCCTTGAAAGCGCAGCGGGGACGGTCAGCGGTCCCATTTTTCGATGAGGGAGCGGAGCTGGTCGGCGAATTTGCCCAAATCCTTGTTGGTGCCGCCGCGATTGCGGGCGATGACTTGGAGCATACGCTGGCCCACTTCCTCCAACCGCCGGAAGGCGGGAGAGGCGGAGCCGGGCAGAGCGGCGGGGGCTTTGGGCTGGAGCACCACGCCGGGGGCCAGCATCCGGTCGGCCAGCAGGTCATAGACCTCCTCGTAGTTGGGGGAGTGGGCGGCGAAGCCCAGGTCCCGGAGGGTCTGGGCATAGACCTCCGTCACCTGGCTCTCCCCGTGGACCACAAAGACGTGGCGGGGTCTGGGAACATAGGCCTCTATCCAGCGCAGCAGGCCGTCGCGGTCCGCATGGGAGCTGAGACCGTGGTAATTGACGATTCGGGCACGGACGGCGATCTCCTCGCCGAACAGCTTGACCTTGTCCACCCCGTCCACCAGACGGCGACCCAGAGAGCCTTCCGCTTGGAAGCCCACGAACACGATGGTACACTCCGGCCGCCAAAGGTTGTGCTTCAGATGGTGGCGGATGCGCCCGGCGTCGCACATACCGGAGGCGGAAATGATGACCTTGGGGGTGGGGTCTGCGTTCAGCGCCCGGGACTCGTCTGTGCTTTCTGTGATGCACAGCCCCGGGAACTGAAACAGAGCGCCGCCCTTAAGGGCCTCGATGGCCTCCTCATCCAGATAGCCGTGGAGGTCGCCGGAGAAGATTCGGGGGGCCTCACCCGCCAGGGGAGAGTCCACGTAGACCTGAAAGTCCGGTACGCATTTCACAAGGCCCTGCTCCTTGATCTCCCGGATGAAATACAGCAGCTCTTGAGTACGGCCCACGGCGAAAGATGGGATGATGACGTTGCCGCCCTTGCCCAGAGTTTCGTCGATGATGGCGGCCAGGTCGCCGGTGTAATCCGGGTCCTGGCTCATGTCGTGGAGACGGTTCCCGTAGGTGCTCTCGGTGACTACATAATCCGCTTCTGTGATATATTGGGGATTGCGGATGATGGGCTGTTCCCGGTTGCCGATGTCCCCGGAAAAGACGATTTTTCGCGTTTCCTCTCCCTCGGTGAGCCACAGCTCCGCGCTGGCGGAACCCAGAAGATGCCCCGCGTCCACAAAACGGAGAGACACCCCGTCGGCGATGGGAATTTTCTGCCCATACTCAAGGGTGACCACATGGCGCATGGTTTTTTCCACGTCCGCCAAGGTATACAGTGGCTCCACCGGAGGCTTGCCCGCCCGTTGCCCCTTCTGGTTTTCCCACTTGGCGTCGCTCTCCTGGATGTGAGCCGAGTCACGGAGCATGATGGACAGCAGCTGCCCGGTGAGCCGGGTGCAGTAGATGTTGCCGGCGAAGCCCTGCTTCACCAGTAGGGGCAGGCGGCCGGAGTGGTCGATGTGGGCGTGAGTGACCACCACAGCGTCAATGTAGCCGGGGTTGAAATCCAGTTCACGGTTGTCACGTTCATCCCGGCCCTGCTGCAAACCACAGTCCACCAGGATCTTTCTGCCGCCGCACTCTACACAGTGGCAACTCCCCGTCACCGCTTTAGCAGCACCGAAAAAGGTCAGTTTCATAAGGCACCTCCCTGTGATATTTATCAATTCCTATTGTACTGCAGAAAAGCGGTCCTGTAAATAAACAATACCCGGCTCCTGTCACAGAAACGGACGGTGGAAAATTTGGCAAAAGACTTGGTTTTTGCTCTGCTTTCCTGTATAATGAAGCGAATCAGACCGAAGTGGGACCGGGATGAAGATAGCTCTTTTCTGTAAAGGGAAAATACATAACAGAGGATGATAGCCATGAAACAACGGATCTTGGCGTGGCTGCTGGCAGCGGCCTTATGTGTGATGTCGGTCTGCCCAGCGTTGGCAGTAGGGGAACCGCCAAAGAACTCAGTCTCCGCCTCCGATCAGGCGGAAGCGGAGACAGCCGGGCATGACGACAGTGAGTTGGTGGAGGTCATTGTTACGCTGGAGGGGGACCCGCTCTTGCTTGCCGGCGGAGGAGACGCGGCTCATGACGAGCTGCTGGCGGAGCAGGAAGCGGTGTTGGAGCAGATTTCGGGGCTGACTGGGGAGGACGAGAGCATTGAGGCCAGGCACTATGTCACGGCGGTCAATGCCATGTCTCTGACCCTTCCTTGGGGCATTGCGGATCAGGTGGAACAGCTGGACGGAGTGGCTCAAGTGTATGCGGCCGCCCGCTTTTCCCCTGCGGAGAGCACGCAGGCCGTCCAAACGGTGGAGCAGACCATTTTTGCCGGGGGCATGGTGAATGTAGAGACAGCTTGGGACCAGGGGTACGACGGAGCGGGTACAGTAATTGCCGTCATCGACACAGGCTTGGATTTGGAGCATCCTGCCTTTGACGTTGAGATGGATGGGGCCAGCCTGGCCCTAGGGCCCAGCGGAGTATCAGAGGTGCTGGAAGAACTTCACGCCTATGGAGAATATGCGGGGCTGACGGCAGAGGATGTCTCACACGGGACTAAGGTACCCTTTGCATTTAACTATGCAGACCACTCCCTGGACGTATCCCACAGTGGGGACAGCGAGGGAGATCATGGCACCCACGTGGCAGGGATTGTGGCTGCGGCGGGAGAAGAAGGGCAGAGCATGGGAATCGCTCCCGGAGCCCAGCTGCTGGTGATGAAGGTGTTTGGAGCCAGCCAGGACAGCGCGTCTGAGGCAGTGCTGCTAGCCGCACTGGAGGATGCGATTCTATTAGGGGCGGATGTCATAAACCTGAGCCTGGGTATGGCGGTAGGCTTTTCCTCCGGAGGATACGCCTACACTCAGGCCATTGAGAACGCCGCGGAGGCAGGGATCGTGGTGTGTGCTGCCGCTGGAAACGATACCAGCTCTACGGTGGGCAACGCCGGAGGGACCGACCTAGGCACCACGAGCAACATTGACATCGGCGCGGTGAGCGACCCCAGTTCCTTGACACAGGTGATGTCCATTGCCAGCGTCAACAATAATTGGGTGCTGGCGCAAGGTTTTTTTACCAGCCCGTCAGATGGAGAACCTTTGTTTATCCCAGTCAGCGACAGCGGCGCCCAATTCGGGCATCAATCGTTTGAGACCTTAGCTGGCAGGGATAACGAAGAAAAGGGTGGATACGAATATGTAGTGGTCCCCGGTGTGGGCCGCTCGGAGGACTTTTCCAGGGTGGACGCTATGGGGCGGATTGCCTTGATCTGGCGGGGAGACATTGCGTTTTCGGAAAAGTGCGACAATGCATTCGCCGCAGGAGCCATAGCTGTTATCGTGTGTAATACAGAAAGTGAGTTTGTCACCATGGATTTGAGTGGCACTCAGGTGGATAATTCCCTGCCTTGCGTGATGATCTCCCAAGAGGATGGACAAGTTCTCGTTGAAGAGGCCGGAGAGGATGGGATGGGAGCTTTGACCGTGTCAGCTCAATGGCAGACGGTGCAGGCGGAGGATGGCGGACAGCTCAGCAGCTTTTCCAGTTGGGGGAGCCTGCCCGATCTGACGCTCAAGCCCGACTTTTCTGCGGTGGGAGGCAATGTCTACTCCACCATGGACGGCGGCGCCTACGGCACCATGAGCGGCACTTCCATGGCGGCTCCCCAGGCGTCTGGTATGGCGGCACTGCTGCTGCAGCACCTGCGAGAGACTTATGAAATGACCGGACCGGAGGCGCGGGAACGGGTACAGACCCTGCTGATGAACACCGCCGCGCCTGTGCTCCAGTCCGACGGGGTGGAGTATTCGCCCAGAAAGCAGGGGGCAGGGTTGGCCAATGTGGGCCATGCGGTGACTACGCCGGTATGGCTGACCGTAAACGGCTCTGAGCTGCCGAAAGCAGAATTGGGAGACGATCCGGAGGAGACAGGGATTTATGAGTTTTCCTTTACCGCTTACAACGAGTCCGATACCGCTCAGAGCTATTGGGCGGAGGCGTCCCTCCTGACGGAGACAGCGGGGAACGGACTCATGCTCCAGAAGGCCAGGAAGCTGGATGCCGAGGTGACCTTTGCTTCTGTTGGCGGGACTCCCGGCGGCGGGGACGCAGCCTCTACCGCCGTATTGGTGACGGTGCCCGCCCAAGGGGAAACCCAAGTGACTGTGCGCATAAAATTGACTGAGGCGGAGAAGAAAGCGCTCCGGGAGACGTTTGAAAATGGAATTTATGTGGAGGGCTATGTCCACCTGCGCTCCACACAGGAGGAGGGCGTGGACCTGTCCATCCCAATTCTGGCTTTCTTCGGAGACTGGAGCCGTGCGCCCCTGTTCGACCAAATGTATATTGCCCAGTTAGAGTCTGCCGCCAATGAGAACGAAACCCTGACCTCCAACAGCCCCTATCCCTTTGAAATCGTGACCGGCGAAAACAGCTATTTGGGAATGAACCCTGTAGGTCAGGATACCGCATACATTCCGGAGCGGTCCAATGCCCTGAACGCCACGGGAGAAGAGGGCGGCATGGTGTCGGATCTGATCCTGGACCTGCTGCGCAGCGCCCGGCATGTTACGGTGGAGTTCCTAGACAGCGCGGGCCGCACACTGTATCAAAGCCAAGCGGACTATGTGGCAAAATCTTGTTACCAGGACGCTTATCAGCAGATGATTCCAGCGGTATGGAGTCTGTACGACGAGGACTTTTCCTTTGTGCCAGGGGACTATGGCCTTTCTGACGGCAGCACCTTCACCCTCCGGATTACGGGGGAGAAGGACACCGGGGGAAGCTTTGCCAAGGAGACGATAGAATTTCCCTGTTATGTGGACGGCCGCGCGCCCCAGGTGCGGTCGGTTGCGGTGCGTGCTGGAGAAGAGGCGGACGGACGGCGGCTGCTGGATGTGACGGTATGGGACAACTATTATGTAGCAGGTGTTATGATGCTCTCTGCTGACGGAGAGCGGGAGCTGGATGTCCGGGTGCTGGACCAGAAGATCCGGGGCGCTTCCACCACCTTGACCTTGGATGTGACCGATATCGTGCCTATGGCCGGCGGGACGCTGCAGATTGGAGTGATGGACTACGCCCAAAACCTGACGCTGCACGAAGTAGATGTGCTGCTGGACGGAGAAACCACCCTGTTGCCAGAGGACACCTTTTACGCATACGGTGCGGATTATGATGCCTCCGGCTGGTACACCGTCCGGGAGGGGGCGGAGGAGCTGCCGGACGGTTTCCTGGATTACTTGGGTTCGGTGTGCGCGGCTGAATCGGTGGGCAGCTACCTCTTCGCTGCCGGCAGTCAGAACACCGGATGGCTGTATGCGATCGACACCACCACCTTTCAGCCGGTTTATGTATGTGACCTCGGGCTGACCCCCTTGTCTGACGAGGTGCTGGATCTGGCGTATAGTCAGGCGGACGGGGCGCTTTATGCTCTGGTGCGGAAGGGGGCGGAATACCAGCTGCTGCGGGTGGATCTGTCTGGTGAAACGGCGGAACTGGCCTTAACGGTCAACAGGGAGCTGATAGGGGATCTCGAGCGGCCCTATGCCTTAGCCTGCGCCCCAGATGGAACACTGATGCTTCTGGTGGGCATCGGCCGGCCGGAAGCGCTGGCCCTATGTGCGGTGGACCCGGACACAGGGACCGTAGACCGGCTGGACCAGTTGGGGCTGGAACTGGAGGAGAGCATTTTGTCCGCTGTGGCGGACCAGGAGACGGGAGAGGTATACTTCACCTATTACCGGGAAGATTGGAGCCATACAGAGACAACGCCAAAGGTGGAGTCCGGCTTCTATGTCTGGAGGCCGGAGGGGGACGGCGGGAGGCTGGACAAGCTCCGGGACCTGCCGGCGGAGCCGTATGACGCTTTGGTACTCACCGGGAATGCCAGCGCGGAATTTCCCCCGGACGGCGAGGCGGGCAAGGTGATATTGTCCCATCACAGCAGGCACCTTTCGGCGGGGAGGAGCTTCCAGCTGACGGTTCAGGATATCCGCCCCTGGTATGTGGATGGCGGAGACTATGAGATAGCGTATTCTAGCGCGGATCCTTCTGTAGCCCAGGTGGATCAAAAGGGCAACGTCACGGCCCGTGGGGCGGGGAGCACGGAGATCACCGTCACCCTCACCCAACCGGCCGGCCGGTCCGTGTCGGCGGCCTGCCGGGTTTATGTGGAGAAACCCAATGACCTGATGGCCCTCCTGGACGGGACCTGGGTGACCCTGGACGGGCAGACCTTGCGTCCGTCAGACGGTGCGCAGCTCCCCTCTGAGGGAGTGTCGGCGGCCTATGCCGCCGGAGCTGGTCCGGAAGGACAGGATGTGATCTTTCTCTTGGCCCCCAGCGGATGGGACGAGGTGGTGGACTGCCCCGTTTACAGCCTGGACAGCTATGATGCCGAAAGCTTGGAGCTGCTGGAACAGCGGGAGCTGTCCCGCAGCTGGTATATCCGGCCGGAACAGTTGCCGGAACATGGCTTCCGAGACATGGCTTATGATCCGGTGAGCGGCTATTTGACGGCAGTGTCTGACCAGCTGATGGTTTCCATTGACTTGAACCAGGGGCGTTTTTACATGGCGGGGGACGCATCCCGCCAACTGGGCGGCGCGGAACTGCTGGGCATTGCCTTTGACAGCGATGGGAACGGCTGGTATGCAGACAGCGCCGGGGCTGTGGGAAAGGTGATGTCGTATTTGGGCGCGGTGGAGTTGGAGCCGTCCGGCCTTGTCCTTCCCATCGGCCAGGACCCGGGGAAACGCTCTGGTATGGAGTATGACGAGCTGTCCGGACGGCTGTGGATTGCCGCCGGAGAACACTTGTATGGCATCCAGGCATCGGAAGGCTTCCGGCTGTTTCGGTCTGCTTCCGTGCAGGGAGAGTTGTCCTGCCTGCTTATTCGACACTACCCCAGCGGACGAAATTGAACAAATGATAGTGGAGGCGGGGCGCTCTGTTTGCGGGGCGCCCCGCTGTTATTGTTTGCATAAAACTGCCCCCTGCATCATAGAGTAAGACAAGCGCGGCAGGACAAGGGGGCACAACGATGGATACCATGTACAGACGGCGGACCGCAGGCCGCGGCAGCCGGACAGGAACGAGAAAAAAGAGCGGCGGGATGTGTGCCAGAGAGAAGAGACGGCTCATCCAACTGGGGGCAAGTCTGGCGCTGTTTCTGTTGGTGTTTTTCGGACGGGGCGTGCTGCCTGCCCAGATGGCGTTTTGGCGGTCTGTCCTCACGGCTGACACGGATTTTAAAGGAGCAGTAACTGCCTTTGGACAGACCTTGTCTGAGGAAGGAAGTGTCCTAGAGGCTCTGGAGGTGTTTTGGGCGGACCTGACCGGTCTCCAGGAGAACGGACAGACTGGGCAGAATGATCTGGCCGCGGTAGAACAGCCGGAGCTCCCAGGCTATCCCAGCCGGGCTGCCCACCCTGCCTTTGGCAGCCTGCCGGCCTTTCAGCAGACCGTCCGGGCGGACAGTGGGGGAGGGCAGGAACAGGAAACGCAGCTGCCTTCAGAAGAGGAAGCGGTAGTGACGGCGGTGGCCCAGGCATATGACGATCAGGGGCAGGCGCTGCCGGAACGGGTCAGTCTGCAATATTATAACTTGGGGCTGGAGGAGACGGCTGTCCCCGTGGCGGGGACCGTCACCTCCGCCTTCGGTTTTCGGGACCATCCGGTGGACGGAGACTATTCCTTTCATAATGCGGTGGACATTGGAGTGAGCAAGGGAACCGATATCTTGGCTTACGCGGATGGAACGGTACGCTATATCGGGGAGGATGACGTATTTGGGCTTTACCTGAAGATTGACCACGCCAACGGCGTATCCACCTTTTACGCCCACTGTGACAAGCTTCTGGTGAGCAAGGGGGATGTCGTGACCTGTGGACAGGTTATCGCCAAGTCAGGGGAGACTGGCAATGCCACCGGTCCGCATCTGCATTTTTCCATTGAGAAGGATGGTATCCGGCTCAATCCGGCCTATTACTTGGATTTGGATGGCTGAGGGCAGGTGGGTGAGGATCACTCCCGGTTTTCTGCTGACCATGGCGGTGATGTTTTGGCTGGACGAGGGAGTGGGACTGTTGGGCTGGGGAGTGCTGGCCTGTGTAGTCCATGAATTGGGACATTTGCTGGTAGGCGCGGCATTGGGAGGACGGCCCCGGTGGCTGTCTCTGTCCGCGGTGGGGCTGGAACTGAACATGGAGTATCCCGCGGGGTTGTCCTATGGACGGGAATTGGCAGTGGCTCTGGCCGGCCCGGCAGTCAATCTGGTGACAGGGGGAATTTGCGCTCAATTTGGAAACTACCTGTTAGCAGGAGTGAGCTTCGGCCTGGGGCTGTTCAACCTGATGCCAGTTCTGCCCTTAGATGGAGGCAGGGCGCTGTGGTGTGTGCTGTCCGCCCTATTTGGAGCACAGACGGGAGAGCGGGCGGCAGATGGCGCCGCCGGGGTTTTGGTTGGGCTGCTGGCAGGCATTGGGGCAGCCGCGGCAGTATCGTATGCCAATTTTACCCTGTTGCTGGCGGCGGTATGGCTGTTTGGACTGACCCTCCTGAGGAAACGGGAAAAAATCTAGGAAAAAGTGCTTGCCTTTCCCAAACATATGTGGTAAAATACCTTGGTCTAAAAGGGTGGTCCTCTGCACAGCGCAGTTATGGTGCATGAACGCCTATATCAAGGAGGAAAATCATGGATTTAATTCAGCAGTTCAGCAACAAGTATAAGAAGGACGAGGCCCCTTCCTGCAATGTGGGCGATACCGTGCGTGTTCACATCCGTGTTAAGGAAGGCAACCGTGAGCGTATCCAGGTGTTCGAGGGCACTGTTATCGCCAAAAAGCACGGCGGTATCGGCGAGACTGTTACCGTCCGCCGCCTGTCCTACGGCGTGGGCGTAGAGAAGGTGTTCCCCCTGCACGCCCCCACGGTGGAGAAGATCGAGGTTGTCCGCAAGGGTAAAGTGCGCCGCGCCAAGCTCTACTATCTGCGTGATCGTGTAGGCAAGGCTGCCAAGGTCAAGGAGAGCCTGTAATATTTGGTATCCATAAAAAAGGAGCGGGACACCGCTCCTTTTTTTTCACATCGAGCACTTTTCAGCCGTGGCAAAATTTAGTATAATAAACGATAATACACAAAGGAGGACGGAGAGGTGAACATCCAATGGTATCCCGGCCATATGACCAAGACCCGGCGGCAGATGGCGGAGGATCTCAAATTCGTGGATTTGGTGGCCGAGGTGGTGGATGCCCGCATCCCTATTTCCAGCCGTAACCCGGATATCGACACCATGGTGGGAGGCAAACCCAGAATGGTGATTTTTAATCGGGCAGACCAGGCCGACCCGGATCAGACGGCGGCTTGGAAAGCTTGGTATCGGGACAAGAGGTATGCAGTGCTGGAGACGGACGCCAAGACCGGCAAAGGCGTCGGTCAGTTTGCCGCTGAGGTTCGTTTGGCTCTAAAGGAAAAAATTGCCCAGTGGAAAGCCAAGGGCCAGGTAGGCCGCCCGGTGCGGGTGATGGTGGTAGGGGTGCCCAATGTGGGGAAGTCCACCTTCATCAACAAGGTAGCCAAGCGCAAGTCCGCCAAAGCAGGGGACCGTCCCGGCGTCACCCGGGGAAAGCAGTGGGTGAGTGTGGACGCAGGGATGGACCTGCTGGATACCCCAGGCATCCTCTGGCCGAAATTCGACGATGAGACCACCGGGCTTCACCTGGCCTTTACCGGGGCGGTGCGGGATGAGGTGATGGACAGCGAGGAGTTGGCCGCCTCCCTATTGGAGCTGCTGCGGGACCGCTATCCTGAGAGCCTGGAGGAACGGTATAAAGTCACAGTCAGCCCGAATCAGCCGGGCTGGGAGCTACTGGAGCAGTGTGCCCGAAAACGGGGCATGCTCATCTCTGGAGGTGAGGCGGATACCGGGCGGATGGCCCGAGTGCTGCTGGACGAGTTCCGGGCGGGCAAGTTAGGGCGCTTTACCCTGGAGACGCCAGACGACCTCAATCTGGGGGCGGAGGAATGACCGTGGGCCTTTGGGAGATAGAGAGGCGCCTGGGCCGGCAGGGCTTTGCCCGCATTGCCGGGACGGATGAGGCTGGGGCGGGCCCCTTGGCCGGACGGGTGTACGCCGCAGCGGTTATCCTGCCCTTCGGTGTGGAGTTGCCTTATCTGAACGATTCCAAGCAGGTGACGCCCCGCCGCCGGGAGATCCTGTTTGAGCAGATCAAGGAGCAGGCCCTGGCTTGGTCGGTGTCCTGGGTGGAACCGGAGGAGATTGACCAGATTGACATCCTCAACAGCCGTATCAAGGCTATGAAGCAGGCGGCGGAAGGACTGGTCCCGGCGGCAGACTACCTGCTGGTGGATGGCAACCGGGACCACGGCAGCCGCTATGCCATTCAGATGCCACACGAGACGGTGGTGAAGGGGGACAGCCGCTCAGCCAGCATCGCCGCGGCATCCATTTTGGCTAAGGTCAGCCGGGATCGTTATATGGAGGAAATGGCCCAACGCTATCCCCAATATGAGTTCCAGCGGCACAAGGGCTATCCCACTAAGCTTCACTATGAGCGGCTGCGCGAATATGGGCCATGTCCGATTCACAGGCGCAGTTATTTGAAAAAGCTGTGAAAGGCGGGGGAGAGGCCCGCCGCCTGGGTCGGTGGGGGGAGGAGTTGGTAGCCTGCGACCTGGAGCGGAAGGGATGGACGGTGCTGGCGCGCAACTACTGCTGCCGTTTTGGGGAGCTGGACATCGTGGCGCAGAAGGACGGGGTGCTGGCCTTTGTAGAGGTCAAGCTCCGCCGGGGGAGTTCTTTCGCCCCTGCCCGAGCCTTTGTCACGGCGGAGAAACAGCGGAAGCTGCGGACTGCGGCGGAGCTGTACCTGCAGGAGCATCCGGGGCCGCTCCAGCCCCGATTTGACGTGGCGGAGGTATACGCTCCCCAGGGAGAGCAGACCGTCCGCCCGGTCGTCACCTACATTGAAAGCGCCTTTTGAGGAGATGAGTTCAGTTGGAGATCAGCGTGTTTGACGGACACTGCGACACCATCCTGCGCTGCTGGGAAACAGGACAGGACCTGGCGGACAACGATGGGGCAGTGGATCTGACCCGGGGCGGGCGGTTTGGTCGGTATTGCCAGTTTTTCGCCTTATTCAGCGTGGATGACCCCAAGACGGGCAAGAACGCCCACCAAGCCTATGAGGAACAGTACGCCCTGTTTTGCCGCCAGATGGAGGCCCATAGCGATGCAGTGGTCCAATGCAGAAATGGGGAGGATGCTCAGCAGGCCCATAGGCAGGGGAAAATCGCGGCCTTTCTGTCCGTGGAGGGCGCCCACAGCCTGAACTGCGATTTGGACCAGCTGCGGTTGGCCTATGACCGGGGCGTACGGGCGGTGAATCTGACCTGGAACAACCCCAATCTCCTGTCCGGTACCAACTGCCAGGAGCGGTCCCGAGGGCTGAGCGGACAGGGCAGAGCCTTTGTCCGGGAGATGGAGCGGCTGGGGATGCTGGTGGACGTGTCCCACCTGTCCGACCCGGGCTTTTGGGACGTGTTGGAGATGGCCCGGCGGCCGGTGATCGCCAGCCACTCCAACGCCAGGGCGGTCTGCCCCCACACAAGGAACTTGACGGATGAGCAGTTTACTGCCATAATAAAAAACCAGGGTGTTGTGGGACTGAACCTGTGCCGGGAATTTGTGGGCGGACGGGAGGACGTGGACGCCCTCGCTGCCCATTTGGAGCACTTCCTCGCCCTGGGTGGAGAGCATACCGTGGCTCTGGGAGGTGACCTGGACGGCTGCGAGCCGGTGAAGGGCGTCCCGGATATCGCCGGCTGGGCGGTATTTTATGAGCGGCTGCTCCAGCTCAACTATAAAGAGTCGCTTCTGGAACATCTTTTCTACCATAATTTCATGAGGGTCGTGAGTCAATTATGAACTATGTCAGCACAAGAGACAAAAGCCTGCGGATGACCGCCGCCCAGGCCATCGTCAGGGGATTGGCGCCGGACGGAGGGCTCATGACCCCCGAGGCGTTCCCCCATTTGCCCCACGGCGCGCTGGAGCAGCTGAAGGACATGTCCTATCAGCAGCGGGCGGTATATGTGATGCAGAGCTTTTTGCAGGACTTCTCCTCCGCGGAGCTGTCCGCCTTTGCCGCAGCGGCCTATGGGAATGGAAAGTTCTCCCACCCAGACGTGGCCCCGGTGCGCCCGGTGGATGGAAATACCTGGTGCTTGGAGCTGTGGCACGGGCCTACCTGCGCCTTCAAGGATATGGCGCTTCAGATGCTGCCCCATCTGCTCACCGCCTCCCTGACTAAGACAGCGGAGGATAAGACGGTGTGCATCCTGGTGGCCACCTCCGGCGACACGGGCAAGGCCGCACTGGAGGGCTTCCGGGATGTGGAACGCACCCGCATCCTGGTGTTCTATCCTAAGGACGGAGTATCCGCCATTCAGGAGCTCCAAATGGTCACTCAGGAAGGGGGCAATGTGGGGGTATGCTCAGTGGTGGGCAACTTTGACGACGCCCAGACCGGGGTGAAGAAGCTGTTCTCTGACCGAGCGCTGGCAGAAGAACTGGCCGGCCGGGGCTATTTCCTGTCCTCCGCCAACTCCATCAACTGGGGCAGAGTTCTGCCACAGGTCGTATACTATGTTTCCGCCTACTGCGACCTGCTGAAAAGCGGGGCCATCCAGGCGGGGCAGCAGGTGAACGTGTGCGTTCCCACGGGCAACTTCGGCAATATTCTGGCTGGCTACTACGCCAGGAAGATGGGGGTGCCCATCAAGACCCTCCTCTGCGCGTCCAACGCCAACAACGTGCTCACCGACTTTTTGCACACTGGTGTGTACGACCGTAACCGTGCGTTTTACAACACCATGTCTCCTTCTATGGACATCCTCATCTCCAGCAACCTGGAGCGGATGCTCTTTGAGATGACCGGGGGCGACGACGCGGCGGTGCGGGACTATATGGGCCGGCTCAATACAGCTGGGCGCTATCAGGTGAGCGACGAGGTGAAGGAAAAGCTGGATGGCGTTTTTGCCTCCGGCTGCTGCGACGACCGGGAGACCGCCCAGGTCATCGGCGAGGTGTGGAAGGAAAAGGGCTACCTCATCGATCCCCACACCGCAGTGGCCTTCGGTGTGCTGGATAAGTACCGTAAGGGAACGGGGGACAATACCCCCGCCCTGGTGGTGTCCACCGCCAGCCCATTCAAGTTCTGCTCCAGTGTTTTGCCTGCTCTGGGGGTGACGCAGCTGGCCCAGGGCACCGGCATCCTGGATCAGCTGACACAGGTCACCGGCGTGGAGGCCCCCGCGCCCCTTGCCGGACTGAAGGACAGGAAGGTCCGCTTCCAGATTGTGACGGAGAAGGAGCACATGGTGGACCAGGTGCTGGAGATGTTGAGGTGATGGAATGGCGCTCTACGCCATAGGAGATACCCACCTGTCCCTGTCGGTGGACAAGCCCATGGACGTGTTCGGCGGCGGCTGGGAGGGCTATGTGGACAAGCTGCGGGAAGGTTTTTCAGCCGTAGCGGAGGAGGACACCGTGGTGCTGTGCGGCGACATTTCCTGGGGCATGTCGCTGGAGGAGGCGGAACCGGATTTTGCGTTTCTCAACGCCCTGCCGGGGCAGAAATGGCTGCTCAAGGGCAACCACGATTACTGGTGGACCACCGCGTCCAAGATGAACCGCTTTTTTGCCGAACACGGCTTTGACAAGCTTCACATCCTCCACAACAACTGCACCTTCTACGGAGATGCCGCCCTGTGCGGCACCCGGGGCTGGTTTTTTGAGGAGAACGCTGCGCCCCAGTCCGAGAAGGTGTTCAAGCGGGAGCTGATCCGGCTGGAGGCGTCTCTTCAGGCAGCGGGGGAGCGGGAGAAGCTGTGCTTTCTCCACTATCCGCCCCGGTATCAGGGATATCTGTGCCAGGAAATTGTGGAACTGCTGGAGCGGTATCAGGTGCGGGAGTGCTATTACGGCCACCTCCACGGCCCCAGCCACCGCCTGGCCCGGGAGGGGCGGTTTGGTACGGTGGACTACCATCTGGTGGCGGCGGACTATATCGGCTTCCGTCCAAAAAAAATCCGGGATTGACACAAAAAACAGTGGAAATTTTGAAAACATTCTGATACAATGCTTTAGATACATTACAAAGGGCCGCTCCCATGGGGGGAGATGGTCCGCACGGAGGAATTCACAACATGAACATCAAGAGCAACGAAAAGAAAGAAAACAGCACCATTGAGTTGGTCATCCAGGTGGGGGCCGACGAGTTCAACGCCGCCATCGACAAGGTCTATAATCGGCAGAAGAAGAACATCACCCTGCCCGGCTTCCGCAAGGGCAAGGCACCCCGGAAGATGGTGGAGGCTATGTATGGCGCTGAGGTGTTCTATGAGGACGCCATCGAGGAGGCGTACCCCGCCGCCTATTCCGCTGCTCTGGAGGAGGCCGGCATTGAGCCGGTGGCCTACCCCAAGCTGGAGATTCAGGAGGTGGGCAAGGACGGCTTTACCTTTAAGGCAGTGGTGACTGTCAAGCCTGAGGTCAAGGTCAAGGACTACAAGGGCATGACCGCTCCCAAGGCCGATGTCCAGGTGACAGATGCCGACGTGAAGGCCGAGCTTAAGACCTACATCGACCGTGCTTCCAGGCTGGTGACCGTAGACCGGGAGGCCAGGAAGGGCGACACTGTGGTCATCGACTTCGAGGGCTTCAAGGATGGCGTCGCTTTCGAAGGCGGCAAGGGCGAGAACTACAGCCTGGAGCTGGGCTCCGGCTCCTTCGTTCCCGGCTTTGAGGACCAGCTGATCGGCGCCAAGGCCGGCGATGAGAAGGACCTGGACATCACCTTCCCGGAGGACTACGCCGCCGACTTGGCTGGCGCCGCGGTGGTGTTCAAGGTGAAGGTCCACGAAGTCAAAGAGCGGCAGGAGCCCACGGTGGACGACGAGTTCGCCAAGGATGTGTCCGAGTTCGACACGCTGGCTGAGCTGGAGAAGAGCCTGCGGGAAAAGCTGGAGAAAACCCGTAAGGAGCGGGCTGACCAGGAGTTTGAAAACGCCCTGGTACAGCAGTTGGTGGACAACATGGAGTGCGAGGTGCCCGAGGCTATGGTGGAGTACCAGGCCGACCAGATGGTACAGGATTACGCCAACCGTGTCCAAAGCCAAGGCCTCCGCTTTGAGGATTATCTGAACATGATGGGCACCACCCTGGACCAGATGCGCCAGCAGGCCAAGGAGAGCGCCGGCCGCCAGGTGCGCCAGAATCTGGCCCTGGAGGCTGTGGCTGACGCCGAAGGCTTTGAAATTACCGACGACGAGGTGGAGGCGGAGATTGCCCGCCTGGCCGGCGAGTACGACATGGAGGCCGACCAGGTACGCGCCGCGGTGCCTGTGGAGGACCTGAAGCACGATCTGCGGGGCAAGAAAGCGGTGGAGCTTATCGTCAGCACCGCCAAGGTAGGCGAGGCCCCCAAGAAGGCGGCCAAAAAGCCTGCCAAGAAGGAGGAAGCCGGCGAGGAGAAGAAACCCGCCGCCAAGAAAACCACGAAGAAGGCTGAAGCCGGCGAAAAGAAGCCAGCGGCTAAGAAAACAGCCAAGAAAACGGAGGACGTGGAAGCGGCGGACGAAGAAAAGTCTGCCAAGAAATCCGCCGCAAAGAAAACTGTCAAGAAGACCGAGGAATAATCTCCGGTCTGCCATGGGTATACTGGTGCAGGCATCGGCCATACCCATCGAAAAGGAGAACATACTATGAGTTTAGTACCCTATGTAGTGGAGCAAACCAGCCGGGGAGAGCGGTCCTATGATATTTTTTCCCGCTTGCTCAACGACCGCATTGTGTTTTTGGGGGAAGAAGTCAACGCTACCACGGCTTCTCTGGTGGTGGCCCAGTTGCTGTACCTGGAATCACAGGATCCGGATAAAGATATCCAGTTCTACATCAACAGCCCTGGCGGCTCTGTGACCGACGGAATGGCCATCTATGACACTATGCAGTATATCAAATGCGACGTGTCCACCATCTGTGTGGGTATGGCCGCTTCCATGGGAGCGTTTCTGCTGTCCGCCGGAGCCAAGGGCAAGCGCCTGGCTCTGCCCAACGCGGAGATCATGATCCATCAGCCCTCTGCTGGAACCCAGGGACAGATTACCGATATGGCTATCCACCTCAAGCGGTTGGAGACGATCAAGAAGCGGATGAACCAGATTCTGGCCGACAATACTGGCAAAAGCGTGGAACAGGTCACCGCTGATTGTGAGCGGGACAATTTCATGACCGCCGAGGAGGCCAAGGAGTATGGCCTCATCGACCGGGTCATCTACTCCCGGTGAGACAAAGAGCGGAGGCGAAACGTCTCCGCTCTTTGAGATTTCCAATTTCCATCGAAAGGATGGGTTTTCCTATGGCAAGAGACGAGCGAAAGTCTGTGCGTTGTTCCTTCTGCGGCAAGCATCAGGAGCAAGTGGGCCGTATCATTGCCGGCCCCGGCGCATATATCTGCAATGAGTGTGTTCAGCTGTGTATGAGCATTTTAGAGGAGGACTTTGACGAAGCCCCCCACACCGACCCGGATATGCCCGACGTCATCCCTACTCCAAAGGAGATCTGTGACGTTTTGGACGAGTATATCATTGGCCAGGAAGCGGCCAAGGTGGCCCTGTCAGTAGCGGTGTACAACCACTATAAGCGTATTTACTTTGGTGGCGGCGACCAGGTGGAGCTGCAAAAGAGCAATATCCTGCTGGTGGGTCCCACAGGCAGCGGGAAAACTCTCTTCGCTCAGACCCTGGCCCGCATCCTTAAGGTGCCTTTCGCCATCGCCGACGCTACTACGCTGACTGAGGCGGGCTATGTGGGCGACGATGTGGAGAACATCCTGCTGCGCTTGGTCCAGGCTGCCGATTATGACGTGGAGCTGGCAGAGCGCGGCATTATCTATGTGGATGAGATTGACAAGATTGCCCGCAAGAGTGAAAACACCTCCATCACCCGGGACGTGTCCGGCGAGGGCGTCCAGCAGGCGCTGCTGAAGATCCTCGAGGGAACGGTGGCCAATGTCCCCCCCCAAGGTGGGCGCAAGCACCCCCATCAGGAGTTCATTCAGATTGACACCAAGAACATTCTTTTTATCTGCGGCGGAGCTTTTGACGGGCTGGAGAAGATCATCGAACAGCGGCTTGACAAGAAAGCCATCGGGTTCGGCGCGGAGATCAAGACCAAGGCTGAGCGCAAGCAGACGGATGTGCTCAAAGAGGTCCAGCCCCACGATCTGCTGAAATTCGGCATCATCCCTGAACTGGTGGGCCGCCTGCCGGTGATCACCACCTTGAAAGCGCTGGACCGGGGACAGCTGGTGCGCATCCTGACTGAGCCGAAAAATGCCCTGGTGAAGCAGTATGAGAAGCTCCTAGAGTATGACAATGTACAGCTGGAGTTTCAGCCGGAGGCCTTGGAGGCCGCGGCAGATAAGGCCATTGAGCGGGAGATTGGCGCCCGCGGTTTGCGGGCGGTGCTGGAAGAGGTCATGATCCCGGTGATGTATGAGGTTCCGTCCGACCCGTCAATCGCCAAGGTGGTTATCACGCCCCAGGCCATCCGGGGAGAGGCCAAGCCCCTGGTGGAACACCAGGAGGGCCGTCCAGAAAGGCCCAGGCTAGGGGCGGCTGCTCTGAGGGCAGAAAAAGGCGGAAAAGATTCCGCGAAAGGGAACGTATCGTGATTCGTTCGGGCAGGGGGGTGGTCAGGTCCACGCCCCTGCCTTTTTACAAAGGAGGTCCATGTTATGACATACACACCGGATGCTGCTGCAGTGACCATGCCGGCGCTGGCGCTACGGGGCATCAATGTGTTTCCCCATATGCTGCTGCATTTTGACGTGGCTCGGGAGGCATCCATCAAGGCTTTGGACGAGGCCATGAGCACGGCCAGCCCTATATTTCTGGTGACTCAGAGGGATCTTACCGTAGAGCACCCTCAGCAAGAGGACCTATACCCTATTGGGACGATTGCTACGGTGCGACAGATCCTGCGTTTACCAGAAAACAATGTCCGAGTGATGGTGGAGGGAACAGCCCGGGGCCGTCTGTTGACCCTATATCGTGCGGAACCTTTTCTGTCGGTAGGGGTAGAGGAAATTCCTGCTGCGATCAAGAACCGGGCCAATTCGTCCAAGACTGAGGCGCTGATTCGTCAAACCTATAGTCTGTTGGAACGATACACCGAGCTGTCCGACCGGGTTACCCCAGAGACTTATCTCAAGGTGCTGGCCAGCGATGACCCGGATTACATTGCCGACCATGTGGCGCAGAATCTGCCGCTTCGGTATGAAGACAAGCAGCTTATTTTGGAAGAGTTGCGGCCTGTCCGTCGTCTGGAGAAGCTAGTTCGGATCCTCACTCGTGAGGTGGAGATTTTGGAGGTGGAGGGTGACTTAGAGGCCAAGGTCCACGAACAGATGGCGGGAAACCAGCGAGATTACTTCCTGCGGGAGCAGTTGAAGGTGATTCAGCGGGAATTGGGAGAAGGAGAGGGCGACGATGAGATTGCCGAATACCGGGAGCGTATCGCCAGAACCAAGTTGCCTGATGAAGTGCGGGAGAAGCTGGAAAAGGAAGTTCGTCACCTAGAGAAGCAGCCCTTTGGCTCGTCCGAAGGAGCGGTAATCCGGGGCTATCTGGATACCTGCTTGGAGCTTCCCTGGATGGTCAAAACCAAGGAGCGGGTTAGTGTCAGCGCAGTGAAAAGGGCGCTGGACGCGGACCACTTTGGCCTGGAAAAAGTGAAGGAGCGTATCCTCGAGTTTGTGGCCGTCAAGCAATTGGCCCCAGAGCTGAAGGGACAGATTCTCTGTCTGGTAGGTCCTCCGGGGGTAGGCAAGACCTCCATTGCCATGTCGGTGGCCCGAGCCATGAACCGTAAGCTGGCCCGTATTTCTCTGGGGGGTGTTCACGACGAGGCGGAGATCCGGGGCCACCGTAAGACCTATGTAGGGGCTATGCCCGGCCGCATCATCACCGCTATTCGGCAGGCGGGCAGCGCCAACCCCCTGTTGCTGCTGGACGAGATCGACAAGGTGGGATCCGACCACCGGGGCGACCCTGCGTCCGCTTTGCTGGAAGTGCTGGATGCCGAGCAAAACAGCGCGTTCCGGGACCACTTCCTGGAGGTGCCCTTCGACCTGTCTGATGTGATGTTTATTACCACCGCCAACACTACGGAAACCATTCCCCGGCCCCTGCTGGACCGGATGGAGGTCATTGAGCTGTCCAGTTATACAGATGAGGAAAAGCTCGAGATTGCCAAGCGGCACCTGTTTCCCCGCCAGGTGGAGCGCCATGGTTTGAGCAAGCGCCAACTAAAAATATCGGACAACGGCCTGAGGGAGATCATCACCGGATATACCAAAGAATCTGGTGTGCGGGTGCTGGAACGACGACTGGCTGCCCTGTGTCGGAAGGCCGCCATGGAAGTGGTGAATACAGGTGTTAAGCAGATTCACATTACAGAGAAGAATATAGAGCAGTATTTGGGAATCCGCCGCTATCAGCCGGAGAAGCTGCCCGATCAGGAGCTTGTGGGCGTGGTCAACGGTTTGGCCTGGACCTCAGTGGGCGGCGAGATCCTGGAGGTGGAGGTCAATGTGGTCCCGGGCACGGGTAAGGTGGAACTGACGGGTAATCTGGGCGATGTGATGAAGGAATCCGCCCGGGCGGCTTTGTCCTATATTCGCAGCCGGGCCGCACAGCTTGGGATTGAACCTGGCTTTTACAAGGATCGGGATATCCACGTCCATTTCCCCGAGGGGGCTGTTCCCAAGGACGGGCCTTCCGCTGGCATTGCCATCACCACAGCCATTGTATCTGCCCTGACCGGCACCCCGGTAAGGCGTGGCGTGGCCATGACGGGGGAGATTACCCTCCGAGGCCGTGTGCTGCCCATCGGCGGGCTGAAGGAAAAGACCATGGCGGCTCTGCGCAACGGGATCCATACGGTGATTCTCCCGGCGGGCAATCAGAAGGATTTGGAGGAGATTGACCAGACTGTCCGGGCCGCTCTGCGTTTTCTTCCTGTGGACCAGGCGGACCAGGTGTTGGCCGAAGCATTGTCCATCGCCCCTCAGCCGTCTGGAGATAGCTCCCGCGCCGTGGTTGAGGAGCTTGCCAACGCAGGGCAGAGCGTGACGGCGCTGCGCCAGTGAGGTGGGGGCATGAAGGTAAACTGGAACCGGGCAGAATTTGTCCGGTCAGCTGCTAAGCCAGCGGATTTTCCCCGGGACACACTGCCACAGGTGGTGTTTGCCGGGCGGTCTAACGTAGGAAAGTCCTCAGCCATAAACCGGCTGCTGGGGCGGAAAAATCTGGCCCGAGTGGGTTCTGCGCCCGGGAAAACCACCCATATTAACTATTTTCAGGTGGATGAAAAGCTTTACCTTGTTGACCTTCCTGGCTATGGTTATGCCAAGGTGTCGCTGCAGGAGCGGGCTCGGTGGGGACGGCTTATCGAGGCATGGTTCGCGGATACCCGGCTGATGACCTTGGGGCTGCTGATCGTAGATGCCAGACACAAGCCTACCGCCGATGACCGGACCATGTCCGACTTCTTCCTAGATACTGGGAAGCCTTATGTGGTGGTGGCCAACAAGCTGGACAAGCTGAAGAATAGTCAGATCGAGGAAAACCTTTCCCTGATTCGCCAGACCTTGGAGCTGCCAGGCTGGGTGGAGCTGATTCCCTTTTCTGCGGAAAAGGGAGACGGAAAGGAACGCTTGCTGGAGCTGATTCTGGAGCATACCGGCTGGACCGGGTGAGATGAATTGAGATACAGGGGGGCCATGTGAAAGGCCCCCCTGTATATTTTTGGCGTACTTTGGATATGATTTCGTTAAAATTCCCTGTAATTTTAGCCAAAACACTTGAAAAAACACGGAAAGTCCTTGTTTTTCCAGTGGATTCCTGCTACAATGATTACAGGTTGTATGCAAAAGGCTGCTCTCAGTGGGGGAGCCTAATTTTGACAGGGAGGTGGGAACCGTGTATCGAGTAGGCGACAAGATCGTGCACCCTATGCACGGCGCCGGAATCATTGATTCCATTGTAAGCCGTAAGATGAATGGTGTCCAGCGGGAGTACTATCAAATGCGTCTTCCAGCGGGAAGCATGCTCGTCATGATTCCCACAGACCATACGGACGAAATCGGCGTACGCCCGGTGATTGACCAGGAAGAGGCGCTGCATGTGATGGATGCGCTGGGCAGCATCGAAGTGGATATGTCTCAGAACTGGAACCACCGCTACCGGGAGAATATGACGCGGATCAAAAGCGGCGATCTGCTGGAAGTGGCCCGGGTGGTCAAGGGGCTGATGCTGCGGGATGAGCACCGGGGGCTGTCCACTGGAGAGCGGAAAATGCTCCACTGTGCCAAGCAGATTCTGATTTCTGAATTGGTTTTATCCCAGAACCTGAGCTATGAAACGGTGGAGGAGCGCATAAACCGGGCGTTGGCGTAATAGAAATCATATGGAATGAATCCACCGCAGGGCACTTCTGCGGAGCTCTGAAATCGGGATACCGGGCGGTGGACAAAGAGATCAAACAGAAGAGAGGCTGTCGAACGCTTTCGACAGCCTCAGTTTGTGAAGGAGGCCATCAGGATGTTTTGGCGCAGGAAACAAAAGAAACGCCAGGAGCCTTGCTGCTCGGCAGTGGTGGTGGCGGCGGGATCGTCCACCCGAATGGGGATGGACAAGCTGATGCTCCCTCTGGATGAGACCCCGGTCATCGTTTATACGCTCCGGGCGGTTCAGGCAGCTCCCAGCGTAGGAGAGATCATCCTGGTGACCCGGGAGGACCTGATCGTACCGATGAGCCAGCTGTGCCAGGACTATGCCATCTCCAAGGTCACCAAGGTGGTCCGGGGGGGGGCCAGCCGAACCCAATCGGTCCGGCTGGGCACTTTGGAGGTATCCGGAGACGCCCAAGTGATCGCCATACACGACGGGGCCAGGCCCTTTGTGTCGGCAGAGGTGATCGAGCGGGCAGTGGCCCAGGCCATGGAGACTGGCGCGGCCGCACCTGCGGTACCAGTGAAGGACACCATCAAGGTGGCCCATGATGGCGTGGTGGAGTCCACGCCGGACCGAGCCTGCTTGTTTGCGGTGCAGACCCCTCAGGTGTTTGAGTCGTCTTTGATCAAGGCCGCGCTCCAGAAAGCGCTGGATGATGGTCTTGAACTCACAGACGACTGTGCGGCAGTAGAGCGGTTGGGAATGAAGGTGGCGCTCACGCGAGGGGATGAGCGAAATATCAAACTAACCACGCCGGAGGATTTAGCAGTGGCACAGGCCATACTAGAACTGGAAGGGGCGGTATAAGATGAGAATTGGGCATGGTTACGACGTTCATCGGCTGGTTCAGGGGCGCAGGCTAATTCTGGGCGGACAGGAGATCCCTTATGAATTGGGGCTGTTAGGACACTCAGATGCCGATGTGCTCACCCATGCGGTGATGGATGCTCTGTTGGGGGCGGCGGGGCTGTGGGATATCGGTCACGCTTTCCCAGATACGGATCCGGCTTATGAGGGCATCTCCAGCCTTTTGATGTTGAGTCAGGTGATGGAGATGCTTCGGGGACGTGGATTTCGGGTGTGCAATGTAGATGCCACCATTCTGGCGCAGCAGCCTAAGCTGGCTCCGTATATCCCGCATATGCGCAGATCCTTAGCTGGAGTGATGGGGGTAGATGAGAACCGGATAAATGTCAAGGCTACCACAGAAGAAGGGCTGGGGTTTACGGGAATCGGACAGGGGATGGCCGCTCATGCCGTAGCCCTGCTGGAAGAATCCTAAGTGCTCATAGAGGACCAACGCTCCCCTCGGCGCATAGAATGTGCCGAGGGGAGCGTCTTTTTCCTGGTGCCATTCCTCTCAGAACCATGAAAACAGCTAGGAAAGGAATGGTCGATGTTTTATGGTTTATTATCTCATCGTATGCCGTTCCCTGACCTATGCCCAGCGCACAGCCCGGGTGCTGGAGCGGGCGGGGATTTCGGGATACATTATGCGCGCGCCGAAGCTCATTTCCGGCGAGGGGTGCTCCCACTGCGTCAAAGTGGCCGAGCGGTGGCTGGCTCCAGCCCTCAAGGTACTCAACCGGGAGGGACTGGGGCCCAAGCGGGTGTTTCTCCAAAACGAAGAAGGGTCATACAGTGAGGTGACAGTATGATCTATCTGGACAGCGCGGCCACTACCATGCAGAAGCCGCAGTCAGTGGCTCGTGCGGCGGCGATGGCCATGGGGACTATGGCAAGTCCCGGGCGGGGGGGACATAGACCGGGAATGTTGGCGGCGGAGGCCATGTTCCGGTGCCGGCAGCTGGCAGCAGAACTGTTTCACGTTTCCGATCCGGAACATGTAATTCTCACCTATAATGCCACCCATGGGCTGAATATCGCCATCCATTCCCTGGTGGGACCGGGAGGAACGGCGGTCATCTCCGGATATGAACACAATGCGGTGACCCGCCCCTTGGCTGCCATCCCAAATGGGAAGGTCAGGGTGGCGGCCGCACCGCTATTCGATCGGGACGGGGTGCTGGACGCATTTGATCGTGCCACATCTAAGGGAGCGGATGTGGTCATCTGCAATCATGTCTCCAATGTATTTGGGTTTGTTCAGCCTGTGGAGGAAATCGCCGCTATGTGCGTCCGCCGGGGCATTCCCTTCGTGCTGGACGCCTCCCAATCGGCGGGAACTCTTCCGGTGAACATGGAGGCACTCCAAGCTGCCTATATCGCAATGCCGGGGCATAAGGGGCTGTATGGTCCGCAAGGCACCGGATTGCTCCTGTGTGGGGAGGGACAGATGCCGATGCCATTGCTCCAGGGCGGAACGGGCAGCGTGTCCGCCCTTCAGGAGATGCCGGACTTTTTGCCGGATCGGCTGGAAGCAGGGACACAAAATGTCGCTGGAGCGGCTGGATTGGCTGCCGGAATGCAGTTCGTCCAGCAAACGGGACTGGCACGGATTGCCGCTCAGGAACGGCGGCTTAACCGGAGGCTGATGGACGGCCTGCAGCGGATCCCTGGTGTGGAGGTGTTCCAGGGAGACAGCGGTTGCCAGAGCGGCCTTTGCTCCTTCCGTACGCAACAGATGGACTGTGAGGTGCTGGGAGAACAACTGGCACGACGGGGAATTGCCATGCGTTCGGGCCTCCACTGTGCGCCTTTGGCGCATCAATCGGCTGGAACGCAGGACAGCGGAACGGTCCGGGCAAGCTTTTCCGTGTTCAACCGGGCGGAAGAGGTAGATCGGACCCTGGCAGCCCTGCGAGAGATTTTACGCTGACCGGGCAGGGCAAAGAGCTGTGGATACCATTTAGATTCCACAGCCCTTTGCCCGATAGGGAGAAACGTCGGGCAGGCGGACAGAAATAAAAAAACTATGAATTTCTCTGCCCTGTCCTTGCCTTTTCTAGGGCGTTACGATATAATATACCAATCAAATAGAAGTGGGGCCGGCGTATCTTAAAAACATGCGCCGGTCTTGATACGGGAGTGCGGTTATGATCGACACGGTGATACAATGGATGAGCAATGCCCTGGAAACGGTCAAGCTCATCAGTATTTTGGATATCATTGACATTTGTATCGTTGCATACGTTGTCTACCGCATCCTGCTGTTTATCCGCCGCAGTCGTTCTGGTCAGGTAGCCAAGGCGATTTTGATCATTATCATTGCTCTTGGCGTGGCTAGTACGCTCCGGTTACGTGTGGTCAACTTTATTCTCCGAAATGCAGTGGAGCTGGGCCTGATTTCTCTGGTCATTATTTTTCAGCCGGAGATCCGCCGGATGCTGGAACGGGTGGGCAGCGGAAAGGTCAAGGAGCTGTTCGTGGCAGAAACGGCCGCTGCCGATGTGCCCGCAGCAATCGAAGAAACAGTGAAGGCGTATACCTCCATGTCCAAGGACAAGGTAGGGGCACTGATGGTCTTTGAGCGGAAAACGGTGTTGGATGATGTTATCAAATCCGGCACTCCCTTGGACTCGGCCGTATCGGCAGAGCTACTGAAAAACCTATTCTGGAACAAAGCGCCGCTCCATGACGGGGCGGTGATCGTCCGAAATGGACGGATCGTGGGCGCGGGCTGTATGCTGCCCTTGTCTGGTAATGTCAATCTCAGCAGAGACTTGGGGATGCGGCACCGTGCGGGCATTGGCATCAGCGAGAACTCTGACGCAGTAGTGGCTATCGTCTCTGAAGAGACGGGGTCTATCTCAGTGGCCGTCAGCGGTATGCTCAAGCGCCACTTGTCTCCTGATACCCTGCGCCGTCTGCTGAAAAATGAGTTGGCGCCAGATTTGGAGGAGAAGAAGCCCACCGCCGCCGAGCGTATCACCAGTGTGTTCCGCCGACGCAGAGGAGATAAGACGAATGGGAAAGAAGATTCTCGACAGTAAAATACTCTACGCCTTTCTGGCCATCGTCATCGCCATCTTCTTGTGGTTTTATGTTATGTCTATTGATGGCAACGTGATGCCCAATACTATCCACAATATTCCAGTGACCTTTGTCGGCCAGGAAGCGCTGGAGGCAAAGGGGCTGATGGTAGTGGAGGACGACCAGACGGCTAACCTCACGGTTAGAGCTACTCCAAGGATACTGGCCCAACTGACCAATGAATCTGTCCAACTTGTGGTAGATGTGGCTAGTTACGACTCTGCCACCACCTACACCAATGTGGCCTATGATGTGGTTCTCCCCAGCGGGATATCCCGGGATGAAGTGGAAATTGTCAGTGGCAGCAAAGGTAACACTGTCTCGTTTGAAATTGCTGTGTACCGAGAGCGGGAGGTGGAGATCCGGGGCCGCTTTACAGGAAGTGTGGCAGAGGGATATCTGCCTGGAGATGAAGAGGACTTTGTGTTCTCGCCAGAAACCCTGCTGGTCAGCGGGCAGGAGAGCTTGGTCAACCAAGTGGCCTATGCGCTGGTGACGGTGGATGGGGATGAGCGGACCCAGACGGTAAGCGATGACTTCTCCTATCAGCTCATTGGGGCCAGCGGAGATGTCCTCACGGATTTGGATGTCACCTGTGACACGGAGACGGTCTATACTACCTTCCCTATTTATGCTACCGCAGAACTGCCTTTGGAGGTCAAGTTTACCTCTGGCGGCGGAGTAGATGCCAGTGAGGTTCAATATAAACTCAGTGTAGACCGTATTACTGTAGCGGGCAGCCAGGAAGCGGTGGATGCGATCAAGGCCGAAGGTTCTATTACGTTGACTACGATTGACCTGGCGACAGTGGAGGACGGAGAAGTATTTACGGTTCCCATCGCCCTGACGGAGGAATTGACCAATATCAGTGGCCCGGCAGAGGTAACAGTCAGCATTGATCTTCCCAACAGTCTGACCACAAAGACGGTAGAAACGGGCAATATCCGTTGTATCAATGTGCCCGATGGTTGGCAAGCGACACTAGTCACACAGTCGGTCACAGTGCAGCTACGGGGATCTGCCGGGACGTTGGAATCAATTACGGGAGACAATATCCGGATTGTAGCTGATTTGTCCAGCGTAGCAGACCCATCTGCGGGACAGTATCCCATTTCCAACAGTAACCTAGAAATCTATGTGGACAGCGTGGGTAACGATGTGGGGGCCGTGGGGACGGATTATCGCGTAGTGGTTTCCCTGACCCCGGACCAGTGACATGTTTGGCTATGTCAGACCGGCCCTGGCCCAGTTGTCGGAAACAGATCAGCAGGCGTACCGGGGTGCCTACTGCGGGTTGTGCCATGTCATGGGCAGACGCCATGGGTTTTGGAGCAGGATGACCCTCAATTATGATTTTACTTTTCTGGCGATCCTCTTTTCCACACAGGGGGAGACCTGCTGGGAAGAACGCCGCTGCCCAGTTCACCCGCTGAGAAAAAAACGCAGCTGCTTGTGTGGTGCCTCTTTAGAGCGGGCTGCAGATGCCAGCATTTTGCTGACCTGGTACAAGCTTCAGGATGATGTGCAGGACAAGGGCTTTTTTGCGGGATTGCCGGCACGGCTGCTAGGATGGTTTTTTGCCCGGTCTGCCCGCCGGGCAAAGGTGAATTGTCAGGGGTTTGCAGCGCAGGTAGAGAAAGGCTTGGCTCATCTAGCCTATTTAGAGAAAGAGCGGTCTGCGCAGCTGGACCGGGCGGCGGATGCCTTTGCCTGCATCCTCCGGGCGGCGGCCCCCGAAACAGGGGGAGAAGGGGAACGTCGAGTGATGGAACAGTTGCTCTATCATCTGGGGCGCTGGATCTACTTGGTGGATGCCTGGGACGACCTGGCGGAAGACAAGGCCGCCGGACGCTATAACCCGCTGGATGTCCGTTTCCAGGGCCAGGCAGAGAAGGAGCGGGCCTATGTGTCCACCACCATGACCCATTCGCTGAGACTGGCTATCTCTGCGGCCAATCTGCTGGAACCGGGCAGGTGGCAGGCAGTGATCCAACATATATTATACCAAGGGCTTCCGGCGGTGCAGGAGGCAGTGTTGTCCGGGCACTGGAAAGAGCTCAAGAAACCATACAGGGAGAAAACGTGATGAGAGATCCATATGAGGTGTTAGGAGTAGATCCCAGCGCCAGTGATGACGAAGTCAAGAAAGCATACCGGGAATTAGCGCGCAAATACCACCCGGATAATTATCAGAACAATCCGTTGGCTGATTTGGCTGAGGAGAAGATGAAGGAGGTCAACGAGGCCTACGACGCGGTCACAAAGATGCGATCCGGCGGAGGCTCATCCACCTCTTACCAGTCTGGATATCAGAGCCAGCAGAATTATCAGCGCAATACAGGCCCATCCAGCTACGCCCAGGTACGGCAGCTCATCAACCTGGGAGATCTGGACCGGGCAGAGCAGCTGCTCCAGGGCAGTGGGAACAAAAGCGCTGAATGGTATTTCCTGATGGGTAGCATCGCCTATCGCCGCGGGTGGCTGGATGAGGCCCGGCAGGATTATCAGATCGCCTGTCAGATGGAGCCGGGCAATCCCGAGTACCGTCAGGCGCTGAATATGATGCAGCAAGGGGGCTATGCTTACCGCTCCAACGACATGATGAGCGGCGGATGCGACTCCATGGACTGCTGTACCACTATGCTGTGTATGAACTGCCTGTGCGGAGGGTGCCGATGAAGGGGCGCTCCAAGGCCGTGCGGGTGGTGTACCCCGCTATTTTCGGCGCTCTCGCCCTAGTGTTGCTTTATCTCGGTACAATGGTTCCCACCGGGACCTGGGGAATTGCGGCGGTGGCTGGAATTATGCCAGTATTCGCTGTGTTGTCTTCAGGGCTGGCGTCTGGCTTTTTATGCTGGGCCGGGGTGACGTTGCTGGCCTTCCTGCTGCTGCCGGACAAGTTTCTGGCTCTTCTGTTTGGGGCGCTGTTCGGACTGTATCCGGTGCTGAAGGGCGTGATTGAGCGCCTGCGAAAGCTCCCGATGGAGTATCTGCTGAAACTGGCCTTTTTCAATGCCAGTTTGACGGTGATTTTTCTGACCATGAAAGCCTCGGTGCTGGCGTCCCTGCCCACGGCGCTAAGTGTGGTATGGATACTCTACTTGGTGGGCAATGTGGTATTTCTGGTCTATGATTTCGGACTGAGCCGCCTGATTTCCTTTTTCATGGCGCGATTGGGCCGCAGACCGGGAAAGACAGGCGGAAGGAGAGGATCTAATTGAGCAAAAGCATGACTGGCTACGGCCGGGGAGAGGCGCAGTTTGAAGGGCGCACAGTGGTGGTCGAGGTGCGCTCGGTGAACAACCGGTATCTGGATTGTTCAGTTAAGCTGCCGCGCAGCTATATTTTTGCGGAGGATGCGATCCGAAGCCGGGTGCAGTCCGTGATTTCCCGGGGAAAGGTGGACGTGTTCGTCAACCTGACAAACACCGGGGGGGATGCGGTGTCCGTCACGGTCAATGAGCCTTTGGCCCAAGCTTATATTGACGCGCTCTGGAGGCTCTATGAGCTTGGGGACGGCCAGCGGGTACGCATGGACTATAAAGCCACTGACCTGGCCCGGTTTCCCGATGTGCTCATGGTGGAGAAGCAGGAGGAGGACCAGGATACGGTGAAGGAGCAGCTGCTGACCGCTCTGGACCTGGCTTTGGCCGATTTTTCCGCGATGCGGGAGCGGGAGGGGAACCGGCTGGAGGCAGATATCCTCAGTCGGACCGACGTTGTAGAGGCATTGGTAGCCCAGGTGGAGGTCCGTTCTCCAGAGACAGTGAACGACTATCGTACTAGACTGGAGGCCAAAATGGCAGAGGTTCTTCAGAATACGCAAATTGACGAGGGCCGGCTGCTCACCGAGGCGGCTATTTTTGCTGACAAGATTTCGGTGGATGAAGAGACGGTTCGCCTGCGCAGCCACCTGAGCCAGCTGCGGGAATTGATAACACAAGAGGGGCCTGTGGGCCGAAAGCTAGACTTTTTGATCCAGGAGTGTAACAGGGAGGCCAACACCATCGGTTCCAAATGTAGTGACATTGAGATCGTCCGACATGTAGTGGACATCAAAGCTGAGGTCGAGAAGATCCGGGAGCAAGTCCAGAATCTGGAGTAAAAGGAGTGTAGCGGGGGGATGAAGCTGGTCAATGTCGGGTTCGGCAGCGTGGTATCTGCTGGACGGATCGTAGCCATGATCAGCCCTGAATCAGCGCCTATTAAGCGACTGACCCAGGAGGCCCGGGAACGGGGAAATCTGGTTGATGCCAGTTTTGGGCGCAAGACCCAGTGTGTGCTGATTATGGACAGCGGCCATGTTATTTTGTCTTCCTTGACACCAGAAGCCCTCGCCGCCCGATTTGAAGAGCAGAGAGACGGTCTGGGACAAAGAGAGAGAGAGGACGAGAAACATGTGTGACGCGAAAAAAAAACGAGGAACGCTTATCGTGCTGTCAGGACCTTCCGGCGTGGGGAAGAGCACGGTGATCGCTGAATTGCTCAGCGAGCGGAAGGACATTTATTTTTCTGTCTCCTATACCACCAGGAACCCCAGACCAGGTGAAGTAGATGGCGTAAATTATCATTTTGTGGACCGGCAGGAGTTTGAGCGGATGATTGCAGACAATGAGCTGCTGGAGTACGCTGAGTATGTGGGCAACTATTACGGCACTTCCCTGAAGGTCATCCAGGAGCATCTGGAAAAAGGCCAGGATGTACTGCTGGACATTGAGGTGCAGGGAGCGTCCAAGGTAAAGGCTCGGTGCCTGGAAGCAGTATTGATTTTTATTCTGCCGCCTTCTTTGGAGGAGCTGGCCCACCGCCTCCAGGCCCGCAGCACTGACCCGGAAGATGTGATCATCAAGCGCCTGGACCGGGCCAGGGAAGAGTGCGGAGAGATCAATAAGTATGACTATTTGGTGGTCAATGACAGCGTTATCGCCGCAGTAGGGGAGATCATTTCCATCCTCACTGCAGAGGGATGCCGGGTCAAGAACCGCAGCCACCTCACCCAGCGTATTATTGCAAGGGAAGATTGACAAAATAATCGTGTATACGATAGATGTTTGAGAAAGGAATGTGAAAAGTTATGCTGCTCTATCCCCCGATGAAGGATTTGCTGAAAAACGTACCTAGCCGCTATATGTTGGTCAATGTGGTGGCAAACCGCGCCCGAAAGATCTCCAGCGAGGCAGAACAAAGCGGAATCCCGCTGACAGAAAAGCCGGTCACACTGGCCATCCGCGAGGTGGCCAGCGGCGCGCTGCGCATCGACGGCATGGAGGAATAATCAGCTGCAAGCGGCCTTATGGCCGCTTGTCTGTTGCTTGAGAGGAGGGACGAGATGAATTTGGCTAAAATTGCAGTGGCCAGCGCAACATATGCCATCGACCGTCCCTATGACTACCTAGTACCGGAAGAGCTGGCCGGCAGGATTCAACCGGGGATGCGGGTGCTGGTTTCCTTTGGAGCCGGGAACCGCAGGACGGACGGCATTGTTTTGGCGCTGGGGAGCCAGGAGCCGGATGGAGAAAAGCGAAAGACGATTCTGGCGTTGCTGGATGATGCGCCCATGCTGGAGCCGGAGCTGCTTAAGCTGGCCCTGTGGATGAGAGAGCAGTATTTCTGCACCGTATACGATGCGGCACGAGCGATGCTTCCTTCGGGGCTGTGGTTTTCCCTGAAAGACTGCTGGAAACTGGCAGATGGAGTGGACCGGGAGCGAGCGGAACAGGCTGCCGGCCGCTCCCAGCGGGCCAAGCACTTGGTAGAGCTGCTACTGGCCAACGGCGGTTGTGTGGAAATGCGTCAGGTCCGGCAGGCATTTGGCCTGAAGGATCCGAATCCGGCGCTGCGGCAGCTGTCGGAGCAGGGGGTTATTGTGCTGGAAACCAGCGCGGCCCGCGGTGTGGGAGACAAGCAGGAGCGGGTGGCAGTGCTGGCCATACCGCCGGAGGACGCTATGGCACAGGTAAGGCCCCGCCGGAACCGGGCGCCGCTCCAATATTCCGTGGTGGAACAGCTGTGTGTCTTTGGCCGGATCTCAGCCAGAGAGCTGTGCTATTTCACTGGGGCGTCAATGGCTACGTTAAAGGCGCTGGAAAAGCGGGGCCTGCTTGCCCTGGAGACACAGGAGACGTTCCGCAGGCCGGAATTGCCCTGTCAGACGGGCGGTGGGCAGAAGACCCAGCTCAATCAGGAGCAGCAGGAGGTCTGCGACGGTCTGTGCCAGATGCTGGACCAGAGAAAGGCCGCCGGAGCGCTGCTGTATGGCGTGACAGGAAGTGGGAAAACTCAGGTCTACCTCCATTTGATTGATCATGTGCTGGATCAGGGTAGGACCGCGCTGGTGCTGGTGCCGGAAATTGCCCTGACGCCCCAGTTGATGCAGATTTTCGCGGCGCGTTTCGGACGGCAGGTGGCGATCCTTCATAGCTCCCTGCGCTCCGGGGAGCGGTGTGACGAGTGGAAGCGGGCACGCATTGGAGACGCCAGAGTGGTCATCGGAACCCGGTCCGCCGTCTTTGCCCCCCTGCCCGACTTGGGATTGGTGGTGCTGGACGAGGAACAGGAGCCAAGTTATAAATCGGAACAGACGCCCCGTTACCATGCCCGGGATATCGCACGGTACCGCTGTGCAAAAAGTGCGGCGCTGCTTCTATTGAGCTCTGCCACCCCTTCTGTAGAGAGCATGTACCATGCCAAGGAAGGCGTTTACCATCTCTTCACGCTAAGCCACCGATATAACGAAAAGGCGCTTCCCCATGTGTCTGTCGTAGATATGAAAGAAGAACTGCGTTCCGGGAATGGCACGGTGCTTAGTCAGACGCTGACCCAGGCCCTGTCTGACACCGTAGACAGGGGAGAACAGGCGATCTTGTTCCTAAACCGCCGGGGCGCCAGCCGGATGGTTACCTGTGGGGAATGTGGTCAGGTGCCGACCTGCCCCCGGTGTTCCGTCCATCTGACCTACCACTCCGCCAATGGCCGTCTGATGTGTCATTACTGCGGGTACTCCCAGGCATTGCCGGAGGCTTGTCCCCAATGCGGCGGCCTGTTGAGCTTTGTGGGGGCGGGCACCCAGAAGGTAGAAGAGGAGCTGAGGGAGCGGTTTCCCGGGATGGGCGTGCTGCGGATGGACGCAGACACAGTCACTGCCACCCGAGGCCACGAAATGATATTGAACCAGTTTCGAAGGAAAGGCGTGCCTGTATTGGTAGGCACTCAAATGGTAGCCAAAGGGCTGGATTTTGAAAATGTCACATTGGTGGGGGTGGTCTCTGCCGACCAGTCCCTATATACGGGAGATTTTCGGGCGGGAGAGCGCACGTTCTCTCTGCTGACTCAGGTGATAGGCCGGGCGGGCCGGGGAACTAAGACCGGACAGGCGATCATTCAGACATATACCCCGGACCATGAGATTATTCAGTGCGCCGCCCGCCAGGATTACGATCAGTTTTACGATGAGGAAATCCAGCAGCGCCGCCTACGTGGCTATCCCCCCTTTCTGGATCTACTGGTCCTTACCGCCTCCGGCCTGGAGGAATCGGCGGTGCTCCATACCTGTCTGCGTTTGCGACAGGCATTAGAAAAAGCACTGACGGCGCCAGAATACCGGGATTTGGAGGTTCAGCTGCTGGGACCCGCGCCTGCGGCGGTGGCGAAGATTAATGACCGCTACCGCTATCGCTTGACTATGCGGGGCAAAAATCAGAAGAGACTGAGGGAGCTGGTTGCACATCTGCTCCGGCAGGCCCAGCGGGACCCGCGCAATCGGGGCGTATCTTTGTTTGCGGATATCAACCCCATAGATTAGGAGGAATTTCACATGGCATTGAGAAAAATTTTAACCCAAGGAGATCCGACTCTGAACAAAAAAAGCCGCCCAGTGGAGCGGTTTGATGAGCGGCTTCATATCCTTTTGGATGATATGAAGGAGACTTTAGCTGCCGCGAATGGCGCAGGTTTGGCCGCACCACAGGTGGGGATCCTCCGCCGGGTAGTGGTGGTCGTAGATGCCGACGATCATATGGTGGAGCTGGTCAATCCAGAGCTCGTTTACACGGAGGGAGAGCAGACCGGATTGGAAGGGTGCTTATCCGTTCCCGGAAAATATGGCCTGGTTACCCGTCCGTACAAGGCCAGAATCCGCGCTCAGGACCGCAATGGCCAGTCATTTGAACTAGACGGGGAAGAAATCGTAGCCCGTTGCTTCTGCCATGAGCTGGAGCACTTGGACGGACATCTTTTTGTGGAGCATACGGACCGGCTCTACACTGTGGATGAGCTAGAGGCCATGGAGGAAGAGGGCAGATGAGACTGGTGTTCATGGGGACCCCGATGTTTGCAGTACCTTCATTAAAAGCGCTTGTGGAGGCCGGCCATGAGGTGCTTGGGGTATTCACACAGCCGGACAAGCCAAAGAACCGGGGAATGAAGCTTCTCCCAACACCTGTTAAGGAATACGCTTTGACACATAATATTCCGGTGTATCAGCCGGACAAGCTCAAGGACGGGCAGACGTTGGACACACTCCGGCAGCTGAATCCGGAGATGATTGTAGTGGCGGCATATGGTCGGATCTTGCCTGTTGAGATCTTGGAGCTGCCGCCGCTGGGGTGTGTGAATGTCCATTCCTCTCTGCTGCCCAAGTACCGGGGAGCGGCTCCCATCAACTGGGCCATTCTCAATGGAGAGAAAGAAACTGGCGTTACCATTATGTATATGGCCCAAGGGCTGGATACCGGGGATATCATCTCGCAGGAATCAACTCTCATCGGGAACCAGGAGGATGCAACTGTCCTCTTTGCCCGGCTTGCTGAGTTGGGGGCGGGACTGCTGGTGCGGACCTTAGAGCAGATAAAACAGGGAACCGCTTCTCGTACGGCCCAGGACGATTCCCACTCCAGCTACGCACCCATGCTGTCCAAGGAGATGTCTCCCATGGACTGGGACCGGAGCGCCCAGCAGCTTCACGACCAGGTGCGGGGGCTGGTTCCCTGGCCCTCCGCAACAACGGTCATTGATGGGGTGCGCTGCAAGGTCTGGTCCACTACATTGACAGGGGAGAGGACGGAAAAATCCCCAGGTTCGGTGGTCCAGGCAGACAAACGGGGGCTGAAGCTGGCCTGCGGAGACGGACAGGTGCTCCAAATCGACGAGCTTCAGCCCGATGGCAAGAAGCGCATGGCGGCTGCCGCCTTTTTGTTGGGCCACCCCATTGCTGTGGACTGAATAGAGAAAGGAAAGGGAAGGGCCTATGGCAAACGCTCGGGAGACGGCATTGCGAACCCTGCTGGCATGCCGGCGTCAGGGGGCTTGGTCAGACGGATACTTGAAAAAGGCTATCCGGGAGGATGGCCTGGACAGACGGGATGCGGCGCTGGCCACCCGGCTGTGCTTTGGCGTGCTCCAAAACCAGCTTCGGCTGGACTGGTATCTGGCCCAGTTTTCCCGTATCCCGCTGAATAAGCTGGAGGAAGCGGTGCTGTGTATCCTGCGGTTGGCCCTCTATCAGCTTCAGGCAATGGATCGTGTGCCGGACAGCGCCGCTGTCAATGAGGCGGTGAAGCTTGCCCGGAAGTACAGCAGAAATCCCAGATCGGCGGGGCTGGTGAACGCAGTGCTGCGTGCGTATCTCCGCCAGAGAAACGAACTGGCAGAGCCGGAGGGAGCGTCGTGGGAAGAGACGATGTCCCTTCGGTACAGCCATCCCCAATGGTTGGTGGAGGCCTTTGCCGACCGCCTGGGCCGGGAGGGGACGGAGGATTTACTGGCAGCGGATAATCAACAGCCGCCAACGACTGTACAGGTTAATACCTTGCGGGAACCTCCAAAGCAGGTGCTGGACAGCTTGGAAGCTCAAGGGGTAAAGGGAGGACTGCATCCGTGGCTGCCTGGCTGCTTGGTGTTGACTGGGACCGGTGATTTGGAGCTGCTGGATGCCTACCAGAAGGGGCTGTTCTACGTTCAGGATGCGGGCGCGCGGCTGGCCGTTTTGGCGGCAGGGCCAAAGGCGGGACAGCGGGTTTTGGACTGCTGTGCCGCCCCCGGAGGGAAGTCCTTTGCCTGCGCGATTCAGATGGAGGATCAGGGAGAAATCGTTTGCTGCGACATTCACCCCCATAAGATTAGGCTGATGGAAGCAGGCCGGGACCGGCTGGGTTGTTCCAGCTTGAAGCCAACTCTACAAAATGCAGTCCAGCCCCGGCCGGAGTGGCAGGAGGGCTTTGACGTGGTCCTTGCGGACGTGCCCTGTTCGGGACTAGGCATCATCCGCAAGAAGCCCGACATAAGATATAAGGCTGCCGCGCCGCTGGCAGGGCTGCCCAGGATACAAAGCGAGATCCTGGCGAACAGCGCCGCCTATGTCCGGCCGGGCGGGACCTTGCTCTATTCCACATGCACGATTTTGCAGCGGGAGAATGAAGATGTGGTGGACTGCTTCCGGTCTGAACATCCGGAATTTTCTCTGGAGGATTTTACGTTGCCGGGAGTTGGGGCGTGCGGGGGAATGCTGACCCTGTGGCCCCATATCCATGGTACAGACGGCTTTTTTATGGCCAAGCTGGTAAAACGGAGGTGAAGGCTGTGCAAGACATCAAATCCATGACCCCGGAAGAGCTGCGGGCCTATCTCAAGGAGCTGGGACAGCCTGACTTCCGTGCAAAACAGATTTTTCGGTGGCTACACAAGCCGGTGACCTCCTTTGACGAGATGAGCAATCTACCCAAGAAGCTGAGGTTCCAACTGGCCCAGGAGTGTTTTCTCTCTGTACCCCAGGTGGAGCGCAAGCAGGTGTCCGTTTTAGACGGAACGATCAAGTACTTGTGGCGGTTGGAAGATGGAAATTGCATTGAGACGGTTTTGATGCGTTATCAGCATGGGAATACTGTCTGTGTATCCTGCCAGGTGGGGTGCAATATGGGTTGCGTGTTCTGCGCTTCTACCCGAGGCGGGAAGGTCCGGGATCTGAAAGCCTCTGAGATCTTGGATCAAGTGTTGTTCACGCAGTTGGACAGTGGAGAAGCGGTTTCCAACATTGTTATGATGGGAATTGGAGAGCCTCTGGATAATTTTGAGCAGGTGCTGCGGTTTCTCACGTTGGTCAACCACCCCGATGGGATCCATATCGGGATGCGGCATATCTCCCTGTCCACCTGCGGCCTGATTGAGAAAATTGACAAACTGGCCGGTCTTGGGTTACAATTAACGTTAAGCGTATCTCTCCATGCTCCGGACGATGAGACTCGTTCCCGGCTGATGCCAGTAAACCGGGCAGTGGGTGTGGACCGGCTGATGGAAACCTGCCGGAGATATTTTGAGACCACCGGGCGACGTATTTCTTATGAGTACGCCATGGTGGACGGGGTCAACGACAGCGACCGGCAGGCCGACCTGTTGGCCGCGCTGCTCAAAGGGCAACCAGGGCATGTCAACTTGATTCCCCTTAACCATGTGGCGGAGTCTCCCTTAAAGCCCAGCAAGAGGATACGGCAATTTCAGCAGCGCTTGGAGAGCCACGGCGTGACCGCAACGGTGCGGCGCAAGCTGGGTGGAGATATCGACGCATCCTGTGGCCAACTCCGGCGGAAGCATCTCCAGGAGCGCGAAAAAACCCAGAGCGGAAAGGATACCATACCATGAATCTATGGGGCGTTACGGACATAGGAGCCGTGAGGAATGACAATCAGGACAGCTACCGGATGGAACGGCTGGATGAGCATACTGCTTTGGCTGTGGTGTGCGACGGCATGGGCGGCGCCCGGGCAGGAAATGTGGCCAGCAGCACGGCAGTGGAGCGATTTACCCAAACGCTGATAGAGCAGCACCCACAGGCGGATGGCTGGGCGGGCGTGCTGCGCCATGCGGTGGCCCGGGCCAACGAGGAGGTCTACTCCATATCTCAGGAGCGGCCGGAATGCCGTGGAATGGGGACTACATTGGTGGCCGCACTGGCCACGGAAGAGACTCTGTGGGTGGTCAACATTGGTGACAGCCGCTGTTACCAAGTGCTGGATGGCGCGATCCGGCGCGTTACCAGGGACCACTCTCTTGTGGAAAACCTGGTGGAGCAGGGAGAAATTACCCGGGAACAGGCTAGGGTGCATCCTCAAAAGAATTTGATTACCCGTGCCCTCGGGGTGGATCGGACCGTACAAGAGGACTTATTTGAGCTGAACAACATGGGCGGCTACCTGCTGCTGTGTTCGGATGGGCTTTCCAACATCGTGACCGACGAGGAACTGCGCCGCGAAGTGGTGGCGGAAGACAAGGCGGGGTGCTGTCAGAGGCTGCTTCGCTTGGCGCTGGAGCGGGGAGCCCCAGATAATGTGACCGCCGTTCTCGTTCAACTTTGATCAGGAGGACTTTACCATGGATCAATACATAGGTAAAATGCTCGAGAACCGATATGAGATCCTAGAGTGTATCGGTATCGGCGGCATGGCAATGGTATATAAAAGCCGGGATCACCGGCTCAACCGCTTGGTGGCCATTAAGATATTGAAGCCAGAATTGGCCAGTGACGCGGAGTTCCGCCGCCGGTTTCACGACGAGTCCCAGGCGGTAGCAATGCTGTCCCATGTAAACATTGTAGCCATTTACGACGTCAGCCGGTCTGATGAACTGGACTATATTGTCATGGAACTGGTGGACGGCATGACCCTCAAGCAGTACATGAAAAAGCGGGGCACTCCTCTGAGTTGGCGGGAGGCACTCCATTTTATTACCCAGATCGTCCGGGCCCTCGGCCATGCCCACAGCCGGGGAATCATCCATCGGGACATCAAGCCTCAGAATATCATGGTTCTCCGGGACGGGAGCGTAAAGGTTACAGATTTTGGCATTGCCCGGGTGGCCAGCGCCGCCCAGGCTACGTTGACCCAGGAGGCGCTGGGCTCGGTCCACTATATCTCCCCGGAGCAGGCGCGGGGCAGTCATATCGACGGCCGTTCCGACCTGTATTCCGCCGGTGTGGTACTTTATGAGATGCTCACCGGACGGCTTCCCTTTGAGGGAGAGACTCCGGTGTCTGTGGCCATCCAGCATATCAACTCCATTCCCATTCCGCCCAGGGATCTGAACCCGGATATTCCGTCGGCATTGGAGGCCATCACTCTGAAGGCTATGTCCCCCAAAGCGGAAAATCGGTATGCTTCCGCCGATGAGATGCTGGCTGATTTGGAGGAGTTCCGTAAGAATCCGGATGTGACGCCGGAGCATGCCCGGCAGGATGACGATGCGTTGATGGAAGAGCCTACCCGGGTAGTTCCGGTATCCGAGATCCGCCAGGAGGAATCCCAGCAGCGTGTCCGAAGGACACAGCCGGAGGCGAACCGGGACAGAGACCGCATCCCGGAGCAACAGGCCCGCCGGTCTCCCCGTGTGGAGCGACCAGTGGCCAGAGACGGCTATGACGACTACGATGAGGAACCCAGACGCCGGGGCGTCCCCCCATTTTTGATCGCCATTTTGGCCATTCTGGTCTTTGTAGGTGGACTAATTTTCTTTGCTTATAACTTCTTCCTGAAGGGGATGTTTGAACCGCAGGATGCCCAGCTCAGGGTACCCGACCTTACCCCATATAACTACTCGGAGCTAAAAGAGAACACAAGCCTGTACGAGGGCTTTACCATTGAAGTGGTGGAAGAGCGGTCCACCGGCGACTATGCGGCGGGCACAGTGCTGGACCAGGACCCCAAGGCGGATACCCTGATTCAGGATGGGGACAGCACGGTTATTAAGTTGGTGATCGCTGTAGGGGAAGAGCCCATACCCATGCCTAATGTGGTGGGTCAGTTGGGCGTGAATGCCAACAGTAATCTGATGGATTTGGGGCTGATCCCCCAGTTGGAATATGAGTACAGCGATGATGTAGACTCCGACCTGGTAATCCGCACCATTCCGGAGGCTGGCGAAGAGCTGTATGAAGGCGATACGGTGATTGTCATCATCAGTCAGGGGAAAAAGGCGGAGCAGGTTACAGTACCCAACTTCCTGAATATGCCTGTGGAGGAGCTGGAAGAGGCAGTAAATGCGGCCGGGTTGACAATGGGTTCGGTTCAGCCTTTCCCGAGCAGTGACTACGATAAGGACCGAATTTCTTACCAGAGCATTGTAGGAGGAAAGGAAGTGGACCGGGGGACCACCATCAATTTCTGGGTGAGCACCGGCTCCGGTGAAGAGGAGCCTTCTCCCTCGCCCTCAGAGTCTCTCCCGCCCACGCCCAGTGGAGATCCCAATGCCTCCCCAGATCCCGGACCCAGTGATACCATGGCTGTTGTTACGAATAAGACAATTCCGATAGATTTGAGTCAGTTTGATGGCGATAAAGTGGACCTGCGGGTAGAAGTAGGCGGCAAAGTTGTATTCAGCGGTAATGTGGATACCAGCATTGGGAACAAGGATATTCTGGTTTCCGGGACGGGTAGGCAGTTGGTGGAGATCTACGACGGCAACACACTGGTCGGCTCCTACTACCTGGATTTTTCAGCGTGAGCATGGAGGGCAGGATTATTAAGGCCCTAAGCGGCTTCTACTATGTGGACACCGGGACGGCTGTGCTCGCTTGCCGGGCCCGAGGAAAATTCCGCCACCAGGGGGTTAGCCCTCTGGTGGGGGATTTGGCCGCTGTGACCCCTACGCAGGATGGAGAGGGGATGGTGGACGCGATTTCTCCCCGCCGCAATGCGTTTTCCCGTCCGGCAGTGGCGAATATTGACCAATTGGTCATTGTGGCCTCTGGAGCGATTCCGGTGACGGACCCATTTTTGATCGATCGGATGATTGCGATCGCTGAGGCTAAGCACTGCCAGATTGCCGTCTGCTTTAACAAGGCAGACCTGGATCGAGCAGAAGAACTTTATCAAATATACTGCCAGGCGGGCTTTACGGTCCTCCACGTCAGCGCGGAGAATGGCGAGGGCTTGGAGGCGCTTCGGAGGCTTATTTCTGGAAAAGTTTCTGCTTTTACCGGGAATTCCGGCGTAGGTAAGTCCAGCATCCTGAATGCGCTCTACCCTGGATTTGATCTCCAGGTGGCTCAGGTCAGCGAGAAGCTGGGTCGAGGCCGGCATACCACACGCCATGTAGAGCTGTTCGCTGCGGACGGCGGTTTTGTCATTGACACTCCTGGATTTTCTTCCTTTGATGTGGAGCAGATGGAGCATATAGGAGCGGAAAACCTGGCTAATACATTTCGGGAATTTCGCCCTTATCTGGATGAATGCCGGTTTGTGGGCTGCACCCACACCAAGGAGAAAGGATGTGCGGTGTTAGCCGCGCTCAAGGACGGAAAGATCGCGGCCAGCCGTCACGCCAGCTATATCCGCCTATATCAGCAGGCTAAGGAGATCAAGCCTTGGCAGCAACGGTGAACCAAATGTTGCGCAGTCACCAAACAGCCTCTTATTTCGTATACTGGGTCAGACTGGTATGGAAAAGGAGGCTGTTTTTGTATGCGGATCGTGGTGCTGAAATCTCCCAAAATGCTGTGCGGCTTTCTACGGAAGATCTTGCGCATGGGCTGAGGGGATGGCGCCGGAAAGGAGAGCAAATGCGCCTTTCCGGCGCTTTTCCGTGTCTGGAATGTCATACCCAGGAGGACTTGCACATAGACTGCTGATAGAATACGTGCAAGGAGAGGACGGCCTATGGAGCTTCAAAACAAACGTCTGGGCGGCTTTCGCCCGATTTATCACACACTTTTACGGCAGGAAGAGACGCTGGAGAGCATCGTGCCAGACGCGCTGCCTGACATCACCCGGATTATAGAGGCGGCTGGGACGGTATTGTTCCGGCAAAAGGAGACAGTGGACGGAAGCGTCCGAGTGATGGGGACGGTATGTACTTCCGTGCTGTACATGCCGGAAGGAGAGGGAGGTCCGTGCTGCCTGTCCTTGAATATTCCGTTTTTGTGCAGCGGAGATAGTCCGGCGATTCAGGGCGGATGCCAGGTTCAAGTCAACGCCCGGGTCATCAGCGCCGATGCCCAGATGCTCAATCCACGCAAAGTGCTGGCTCGAGTAGAGTTGGCCGTAGAAGTGTGCGTCTATGCAGAGGAGACCGCAGAGGTATGTATACAGGCGGACCACGGAGATGACGGCTCGATTCAGACCCTGGAGGAAACATATAAGGACTTGGTGGCAGTGGATGTGGCAGAAAAAAACTTTACATTTTCCGATGTGCTTCGGCTGTCGGCCTCTCGTTCTCCAATGGAACAGTTGCTGCGGAGCAAGGCAGAGTTGAACTGCGCCGAAGCGAAGGTCATCGGGAAAAAGCTGGTGGTAAAGGGAGAGTGCGTCCTTTCTGTTCTATATCGTAGCGGAACCGAGGCGGTTTGCACCCGGTTTGAATTGCCATTCTCTCAAATCTTAGAAGTAAAAGCTGGAGGAGAGGAGAGCTCTGTCTGGACAGACGCCGTCCTGATTGGGATGGACTGTACACCCAGGGGAGAAGAAGAGCTGGAAGTCAGCTTTGAGGTATTGCTTCAGGCGGTGATACGGCAGGAGCGGGAGGTGGAGCTCCTGGCGGATCTATATAGCGTAGCGCAGCCGATGGAGGTGGAGCGAGGCAAGGTTTCCCTCTACCCACTGGTGGAGCAGGGAAGCAGGAGGCAAATCGCCCGGCAGTTCTGCCAGTCAGCTATCCCAGCTAAGCAAGTAGTCGAGTGCCGGCTGACGGTAGGAGAAGTCACCCAAGTCCCATCGGGCGAAGGAATCAGTATGGTGACGGCCAAAACCTATGCCGATGTACTCTATCTGAGCGAGGACGATGCACTATGTGCCGTATCCTACACGGTGCCTGCCAGCTGTGAACTGCCTGTTTCCCAAGGGGGGAAGTGTCTGGTACGCTGTCTACTGGTAGGAGAACCTTCTGCCACTCCTGTGACCGGGGGACTGGAAGTGCGCTTTGAAGCGGAATTTATTTATCTTATTACACAGGAGCAGGAGGCCTATTTTGTTTCCGCTGCCCGCCCCGGACCAGCGGAGGAAAATCAGTGTGAGCGCCCTTCGGTGGTCATCCGCATGGTGGGAGAGGGAGAACGTCTGTGGGATATTGCCAAATGCTGTGCTTCCACAGTAGACAATATCCAAGCGGTCAACGCCATAGGAAGCGGGGATGCGCCCAGCGGTACGCTGCTGCTCATTCCCAAATGCAGATAACAAGGAAGCCGGACGGTCATAGTAGACCGTCCGGCTTCCTTTGCAAAGAGAAGCAAGGGGCCGCCGGGATATCGGCGGTCCTTGTACTTATCAAGCAGAGACAGTACCCTGCTCCCTGCGGCTCCATATGACAGTGTCCCGAAGAGTCTGGAGCAGATCTCTGGGCCGGTAGCCCAGTTCAGCAGTGGCTTTATCATGGGAGAATTTATCATTGCTCATTAGCGTATAAAGAGAGTACTTAGTAAACAGAGGGCGCTTTTTTGTGCGCCGGGCATGGAGACGGATCGCAGGAAGAAAGCTTTTGGCCATCCACTGGGGAAGCACTGGAAGGCGGCGGCCCCCTGCAACCTTTCGAACCATGTTCAGAAGGTCCTTGATCTCGTAATGACGGTTAGATAAAATATAGCACTGGCCAGTCTGTCCCTTTTCCAAGGCTAACAGACAACCTATAGCCACATCCCGTACATCTACAAAATCATAGCCGCCGCGGACGCACGCGGGGAGTTTACCCCTGACATAGTCGGTCACCAACTGGACCAAGTGGTTGCCGGATCGATCATAAGGCCCCAAAATACCAGAAGGGTGGACTACCACCGCATCCAGCCCGTCTCGGGCCGCATCCAGCACGGCCTGGGTGGCCTCAGCCTTTGTCTTGGCATATCCGCCTACCACAGCGTCAGGGGAGAAAACACTCACTTCATGAAGGACACTGGCCTTGTCCCCCTCAGGAATAGCGTGGACGGAGCTGACATAGACTAAGCGTTTGACCTGATATTCCCGGCACAAGGACAAAATATGTTTTGTACCATTGACGTTGACGTCGTATAGCAGCGGGGAGACCTGATCAGAGATATCCACGATCCCGGCGGTATGAATAAGATAGCTCTCCCTGCCCTCCAGGCCCGCAAACAGAGGCCGCAGGGAATCCAAGTCCCTGATGTCGCCCTGAACATATTCTACCCCTTGCGGAACAGAAGGGGTCTCAGTGGGAAGCAGCAGTCCCCGCACCTGAGCGCCTCGGCGGCGCAGCAAACGAATTAAAGTTCCGCCTAAATGGCCGGCAGCTCCGGTGACAAGATAAATAGGAGCCATAGAAAACACCTCCGTAGACAGGAAACCGTGTGTTGAAGTTTTGATTCAAGTGTATTATAATAAATAAAAAGTGGACGGACAATGGGCAGATTTTTGAAATACGGAAGATAATGGACAAAACGGACGCATCGTGTTTGATTCAATACACTGTTCATAAAAAGTTTTCAAGGGGGAGTGGGCGCTGTGAGGGAGAATGACCATCGCATCAAGGTGACAAAAATGCTGATCCGTCGGGCCTTCACCAGTTTACTTCGGCAAAAGCCCATCCAGAGTATCACGGTGAAGGAGCTGTGTCAGGAGGCGGGGATTAACCGGGGAACATTTTATGCCCACTATACGGACCTCTATGACCTGCTTCAGGGGATGGAGGAAGAGATGATGGCAGATGTACGGGGTGCGCTTCAGGAGATGATGGCAGAAGAGCCGGGAAATCCTGCGCCGATGCGTCTTACTGCCGGGCTGTTTCGCTGCCTGAAAGAAAATGCAGACCTATGTACTGTCACACTGGGGCCTTATGGGGACAAAGCATTTGCCAAGCGACTGCTGAACATTGGTTCAGAGTACTATATGGAAGCTTATCGACGCTATTTCACCCAAGCCACCGCCCGGGAGCTGGAGTATTACTATGTCTATGTCAGCGCAGGGGTGATGGGACTTCTGGAAAAATGGCTGGCTGACGGGATGACGGCCAGCCCAGAAGAAATGGCGATTATGGTGGAGAAGATGATGGTGTATGGAGTAGGATTTTTGAGACAGGATAAATAGCAGTCATGGCACCGCATCTGCGCGGTGCCATGACTGTTTTGCTTATCATCACCAGAACCAGCCGCCGTCGTCTCGGCTGTCCAGTACGTCCAGCATGGCAGAGAGCATCTCGGCAGCCTCGCCTCTGGTAAGCGGATCGGACAGGGTGGAGCCCATTGAGACCACATCCACCGCATCCATGTTTACCACCGCTTGATAGGCCCAGGTGGGGACCAGATCCTGACTGAAGGTATCAGCGGTAGCTACGTCCCCCATGGCCAACAATCGGTCGATGATCACAGCGGCCTCGGTGGCAGTGATGGCCTGACCAGCATTGAATACGGTTTGTCCTGCCTCATTAGAGGAACCCTGCACGGTGCCGCTCAAAAGGGCGGCAGACACATAGCCCTTGGCCCATGCGGAGATGTCGTCATCATCATAAAATCCAGTGAGGGTTACGTCCTTCAGAGCGTCTGCATCGGCGGCGGTCATGGCCATGGCTAGGAATTCCTCCCGGGTGACGGTGTCATCTGGGCTGAAACAGTAGGTGTCTCCCACCTTTTCCCCCACATAGATCCCTCGTTCAGCCAGACGGATGGCGGCGTAATGGGAAGTTTCGCCGGCCATATCGGAATAACTGACCGAGGTAGAGGGTTTCTCAATGGTCACCTTGACAGTGGCCTCTTGAGAAATGTTGCCGTTGGCGTCCACAGCTACATAGGTGAACGTATCCTTTCCTTTTTTATTCTCATAAGGGGTATAGCAGAAGTAGCCGTCCTCCTGAAGGGCTACTTGGCCACGGGCGGGTTTGTCAACCAGCTGGAAGGTGACAAGATCTCCTTCTGGGTCCACGGCGGCACACTGGCCGTTGATGGCCACATTTTTGTAGGTGGTAAGTTCAAGATTTTCCGCAATAGGAGCAGAGTTGGCGGCCTCGGCGGCAGTGAGCGAGACAGCTGCCACAGGCAGGCACAGCGCCCCCAACAGGCACACGGCCAGAAGCGTGACTCGGTATTTCAAGGGGAAAGCCTCCTTTTGAATATGGTAAAGATAGCTTTCTCCAAATAAAAGAAAATATGCGGACGCAACATACCATCCGCATATTTTTTCAGACAATAGGAACAAACGAGGAAACAGGATTTCCGGACGGTCCGCACTTCTTTATAACTGACTTCGATCCTTGAGCCAACTGGGCATGGGCCGCATTTTTATGGAGGACACTACGCCCATAGCCAGAAAGAGTGTCAGGGTAGACGAGCCGCCGTAGCTGATGAAGGGGAGGGTCAGGCCGATCACGGGCGTTACATATAGGCACATGCCTACATTCAGGAGGGTTTGTACCATAAGCATCCCGGCGATGCCCATGGCAATATAAGCGGACATATGGCTCTTAGCCCGGCGGGACACCCAGACGCACCGCAGAATAATGGCCAGCAAGAGTAGCAATACCAGGATACAGCCGATGAGGCCGAATTCCTCTCCACAGACCGCAAAAATAAAATCCGTGTGCCGGGCAGGTAGTTTAGACTCGGCAGAATGGGTCTGTGTCCCCTTGAGAAAGCCCATGCCGGTCAACCCGCCAGCGCCGATGGCCAGCAGAGAACGGTTCTGGTGATAGCCGACATTGGTGGGGTCCAGGGTATGGTCCAACACGACCCGGAAGCGCATGATCCGATAATCAGTCCACCATTCCGTGTTGGGTAAGACGAAGATCCACAAAAAGACGACCAGCAGAACCAAGCCGCCCCCTACTAGAATGAACCACCGCTTCTGTACGCCGCCTACCCAGGCCATGATGACAAACAGCATGAGATAGACCAGCACCATACCATAGTCGCCGGAGAGATAGGCCAGCAATCCGGCGAACACCATAGTGAGTAACACATATTTTACCAAGGAGCGGAATCGACTGACCCCCAGGGGCCGCTCATGGTTGAGCAACCAGGCCAGCACGACAATATAGGCCAATTTGGCAATCTCTCCCGGCTGAAAACCGAAGGGCAGGCCAGGCAGGTAAACCCAGCTTCTATTCCCGGTATCTCCCGCCTCCCCAAAAGGCTTGATGAGCAGGATGACAAGCAGCCCCAGGGCCAGAAAAACCTTCCACCATTTTTCCACTAGGAACTCCACGTCCACAAAGGTGATGATGATATAGGCCACCACTCCCAGACAGATGAACATAGCCTGTTTCTGAACATATTCGTGGAGATCAGGATCATACCGGGTGGCGCTGTATATGAGGACCAGGCCCACTGTACTGGCCAGCAGACACAGTCCCAATAGGAGCACGTCCCCTTTTTTGAAAAAATCCCTGAGGCTACGGGAAGGATGCAAGGCGGCCCCTCCTTTTTGTGCGGAATGAAAAATGCAATTATTAGTATAGCACATTTCTAATTGGTGTGCTATACTGTTTTGCGATAGTTTCCAGTTTGTTTAAAGAAGAGTTTGGAAGTGAGCGAGAGATGGAATTTGTAACCCACAGCCCTGAGCAGACCCGGCAGCTTGGGGCCAGGCTGGCCAAGGCATTGAAGCCGGGGGCGGTGGTAGCTTTTACCGGGGACCTGGGGGCGGGAAAGACTGCCTTTGTCTCCGGCATGGCCCAGGGCCTGGGTGTCAGCGAACGGGTGACCAGCCCCACCTTCACCATCGTCAACGAGTACGAGGGGGGACGGCTGCCCCTGTTCCACTTTGATATGTACCGACTGGGCAGCGCCGACGAGCTGTTCGACATCGGCTGGGAGGATTACCTGAATCGGGGCGGCGTGTGCGCCGTGGAGTGGAGCGAGAATGTGGCCGAAGCTATGGAGACTGGGACCATCCGGGTGTCCATCCGCCGAGAGGGGGACGAAAACAGCCGGGTGATCGGGATTGAGGGGGTGGAGCTGTGAAAATTATTGCCTTAGAGAGCTCCGCCGTTACTGCGTCGGTGGCAGTGTGCGAGGATGAGGTGCTGCTGGCCCAGTCTTTCCAAAACAGCGGACTGACCCATTCCGCCACCCTGATGCCTATGGCCGTAGACCTGTTGAAAAACGCCGGGCTGACTCTGGAAGAGATGGATGTAGTGGCGGTGGCCGCCGGGCCGGGCTCTTTCACCGGGGTGCGCATTGGTGTGGCCGCAGCGAAAGGACTGGCTTGGCCGGGGGACAAGCCCTGCGCCCCCTGTTCTACTCTGGAGTCTATGGCGTGGCAGGTGGCTCACATGGAGGGGGAAATCTGCGCGGTAATGGACGCCCGGCGCAATCAGGTATATGCGGCCCGATTTCTTGGGACGGGAGGCAGCCTGGTGCGGATAAGCCCGGATGGAGCCGTGGACCTGGAGAATCTGGCGGCAGAGGTGAAAAAATCAGGAAATCCGCAGATTTTGGTTGGAGATGGAGCGGCGTTGTGTTATAATGCATTTAAAGCGTGCGGAATTGCTGTTCGTCTGGCTCCACCTCACCTGCTCCGGCAAACTGCATGGGGAGTGGCGAGAGCTGGGTTAGAGCTGGCTCGGAAGGGGCAGCTGGTAGATGCCGGACAGGTCAAGCCGCAATACCATCGTCTCAGCCAGGCAGAACGAGAACGGCTGGAGCGTATGGTGCGGACTACGGAACCAAATCAAGAAAGATAAGGGGTAAGTCAGTTATGGAAAAGGTACATGTATTGAATCATCCTCTCCTTCAGCACAAGCTGTCCATTCTCCGCAATAAGGATACTGGGGTGAAGGAATTCCGGGAGATCGTGTCGGAGATCGCCGCATTGGAGTGCTATGAGGCCACCCGAGACCTGCCCCTGGAAGAGGTGGAGATCGAAACGCCCATCGCCACCGGAACCTTCAAGGTGCTGTCGGGGAAAAAGCTGGCCATCGTTCCCATTCTGCGGGCTGGCCTAGGCATGGTAGACGGTATTTTAAATCTTATCCCATCGGCCAAGGTAGGCCATATCGGCCTGTACCGTGACCCGGAAACCCATGCCCCGGTAGAGTATTACTGTAAGATGCCCGCAGATATTGCGGACCGGGACGTTATTGTGTTGGACCCCATGCTGGCCACCGGCGGATCTGCCTCTGCGGCCATCACCTTCCTCAAGGGCTATGGCTGCAAGCATATCAAGCTTATGAATATTCTGGCCGCTCCGGAGGGGATCGCTTGTATTCAGAAGGATCATCCCGATGTGGAGATTTATGTGGCTGCAGTGGACGAAAAGCTCAACGATCACGCCTATATCGTTCCAGGGCTGGGAGATGCCGGCGACCGCATCTTCGGCACAAAGTAAATAGAAAAAGGATAACAGGGACGGTCCGTCAAGTGGCGAGCCGTCCTTTTTACGCTCAGTACAGGCAACGGGCATCCCATCCGGCCCAGGCGGCAGATAAAAGAAAGATCGGCGGCCGAAGGAAAACCTCCGGCCGCCTTTCATAGTTCAGGCGAGTGGAATAGCTCAGGATCCTGCCAGTGGTCCAGATCCGTGTCCGCCCGGGGCGGGGTGGAGTGGGGACCGGCCTGGGTTCGTCCAGCCACCAGGTCTGACAAGGCATCATATTGAGGCGGGCGGTAATCCGGGTCGCTGTATACCTTTTTTTTTATCTTTTTCCATTTTTTTCGATCCATGACGTTCTCCTCTCAGATAGAAAAAGAGGCCGGCCCGCAGGCCGGCCTCTTCGCCGGAGTCCAGTTGGAGCCTCTCAGAGTTGAGGACCCAGGGGAAAGTTCCAAGGCTGGATCAGCGGCTCTGGGTAGGGTTTTTATTCTCGGGGCCGTTGTTCTTCCGATTCTCGGGAGAAGGGTTTTTCTTGTTCTCAGGGGTGTTGTTGCGTTTGTTTTCCGGACACTGTTTGTTTTCGTACTTGTTCATTTGATCTCACCTCACTGTTGCAAGTATGCCACCATTTCCAAAGGGCTATACCAACTGGAAAAATTTTTTCAAAAGGGATACACAAGCGGGGCAAAGCATGGTATACTGAAACAAAATCTACCATATCAGGCCCTGAGAAAGGATGAGTTCTATGAAATGCCCCTACTGTGCCCACCTGGAAAGCAAGGTAGTGGACTCCCGCCCTGCCGACGAGGGAAGCAGTATCCGCCGCCGCCGGGAGTGCCTGTCCTGCCACAAGCGGTTTACTACTTATGAGACAATGGAAAGCCTGCCGTTGGTAGTCATCAAAAAAGACGGGAGCCGTCAGGCGTTTGATAAGAGCAAGCTATTAGGGAGCATGCTTAAGGCCTGTGAGAAGCGCTCAGTTCCTGTGGCCACACTGGAGAAAATAGCGGAAGAGATTGAACAGTCTTTGCAAAATGAGATGGAACGGGAAGTATCCAGCGCAGAGATTGGCGAGCTGGTAATGGACAGACTGAAGGATGTGGACGAGGTTTCTTATGTCCGTTTTGCCTCTGTCTATCGGCAGTTTAAGGACATCAGCACCTTTATGGCAGAACTGAACAAGTTGCTTCAAGAAAAGTAAACCGTTTGATAGGCGTCCGGCCAGCCGGACGCCTATTTTTTATGCCTATAACAGATTTTGCAGAGTGGGCAGTTCCGACTCCAACAACAGCTCCAACTGGGTGGTCAATCGGCGGTTGGCAGCTGCGTATTCCGCAGGCTGCCGCTCCTGCCCCTCTAAAAAGGCCAGTACCTCGTGAAACGCCACCAGTACGGTGTCAATGTCGTTATGCCGCATAGTGCTGTGGAGATAGAACTCGTGCCGCTGCCACAATTTCAGTGCTTGACTGGTGAGGGCCTCAGCCTGAGACCAGTCGTCCTGTAATACCTGTTCTTGGGCTTGGTCTAACAGATCTACGAGTTCGCCGGTAAGACGGCCCAGGTAGAGAACGTGGCAGCCGGCTAAAAGGGCTAGGCTTAAAATGAGGGCGGCGGAGATCCAAAGACGTTTCATCGTTTGCCCTCCTTTGGTATACAATAGGTATTGCCTGCGTCATCCACGGTCAGCAGAAAGACTTGGCCGGGATGGGACAGCCCGTGAAGGGAAAGCTGCTTTTCCAGCCACACATGCTCATAGCCTCGCCCCTTCAGATTGTGGGAGAGCAGGCGGCCGTCGCTGATGAGAATAACGGGCAGGCCTGTTTCCTGAGGGGTGAGTCCCATTTGGGCAGCGGTGACAGGCCGCTGGCTTGCATAGGGCAATACGGAGAGTTTTCCGTTGGTCTCCAACACGGCAAATTTGACCGATTTGAAATCAGCATAGCCCTGTCCACGGAGTTCTTCCAGCAATTCGTCAATGGTAACGCGGTTTTTCCGCAGTTCCGACTCCTGGACTACACCATTTTCCACCACAATAGACGGCTTTCCGCACAAAAGGGCGCGAAAGCGTAGAAAACGCACAGTGAGCAAGGACAAAATAGTGGCCACTGCCAGCAAAGTCACAATGGGAATGACCCCGGCTGACAGGGGGATGCCGTTATCCTGCATGGGCACAGAGGCCAGATCTGCGATAATCAGGGCAAGAACCAGCTCAGAGGGTTCTAATTCTCCTACCTGACGCTTGCCTAGTAGGCGGATGCCGACGATAATGAGCAGATAGAGTACAATGGTGCGGATGAGAACGATAAACATGGTACACCCCCGGTTTCAGACGCTTCCTCACTTGAACATATTGCCCCGGGGCTGGACAGGATATGCCCGGCCTTTGTCAAAATTTCCGATTTTGAAAAAAACAGCGCAAAAGGGAGGGCTTGTTCTTGTGTTTTTTTTCGATCTGCGGTAAAATTTTAAAAATACAAGAGAGGTGGCGATCTGACTTTGAAAGCAACGTTGATTTTGGCCAACGGGGCAGTGTTTCAGGGCGAATCCATCGGCGCCTGTGGTGACCGGGTGTGTGAGATGGTGTTCAATACTTCCATGACCGGCTATCAGGAGATTCTGACCGATCCCTCCTATGCCGGACAGGGCATCGTGATGAGCTATCCCCTCATCGGTAACTACGGCGTCAACCATGAGGACAACGAATCCAGCCAGCCCTGGGCGGAGGCCTTTGTGGTCCGGCACCTGTCCCCCCGGGGGAGTAATTTCCGATGTGAGGGGACCTTGGACGACTTTTTAAAAGAACATGATATTGTGGGCATCCAGGGGGTTGATACCCGTGCCCTGACCCGTATCCTCCGTAGCCAGGGGGCCATGAATGGCATGATTACCTGTGCGGAGCATTTTAATGTCAATGAGGTCATGGAACGGCTGGGCCAGTACCGGGTGACCGGCGCAGTGGACCGGGTTACCAGGAGAGAGCCGGAGGTCTTTGAGGCCCAAGGGAGTCAGCGTTGCCATGTGGCCATGATGGACTACGGCGTGAAGAACAACATGATCGGTTGTCTGACCCGACGGGGATGTAAGGTGACGGTGTTTCCGGCCCGCACTCCAGCAGAAACCATTTTACAGGGTGGATTTGACGGTGTGATGCTGTCCAATGGACCCGGCGATCCGGCAGAGAACACCGGCATAATTCAGGAGCTGAAAAAGCTCTATAACAGTAATCTGCCTATCTTTGGCGTCTGCCTGGGGCATCAGCTGCTGGCCTTGGCCACCGGGGCAAAGACCGGCCGCTTAGACTACGGCCACCGAGGTGGCAACCACCCGGTGCGGGATATGGAAAAGGGCCAGGTGTTCATCACCAGTCAGAATCACGGCTACATGGTTTTGGCCGACAGTGTGGACCCCACTGTGGCGGAGATCAGCCATGTGAACGTCAACGACGGAACAGTGGAGGGCCTGTGTTATAAGCGGCCCAACTGCTTTACCACCCAGTTCCACCCAGAGGCCAACGCCGGCCCCAAGGATACCGAATATCTGTTCAACCGTTTTGTAGATTCTATGGGAGGTGACAGGTAATGCCGCTGGACCGTAACATCAAAAAGGTACTGGTTCTGGGCTCTGGCCCCATCGTCATCGGCCAGGCTGCGGAGTTTGACTACGCCGGTACCCAGGCCTGCCGCGCCTTGAAGGAAGAGGGCATCGAGGTGGTGCTGGTCAATTCCAACCCCGCTACCATCATGACGGATAAGGACATTGCCGACCATGTTTACATCGAGCCACTGAACACTGCTTCCGTCACCCAAGTCATCGAGATGGAGCGCCCCGACTCCATTTTGCCCACCCTGGGCGGCCAGACGGGGCTGAACCTGGCCATGGCCTTGCATGAGGATGGCACACTGGCCAAATATGGTGTGCGCCTTCTAGGCACCAGCCCGGAGTCCATCCGCAAGGCGGAGGACCGACAGGGCTTCAAGGACTGCATGGAGGAGATCGGACAGCCCTGCGTTACCTCCGACGTGGTGGAGAGCGTGGAGGATGCGGTGTCCTTTGCCGATTCCATCGGGTACCCCGTCATCGTCCGCCCGGCGTACACCCTGGGCGGGACCGGCGGCGGCATTGCCTATGACGAGCCGTCGCTGCGGGAGATTGCCGACCGAGGAATTCACCTCAGCCGGGTTGGCCAGGTGCTCATCGAGCGGTGCATCTCCGGTTGGAAGGAGATCGAGTTCGAGGTGATGCGGGACAGCGCCGGCAACGTCATCACCATCTGCTCCATGGAGAACATCGACCCCGTGGGCGTCCACACCGGCGACTCCATCGTGGTGGCTCCCACCCAGACCTTGGCCAACAAGGAGTTCCAGATGCTGCGCTCCGCCGCACTGGAGATCATCTCCGCGTTGGAGATCGAGGGCGGCTGCAATGTCCAGTTCGCCCTCAAGCCAGACAGCTTCGAGTACGCGGTCATCGAGGTCAATCCCCGGGTCAGCCGCTCCTCTGCGCTGGCTTCTAAGGCCACGGGCTATCCCATCGCTAAGGTGGCAGCCAAGGTGGCTCTGGGCTATACTCTGGACGAGATCCCCAACGCGGTCACCGGAAAGACCAAGGCCTGCTTTGAGCCTACGGTGGACTACTGTGTGCTGAAGATCCCCCGCCTGCCCTTTGACAAGTTCACCACTGCCAGCCGCACCCTGGGCACCCAGATGAAGGCCACCGGCGAGGTCATGGCCATCGGCAACTCCTTCGAGGGGGCGCTGATGAAGGCGGTGCGCTCTCTAGAGCAGAACGTGCATGCCTTGCGCCTGCCCAAGCACATCGAGCTGAGCGACGAGGAAATCGAGGAAAAGCTTAGCGATGTGGACGACGAGCGCATCTTCGTGGTGACCGAGGCTCTGCGCCGGGGTATTTCCTCCGATGTCATCTTCAACGCCACCAAGATCGACCGCTGGTTCCTGGACCGGCTCCAGATGATTGTGGATATGGAGAACACCCTCCGGGCGGGCACGTTGGACCCCGCCACCATGCAGCTGGCCAAGGAGATGGGCTTTGCCGACAGTTATATCGGCTTCCTGTGCGGGAAGGAGCGCAAGGAGATCAAGGCCCTGCGGGAATCTATGGGCATCCGGCCCGCCTTTAAGATGGTGGACACCTGTGCCGCTGAGTTCGACGCGGAAACTCCCTATTATTATTCTACCTACGACCAGGAGAACGAGGCCGATACCCCCGACACCGGCAAGAAAAAAGTACTGGTGCTTGGTTCCGGACCCATCCGCATCGGACAGGGCATCGAGTTCGACTACTGCTCGGTCCACTCCGTCTGGTCACTGAAAAAGCTAGGCTGTGAGACCATTATTATCAACAACAATCCGGAGACAGTTTCCACGGATTTTGATGTGGCGGATAAGCTGTACTTTGAGCCTCTCACCGCTGAGGATGTGGAGAACATCGTGGAGCAGGAGAAGCCTTGGGGCGCGGTGGTCCAGTTCGGAGGACAGACCGCCATCAAGCTGGCCAAGGCGCTCACAGACATGGGCGTGCCTATTCTGGGCACCTCTTCCGACGGTGTGGACGCCGCCGAGGACCGGGAGCGGTTTGACGAGATTTTGAACCAGTGCCGCATCCCCCGGGCCAAGGGCAAGACCGTGTTCACCACCGAGCAGGCCATCGCCGCGGCCAACGAGATCGGCTACCCCGTGCTGGTGCGCCCCTCCTATGTGCTGGGCGGACAGGGCATGGAGATCGCCTATAACGACCGCAATATCCAGGATTTCATGCGCATCATCAATCAGACCGTGCAGGAGCACCCCATCCTCATTGATAAGTACCTCATGGGCCGGGAGGTGGAGGTGGACGGCGTGTTCGACGGGGAGGACATCCTCATTCCCGGCGTGATGGAGCATGTGGAGCGGGCCGGCGTCCACTCCGGCGACTCCATCTCTGTCTATCCCACCATCCACGTGGAGGATAAGCACAAGCAGACGATCGAGAAGTACACTTACGACCTGGCCAAAGCTTTGGGGGTCATTGGGCTGATCAACATTCAGTTTATCATCTACAATGACGAGGTGTACGTCATTGAGGTCAACCCCCGCTCCTCCCGTACCATTCCCTATATCTCCAAGGTCACCGGCGTCCCCATTATCGACCTGGCCACCAAGGTGATGATGGGACAGAAGCTGAAAGATTTGGGTTACGGCACCGGCATTTATAAGGAGGCCGATTACTACGCTGTGAAAATGCCTGTGTTCTCCTTTGAGAAGCTCACTGACGTGGACACCGGCCTGGGGCCTGAGATGAAGTCCACTGGCGAGGTTCTGGGCATTGCCGAGTCCTTCCCCCAGGCGCTGTTGAAGGCCTTCAAGGGGGCCAACATGAAGGTGCCCAAGAAGGGCGGACGCATCATCGTCACCGTCAAGGACGAGGACAAGGGTGAGCTGATCGGAATCGCCCGAGGCTTTGCGGATATGGGGATTGAGATTCTGGCCACGGCAGGCACCTGCAAGGCTCTGCGGGATGCCGGAGTGGAGTGCACTCAGGTGGCCCGCATCTCCGAGGCACACCCCAACATCGGGGACATGATTGCCTCAGGTACCATCGACCTGGTCATCAACACGCCCACCCGGGGCCGCAAGCATGATACCGACGGCTTCAAGATCCGCCGGGCCACGGTGGAGCACTCTGTAGGCTGCGTCACCGCCATCGACACCGCCAGGGCCATGCTTACCGTCCGGGAGCAGGGGAGGAGCGCCGACCTGCGCCCCATCGACATCACCAAAATTTAATCTCTTACGTGAACCTTCCCGCCTGTTTCCGTCTGTATTTGCAGAGATGAAAAGGAGGAATGTCCCGTGAAAAAGCGATTTGCGTGGCTCCTGTGCCTGATCCTGCTGATTGGATTGTTGCCTGGGTGTGGCCCAACTCAAACTGTAGATCCTGAAAAGCCCGTTATCTACCTCTACCCGGAGGAGGAGACGGAGGTCACGGTCAAGCTTGACTATAACGGGACATTGACCTCCACCTACCCCGCCTATGGGGACGGCTGGACGGTGACCGCCCAGCCGGACGGCACCCTCACTGATGAAAAAGGACGGGAGTACTACTGCCTGTTCTGGGAGGGGGAGAGCGACGCTGCTTACGACTTCTCCACCGGGTACTGTGTGACGGGGAAGGATACCGCCGTCTTCTTGGAGCGGGCCTTGGCTCAGCTGGGGCTGACGGAAAAAGAAGCCAACGAATTCATCATCTACTGGCTGCCCCGGATGGAGAGCAATGCTTACAACCTGGTATCCTTCCAGAGTGAGGCCTATACGGACAGCGCGGAGCTGACCATTGACCCTGCGCCGGACACGGTTATCCGGGTGTTCATGGCGTGGAAGGGCCTGGACCAGCCGGAGAAGATCACGCCTCAGGAGCTGACTGCTGTGGAGCGGAATGGCTTTACAGTGGTCGAGTGGGGCGGGGCAGAGGTCGGCTGAAGAAGCTGGCCCCGCAGCTCACAAGAGAAACTTTAGAAGAGAGGAACGTGCCTCATGTCTCATCAGACAGTCATCGTTTTAGATTTCGGCGGGCAGTACAACCAGCTCATCGCACGCCGGGTCCGTGAGTGCGGGGTGTACTGCGAGGTCAAGCCCTACACCTCCCCTCTGGCAGAACTCAGAGCCATGGACCCCATCGGCATCATCTTCACCGGAGGACCCAATTCTGTGTATGAAGAGAACGCCCCCCGTGTGGATCCTGAGATCTTCACTTGGGGCGTGCCTATCCTGGGTATCTGCTACGGTTGTCAGCTCATGGCCCACACCCTGGGGGGTGAAGTGACCGCCGCCCAGGAGGATACTGCCCGGGAGTACGGCAAAACCGTGACCTATTACGACACCTCCTGCAAGCTGTTCAAGGGGCTGCCGGAGCAGGGAATCTCCTGGATGAGTCACGGGGACTACATGGCTAGGGTGCCTGCGGGGTTTGTCCTCACCGCCCACTCGGATGCGTGCCCCAATGTGGCTATCGCCGACGAGGGCCGGGACTTTTACGGGGTCCAGTACCACCCTGAGGTCAATCACACTGAGCACGGGGTGGACATGATCCGCAACTTTCTCTATGAGGCGTGCCATGCCGTTGGCGACTGGACCATGGGCGACTATAAACGCACTGCTATCGCTGCGATTCGGGAGAAAGTGGGAAGCGGCAAGGTGCTGCTGGCGCTGAGCGGTGGCGTAGATTCCTCTGTAGCTGCTGCTCTGCTGGCTGAAGCGGTGGGAGAGCAGCTCACCTGTGTGTTTGTGGACCACGGTCTCATGCGCAAAAATGAGGGAGACGAGGTGGAGGCCGCCTTTTCCAAGTGGGCCATGAACTTCGTCCGGGTGGATGCGGAACAGCGTTTTCTGGTGAAGCTGGCTGGAGAGGCGGAGCCGGAGCGCAAGCGGAAAATCATTGGTGAGGAGTTCATCCGGGTCTTTGAGGAAGAAGCTAAGGAGATCGGTGCTGTGGATTTTCTGGCCCAGGGCACGATCTATCCGGACGTGATCGAATCTGGGGCCGGGGATGCAGCCGTCATCAAGAGTCATCACAACGTGGGCGGCCTGCCGGACTACGTGGATTTCAAGGAGATCATCGAACCCCTGCGTTTGCTGTTCAAGGACGAGGTGCGACAGCTGGGGAGGGAGCTTGGCTTGCCGGAATATCTGGTTATGCGCCAGCCCTTCCCTGGCCCTGGCTTGGCCATTCGGGTGATAGGAGATGTCACGAAAGAAAAGCTGGACATTCTCCGGGACGCAGATGCCATTTTTCGGGATGAGATCGCCCTGGCAGGGGAGGACAAGAACCTAAACCAGTACTTTGCCGTACTCACCAACACCCGCTCTGTAGGGGTTATGGGCGACGGGCGTACCTATGACTATACCCTGGCTTTGCGTGCGGTGACCACTAGCGATTTTATGACCGCCGACTGGGCGAGAATTCCCTACGACGTGCTGGATAAAATCAGTATCCGTATTGTCAATGAGGTTTCCGGGGTGAACCGTATTTGCTATGACATCACGAGCAAACCGCCTGCCACAATAGAGTGGGAATAAATAATCAGTGTTTCCTGAATCCTGAAAAGCGTTGGTAATACAGCGTTTTTCAGGATTTTTCTTTTTTAGCGGCTACAAATTGGCTACATTTGCAGTGATTTTTGTAGCCAGAGGCTCACGGCATAATGCCGTCAAGCTGTCTGGCTACCTCCACCTGCTTGTTGGGGTACAGGTGGCTGTACGTGTCCATCGTGGTCTGCACCTTCTCGTGTCCGAGACGCTCCGCGATCAGCAGCGGGGAGAAGCCCATCTCCACCAACAGGCTGGCGTGGCTGTGTCGAATGTCATGCACCCGGATGCGCTTTACCCCCGATGCCTTGCAGCCATACTCCATTTCGTGGTACAGAAAGCTCTTGGTGTAGGGAAACAGCCGATCATCATTTTGCAGTCCGTAGCAATGGGACATATACTCCTGCAAACAGGTGCAAAGACCGTCGGGAATGGGGATAGTGCGGATGCTTTTCGGTGTTTTCGGAGTGGTGATAATATCCTCTCTGCCGAGGCGCTGATAGCTCTTGTTCACCGTCAGGGTCTTCTTCTCGAAGTCGAT
>ERZ836441.129-NODE-129-length-87073-cov-3.683744_pt1 | contig 87073 bp, 90 predicted proteins | sample MGYA00519686_ERZ836441 | MGnify/ENA primary metagenome ERZ836441 (study PRJEB31850, sample SAMEA3708800) | human gut metagenome | biome: human gut; feature: human-associated habitat; material: faeces | place: China | collected 2014 ...
CTCCGGGCCTATGACGGCCACCTTTTTGCTGCCCTTTGCTCAGGGCGCCTGCGAGGCCTTGGGCGGCAATGTGGTGACGGACGCCTTCGGCGTGGTGGCTATGGTGGCTATGACGCCGCTGCTGACCATCCAGATGCTGGGCCTTTTGTATCAGCTCAAGATGAAGAGAGCCGCTCAGGAGACGCCTCCCGCCCCGGTGGACGAGGAGATCATCGAGCTGTGAGCAGTCCGTCCGACATCGTAAAGAGAGGAGAGACCGCCATGCAGGGCGTCGATTTGTTCATCACCATCACTGACCGCAGCCGGGCAGAGCAGTTCGCCGCCTGGTTCCGGACCCACGGGATCTCGCTGGTGCTGACAGCCCTGGGTCAGGGCACCGCCACCACGGAGGTGCTGGACTTTCTGGGCCTGGAGGCCACGGAGAAGGCCGTGCTGTTCTGCGTGTCCCCCCGGTCCCCCCGGCTGGTGCGCCAGGCGGCCCGTGACCTGTGGCTGGATGTGCCCGGCCAGGGCGTTTTGATGACTGTGCCGGTGAACAGCATCGGCGGATCCACCGCCAAGGAATATCTGCTGCATGAACAGGAGGGAGAAACTGCTATGGAACGGGAGATTGCCCACGATCTGATCGTGGTCATTGCCAACCAGGGGTCCACCGACCTGGTGATGGACGCCGCCCGGGAGGCAGGCGCCACCGGCGGCACGGTGATCCACGCCAAGGGCACCGGCACAGACCTGGTGCGGAAGTTTTTCGGCGTGTCCATCGCGTCGGAGCAGGAGATGGTCTTCATCCTGGCCCGGAGCGAGGCGAAGAAGCCCATTATGAAGGCCATCATGGCCAAGGCGGGCATCCAGAGCGCCGCTCAGTCCCTGGTGTTCTCCCTGCCGGTGGGTGACATCGCCGGCCTGCGGGAGCTGGAGCAGCCCGAAACCTGACTTGAATTCCGGAGCGGTCCGCGCCTGACGCGGACCGCTTTTTTTGCCATTTCCATTTTTTCCGGCAAAAGGCCCTGGATTTTTTTCGTTTTTTCGGAAATTCCTGCTATTTTGTGTTGGTTTTTGAATTTTTTGCAAAACCTTGGGTATCTCGACAGATTCAGACAGAATTTCGCCCGGCCTTTGTGTATGATAAGGGCAGTCCCCAGATCTTGTGGCGGTTTAGAAAGGATGAATACCAAATGCAGAAGGTCTCCAAGGAATATCTATTGCTCTTCAACGCCATCACCGATGCGGAGGAATCCCTGCGCCGGCTCCAGGCCCGGCTGATCGATGCGCAGCAGAAGGCGGAGGAACTTTTCATCACAGACGATGAAGCCGATCCGCTCTCCCGAAACATATAAGGCCCCCGCCGGACGGGGCCGCCGCTTTACCAGCGTCCGGCAGTGTCTCAGCGGGGTCACCGGTTTCGGCCGGCAGACCCCGCTTTTTGTTGCTTTTGCCCGTGCATAGGCAGTGTCCATGTGGTATGATAAAATATAATCTCCTTCCGCCTTCCGGCGGATGCAGAGCAGTACAGACCGAGAGAAGGAGGCGCGGCCATGCTGTATATCGGCTGCCATCTGTCCTCCTCCAAGGGCTTTGCGGCCATGGGCCGCCAGGCGCTGGAGCTGGGGGCCAACACCTTTCAATTTTTCACCCGCAATCCCAGGGGCAGCCGGGCCAAGGACCTGGACCCGGCGGACGCTGCAGCCCTGCGGGACCTGCTGGCCCGGCACGGCTTCGGCCCCATCGTCGCCCACGCTCCCTATACTTTGAACCTCTGCGGCGCGGAGGAGAAGAACCGGATATTCGCCCGGGAGACCATGGCGGACGACCTGGCTAGGCTGGAGCATGTGCCAGGACAGTATTACAACTTCCATCCCGGCAGCCATGTGGGGCAGGGAAGCGAGACCGGCATCGCTCTCATTGCCGACGGACTCAACGCCATCCTGCGGCCCGATCAGGCCACCACCGTTCTGCTGGAGACCATGGCAGGCAAGGGCAGCGAAGTAGGCGGCCGTTTTGAGGAGCTGCGGGCCATTCTGGACCGGGTGGAGCTCTCCGGCAAGGTGGGCGTCTGCCTGGACACCTGCCACGTGTCCGACGGAGGATACGACATCGTCCACGACCTGGACGGCGTGCTGACGGAATTTGACAGCATCATCGGCCTCCGGCGGCTGAAGGCGATTCATTTGAACGACAGCAAGAATCCCCCCGGCAGCCGCAAGGACCGCCACGCCTGTCTGGGGGAGGGGACCATCGGTCTGGAGGCGCTGGGGCGGATCGTCCGCCACCCGGCGCTGAAGGATCTTCCCTTCTGTCTGGAGACCCCCAACGACCTGCCCGGCTATGCCCGGGAGATCGCCCTGATGCGGGAGATGGCGGAGGCGTGACGGGATTGGAGGATGCTGCCATGGAGTATCGTGTGGACGACCGGAGCCTTTCCGGAGAGACCTTCCTCGACTTTGTCCAGCAGGTCTGGCCGGGAGCGTACAATCTGGAGCAGACCCGCGCCGCGCTGTCAAAAACGATGAACTTCACTGCCTGGGACGGCGGCCAGCTGGCGGGCTGCCTGCGAGTCCTCACGGACGGCTGCTTTTTCGGCACCATCACGGAGCTGCTGGTGCTGCCGGCATATCAGCGGCAGGGCATCGGAAGCCGGCTGCTGCGGCTGGCTGCGGCCCATACCCCCACGCTGCTGTATTTCGGCGCCCAGCCGGGGGCGGAAGCGTTTTATGAGAAAAACGGCTGCCAGCGGAGCCTGCCGTCTTATCTGATCGAGCCCAAGAAAGACGGCGCTTCATAAAAAAGCAGAAGTCCCGGCCCTAAAAAGGGCCGGGACTTTTTTGCATACAGCCACTCACTCCGCCATTCCCAGGCGACGGCGCAGGTCCGTCCGCACCGCGTCCAGATCCGGGTCGCACAGCAGCGGCACGGCCTCCGCCAGCTCCGCTGGGGGCAGGTCCCACCACCGCCATGCCAGGAGCAACTGGACCAGATCCTCTGGGAACCGCTGCTTCAGCACGCGGACCGGATTGCCGCCCGCCACGGTATAGGCGGGCACATCCTTCGCCACTACGGAGCGGGCCGCAATGATGGCGCCGTCGCCGATGTGGACCCCCGGCAGGATCACGCTCTCCCGGCCGATCCACACGTCGTTGCCCACCATGATGTCCCCCTTTCGGGGCAACTGGCCCAGGTGAGGCGGCGCTTGGTCAGCCCATGCCCCGCCGAACACCTGGAAGGGGTAGGTGCTGACGCTGCTGGTCCGGTGGTTGGCCGGGCCCATGATGAACTGGATCCCGGCGGCGATGGAGCAGAACTTGCCGATAATGAGCCGGTCCCCGAACTCCGGATAGTTGAACAGGACGTTGTTCTGTTCAAACCCCGCAGGGTCCACCGGATCGTCGTAGTAGGTGTAATCCCCGATCTGGATGTTCGGGGCCGTCACCACATTTTTGATATAGCAGGATGTGCCGTATTCGTTTGGAAAAACCGCGTCGGGGTCCGGAAGCCCCATGCCGCGGATGGTCTGATTCACGATGTCTCCTCCTGTTTCCTTTTTACTGCATCAACCACTTCCTCTCCCGGCGGACTTCCACAGCCACCGCACGCTTCTTTCTGATCTCCCTCATGGCAGTCTCCTCTTTTCGCAGAACCTCTCTCCGGCCGGAAGACCGGTTGTTTCGCGGCCATTGTACCACGGCCGGGCCCGACTGACAAGAAAAACGGCGGCGGGTTCCCGGATGGGGACCCGCCGGGAAGGGCGGATGCGGATGGCGTCTCAATCATACCGCAGCGCATCGATGGGGTTCAGCACCGCGGCCTTTTTGGCGGGGAGGTATCCGAAGGCGATGCCGATGCCCGCGGAGACACCGAAGGCCACCAGGATCGCCGCAATGCTGGGGCTGACGGTGATGGGGGTGTCCGGCATGACATTGGCGATGACCACCGTGGCCGCCGCGGATAGGCCGAAGCCCAGAGCGATCCCCAGTACGCCGCCCAGAGAGGAGGTGGTAGCCGCCTCGATGACGAACTGGCGCATGATGGCGCCCTCCCGGGCCCCAAGCGCCTTGCGGATGCCGATCTCTCTGGTCCGCTCCGTAACCGACACCAGCATGATGTTCATGATGCCGATGCCGCCCACCACCAGAGAGATGGCAGCGATGCCCGCCAGAATGTAGATCACCATGTTCACCATGGAGTTCATCTCCTCCACCATCTCCGCCATGCTGCCCACGGTATAGGCATCGTCGTCCTCAAAAATCTCATAGAGGGCGTTCTCCAGGGTGGTTTTGGCCTGGGAGATCTGGTCCGTGTCCTGGACAGTGATGGTGTAACTGGAGATGGTGCCGGTGAAGCTGAGGCGGGCGGCGGTGGAGTAGGGGAGGAACACGCAGTCGTCCGTGCCGCCCTCTTCCAGCTCTGTGCCCTCCATTCCCATAACACCTACGATGGTAAACGAGTTGCCATTGATCCGCAGCGTCTGACCCACGGCATTCCCGCCGTAATAGACCTGATTCAGATACTGCCCGACGACGCAGACCTTTTTCCGGCCGGTCATGTCCGTGTACTGAAGCCCCCGGCCCTGGGCAACCTCATACCCCTTCATGGAGAAGTAATCCTCGCTGACGCCGGTGACGGAGGTGGCGGAAAGAGTGCTGCTGCCGATCTTCACCGAGCCGCTCATGGTGACCGTGGGGGAGATCTGCTTGAACACATCGCTGTTGTCCGCCACCAGCTGGTACATCTCGCCCTCCGACACGCTGCGGGAGGAGCCGCGGCCCATCACCATCACTGTCAGAGAGTCGGTGCCCATGTCGGCAAAGCTGTCCTCAATATAGCCCTGCATCCCGTTGCCCAGGCCCACGATGACGATGACCGCGCACACGCCGATGATGATGCCCAGCATAGTGAGGAAGGTCCGCATCTTGCTGCTGAGAATATTCTGCACCGCCATCTGGAAGGTCTCGATCAGGCTCATCCCGCCATCCCCCTTCCGGCAAGATTGGGCGTCACTACCGCCTCAGGCGCACCGGCATCGCCGTCGTAGATCACGTGGCCGTCCTCCAGCCGGATGATCCGCTGGGCCTGGACGGCGATGGAGTTGTCGTGGGTGATGAGCACCACCGTGTTGCCCGCGGCATGGAGCTGCTGCAGCATGGTCAGCACCTCCCGCCCGGTGTGGGAGTCCAGGGCGCCGGTGGGCTCGTCGGCCAGGATCACCGCCGGGTCCCCTGCCAGAGCCCGGGCAATGGACGCCCGCTGCTGCTGGCCGCCGGAGAGCTGGCTGGGCTTATTGCGCAGCTTGTCGCCAAGACCCACCATCTCCAGCGCGATCCGGGATCGCTCGTGCCGCTCCGGCTTGGGGATGCCGGCGTACATCAGCGGCACCTCCACGTTCTCCTGGAGCGTCAGCTTGGGCAGCAGGTTGTACTGCTGGAAGATGAAGCCCAGCATCTTGTTCCGGATGGCGGCCAGCTGGTCCTTATCCATCTGACCCACATCCCTGCCGTCCAGCAGGTACGTGCCGGAGGTGGGCACGTCCAGGCAGCCGATGATGTTCATACAGGTGGACTTGCCGGAGCCGGACTGGCCCACGATGGCCACGAACTCCCCCTTCCGGATCTGGAAGGAGATGTGGTCCGCCGCCTTCACAGTGGTGTCGCCCATCTGGTAATACTTGCAGACCTCCCGAAATTCGATCAAAGTGCCCATCAGAAGCCTCCCGGCCCGCCGCTGGGCATTCCGCCGCCGGAGGGCATCCCGCTGGGCATGTCGCCCATCGGCATGGAGGACATGGCCCCGCTCGGCATGACGAACGTCATATCGCCGGAGCTGGCGGAGCCAGCCGCCTGGAGATAGGCCACTGTGTCCCCCTCCTGGAGGCCGGAGAGGACCTCAATGTAGCTGTTGTCGCTGACGCCGGTTTCCACCGGCACGTAGACGTAGCCCTCCGGGGCCTCCTGGTCCAGGGCATTCACAGCACTGGGAGAATTCGCGGTGACCAGCACCATGTCCCCGCGGCTCACGGCGGCGCTTGGGATGGCCAGCACGTCATCCGCCGAGGAGATCACGATCTCCGCGTCCACATTCATCCCAGGCAGCAGGCCGTCGGTCTCGTCGATGCGGACGGTGACGGGGTACGTGGTGATGCCGCCGGAGGTGGTGCCCGCCACGGACACCTCCGTCACCACGCCGGTGTAGGTCTTCCCCTCCACGGCATCGGCGGTGATCCGGACCTCCTGGCCCACCTCCACAGAGCTGATGTCCAACTCGTCGATGGACATGGTCATCTCCAGATAACTCAGGTCATAGATGACGCAGAGGGTGCTGCCGGAGCCGCCCTCAATGTTGTCCCCCGCCTTGGCGTTCTTGGTGACCACGGTGCCGGAGATGGGCGCGGTGACGGAGTAGTCCTCCAGATTGTCCCGGGCATTTTCCAGGCTGGTGGAGGCGTTGCTGACACTGATGCGGGCGCTTTCAATCTGGTTGTCCACGCTGTCACCGGTGATGGTGCAGATCCGGTCGCCGCTGGAGATGGTATCGCCCACCAGCCAGTTGAAACCTGCAACTTTGCCGGACGCCTCTGCCGTGATGACGCTGCTGGCCCCCACCTTGATGGACGCCTGGCCGTAGCTGGAGTAGCTGCCGATGACGGCGCTGGCGGTGTAGTCGGATGTCACAAGGCCCGGGTTGGCGAGCCGTACCCGGACGGTAGTCAGGGGTACGCCGGTGGAGACCGCCGCGGAGGAACTGGACACCGCGGCAACCGTTCCGGTGAGGGTCCCGGCAAAGCCGTCGATAAAGACCGTGGCGGTCTGGCCGATGTAGAAGTCGCCGCTGTCCGCGTAGGTGAAGTAGAAGTCGATGTAGATGTTCTCATCCGCCACGATCTTCAGAAGCTGTGTGCCTGCGCTGACGCTGTCCCCCTCGTTCACATACACCTCGCTGACGGTGCCGCTCAGGTCCGCCTGGGGATACTTGGCCTTCACCGCCTGCTCATAGGAGGTCTGGGCCTGGGAGTAGCTGTTCTGCGCCTGGGTCTGGCTGCTGGCCGCGTTGGAGGAATCAATAGTATAGAGCAGCTGGCCCTCCTCCACCTGGTCGCCCTTTTCAAAGGTATCGCTGAGGATCTCGCCGGAGACCAGCGTATTGACGGTGTAGGAGTCCGCTGGCTCCAGCGTGCCGCTGGAGGAGAGGGAATTGGTGATAGAGCGGCGCTCCACCGCCGCCTCCTGATACGTCGTCGCAGCGGAAGCCGTCTGTCCGCGGCCCCTCCAGATCACCACGCCGCCTGCAATGGCCACCACCAGAAGCAGCGCCAGCGCCTTTCGTTTCCGCCCCTTCCACAGCTTTTTCCAGCTGCTGCGGAGACGGCCCCCTTTGGGAGAGGAATCTGCTACGACGGGCTCCCGCTCCCCCACGGAGATTCCTTCCGTCTCCCGCTCCAGTCCTTTTTCGCTCATACCGTGCCAATCCTTTCCGTACCTCCCCCTCCGGGAAGGGTTCTGGTCCAAAGGTATCATGGAAAGCTAAAATCAACCTGAAAAAGCACTTTAAAAAATTTTGTTTTTATCATTTTTTTAGTATATTCAGCTCGTTTTAAACCTTAAAAATACCTGAAATCATTTTGTTCAGTCTGGTGATTCCAAATAGATCCCGCCATCGGAACCGCCGTTTTTCTGCGCAAAAACAACAGGAGGACAGCGGATAAAACCGCTGTCCCCCTGTTGTCTGCAAACTGGTCAATCTGCCTTTTCCGTACAGTAGATGCTCTTCAGGTCGAACATGTGATTCATGGGGCCGGAACCGCGTCCCAAGTCCAGCATGGCCCCCAGAGCGCCGGAGATGTAAGCCTTGGCCCGCTCCACCGCCGTGTCCAGGTCAAAGCCCTTCGCCAGATTGGAGGCGATGGCGCTGGACAGGGTGCAGCCGGTGCCGTGGGTGTTGGGGTTGTTGATCCGCTTTCCGTGGAACCACTTGCCGCTGCCGCAGCGCCACAGCAGGTCATCGGCGTCGTTGATCTGGTGGCCGCCCTTGCACAGCACGGCGCAGCCGTACTGCTCGCTGATGGCCCGGGCCGCCGCCTCCATGTCTGCGGCGCTGCGGATCGTCATGCCGGAGAGGATCTCCGCCTCAGGGATGTTGGGGGTCAGTACCGTGGCCAGGGGCAGCAGGAGCTCCTTCAGGGCGGAGACCGCGTCCTCCGTGATGAGCCGGTCCCCGGAGGTGGCCACCATCACCGGGTCCACCACCAGATTTTTGGCCCCATACTCCTTCAGCTTGGCCGCGATCACCCGGATCAGCGGAATGCTGGAGACCATGCCGGTCTTCACCGCGTCGGGGAAGATATCTGTGAACACGCAGTCCAGCTCCTCCGCCAGAAAGTCCGGCGTACACTCCACGATGCTCTTGACGCCGGTAGTGTTCTGGGCCACCAGAGCCGTCACCGCACAGGTGGCGAACACGCCGTTGGCGGTCATGGTCTTGATATCTGCCTGGATACCGGCGCCTCCGCTGGGATCGGTCCCAGCGATCGTCAATGCTGTCTTCATATCGATGCTTCCTTTCCTGATGCTTCTTTGCATTGAAGTTTTATCAAGCGGCGGAAGGTGGTGCCCCCGATCCGCCGCTGGAAGCGGCCTGCTGGCCGCGGTTCCCCGTCTCTTACGGGACCCAGTCGCCCAGGTCCCGCACGTACCAATCCGCCAGGGCTTTCAGCGCGGCCTGATCCTCTTCGGCAGAGGCGTCCCAGACGCCGCAGACCCGGAAGCCTGCCTCGTGGGCGGTCCTGGCAGCGTGAAGGGCATCCTCAAACACCACCGTCTCCGCCGGAGCGGTCCCCAGACGGCGGGCGGCCTCCAGATAGATGTCCGGCCGGGTCTTGCCGCCGTACTGGACACAGCTGACGGCGAAGCGGAAGTGCGGCCACAGTCCCAGCCGTTCCATGGCGGAGCGGGCCTGGAACGCCTCGCTGGCGGTGGCGATGCAGCAGGAGATGCCGGAATCCGCCAGCCGGGCCAGCAGCCGGTCCGCCCCGGGCTTCATGGGCACCCGGGACCGGTACTCCTCCGTCACCAGATCGTTGAGGGTGTCCATCAGCTCCTCCGGCGTGGTGGAGAGGGAGAAGCGGCTTCGCAGGTACTCCGCCGCCTCCCGGCGGCCCATCTCCTTCAGGTCCCGGGCCAGATCCTCCGGCGGGTCACCGCCGTACCGGCGCACCAGATCCACCGGGGCCTTCTGCCAGATGTACATGGAGTCCGTCAGGGTCCCGTCCAGGTCAAAGATGGCGCCCCGGATGTTCATCGGGCGATCTCCTCCGAGAGCCGCAGCAGCTCCTCCGCCGCCGCCTTCACGTCGGCTTGGGCGAACAGGGCGGAGACCACCGCCACGCCGTCCAGACCGCAGTTCTTCAACTCCAGAATATTGTCATGGCTGATGCCGCCGATGGCCACCACCGGGATGTCCACCGCCGCTGTGATGGCCCGGATGGTCTCCCGGGAGATGGGCTTGGCGTCCGTCTTGGTGCCGGTAGCGAAAGCCGCGCCCACGCCCAGGTAGTCCGCCCCCGCCGCCTGGGCGGCCAGGGCCTCTTCCACGGAGTGGGCGGAAACGCCGATCAGCTTGTCCGGCCCCAGCAGCTCCCTAGTCCGGCCCGCCTCCAGATCCTCCTGGCCCACATGAACGCCGTCCGCCCCGGTCTGGGCGGCGATCTCCACATTGTCGTTGATGATGCTGACAGCGCCCTTTTCCCGGCACAGGGCCACGAACCGCTCCGCCTCCGCCAGGAAATCCGCCTGTCCCATGTGCTTTTCCCGCAGCTGGACGATGCCCGCCCCGCCGTCGACGGCTGCCGCCACCTGACGGAGCAGGCCCTCCGCGTCATGAGTCCAGGCCCGGTCCGTCACGGCATACAGCCGCAGCCGCTTGGGGTCGATCTTCATATCACTCCATCCTCTCTGTCAAAAAAACCGCGGACATACCAAGAGCGGTCGTCCGCGGCTGTGCGCCTCATGATTTCCCTACGTTGGCATGATCCACATCAGGTAAAGGGTCAAGACCTGGCTGGCCTCCTCTCAGCCCGCGCCAGCGGGCTCCCCATTTTCTCGCCTCTCATCATACGCCTTTTTCCCGGGAAATGCAAGCAAAACCGCCTGCTGGGCAAATCTTCGCAAATGCTATCGTAAAACCCGAAGGATGAAACAGTCCTTCGGGCTTTATTTTTTCCCAGGAAAGGGGGTGCGCGTGATGGCCTGCAAGTACCTGGATTTCCAGGACCGAAAGAAAATCGCAAAGATGTACCAGGAGGAAGCCCGCGTGCTGGACATCGCCTACAAAATCGGATGCCACCCCGCAACGATCTATGAGGAGCTGCGACGAGGCGACACGGGCAAGCTGGACAAAAACCAGCGCCCGGAGTATGACCCCCGCCTGGCTCAAAGGACGTTTCAAGAGGCAATCCGCCGCCGGGGCAACCGGCGGACCACCACGACCGCCGAGAGCGGCCAGTAAACCAAAGAGGAGGACAAGGACATGAAAATGAAGGACCTGGCCCTGGCACAGGTACGTCGGGGCGAACGCTTCACCCTCGACGGTGTGGAGTTTGTGAAGCTGGAGGACGACCTGGACGCCGCCTTTGCTGTGGCCGCCGACACGCTGCCGGAGTGCTGCCAGTTCGAGGATGACGACGCCGAGCGCGAGGACCACAACAACTACGCGGGCAGCCTGCTTTCCAAAACCGTGGAGCGCTGGCTGCGGGACAAGCACCCGGCCATCTTCTCCGCCGTGGTGGAGCGACCCATCGACCTGACCACCATGGACGGCATGACGGACTACGGCAAGCCCCTGGCCGTCGTGCGGGCGCTGACCATTGACGAGTATCGCAAGCACCGCAGCATCCTGCCGCTGACCTCCAAACCCTATTGGCTGGCAACAGGCTGGACAACCAACAGCTCCCCGTACTCGTATGACTACGGCGCGTACTACATCTGCACCGACGGCTCCGTGTACGACTACTGCGTGTACGGCGCCTTCTTCGCGCCGCGTCCCGCTTTGTATCTGAAATCTTCTATCCTTGTATCGGTTGAGACCGAGGACGAGGGCAAGGCGCTGGCCGATTACAGCGACACGGACCTTATCGACGAGTTGTACCGCCGCAGGAGAAGCACCTATGACCCGGACTGAACGGCGGAGGCAGCAGCAGCGCCGCCGCAGGGCCGCGATGCAGAGAGCCGCCTGCCTGGCGCTGGCCCTTCTGGCCGTGGCTGCGGCGTTCGCCTGGAGCGGGCGTCCACAAGAGCCGGAGACACCAGAGGCCACCGTGCCGGTGACGGCAACGGTGCTTCCGGCGGAGACACCCACGCTGGAACCCATCACGCTGGAGTTTGAGGACCAGGAGGCCATCGACCCGATGGAGGCGTCCAAGGTAGCCCTGGCAAAGATGGTGTGGGGCGAGGCACGGGGCTGCTCCACCACGGAACAGGCGGCCACGATCTGGTGCGTGTTGAACCGCTACGACAGCGGGGACCGTTTCTGGGCCGACACGGTGGAGGGCATCACGACCCAGCCCTGTCAGTTCTACGGCTACGACCCCAGCAACCCGGTGGACCCGGACATCCTGGCTCTGGTGGAGGATGTGCTGGCCCGCTGGATGGCCGAGAAGGAGTGCGTGGGCAGCGTGGGCCGGGTGCTGCCGAAGGAGTACCTGTACTTCACCGGAGACGGCGCACACAACTACTTCACCACGGAATGGCAAGGCGGGCAGACCTGGGACTGGTCCCTGGAAAGCCCGTATGAGGGATAGCTGATATGGAGTTGACCCACCTTTCCCTGTTTTCCGGCATCGGTGGCCTGGACCTGGCCGCCGAGTGGGCAGGCTTCCACACCGTGGGACAATGCGAGTGGGCCGACTACCCCACCAGGGTCCTGGAGAAACATTGGCCGGACGTTCCACGCTGGCGGGACATTCGGACTTTGACAAAGGAGAGTTTCTGTGAACGGACCGGACTACGAACAGTTGACATTATTTCCGGCGGCTTCCCGTGCCAACCCTTCTCCAAAGCCGGACAGCGCAGAGGCAAGGGCGATGACCGCTACCTCTGGCCGGAGATGCTTAGAGTTATCGACGAGCTGCGGCCTGCTTGGGTCATTGGAGAGAATGTTGCTAACATCCTCAATCTGGCGCTCGACGATGTGCTTTCTGACCTGGAAAGTAAAGGCTACACCGCACGGGCGTTTATGGTTCCAGCTCGCGGCGTCGGCGCTCCGCACCAAAGATACCGATTTGCAATCGTGGCCCACGCCGACGGCGATGGACGCGGCGGGGCTGGCCCGGCACCTGCGGAAGGACGCGACATCCACCAGGTCATTGCTTCTATGCCAGAAAGTGGCTTACCTGGCGGGGGGGGGGTACTGGAAATCTGAACCCGGAATGGACCGAATGGTTGATGGGCTTCCCAACTGGATGGACAGAGTTAGATGCCTCGGAAACGCGGTGTGCCCGCCCCAGTTCTTCCCCTTCTTCCAACAAATCAGACTGATAGAGGAGGCAGAGCATGAACCGACTACAAGAGCGGCGGATGGCACTGGGACTGACCCAGCCGCAGGTGTCCGCCAGACTGAAAGAAACGGAACCCAGGGCTGACGTGGGCATGGTGAGCCGGTATGAGAAGGGCGTATGCCTGCCGACGGCGGACCAGCTCAAGGCCCTGGAGGATGTCCTGGGAGCGTCCAGGACGGAACTCTACGACGCGGAGGACCTGGACCTGCTGGGGGCGCTGCCGACAGCAGAAAGCCGCAGCGAGGCCAGCGAGACGGAGACTGCGCCGCCCACAGCGCCCGCCGGGCGCTTCCGCAAGTGTTACCGCATCAGCCGCGAGTTCGCGGCAAGCCTGCCGGACGACCTGCTCCAGGTGTGCGGGTATTCGTCCTGGCAAAGCTGGCATGACGCAGCCCTCAAGCGGCTGTTAGGAGAATATGCGGCCCGGAAACGGACCACCAAAAAGGAGGATAAAACCGCATGAGTGACCAGTTGGACAAGAAAAGCATCCTTGAGATGTCAATGGGTGCAATCCTGGAGCGCGTGGACTATGAGATGGGCAAGGTGATGGACAACATCCTGGACCCCAACACCAAGGCCACCGCCAAGCGCAAAATCTCCGTGACCCTGGAGCTTATCCCCAGCGCGGACCGCCGGACCATCACGGTGCAGAGCACGGCCAAGTGCTCCCTGACCCCGACGGACCCCGTGACCACGAGCCTCTACATCACCAACGCACCCAGCACCGGCGAGCTGCTGGTGGCCGAAATGGTGCCCCAGGTCCCCGGCCAGTTAGCCCTCGACGGTGAGGAGCAGGACCACCCCAAAATTTTGAAGTTCAAACGCCAGGCATAACGCCACGATCTGAAAGGAGTATTCATCATGCTGAAAGAATTTGCCCAGTACCTCGTGTCCCTCAAGGACAACAAGACCTACGACATCCACGGCGACACCTACTCTGACCACGACCTGGTCCGTATCAAGCCCCACATTGACCGCCCTGCCAACCTCTCCGTCTCCGGCCTGGACAGCATCGTGAAGCTGGTCCGCAACGAGCTGGATATGTTCGAGAACCTGCCCGTGTTCATCCGCGTGGACGATGCCCGCACGGTCTCCGTGTTCACCACCTACGACGACATGATGTGCCGCGACAGCCTCTATACCGCGAAATGCGACGTTCCGGGCTTCCGTGATGGCTTCCGGGAGTATGAGCAGGCCATCATTGAGCTGCGGAGCAAGTTTGCACCCGGCCCCGGCGTGGACTACCTGCTGGACCTGCTCTCCCGCATGAGCAAGGACAGCGGCGTGACCACCCGCGACAACGGCGTGAGCCAGGAAGTGGAGGCCCGCCAGGGCGTCTCCCTCAAGGCGCTGGTGCAGGTCAAGCCCCGCGTGGCCCTGCGCCCCTTCCGCACCTTCCTGGAGGTGGAACAGCCGGAGAGCGAGTTCCTGCTGCGCCTGGACGATGACGGCAACGTGGGCCTGTTCGAGGCTGACGGCGGGATGTGGCAGCAGACGGCCAAGGCCAGCATCACGGCCTACTTTGAGGACAAGCTGGCCGAGGAGGTTAAGGACGGCAAAATCGTCGTGATGATGTGATGCAGCCGCAGGTCATCATCTGCAAGGACCGGGCGGAATGGCTGGAGGCCCGCAAGGATGGGCTGGGGGCGTCTGACGCCGCCGCCCTCCTGGGCCTCTCCCCCTGGAAAACCAACGTGCAGCTCTGGGAGGAGAAGTGCGGGCTGGTCATCCCGGAGGACATCGGGGACAAGCCCTATGTGCGCTACGGCAACGACGCGGAGCCGCTGCTGCGCTCCTTCTTCGCCCTGGACCACCCGGAATACCGGGTGAGCTTCACCCCCTACAAGATCATCAAACACCAGGACCTGCCCTTCATCACCTGCACCCCGGACGGGGAGCTGGAGGAGACCGCCACCGGGCGGCTGGGCGGCCTGGAGATCAAAACCACTGAAATCCTCTCCTCCACCGGCTGGACCCATTGGAAGGGTCGCATCCCCACGGAGTATTACGCCCAGGTGTGCCAGCAGATGCTTGCCGCCGGGTGGCAGTTCGTGGAACTGCTGGCCCAGATCAAATATACCACGGCGGAGGGCGAGGACCGAAAAGAGACCCGGCACTACAAAATCGAACGGGCGGATGCCGAGGACGACATCGCCATCATCCGGCGGGAGGCGGTCCCCTTCTGGCGCTGCGTGGAGCAGCGGCAGAAACCAAACCTCAAGCTCCCGCCCATCTGAACAGGAGGACAACATGAGCATGGAATTTGTGATGGGCAACAGCCTGGAGACTTTGCCCAAGACGATAGACTTCAACTTTGAGGAGCTGAAAGGCCAGCTTGCGGAGAGCCTGGCGCTGTACACCGGTCTGGTGGTAACAGAGGACGGCATCAAGGGTGCCAAGGAGGACCGCGCCAAGCTGAACAAGCTGCGGGAGGCCCTGGAGAACAAGCGCAAGGAGGTCAAGCGCGAGTGCATGGCCCCGTACACCGACTTCGAGGCCAAGGTGAAGGAGCTGGTGGGCCTTATTGACCAGCCCATCGCCGCCATCGACGCGCAGCTCAAGGAGTACGAGGAGAAGCGCCGGGCGGACAAGCGGGCCGCTATCCTGGAAATTTACGAGGAGACCGTGGGCGAGCTGCGGGCGCTGCTCCCCTTTGAGAAGCTGTGGCAGGACACCTGGTACAACACCAGCGTGACCATGAAGAAGGTCCGGGAGGCCATCGTCGCGGCGGAGGACAAGGCCGCGTCCGATCTGGAGGTCCTGGCTACCGTGGAGAGCGAGTTTGCCGAGGCCGTCAAGATCAAGTACCTGGAGCACCTGGACCTGAACGAGGCCCTGATGGAGCGCTCCCGCCTCCAGGAGCGGGCCAAGCGCCTGCGGGAATACGAGGCCCAGCGGGCCGCCCAGGCCGCCAACCTGGCAGAGGAACAGCGCGAGGCAGAGGCAACGCGGGGCGCAGAGCAGACCCCGGACCCCGCTGCCAATGCCGCCCAGGCCGGGACCTGGGAACCCGGCGGCGGTGAGGCCGTTGAGGAGACCATCTACCTGCTGCGCTTTGAGTGCCAGGTGACAAGGGACCAGGCGGCGGAGCTTTCCCGCTGGCTGAAAGAACGGAACATTTCGTATAGGAGGATTTAATCATGGCCGTGAACAATTCTTTGCAGAGCCGCAGCGGCGGCAAGCCCAAGTTCAGCGTGGCTATCCAGACGCCGATGTACCAGAAGCTCGTGAACGACACCCTGGGAGACCCGGACCGCGCCCGGCGCTTCGTGGCTGCCATCAGCTCCGCCGTGGCCGTAAACCCGTCCCTCCAGGAGTGCGACGCCGGGACGGTGCTGACCGCCGCCCTGCTGGGTGAGAGCCTGAACCTGTCCCCCTCCCCGCAGCTCGGCCAGTATTACATGGTCCCCTACAAGGACAAGAAGCGCGGCACCGTGGCCCAGTTCCAGCTCGGCTACAAGGGCTACATCCAGCTTGCGGAGCGCAGCGGCCAATACCTGGACATCGACGCGTTCCCCGTGGTGGAGGGCGAGTACAGAGGCCGGGACCGCTTCACCCGCCGCCCCATCCTGGAGTTCCTGGAGGACGACGGAGACCGGGAGAGCCGCCCCGTGGTGGGCTACTACGCCTACTTCGAGCTGAACAACGGCTTCCGCAAGGTGCTGTACTGGAGCAAGGACAAGATGCTGGCCCACGCGGACCGCTACTCCCAGGCGTTCCACCTGGAGGCCCGCGAGGCCCAGGACCCCCGGTACAGCCGCGTGTCCTACGCCGACTTCGTGGCGGGCAATTACCCCAAGGGCGACGAGTGGAAGTATTCCTCCTTCTGGTACAAGGATTTCGACGGGATGGCCTGCAAGACGATGCTGCGCCAGCTTATCAGCAAGTGGGGCATCATGTCCATTGACCTCCAGAAAGCCCTTGCAAGCGACGAGGCGGCCATCGGCACCGACGGGAGCAAGAATTACCTGGATGCACCCGAAAACACGCCAGAGGCCCTTCCAGAGGCCAACCCGGAGACCGGGGAGGTCATTGAACCCAGCAGCAATACCGCGCCGGAGCTGCCCGATGGCATCTTCGAGGATGCAACGGGGCAGCAGGCGCTTGCGTAAGGAGGCATCCGTATGCCCAAGACCAACGAGAAAGACGCCTATTTCTTCTCCCACGACTGCAACGCCCGCAACGACCCCAAAATCCTGGCCCTCCGCTCCGTCTACGGGGCGGAGGGGTACGGGGTGTACTTCATGCTGGTGGAGATACTCCGGGAGCAGCCGGAGTACCGGCTGTCCGTGAACAAGTACATCTGGAATACACTTGCTATGCAAATGCAGGTGGAAGCATCCCGCCTGGAGCAGATCATCACAGACTGCTGCACAGAGTTTGCAGAAAACGGCAGCACGCTTTTGGTGAACGACGGCGAGTATCTTTACTCCGCTTCCCTTCTCCGACGCATGGGGAAGGTGGACGACATCTCCAACCTCCGCCGGGAGGCGGCGCAAAAACGCTGGAAAAATCAGCCTTGCAAGGCCGACGACGGCAGCGGAGCATCCACAAGTAATGCAAATGCAGAGCAAACCGATGCAAATAAAAGAAAAGCAAAGCAGAGTAAAGAAAAGCAAAGCAAAGCAGAGGAAAAGAAAGCAAAGGAAACTATCTTTGCGGACTTCGCCTCCGGCGACGCTGACCTGCTTTCCGCTCTGCAAGGCTTCGAGGCGATGCGGAACAAGATCAAAAAGCCGATGACGGACCAGGCCAAGAAGCGCCTGGTCACGGAACTGGAGAAGCTGGCCCCCGGAGACCGGGATGCCCAGATCGCCATTCTGCACCAGAGCGAGGACCACTGCTGGGCAGGCGTGTTCGCCCTCAAGGACGACAGGTCCTACCAGCCCAGCCGCAACGGCAGACCCCAGCAGGCCAGCACGGGCGAGAAGATGGACGCCCTGCGAGACCTGCACGACGAGTTCAGCGGCCTATGACCAGGGCGGAAGTGACGGAAATCTTCGCGGTGCTGATGATGGCCTATCCCAACGCGGAGATGTTCAAGGCCCCGGACAAGGACAGCCTAAAGGCAAAGCTGGCCCCGACCATCACGCTCTGGACCACCTGCCTGCGGGACATCGACTTCTGGGCGGCCCAGCAGGCAGTCATCCGGGTGTGCCAGACCTGCAAGTTCCCGCCGACCATCGCGGAGATGCGGGAGGCGGCGGAGGCCGTTCTGCACGAGATCAAATCGGAAATCAGCAACGCCTACCTGATGGCCCGCAGCGAGCTGCAACTGGCCCGGCTGGCTGGCCGGACGAAAGAGCAGGCGCTGGAGGGGATGCCCACCAGGACCCAGAAGGTCATCGAGGCCATGGGCGGCATCGACGCGTTCATGCCGCCGGACAAGAAATACTTCGAGATGGAGCGCTTCGAGCAAACCTACGAGACGATGCTGCGGAAGAACCCCATCGGCCTGCCTGGCAGCACGGCAGGACAGCGACAGATCACGGAATGAGCAAGGGGGCGGACAAATGGCTGGCTACTCACACAAGACCTGGGCGTGCCCGTTCTTTCGCTGGGACGAGCGGCTGTGCGTCCGCTGCGAGGGCGGCTGCATGAGCTTCCCGGACCGGGAGGCCCTGGCCGAGTACGCGGACCGCTACTGCGCCAACCTCCAGGACTGGAAAAGCTGCACGGTGGCCGCCAACCTGCTGAAATACTACGAGAGGACGGAGTGACATGGAAAGAAACGTCGATAAGATCAAGCGCCTGGAGCATGAGCTGGGGCGCTGGCACAAGAAGGTGGCCGACACGGCCAAGGAGAACGAGAAGCTGCGGGAGGCCCTGGTCCAGGCGGATGCCGGAAACCAGGAGACCCAGGCCCTTGTGGACGCTGTGCTCACCGCTGTGGTGCTGGAGCACGGGGAGCGGGCCATGGACCCGGACGCCCCGGAGACGGCCCTGGGCTGGCGGCTGGCCGTCCCGTTCTTCTCCGTCAAGGAGATGCGGGAGAAGTACGAGATACACGCCCGGCGCGGCGAGGACGGCAAGTACATCCTGGGCGTGATGGAGCGGAGGTCCGACTTATGAGCGTGCGCCGACAGACAGCCAACCGGCTGACCCTGTTTCGCACCTGCGGCACCTGCGGGAAGCAGATCGTGACCACGGCGGACACCCCCTGGGTGCGTCAGGTGGAGCGGGACGGCAAGCGGCAGGCCACGACGTACTTCTGCTCCGAGGGCTGCTTTGCTGCCAGCTATAAGCACATCGGCTGGTTTGACGGCAAGGCAGAGGAGCGCCGGAAGCTGAAAGACCGGAGCCGGGACCCGGAGAAGGAGCGGGCACGGAACCGGGCATACCAGCAGGCCCACCGGGAGGAGCTGCGGGAAAAGGCCCGGCTGCGCCGCCTCACGAACCCCGGCCTGTCCGCCGCCGACAGTGCCTACGCCCGGCGCAAGCGCAAGCTGATAGCGGAGGAGGCGCAGGCAAATGCTGGATAAGACCCCGCTGGAGATGGCCCTGGAGCGGGAGGGCCAGATCGAATACTGCGACGAGTGCGAGTATGTGCGCGTCGTGGACAACACAGTTTTCTGCGGCCTGTCCGGGAAGCTGCTGCACCCCATGATGTTTCTGCGGGGGCAGGGCTTCGGCCCGGCCCGCCGCTGCACCAAACGGAAGGAGGCACGAGAGATGGGACTGACCGCCGCAGACCTGCAACGCATGGGGCCGGAGGCCCAGCGCCAGGTCATGGAGAAGCTGGGCATCGTGGGCAAGACCAAGGCCCCCAAGTACCACAACCAGCCGGACAGCCGGGGCAACCTCCGCTTCGACAGCAAGAAGGAGGCCCGCCGCTACGACGAGTTGATGCTGATGCTCAAGGCCGGGCAGATACGCAACCTGCGCCTCCAGCAGCAGTACACCCTCCAGGAAAGCTACATCACGGAGACCGGCGAGCGGGTCCGGGCCATCCACTATGTGGCCGACTTCGCCTACGAGCGCCCCACCGCGCCGGACAAGTACGGCACCGTGTTCTGGCTGCCGGTGGTGGAGGATGTCAAGAGCCGGGCCACCAAGACGGCCCAGTACGAGATGAAAAAGAAGCTCCTGCGGGAACGCTTCAATCTGACTATCACGGAGGTTTGATTATGGCAAAGAAAGGCACATTCCCTGCCAACGCTATGCGGCGCGGGGAGATTTACTGGGTAGATATACCGAACGCCATCGGCCACGAGCTGATGAAGGACCGGCCCGCCATCATCGTGAGCTGCGACGCTCTGGACGACAACAGCCCCGTGGTCCAGGTGGTCTACTGCTCCGCCTCCCCCAAGAAGGAGCTGCCGGAGCACATCACCATCCGCTCCACCGAACACATCAGCACGGCCCTGTGCGAGAACGTGTACACCGTGGACAAGAGCCGTGTGGGGCGCTATGTGGGACGCTGCACCAAGCGGGAGATGGAACAGGTGGACCTCGGCCTCCTCTCCGGCCTGGGGCTGGCCCAGTTTGGCCTTGCAAGCCCCCAGGAGGACGAGGACGAGGCACAGCCGGTACGCGGGGGCACCGAGGGCGGCACGGCCCCCATGGCCCTGGTAATCGCCCAGACTGAGCGGGACACCTACAAGCGGATGTATGAGAGCCTGCTGGCCCGCATGACGATGGAACGGGAGAGCTTCAAGGGGGTGAGCGACTGATGACCGAACCGAAGGACCTTTGCGGCAGGTGCGCCGCGATGCTCCAGGAGGGCTACGACCTCAAACGCGTGGGCGGCGGCGTAGATCACAAAGTGACCTGCTCCCATTGTGGGCGGCGGCGCTACGGGGCCACCTACACGATAGAAAAGCACAGCAAAAGCAAAGCATAAGCATACCAGAGAGACCCTGGGCCTATGGCCTGGGGTCTCTTATCTTTTTCGTGAGGCCATGAAAATGGCCTCCCCCGCTCCAGGGAGAGAGGGAGAGGAAGGGGGGTATGGGGGGATGGTGAGGGTGAGAGGGTCCCCCACACACGCGTGAACACCAGAATGAAAAAACATCCTCCCTTCGGGGCGAAAAAAGAAGCTGCCTTTGCTACGATGAAAGAGAAGCCAATTTTTCAGAAAGGCAGGCGGGAGCGAATGGCACAAAGTAAATACGAGACCCATGTCCTCCCCAACCTGGACAAGATCATCAAGTGGGCCAAAGCCGGGGCCACGGCAAAGGAGATCGCCGGGAAGCTGCACGTTGCCTACTCGACCTTCAAGAAATACCTGGACCTGGGGCGGAAGGGGGATGGGCGGTACACGGACCTTTCAGACGCTTTCGCGCAGGCGTGCGAAGTGCCGGACGAGCAGGTGGAGGCCGCCCTGTTCAAGCGGGCCTGCGGCTTTGAATACATCGAGACCCGCCGGGAGCAAAAGCTGGACCGGCTGGGCAACGTGGTGGAGCTGGTCACGACCATCAACAAGGTGGTCCCGCCAGACCCCACCAGCGCCATGTTCTGGCTGACCAACCGGAAGCCGGAGACGTGGAAGTACAAGCCAGAGACCCAGGACGGCGACGAGGACGAGGGCAGCGGCGTGGTGCTCCTCTCCCCCGTGATGGATAACCCAGGCCCGCCGACAGAGGGAGGCGCAAACGATGGGTAAAGTCATCTGGACACCGCAGCCGCGCCAGGCGGCACTCATGGCCCGCTTTGAGGACGAGGCGCTGTACGGCGGTGCAGCGGGCGGCGGCAAATCGGACTGCGCCCTGGCCGAGGCCCTGCGCCAGGTGGAGATACCGCACTACCGGGGGCTTATCCTCCGCAAGACCTTCCCGCAGCTCACGGAGCTGATGGACCGCAGCACGGAGATTTACAGACGGGCCTACAAAAAGGCCAGGTTTAACGAAAGCAAGCACGTCTGGACCTTCCCCTCCGGGTCCAAGATTTTCTTCGGCTCTATGCAGTACACCAAGGACCGGACCAACTACCAGGGCAAGCGCTATGACTTCATCGACTTTGACGAGCTGACGCAATTTCTCTGGGAGGAGTACAGCTACATGTTTTCCCGAAACCGCCCCAACGGGCCGGGGACCCGCTGCTACATCCGGGCGCAGGCCAACCCCGGTGGCGTGGGCCACGGCTGGGTGAAGGAGCGCTTCATCACGGCGGCCCAGCCCATGCAAACGATCTGGGAGCAGTTCAAGGTCCGCTTCCCTGACGGCCACGAGGAGACGCGCTGGAAGTCCCGCATCTTCGTGCCGTCCTCCGTGTTTGACAACAAGATACTGCTTGCCAACAACCCGGACTACCTCACCAGCCTGGCCTCCATGCCGGAGCAGGAGCGCAAGGCGCTGCTGTACGGCGACTGGGACACCTTCGCAGGCCAGGTATTCACGGAGTGGCGCAACGACAGCGACCACTACACGGACCGCATCAACACCCACGTCATCTCCCCCTTCAAGGTCCCGCAGGACTGGGCCATCTGGTGCGGCCTGGACTGGGGCTACTCTAGGCCCTTCTCCGTGGGCTGGTACGCCGTGGACCGGGACCGGCGGCTCTACCGCATCCGGGAGTATTACGGCTGCACCGGCACCCCCAACACCGGCGTGAAAATGGAACCGTCCGAGGTGGCGCGGGAGATACGGCGCATCGAGGCCGAGGACCCCAACCTCAAGGACCGGCGCATCAACCGCGTGGGAGACCCGGCCATCTGGGGCAGCGACGGCACGGAGAGCATCGGCGCTCTGATGGAGCGGCAGCGGGTGTACTTCGAGCGCGGCGACCACGCCCGCATCGACGGCAAGATGCAGGTGCATCACCGCCTCGCCTTTGACGAGGAGGGCATCCCCATGCTGTATGTGTTCAACACCTGCAAGCACTTCATCCGCACGGTCCCCAACCTGGTCTACGACGAGAAGAACGTGGAGGACATCAACACCGAGGGCGAGGACCACATCTACGACGAGCTGCGCTACGTCTGCATGAAAAACCCGATAGCACCCAGGCGGAACAAGCCCCCCGCCCTGGTGGTATATGACCCGCTGGACCTGGGACAGGACCAGCAGTATGACCGTTACGATTTTTACAGGAGGTATTGATTTATGGCACTTTTCGGACGGAAGAACGAGCAGGACGCGACCCTGGGCAAGCCCCCGATGGGCTGGGGCGTCCCCGGCGTACAGAAGGACGAGAGCGTGGACCCGGAGATGGAGGCCATGCTGCTGACGGCCCCCGCCGGGCAGCGGCGCATCGGCAGAGCGGAGATCGCGGAGGCAATCAGCATCCTGACCCGCTACAAGCAGGGCAAGGCCAGCCTGGAGGAGCGCGTGGTCCAGGATGAGCTATGGTGGGAGCTGCGCCATTGGGAGGCCATCCGCAAGGGCAAGCAGCGCACGGACAACCCGGAGTACAGAGGGCCGGAGCCGTCCTCTGCCTGGCTGTTCAACGCTATTCTCAATAAGCACGCGGACGCCATGGACAACTACCCGGAGCCGGTGGTCCTCCCCCGCGAGCGCAGCGACGAGGAGAGCGCCAAGGTGCTGTCCTCCGTGCTGCCGGTCATCCTGGAGTACAACGACTACGAGCAGACCTACTCTGACAACTGGTGGGAGAAGCTGAAACACGGCACGGCAGCCTATGGCGTGTTCTGGAACAGCGCCAAGGAGAACGGCCTGGGCGACGTGGACATCCGGGAGATCGACCTGCTAAAGCTGTTTTGGGAGCCGGGCGTGACCGACATCCAGAAGTCCCGCAACCTGTTCATCGTGGACCTGGTGGACGAGGACCTGCTGGAGCAGCAGTACCCGGAGCACAAGGGCCATTTGAGCGGCGGGGCCGTGGATGTGAAGCAGTATATCTACGATGACACCATCGACACCAGCAACAAAAGCGTGGTGGTGGACTGGTACTACAAGACGACCTCTGCCAGCGGCAAGACGCTGCTGCACTACGCCAAGTTCGTGGGCGAGACCCTGCTGTTCGCCAGCGAGAACGACCCCAACTACCGGGACACGGGCTGGTACGACCACGGCCTCTACCCCGTCGTGCTGGATGTGATGTTCCCGGAAAAAGGCACGCCGGTGGGCTTCGGCTATGTCGCCATCTGCAAGGACCCGCAGCTCTACATCGACAAGCTGTCCTCCAACATCCTGGAAAACAGCATGATGACCACCAAGAAGCGTTTCTTCGTCAGCGACAGCACGGGCATCAACGAGGAGGAGTTCCTGGACTGGAGCAAGCCCCTGGTCCACGTCCAGGGCGAGCTTGACGACAGGCGCATCAAGGAGATTATCACCAACCCGCTGGACGACATCTATGTGACCGTGGCGCAAATGAAAATCGAGGAGATGAAGGACACGGCGGCCAACCGCGACGTGAACAGCGGCAGCACCGGGTCCGGCGTCACCGCCGCCGCTGCCATCGCTGCCCTCCAGGAGGCGGGCAACAAGGCCAGCCGGGACATGATCTCTGCCAGCTACCGCACCCACGTCAAAATCAATTCGATGTGCATTGAGCTTATCCGGCAGTTCTACGACGAGACCCGCTCGTTCCGCATCACGGGCCAGACGCCTGGCAGCTACCAGTTCATCGACATGAACAACGCGGGCATCAAGGAGCAGGAAGTGGGCCAGACCTCCGACGGCCTCCCCCTCTACCGCAAGCCCATCTTCGACCTGAAAATCAAGGCCCAGAAGAAAAACCCATTCTCCCGCATGGAACAGAACGAGCGGGCCAAGGAGCTGTACGGCCTGGGTTTCTTCAACCCGGAGCGGGCGCAGGAGGCGCTGGGTGCTCTGGAAATGATGGAGTTTGAGGGCATAGACAAGGTGAAGGAGCAGGTGCAGAACGGCCAGACCCTTCTCAATATCTGCCAGCAGATGTCCCAGCAGCTCGACCAGATGGCCCTTATCATCCAGACCCTCACGGGCAAGGACATGGGCATCGGAGCGGCGCAGCCTACCGGCGGCGGCCAGCGAGGCCAGGCGGCAGGCCCCGCACCCTCCAGCGAGAAGGACAGCCTTGCAAGCGGCATCATGGAGGCCCAGCATCCCATGACCGGCTACGGGGAGCGGCTGGCAAAGCGCAGCACCCCCAGCATGGGCAACGAATGACGGGAGGCGACGTGTTATGACCCAGGTTTATGCCGAACGGGACGGCCAGCGCTGCATCCTCTCTGCCCAGGGTCACGCCACCGGCAGCGTGGAGGCGTGCGCGGCGGTGTCCGGCATCCTTTACGCCCTGGCCGGATATGTGACCAACGCCATGCGGGAACGCTATGTGGAGGTCTACACCTGGCGGATGGAGAGCGGCGATGTGCAGCTCGACTTCAGCGGGGACGACGGCACGGCGGCGGCCTTTGAGATGGCCGTCATCGGCCTTGCCCAGGTGGCCCAGGCCCACCCGGAGCAGGTCCAGGTGGAGTGCCGGGAAGAAAAATAAAAATTTTTTCCGAGTTCGGGGCGAAAAGCGGAAAAGCATTTGATACGCTTATACTGTCCTCCTGCTTCACACCATGCGGGGCGGCGGTCACGGTGGGGACCGGGCCGCTGCCCTGGTGAAGTCAGGGACCGATGCACGGGGGCGATACACCCGCGACGAAAAAGGAGGCAATCCTATGAACTTCAAGCATTTGCTGGACATCCGGCTGAACCTGTTCGATGGCGGCGGTGCCGCAGGCGGAGCAGGCGCAGGGGCGGCGGCCTCTGGCGACGGAGCACCCGGCACACAGGGCGAGACCCAGGCATCCCCCGCATCCACCCGGCGGGGAAAATCGGGCGAATACCAGAATGTCATCTTCGGGAAGCAGGCCAAACCGGCGGAGGCTGGCGAGGGCGGAGACCCGGAGGGACAGCAGCGGTCCTCCGACGCCGGGAGCGACAACAAACCGGACGCGAGCACCACGTCCAATACTCTGGAGGCCAAACGCAGGGCTTTCCAGGACCTTGTGAACGGTGAGTACAAGGACATCTACACCGAGGAGACCCAGCGCATCATCGACCGGCGCTTCCGGGAGACCAGAAACCTGGAGCAGCAGGTGGGCCAGTATCAGCCTGTCATTGATATGCTGATGCAGCGCTACCAGATCGGCGACGGCGACATGGGCAAGCTGTCCCAGGCCATCGAAAACGATGACGCATACTGGTCCGAGGCCGCCGAGGAGGCGGGGATGTCCGTTGAGCAGTACAAGCAGTTCCAGAAGCTCCAGCGGGAGAACGAGGCGCTTTTGCGCCAGCAGCGCCAGCGGCAGAACGACCAGCGGGCGCAGCAGCAGCTCCAGCAGTGGTACGGCGAGGCCGAACAGGTCAAGGGGCTGTACCCAAGCTTCGACCTCAACGCGGAGGTCAAAAATCCCCAGTTCCTCTCCATGCTCCGGGCGGGCGTTCCCGTCCAGCACGCTTATGAAGTGGTCCACATGGACCAGATCAAGGCGGGCGTGGCCGCTATGCAGGCAAAGGCCACGGAGAAGCAGGTGGTGGATGGCATCCGCGCCAAGGGCGCAAGGCCCCAGGAAAACGGCACGACCTCCCAGGGTGCATTTATCGTGAAGGATGACGTTTCCAAGCTGTCCAAGAGAGACCGCGCGGAGATCATCCGCAGAGCTGCACGGGGAGAGCACATCGAGTTTTAAGCCTCTCCCCAGAAGGGAGATTTTAACATGAACACCATCCGCAAATTCATTCTGCTGCCTGTCGTGCTGAACCTGTTTGATGCAGTCATCAACAAGACGACCAGCAACACCACCGGGAACAACCTTTCTGGCGAGATGAAAACCTTCTACTCCGACTATCTCATTGATATGGCGGAGCCGCTGCTGGTCCATGACCAGTTCGGACAGAAGCATCCCATCCCCAAGAATGGCGGTAAGACCATCGAGTTCCGCAAGTATGACCCCCTGCCCAAGGCCACCACGGCCCTGACCGAAGGTGTGACCCCCGAAGGTCAGAAGCTCAACATGGGCGTCATCACCGCGACTGTGGCGCAGTACGGCGGCTTCATCGAGCTGTCCGATATGCTGCTGCTTTCCGCCATCGACAACAACCTGGTGCAGGCCACCAAGCTGCTGGGCAGCCAGGCGGGCCGTACCCTGGACACCATCACCCGCGAGGTGCTGAACGGCGGCACCAACGTGCAGTACGCCGAGGGCCAGGTGGACAGCCGCGCCAACCTGTGCGGCGGCAGCACCACCGACAGCCAGAACCACTACCTGACCGTGGACGCCGTGCGCCGCGCTGTCCGTTACCTCAAGGTGATGAACGCGCCCAAGATCAACGGCTACTACGCGGGCATCATCCACCCGGATTGCTCCTACGACCTTATGAGTGACCACAAGTGGGTGAACGTCAAGACCTACTCCGACCCCGACGGCATCTACGAGGGCGAGATCGGACGCATCGAGGGCGTCCGCTTCGTGGAGACCAGCGAGGCCAAGGTCTTTACCCACGCGGGCAAGGACTACGAGACCGGCACCACCTCCAGCGGCACCGTCACCCCCAAGGCATCCGCCCGTGACGTGTACTCCACCCTCATTCTGGGTGCGGACGCCTACGGCGTGACCGAGATCACCGGCGGCGGTCTCCAGCACATCGTGAAGCAGCTCGGCTCTGCCGGTACTGCCGACCCCCTGGACCAGCGCGCCACCGCAGGCTGGAAAGCCACCAAGGTGGCCGAGCGCCTGGTGGAGGCGTACATGGTCCGCATCGAGACCTGCTCCACCTTCAACAGCTAATCACCGGGGCCGCCTGCTTTACGGCGGGCGGCCCCACATTCTGACCAACAGGAGGTATTTACACTATGGCTGCCAAGAAAGAAGCTGCTGCCAATGAGCAGCAGGCCACCACGCAGGCTACCCCCGCCGCCGAGGCGGAGGACATCATCGCCAAGGCCAAGGCGGAAGCTGCTGCCATTGTGGCAGAGGCCCAGGCCAAAGCCAAGGAGACCCTGGAGGCGGCAAAAGAGACCGCCCCCGCCGCGCCCAAGCCGAACGACCTTGTGCCCATCCGTCTGTTCAAGGACAACGACAAGTACAAGGATGACGTTTTTGTGGCCGTCAATGGCCGCAGCTTCCAGATCAAGCGCGGCGAGACCGTGCAGGTGCCCGCCTATGTGGCGGAGGTCCTGGAGCAGAGCATGGCCCAGGACAACGCCACCGCAAACCTCATTGAGCGCGAGAGCAGCGCCTACGCTGCCGAGGCCAAGGCCCGCAACATCTAACTGAACAGGCACACCGCGAGACCCTAAAAGCGGCTGCGACACGGCGCGGCGAGGTATGGAGGGACCGACCCTTCCGCCCCGCCGCGCCTTTTATCATACAGAAAGGAGGTAGACCCCCTATGGACAGGACCATCAATGTGACCGTGACCGGCGAATTTGTCCGCAAGGACAGCAAGAACGCGGGCGTGCAGGGCGAGGCCAATGTGACCTGCCTGCACATCGTTATGAGCGATGACTGGGAGGCGTTCTCCAAGCGCATCATCTGGCGCAACGCCCTGGGCGAAAGCCCCGTGGCGGTGCTGCTGTACAACAGCGTGGAGGACCTGGTGGCAAAGAAGGACCCGCTGACCTTCGACACGGCCATTCCGGCGGAGCCGCTGGCCCTGGAGGGCTGGTGCAGCTTTACCATTGAGGGCTTCCGGGAGAGCGACCCCACCGCCGTTGCCATCACGGTGACGGACCATCTGCTGGTGAAGCCGAACGACGCCTACACCACGCCGAAAGAGCCGACGCCCACCCAGGCGCAGCAGCTCCAGACCCAGATCGACGGCATTGTACCCCAGGTGAGCACCCTGGTGGGAAACGCCATCGAGGCGCTGGAGCAGGCCGAGGAGGCCGTGAAGGTGTGGGAAGCCTATGACAGCGCAAAGACCTATCTGCCCCTCCAGAAGGTGAGCAGGCTGGGCAGCTCCTACATCTGCAAGGCAGCGTGCAAGGGCGTGGCCCCTGAGCTGGACGTGGCCGGAGGCGTGGAGGGTGCCCACTGGCTGCTTATCGCCTCCAAGGGCGACCAGGGAGAACAGGGCGCAGAGGGACCACAGGGCAAGACCGGCAAGCAGGGCATCCAGGGCGAGCGCGGACTGACCGGCGAGCGCGGCGTCCAGGGCATCCAAGGCATCCAGGGACCCCAGGGCGTTCAAGGCGCTGCTGGCCCGGTTGGACCCACGGGGCCGGAAGGACCCCAGGGCGTGCAGGGGCCGCAAGGACCGCGCGGCATCGACGGCGTGGCCAATTTCAGCGTGACCGACGAGGGGCATCTGCTGTGTACCTACACCGGCAACGAGGCCCCGGACTATTACATCAACGATGCAGGGCATCTATGCCTAAACATCTGACGGAAGGAGGAACCATCTATGCCTACCATTGATCTGGGCAAGGTTGTGGGTCCGCAGGGACCCCAGGGCGTGCAGGGTGCAAGAGGCCCGCAGGGCGCGACCGGCGCTCAAGGCCCGAAGGGAGAGCAGGGCATCCAGGGACCCCAGGGTGAGACCGGGGCCAAGGGCGCGACCGGCGCGACCGGCGCACAGGGACCCGCCGGTGCCGACGGCTCTACCCCTAACATCCAGGTGGGGACGACCACCACGCTGGCCGCTGGAAGTGCGGCCACGGTGAAGCGGCGGGCCGGAAGCCCGGACGCTGCCCCCATCTTCGACTTCGGCATCCCCAAGGGCGCGGACGCCGTAAACCCCGGCGACATGACCAAGGCGGTCTATGACCCCAAGGGCAAGGCCCAGGACATTTTTGCCTATGCAGACCAGAAAATGCCCAAGACGGGCGGAGCGTTCACCGGCGGCGTGTCCGGCGTGTCGCCCACCAGCGGCAGCACCAAGGGCTTCCGCAACATCTACTTCGGCAACGGCGCTCCCGCCTCCAGCCTGGGGGCCAACGGCGACGTTTACATCAACATCGGATAAGAGGAGGACACGAACATGATTAAAGCAGGCAATCACACCGTCAGCGACAAGGGCTTCACGGTGGTGACGGAGAACATCGGCGGGGTCCCCCGCCAGGCCGTGGTGGCAGAGCTGCCCGGCGGCATCAGCGACGAGGCCCTGGCCGCGTTCTGTGCCGGTCCCATTGAGGTGCTGGCCGAGGACGGCAGCACCACGGCGACCTACACCGGCCCCTTCCGCGTGGTCTCCCACGGGCTGAAACTGACCCGCACCAGCGAGGACAGCGACGTTGCCGCCCTGATGGCCCAGGTGGCGGAGCTGGAGGCCAAGCTGTCCCACGAGCAGAGCGAGAAGGAAAGCGCCCAGAGCGCCCTTGCACGCCTCAACGAACAGCTTACCACCCTCAAGATGACCCTGGAGGCCAACAGCGCGGACAAGGCCGTGGTTGACAAAGCTCCCGTGGAGGCCATGGATGCAGCGGGCAGCGTGTAAGGACTGGGCGGAGGCTTCCTGTCTGATCTCCAACCTCCTGGCGGAGCTGGAGCAACCCTGCCGGATATGCCGGGAGGACAGCCTGGTGCTGACCGGGCGCTCCCCCACCGGCGAGACCGTGACCATCCGGCTGGGACCGGACCTGGTGCTGGAGGCAGAGGGCTGCGACGAGCTGCTGGATGCAGCACGAAAGCGAGGGTGCCCCGATGGCTGACAGACAGACCGATGACTTCAAGCTGGGCAACAAGGCGGCTGATATGTGGCTTTACACGGCAGACGCCTGCGCCAATGAGAAGGTCATCCCCAAGAAATACCGCTACACCACCGGAACGGCCCTGATGAACGGTGCAGAGGCCATCTGCTCGTGCATTGAGGGCGCAAACCTCATTGACCTGCGGGAGAGACCGGCGGAGCGGCTGGCGATGCAGCGGGAGGCCCTTTGCGCGTGCAAGAAGCTGGAGCGGAAGATACTGCGGATGGCAGAAAGCAAGCAATACCCCGGCGTGAGCGGCCAAAAGGCCGCGACCTGGAGCAAGGCGGTGATGACGGTGCGCTATATGTGCGCCGCCTGGTACGAGAAGGACCGGAGCCGCGCTGCCCAGGCGAGAGAGGATGTTCGGCGGCGATAGCTGCCTTTCATTGGGGTATAGCCTGTTCGCGCCGTCAACTGGGGCCTGCGCTCCCCGAACTCGAATGACAACAACGCGTACTACATCTACACCGACGGCTCCGTGTACGACTACTACGTGTACAACGCCTTCTTCGCGCCGCGTCCCGCTCTGATGGAATTACCGTGTACAAGTAGCCCTTGCGGCGAAAGCAGAGGCCCATCATCAAAGGAGGCTATATCCCGTCGTCCGTGGACATGAACACGGGGGATAAACACATGGCACCGACGCTGCCAGGCTCGCTACCGGGGAAAGCCCCGGACACCTCCGGCGGAGGGAGATACTGGCCGCTATCAGCGATGCCGGACCTGCGCTCCACCATCCGAAAACCAAGCAAGGATGTGTGATATGACCTATCAGGAACTATGTTCCTTTGACACCCTATGGACGGCCTACCACCGGGCCAGACGGTGCAAGAGGGGCAAAAAGAGTACGGCACCCTTTGAGTACAGCGCAATCGAGGAGCTGCTGATACTCTCAAAATCGCTTTTGCAAGGGACGCACCAGCCGGACCCGCTGGACGCGTTCTATATCTACGAACCCAAGAAGCGGCTTATCCAGGCCCCGACGTTCCGGGACAAGGTGGTGCAGCACGCGCTCACGGATTACATCGTCTACAACGAGTTGGCCCGGAGCTTCACGCTGAACACCTACGCGGCCCAGTACGGCAAGGGGACCCACTACGGGCTGGAGATGCTGAAACGGCACATGAGGACCTATTTCCTGCGGCGGAAGGGCGCGGACGAGGCGGCACGCAAGGCCGCCGGTCTGCCCCACCGGCCCATGGAGGAATGGGACTACGCCGAGGGCTGGGTCATTAAGGGCGACATCCGCCACTTCTTCCAGAGCATCGACCACCGGCGGCTCAAGGCCGCGCTGGAACCCCGGTTTCCCGACCCGGACATCCGGGCGCTGATGTGGCGATACATCGACGCCGTGGACGAGGGCCTGGCCCTGGGACACCAGACGAGCCACATCTACGCGGTGTTCTACGTCAGCTCCTTCATGCACTATGTGGGTGAGAAGCTGCACCTGCCGCTGGCAGGGATGTATATGGACGACTGGTATGTGATCTGCCCGGATAAGGCGACAGCGGTTGAGGCTCTGCACCTTGCAAGGCTCGAATTTGCCAAGCTGGGCCTGGAGCTGAACGACAAGACCAACATCTTCCCCTTGCAAAACGGCATCGACTTCTGCGGCTTCCACACCTATCTGACCCGGACGGGCCAGGTGGTCAGCAAGCTGCGCTACTCCTCCATCAAGCGGATGAAACGACGCATCCGGCTGTGGGAGAAGCAGTACGCAGCGGGCGAGGTGTCGCGGGAGAAAATCATGGAGAGCTTTACCGCCTGGGAGGCACACGCCAAGCACGGCGACACAAAGCAGCTCCGCAGAGAAATGCGGTCCAGGTTGTTGATGGCTCTGGACCGCGCAGACGAGGCCAGGCGGGCGGCGGGCATCCCCGCTGCCCGGCCCGGACCTGACGAAAGGAGAACAAAACGATATGGGACAGTTACTTTCCAATCTGGCAAACGGCAGCCTGGTGAAGCTGGCGGAAAACAGCAAGCCCACCAAGTTCATCAAGCTGGACAATGACCACTACGGCACCGGCACGGGCGTGACCCTTATCCGCAAGGATGCTTTCAGTGAGATCGCATGGAACGCATCCGACAGCAACGGCTACAAAAACCGTTACTTCGGCTGCACCCTGGACAACTTCTGTGACGGCATCTGGCCGCTGAAGCTGGACGAGAAAATCCGGGAGTGCCTGGTCCCCGTCCCCATTGTGGTGGCGGAAGGCAACCAGGTGGCGACGCTGCACACGATCTACCGCAAGGGCTTTGCCATCTCCTGCACGGAGGCGGGCGTGAGCGGCTGGCAGACGGAGGGCAAGGCGTTCAGCTATTTCTCCGACAACGCAAAGCGCATCGCCTATCTGGACGAGACGGCGACCGCCGTCAGCTGGGGCCTGCGCTCCCCGTACTCGAATGGCTACCGCGCGTACTGCATCTACACCGGCGGCTCCGTGTACGGCTGCGTGGGCGGCGCCTTCTTCGCGCCGCGTCCCGCTTTTAATCTTAAATCTTCTATCGTTGTATCTGACAGCACAGACAGCGATGGATGCTACACGGTTGAGAGCGTGCCGGGCAACGACGGCGGGCTGTATGTGAAGAACAACGGCCTGTGGGTGAAAGCGGTATAAGAGACGGACCAGAAAGCCGGGCGGCGGCGTGCCGCTGCCCGGCAAATTCTATGAGAGGAGGCGGCGGTATGCCGAGCATCAATGAAGTTATCGAACGGGTGAACCGGGTGAGGCCGGACGCCATCGACGACGAGACCAAGGCGGCGTGGCTGCTGGAGCTGGACGGACAGCTCTACCGGGAGACCATCCTGCGGCACCAGCTCACGAGCGGGCGCGGGGCCAAGGGACCCGTCGCCGTCTGTCCCACCTGCGGCGGGACGGAGATCACCTATGACCGGGTGATGGACAGCAACCTGTGTCCAGCGTGCGGCTGGACCGACCTGCCGGACTTTCCCAAGGCGTTCCCGGAGGACGGGGACAAGCCCCTGCTGGTGGAGGCCCCCTACGACGGGCTGTACGACCTGTACCTTATGAGCAAGGTGGACTTCTACAACCGGGAGGCCGACAACTACAACAACTCCGCCCTGGCGTACAACGCAGCGCTGGACGAATGGCGGAAACAGTATCACCGCAGGCACCTGCCCATCGGCGGCGGGGGCCTGACGGGTCTATTTTAGGAGGAGGGGCGAGATGAACCTGCCATACATGACGGCGGCGACCGGCAAGAACCGCAAGCAGATCATCGCCTTTGCCGGGCTGAACTACGGCCAGGGGGCCGGGGACGGCGAGCTGGCAGAGAGCTGGGGCCTCTCCTCCGCCCGCTTCCCGTGCCTCAGTCAGCGGGACGGGCGCAAGACCGCCGGGACCTACACCAGCCCCACGGGGCTGTACGCACGGGGGAAGCTGTGCGTGGTGGACGGGACCGACTTTCTCTATGACGGCAAGGTGGTGGGCCATGTGACTGCGGGCGAAAAGCAGTTTGCCACCATCAACACCAAAATCGTCATTTTCCCCGATAAGGTCTACTACGACACGGAGGCAGAGACGTTCGGGATGCTGGCGGCGGAATACCCCGGCTTCCCCGGCGACGTGACCTTCACGGCTAACACCCTGACCGTGCCGGAGCAGAGCTACATCGACCAGGCGGCGGAAAACGCAGAGACCAAGGGCAGCGTGGCCGCCGACACATCCATCACCGCCTACACCGGGGCCAGCGTGAACAAGACCACGGGAGCGCTGACTATGAGCGGCGGGACCGCAGGGACCCCGGACAAGCTCAAGGCGGGCGATTACATTCAATACGACTGCGACAGCTCCAAGGAGTACATGGTGGTACAGAGCAGCGCAAAGCAGAGCGACGGGACCTACCAGATCACCTATCTGCTGCACACGGCGGCGCTGCACAAATACCCAGGCTTCGACGAGCTTTTCAAGGCCGGAGACGCAATCGAAATCTCCGGCTGTACGACCTGCGCCGCGAACAACGGCAGCCACATCATCCGCTCCCTGGAGGCGCGGAAGCTGACCTTCACCAAGGACATCTTCACCAAGACCGGCGTGGAGGCCGGGACGGTGATGCTGGAGCGGAAGGTGCCGGACCTGACGTGCATCTGCGAGTGCGATAACCGCATCTGGGGCGCGGAGGGCAAGACCATCTACGCCAGCGCCCTGGGCGACCCGACCAACTTCTACGTCTACGACGGGGTGTCCACGGACAGCTACGCCGTGGCCGTGGGCACGGAGGGCGAGTTCACCGGGTGCATCGCCTACTCCAGCACGGTGCTGTTCTGGAAAGAGAATTGCCTGCACAAGGTCCTGGGCAGCTATCCGGCGCAGTATGAAATCTACACCTACACGGTGCCCGGCATCCAGAAGGGCAGCGAGAAGTCCCTGGCCGTCATCAACGAGACGCTGTTCTACAAGGGCCGCAACGGCGTGTACGCCTACTCCGGCGGGACCCCGGAGCTGCTGACGGAGAACTTCGGGACCCGGCGCTTCTTCGACGCGGTGGGCGGCACGGACGGCGAGCGCTACTACATCTCCATGCGGACGGAGAAGGGCGACTGGGAGCTGTACGTCTTTGATACGCTGCGGGCCATCTGGCTGCGGGAGGACGCGACCCACGCGCTGGACTGGGCCTATCTGGACGGGACGCTCTACTTCCTGGACGGGGCCACGGGCAAGCTGATGATAACCGGGCAGGACTACTCCGAGGAGGGCCTGGTGAACTGGAGCGCAACGCTGTGCCAGATGGACGAGACGAGCCACGGGCGCAAGTGCTATTCCAAGCTGTACCTGCGGGCGGACCTGGAGGCCGGGGCCTGGCTCAAGGTGGAGATCAGCACGGACGGAAAGCCATTCCGACAGGTGTTCTCCACCCACAACGAGCGGGCCAAGACCCTGCAAGTCCCCATCCTGCCGGTGCGGTGCGACAACTTCCGCATCCGGCTGTCCGGCAAGGGCGGATGCCTGGTCAAGAGCATCATCCGGGAGTTCGCCCTGGGCAGCGAATATTAAGGGGGGTGACAGAGCATGGCAACCACCCTCCCCGGCTCCCCTCCTTCGTTTGACCGCAACGACGTGAACGGGACCGTAAAATCTCTGTGCAACTACACCAGAAACCTGCAAGAAAATCTGGACTTCATGCTGGGGCAGCTTCAAAAGAGCATGACCGCCATACAGACCAGTGTGGAGGGGCTGAACAGCAAGGTCTCCAGCCTGCAAACCACCCTCTCCGGGGTGCAGCAGAGCGTGAGCACACTGGGCAGCGAGTACAACAAGCTGGCAGCCCGCGTGACGGCGCTGGAGCAGAAAACCAACTGAAAGAGGAGGTAATCCGACATGGCAAAACCCGATATGTCCAGGAACAAAGACCTGGCGGGCAAGACCGTCTCCAAGGGCGGCTACAACATCAGCTATAACGAGAACGGCTATGCCACCAGCGCCATCAAGACCGGAAGCAAGACCGGCAAGGCCGCCGCGCCAAGCGCCGACACGGTGGGCGGCGGCAGCGACCGGGGCAGCTACGGCGGCAGCGTATATGACCAGGAGCATTTTTCCAATGACGAGCTGCGGAGCGCGGCGGAGGTCCGGGCGGCAGCGGCGGCAGGCAAAACGACCTGGGCAGACGCCCACGACTATGTGGAGCGCATCCGCAGCAACTACGGCTATTCCGGCGACAGCGACGGCAGCCGCTACATTCCCCTGGAGATGGGCGGCGGCGGACGAGGAAACGGAGGCGGCGGTTTCTCCTACGAGGCGGCCCCCACCTACACCAGCCGCTACCAGAACCAGATCGACGACCTAACCCGCCAAATCCTTAACCGGGAGGCGTTCAGCTACGACCCGGAGAAGGACCCCACCTATCAGCAGTACAAGGAGAGCTACACGCGCAGCGGCGAGCGGGCGATGCAGGACACCCTGGGGCAGGTCAGCGCCCGCACGGGCGGCCTTGCAAGCAGCTATGCGGGCAGCGCAGCACAGCAGACCTATGACAACTACATGGGGGCGCTTGCCGATAAAATCCCGGAGCTGAAACAGCTTGCCTACTCCATGTACCAGGACGAGGGCAACACCCAGAGGGCAAACCTGGAAATGCTGGTGGCCCTGGAGCAGGGCGACTACGCCAAGTACGCCGACCTCCTGGCCCAGTACAACACGGACCGGAGCTTCGACTACGGCGTGCATCGGGACAATATCGGCGACGAGCGCTACAACAACGAGTGGAACTATTCCGTGGGCCGGGACCAGATCGCGGACAAGCGCTACGAGGACGAGACCGCCTACAACCGGGAGACCTACAAGGACGAGACGGAGTACAACCGGGCGCTGGCAAAGGCCCAGACCCTCGCGGCGGGCGGCGACTTCTCCGGCTACAAGGCCCTGGGGTACACGGACCAGGAGATCGCGGGCCTCAAGAGCGCATACAACAAGGCGCAGGCATCCGCCCGCTCCGGCGGCGGGTCCTCCAGAGGCGGGTCCTCCAGAGGCGGCAGCTCCGGCGGAAGCAAGAGCGGCGGCTCAAGCGCCAGCGAGGACGTGTACGCAGGAATGTACAAGGCGGGCATCCGCAGCGAGGGCGACGCATACGCCTGGCTGCTGTCCGCCGGGTACAACACCACCCAGGCCGGAAAGCTGGCCGGGTATTACGCCGACTGGATGAAAAACCAGGGCGGCAGCGGAGACAGCGGCAGCGACGCCCAGATCGGCAACCGGCACGGGGATAGCTGGATTTATATTCCCGGCCATGGCCGCTTCACCTACGACGAGGTGGAGAACTACGTCAACAGCGGAAAGGTCATCGAGACCTACGACAGCGCGACCAACACCTACACCTACAAGTGGAACGGCAATAAGAAGTAAGGAGGCGGCCCTATGGCAAGCGCAAGCGATTTTTTGAAGAAGCGGACGGCGGCGCGGCAGCAGGCCGAGAGCATCCAGAGCAGCGATAAGACCCCTCTGGGCAAGAATGACGACGGCACCGTAACGCGGGCGAGCAACTTTCTGCGGAACAAAGCCGCAGAACGCCGGGCCGTCATCGACCAGCAGTACGGCAAGGATGCCTACGGCGGCAGCGGCAGATACGAGGCGGACAAGGCCCAGGGCTTCAATTCCTGGCTGGAGAGCGTGAACGGCCTCTCCAGCCAGTTGGGCAGCGACTACCAGAGCCGGGACGGCAAATTCCAGAGTGCCGCAGACTTTGGGAAGTACCGGGATGACAACGACGCCCGCATCAGCGTGATGCAGAACAGGGCCAACGCCTACCGCACCTACTTCCAGGACAACCGGGAGATATACGGAGAGGATGCCGTGAACGGCGTCCTCTCCACCCTGGACCAGGGCAGCAAGTACCTGGAGGAGCTGCGGGGCGGGCTGAACAGCGAGTATGACTTCTGGTCCCAGTTCAAGGACGAGAACGACTACAACACCTACCAGCGGGGCAAGGAATATGCCGCGCTGGCGGAGAAACCCGATTTTGCAGAGAAAAGCCAGTACAAGAGCACGGCCAACGGCCAGGAGAAATTCAACGCCTGGAGCGGGACCTACTCCAACAGCGGCTTTGACGACATCGCCTACGACTACATCAACCGCAACGAGGAGGCCCGCAGCCGCCAGATGCTCTCCGACATCCAGAGCAACGCGTCCCTGCTGGGCCTGGACAACAGCGAGCGGCGGGAGATGACGGATGACGAGATCGCCACCTTCAACTACCTGTACGCCCAGGACACCGCCAACGGCGACGCGGAGCACAAGAACGCCTACGCCTACATCGACTACCTGACCGGAGACCTCAACTACCGCCAGCGGGCCAAGGCTGAGGAGGAATGGGCCACCTACGCCAAGGAGCACCCGGTGGGGTCCTCCGCGTTCAGCGTGCTGGAAAGCCCTCTCAAGGGCCTTTCCTACCTGGGCCAGGCGGCGGATTACCTCTCCGACGGGGAAATCGACCAGAACGCAGGCTACAACAAGTTCAGCTACATCAACAGCGCCATCCGCAACGAGGTGAACACCATCGTGGAGGACAACTGGGGCGGTGTGGGCAGCTTCGCCTACCAGACCGGCATGAGCATGGGCGACTTCCTGCTGAATACCGCCATCACCGGCGGCAACCAGGCGCTCTCCCTTGCCATCATGGGCACCGGCGCGGCGGCGGATGCCACCATCTCCGCAAAGGACCGGGGCCTGTCCGATAACCAGGCGTTCGCCCTGGGCACCATCGCAGGCGCGGCGGAGATCATCACCGAGAAGGTCAGCCTGGATGCCCTGCTGGACAAAACCGCGCTCACCAAGAGCGCCATGGGCTACTTCCTCAAAAACACCCTGGCCGAGGGCAGCGAGGAAGTGGGCAGCGACATCATCAACCTGGTGGCCGATGTGCTCATTTCCAAGGACAAGAGCGAGTGGCAGACCTCCATCGACGCCTACGAGGCCGAGGGCATGACCGAGAAGGAGGCGTTCTGGCGGGCCGTCCGGGACCAGGCGGAGAACATGGGCCTGGACTTCCTGGGCGGCGCTGTCTCCGGCGGCGTGATGTCCGGCGCGGGCATCGCCATCAACGCAGGGCTGAATGAATACGGCGCACGGCGCACCGGCGCGGAGTTCCAGGCGATGGGCGACGACGTGGTGCAGGCCACCATCCAGGAAGGGCTTGCAAGCGACCCCAGCACCCAGAGCTACAAGCTGGCCGTGCAGCTCCAGCAGAAACTCGACGCCGGGCAGACCCTCACCAACGTAGAAATCGGGCGGCTGTACCAGGCCAACGTGCAGGCCATCGACGCGGAGGACGGCAGCGGCGACCTGCTGCTGCGGGCCGCCGAGGAAGTGACCCAGAAGGGCCGCGTGACCAACAACACCGCCATCGACATTTTGAGCAACCCCACCGCCATCAACACGCTGACGCAGGAGGCTGGGCTGAACATCAGCGAGGACATGAGCAAGTCCCAGCAGCGCAAGGCCGTGAAAAGCGCCGTGGAGACCCTTGCAAGGGCGCAGACGGAGGTTTCCGTGAATACGGAGGAAACTATCCCCGCCGCGCCGCAGACGCAGCAGACGGCCACGCAGCGCCCGGTGGCGCAGCAAGCCCACGACATCCGCCGCGTGCGGGACGCATCCTCCGCCCTGGGCGAAAACGGGGCCAAGGCCCTGGCGGCCAGCTATGACGGCAATATTCGCTCTGACGAATACTATGCAGGCTTCGCCTCTTATTACGAGGCAGGCATCAACGGCGCGGACATGGCAAAGGTGGACAGCGACTACGGCAGCCGCCTGACCGAGGCCCAGCGCTTTGCAGCCTATTCCGCCGGGCAGAACGACGCCGCCCTCTCCCTCCAGCGGGAGCAGCAGGCGGCCAAGTATGCCCCGGTGGCCGGGACGGACAGCGGCCTGGTGTATGACGACTTCGTGAAGCAGGCTGTGGAGAGCGGCAGGCCGTTGCAGGACAAACAGGGCCACGCAATTCTGGATGCCAACGGTGAGAGCCGCGTTTATCTGACCGCCGAGACGGCGGCCAAGGTCAACAGAGTTGCCAAGGCCCTGGGGGTGCGGATACAGTTCGTGGACAGCGTGCGCGGCGGAACGGCCAATGCCCAGATCAGCGGCAGCACGGTGCTGGTGGAACGGAACAATGAAAACCCCGTGATGGCTATTGTGGGCCACGAGATGACCCACCGGATGCAGGAGCTTGCCCCCAAGGAGTACCGGGCGTTCCGGGACATCGTGGCACAGGAGGAGCAGGACAGCATCCAGAAGCGCATCGACAGCTACGCCGCGCAGGGCGTGGAGCTGACCTATGAGCAGGCCATGGACGAGGTGGCGGCGGACTATGCGGGCCGCCTCATTGACGACGGCAAGGTGCTGGATGACTTCATCCAGCGGCACCGGGATGACCGGACGCTGCTGCAAAAGGTCCGGGACGCTATCCGCTCCCTCATTGATAAGCTGACTGGGGCCGAGAAGCGAAAGGCCCAGACCGCAGAGGGCAAGCTGACGGCGGCCCTGGAAGCGGCGGCCCGGCAGGCAAAGTCCTTGCAAGGCCAGAACAGCGATGATACAATGGGCACAACAAGAAATTCTTTGAAGGAGGACGGGGAAAATGACCGAAAAGGAGCAGCTGGCACAGGAGCTTATGCAGGCAGCCGAGAAGGACAGGGGCAGACCCTTGACCGAGAAAGAGCGGGCCAAGTTGGACGAGTTCGCGGAAAGCTTTCTGCTGCTGCTGGACGACACGGAGGAGTAAACCCCTCTTTTGGGGCAAAGCCTGTCAGAACCTGGGCCGAGGGCCACATTGTGGAACCGGCCAAGGGCAGCGTTTCCCATACTGAGCAACAGACGGCGGTGGACTACGGCGTGCCGAGCTTTGTTGTGGCGGATGCGGCATGGGCCAAGAACAAGGGCAGCACCCCGGCGTTCTCCGCCGGTGGGCAAATCTATTTCCGGGAGACCCTGCCGGAGCGGAACCGGGGAATGTTTGCCCCACACGAGATCACCCATGTGATGCGACAGGTGAACTACAAGCCCTACCTTGACTTCGTGGAGCGGACCCCCACCATGCTGAATATGAGCGACCAGATGACCCGTGTGCTGTTGGACCATGTGGCGGAGCACCAGCACACCACGCTGGAAAATGCGGACCCAGCCCGGCTCTACGACGAGTTCAACGCCACCATGTACGGACACATCGCGGCGGGCAAGGCTGATATGTTCACGGATGGCGCGGCGGCTCATGTGTTCCACGACTTCAATGCCTACGCTGCGGAGCTGCGCGGCCTGCACGAGCGCTTCAAGGCCGACAATCAGAAGGAAACCAAGTTTTCCCTCAAGTCCCCCATTGAGGAGACGCGGGACCTGCTGGCCCTGCACAACAAGGACGAGAACAGCATCCTGGCTGCCATCAAGCTGGGCGGCCTGCCCATGCCCTCCATCGCCATTGTAAAAGCCAGGGACGGGCACACCAAGTACGGCCCCATCTCCCTTGTGTTCAGCAAGGACACCATCGACCCGCAGCTATTCCGCGCCAACAAGGTGTACGGTGGCGATGCCTGGACGCCGACAGCTCCGCGAGTAGATTACCCCGTGAACAGCAAAAAGGCATCCCAGGTGGAGCACGAGCTGCACCGGCTGGCCGGGGATGTCTCCGTGGCCGGGGGCATCTTCGGGAACAGCGCCGCCCTGCGCTCTATGGGCATCGACGACACCAGCACCAGGAGCACGGCAGAGCTGGCGGAGAAGCTGGCCTCCACGGACACGGTGCGGGCGGCCTATCTGGCAGACCAGGGCAAGAGCCTGGAGCCGGTGAAGATGGACAAGGTGTGGGACAAGTTCGGTAACGACACCCTGCAAAAGGTGGTTGACCGACTGGGCGTGAACACGCTGGCTGGAATCGAGGCCAACCTGGAGACCGGCGAGAGCGTGAAGGACGCCCTGGGCGAGAATGCCGAGGTCATCCGCGACATTCTCCGGGACTACTACCGGGAACAGGGCGAACCCATGCTCCGCAGAATGGCCGTCAAGAGGCATTGGACCGACGCGGAGATCAACGAAAGACGGCAGACCCGCATCGACAATTCCATGGACGGCGTTTCCATCTTCACCCTGGAAGGCATCGTTCACCACGCATGGGATATGTACCAGGACGGCGGCGCGACCAAGGGCGAAATTGACCGGATGGCTACCTCTGACGCGCTGCGCAGAGCCGTGGATGACCACGCCGTTGAGGAGTGGATTGCCGGGAAGCTGGACGGCCTGCTGGGCGAGGCGGGCATCTACAATGGCAAGGACCCCTACACCCCCTCCGGCAATCTCCGCAGCTTCTCGCAGCTCCACTATGCCTATACCCTGGAGAACATCGTCAAGGCGATGAAGGAGGGCCAGGAGGAGCGCGGCGGCAACACCTGGGGCGCAAGCGCCAAGACCCTGCAATCCGTGGCGACGCCGGAATACCGCAGCATCCAGGAGATCAAGGCGGACAGCGGGCGGCTGGGCATGGACGAGGGGGCCGAGTATGAAGCAAAGCTCCAGGCCATTGATGACCAGATCGGCAGCATCATCACGAAGATCAAGCAGGGAAACAAGGCTCATTCCGACAATTCCTTCGTCGAGAGCGACATCATCGGCAGCATCCTGATGGAAACGGCCAAGGGCAAGAGGACGGTGGACGCTATCATGCGGGCCTTCTCCAAGGAGGGGTACAAAATCAGCAGCCAGACGGCCCAGGACATCCAGGCCGTCTACCAGGAGGCGGCGGAAATGCCCACCGGCTACTTTGAGGCCAAGCCCCAGCGGGCCGTCGGCTTCGACGAGGTGCTGGCCGCCGTCATCCCCGATGACAGCAGCGAGAAACTGCGGGACGGTCTGGAGCAGGCCGGTGTGCGGATGCTGGAATACAAGACCGGAGACGACGCGGACCGCCTTGCCAAGATCAACAGCGTGGACAACGCCCGTTTCTCCCTCAAGGCCGGGACAGAAAGCAAGAGTGTTGCCGCCCTGCAAGAGGAGAACCGGCTGCTGCGGGAGCAGATGAAGGACTACATCGCCATCCAGCGCCGGACCGGAAAGCTCCAGGAGAGCCGGGACTACTGGAAGGGCCAGACCCGGCGGACCCAGCGCGTGACCACGGACAAAAAGGCCGTGACCGCCGCCGCGAAACAGCTTATCCAGAACTACGGGGCCGACATCGCGGTGAAGGACATCCAGGGAGACCTCCAGAGCCTCTATGACTACATCGCCAGCGGCTACGACGGCAAGGACGAGCTGACCTACACCGAGGCTCGCCGCCGGGCGGAGGACATCGCGGAAACCCTGGTGAGCAACGCGGTGGCCGTGGACAGCGATATGTACGATGCGTACAGCGACCTGCGGGACTACCTGCGGACGACCAAGATCATCTACGGCAAGGAGTACCACGGGGACATCGCGGACTATGGCGACTTCCGCAAGCGGCAGTTCGGACGGCTGAACCTGGGCAGCGAGGGCCACACCAACATCGACCAGGTGTACCAGGAGCTTTCCTCCCGCTGGCCGGAGTTTTTCAGCGAGCAGGAGCAGACCCACCCAACGGACCAGCTCCTTCATATCGTGGAAGTGCTGGACGGCATCAGCGAGATCAACGAGTACAACCCCTTCTCCCGCTACATGGACCAGGCCGTGACCGGCGCGGCGAACGAGATCATGGAGACCTTGGCCTTGGCGTTCCCCAGACGCGAAAGACCTTTGCGGACCGGCAGGCATTGAAGCTGGAGAACGCCAAGGCCAAGGGCCGGGAGCAGGTCCAGAAGGTGCGGGAGCAGTACACCACCCGCCTGGCGGAACTGCGGGAGCAAAACCGGCAGCGGGTACAGAACGCCATCGCCAAGGAGCGGGAGACCCGCGAGCGGCAGATGGGTGCTCTGAAAGACCGCTATGCGGCCAAGGACGCAGCGGGCCGGGAACGCCGGGCGGCCCGTGAGCTGCGGGCCAAAATCACCCGCCATGCAAGCGCTCTGTCCCAGAAGCTCCTCCGCCCCAGCGACCAGCACCACATCCCGGAGGCCATGCGCGGAAGCGTGGCCGCTATGCTGGAGAGCATCAACCAGGAGAGCCAGTACACCCTCGACGAGAACGGCAAGCGGGTGAAGGATGGCAGCGGCACTCCCACCAAGCGAACCGAGGCGTTCCGCGCCCTCAAGGAGCAGTACGCCAAAATCGTGGCCGAGGGCGGGGATATGGTCATTGACCCCTCCCTGCTGGGCAGCGACGCCGACGGCATCAAGGGCGGCTTTGATGCGGTCATCGCCATGAAGGGCACCAAACTGGCCGACATGAGTGTGGCGCAGCTTCAAACCGTGTGGCAGGTGGTCAAGGCCGTGGAGCACAGCGTGAACACGGCGGGGAAAGTCCTGTCCAAGGCCAAGTACGCCAGGACGGCGGACTGGGCGCAGGCTCTCTCCATCGGGACCAGCAGCCGCCGGGCCAAGAACAGCCTGACCCGTAACCACGCCCTCATTGACCTGGAGACCCCGTACACCTTCTTCTCCCATTACGGAGAGGCGGGCAAGGCGGTCTACCGGATGCTGCGGGACGCGCAGGACCAGCAGCAGCTCATGGTGGACCATGTGGCCGAGGAGGTCCGCAAGATCGTGGACCCCAAGACGGTGAAGAAGCTGGAGGCGACCACGCATACCTTCACCACGGAGCGAGGCGAAAAACTGACCCTTTCCACGGCCCAGGTGATGGAGCTGTACGAGCTGGTGAAGCGCAAGCAGGCCCACGACCACCTGCTCAAGGGCGGCGTGGTCCAGCCAGAGATCAAAACCTCGCAAATCCGGCGCGGCACGGACAGCATCCGCCTGACGGAGGGCGACCTGGCGAACATCACCGGGACGCTGACACCGGAGCAGGTGAAGATCGCGGACGGCCTGCAAGGACTGACCCGTGGCGTGCTGGCCGACTACGGCAACAAGGCCAGCATGGAAGCCTACGGTTACAAGAAGTTCACCGAGAGCGACTACTGGCCCATCAAATCGGCCAAGGAGGGCCTGCACAGCAACATCGAAAAGGGCGGAAACAACACCCGCTCCATTAAGAACATCGGCATGGCAAAGACCACGATGCCCCACGCGAGCAACGCCCTGGACCTGGCGGGTATCTTCACAACCTTTGCCAACCACGCCTCCGACATGACGGACTATGCCTCCTGGCTCTGCACGATGGAGGACATCAACCGCCTGTTCAACTACCAGTTCCGGGACGAGGAGGGCAACCCCACCGGCAAGACCATCAAGGGCCTGCTGGACCGCGTGGGCGGCCCCGGCAGTCAAAAATACTGGCACAACCTGATGGAGGACATCCAGAACGGCATCAACGCCCCCGGCGACAGCCCCATGTGGGACATCGCCGGAAAGACCATCGGCGGCTTCAAGGGCGCAGCCGTGGGCGCGAACATCCGCGTGGTCATCCAGCAGCCCACGGCGTTCTTCCGGGCGGCGGCGGTACTGGACCCCCAGGACATGGCGCGGGGCCTTGCAAGAGGCGTTACGCGGGGCAGCGGATGGAAGAAAGCCCTGCAATACTCCCCCATCGCCATGCGGAAGGATACGGGCGGCTTCGACATCTCCAGCCCCTACAAGATGACCGAGACGCTGTTCGACAACCGGACGAACGTGCGGAAGCTGAACGACGCCCTTTCCGCCCCTGCGGGCGCGGCAGACGCCGTGACCTGGGGCAAGCTGTGGAACGCCTGCGAGTGGGCCACGGCGCGGGAACACCAGGGCCTCACCAAGGGCAGCGAGGCGTTCTACCGGCAGACGGCAAAGCTGTTCGCGGAAGTCATCGACCAGACCCAGGTGGTAGACGGCGTTCTCCAGCGGTCCAACATCATGCGCTCCAGCAACGCGGTGGTGAAGCAGGCGACCAGTTTCATGGGCGAGCCGATTATGAGCCTCAACCTGCTGATGCGGGCCTATGACCAGGTGCGCTACGAACAGAACAGCCAGAAGCGCGGCAAGGCCATCAAGACGATGGGCCGGGCGGCCACGGCCCTGGTGGTGACGAACGTGGTCAACGCTCTGGCCCAGAGCCTTATCGACGCCATGCGCGACGATGACGAAGATAAAAAATACTGGGAGCGCTTCCGGGCTGCGTTCACCGGCATCTCCGGTGACGAGGAGGCCCCCTGGGAGAAAGCCTGGAACGCCATCACGGAGGGCAACGTCGGCAGCAACATGAACCCCCTGGGCCAAATCCCCTTCGTGAAGGACGCGCTGTCCATCATGCAGGGCTACGACGTGTCCCGCACGGAAATGGAGATCGTGTCCGACCTTATCCAGGCCGGACAGACGGCCATCCAGAGCGCCGACGGCCAGGGCAAGCGTACCAGGGCCTACGCCCTCAAGGGACTGCTGGCCGCCGGTGCAAAGATGTTCGGCATCCCGGCCTCCAACCTGACGCGGGATATGTGGGGCCTGGCCCGGAGCGCGGCGGTGGAGACCGGCAACATCCCGCTCCAGTATGAGATGGAAAAAGCTATCTACAACATCTCCAACACCGGAAACAAGAACCGCTATTACGCCATTCTGTACCGGGCGCTGGAGCAGGGCAACATGGACACCTACCAGCACATCAGGGACGACCTGATGAACAGCATGGGCGTGGACGGCGCAAGCATCGACAGCGCCATGCGGAGCCGCTACAATAAGGCCGTTGAGAAGGACCCGGACTACACCCTGCCCCAGAGGGCACGGGACCTTATCGGCAGCAGGGACAAATACACCCCGGTCAAGGAGAAGGAGGAAACCTTCGGCGCGGACGACCTGGGCAGCAGCGCCTACCGGGCGTACTCCGACCAGCGGGCCAGCGACTACCGCAGCATGGCAGACGACCTGACGAGCAGCCCTATTTTCCAGGGAATGGACGACGAGACCCGCGACAAGGTGCTCAAGGCGGCCTATGATCTGGCCGACAAGAGCGCCCTGGCGGACCATTCCGACGGACAGTACGAGGTCGGCACCAAGTGGATGGCCCAGGCCGACGACGCAGAGGCCCAGGGCATCGAACCCTGGGAGTACGTTCTGTTCCACACCGCCTACAACGAGATGGAAGGGACCAAGGACGCAGACGGTAAGACCGTGAAGGGCGAGGCCAAGAGCGACCATGTGCGGGAATGGCTGGAGGACTTCTCCGGCCTGACCGACGAGCAGCGGGCTTTCCTCTGGGGGACCGTCTACACCAGCGAATGGTAAAGAAAGAAGGGCCGGGATTTAATCCCAGCCCTTCTTATTTTCCTCGAACGCCGCTGCCGTAGCTGCACGCTCTACAAAATCGGCCCTGTCTGCATCTGTGTCTATCCCGCGTGAACGGAAATATTTGTCCAGTTCCCCACCTCTTTTGAGTGGAATTTTCAGGGACGGGTGCCGCTTTCGTTCTCCGCTCTCATGCAAGTCCCAGAACGAGCGGAGAATGAAATAGACAAACAATGCGAGAAATATTGCTTTGCCCATACGTTCCCTCCTCATGGCCTGCATACGGAGCAGGCATATTTGCCGTCCCGCTCCGCATCTGCGGGCGTTTTATAGTAGACCAGGTTTTCCTCCAGAATGTTGTCCGCATAATCGCAAGTGAGCCGGTGGTATTTATCGCTGTTCACGCTGGCAACATACTCACGGTTCTGTCTCCTGGTCCATTCTGCAAACGTAATAGCATGGTCCTGTGAGGCAGGGACTGCCGCAGCCTGGGCCGGGCGGAATGCAAAAAGCAGCGCTAATGCAAAGAAGATGACGCAGAGGACCAGGGCGATATTGCGCTGTTTTTTATATGCGCGGGCTTCCTGCTCTACCCTTCCGACCTTTGCGTTTGCATAGTTCAAGCTATCCCGTAGCGAGTAAGCCCGCTCACTCAACCAAGCCTCGAAACAATCCGGGCCGGATGAAGGGAAGTTCCCATCTTTATACCGTTGCGCCATTGTTTTCTCCCATTCCTGCTTATAGCTGGGGAGCAACATGGGTCCCATTTTCAAGCTCATTCGGTTTTCCTCTCTTTCAAATTTTTATCTGCTTCGGGGCGAAAAGGATGCGGGGCTTTGATATGCTCAATGGGAAAGGCAGGTGATACCAATGGAGTGGAACATCATTGTGGGACTGGTATGCACGGTGCTGGGCGCTGTCATCAGTTATGCTACCTTCTCCCGCAACAAGGGGAAAGACGACAGGAGCAGCGGCCAACAGCTCGGCACCGTTTTGACAGAGCTGGGGTACATCAAGTCCAACACGGACGAGATCAAGACGGAACAGCGAGAGCAGTGCAAGACCAACACAGCGGTGGAGGGCCGTCTGGCTGCCGTGGAGGCCAGCGCCAAGTCCGCACACCACCGCATTGACCATCTGGAGGCGGTACGAGATGAAGAACATTAAGACGACCACGCGGCGGCTGTTCGTGACAACGCAGATCGCCGCGCTGGGGTGGGTCACGATGTCCTACCTTATCGCCCTGTACGCCACGGTGCGGCTGGGCCAGGTGTTCCCGGTGGTGGACCTGTCCAAGCAGGCCATCGAGACCATCCTGGGCGTGAACGTCCTCAAGGTGGTGGAGAACATCTTTGAGCACAACGACGGGGTGGTGTTCGGCAAGAGCAACGCACCGGAGAAGAAAATCAAACGAGATTGCTAAAGGAGGAAATCGAAATGAAAACCTATATCGGCACGAAAATCATTGAGGCGGTCCCCGCTATTCGCGTGGGTTGCAAGTTCTACGAGGAGGACCAGCCCATCCCCAAGAGCATGTACCCCGTGGAGGAGGGCTATAAGGTCCGCTACCCGGACGGGTACGAGAGCTTTAGCCCCAAGGCAGTGTTCGAGGCGGCGTACCGCCCCATCGACAGTATGAACTTTGGTCTGGCTATCGAGGCCATGAAGAAGGGGCAGAAGTGCAGACGGGCGGGCTGGAACGGAAAGAACCAGCACATTGAGCTGGCCTCTGCCATCAGTTACACGTCCCCGGCTGGCACAATCGTCAATGCCGAGCACGCGGCCATTGGGAACAAGGCCATTGCATTCTGCGGCACTTCCGGCGTGCAAATTGGATGGCTTGCAAGCCAAGCGGATATGCTGGCCGACGACTGGGAAATCGTGGAGTAAAGGAAGGAGCGCATCATGGATATTACGACCATCATTGAAGCGGCGGTTGCCCTCGTGGCTGCTGTCATCACCGCCGTGGTCATCCCTTACATCAAGAGCCGGACCACGGCCCAGCAGCAGGCAGAGATCAATGCCTGGGTGAAAATCGCCGTGACGGCTGCGGAACAAATCTACCGTGGCAGCGGGCGCGGCGAGGAGAAGAAAGCCTACGTCCTCAACTGGCTGGCAGAGCACGGCATCACCCTGGACGAGGACCGCATCGACGCGCTCATTGAGGCCGCCGTCTACGAACTCAACCACGGCGTTCTGAAAGAAGGTGCGGGCAATGAGTAACAGCCCGCTGGTCAGCTACACCAAGCTGTCCCCCAACCATTCCGGCAAGCGCAAGCACACCATCGACACCATCTCCATCCACTGTATGGCCGGGAACCTGTCCGTGGAGCGCTGCGGCGAACTGTTCCAGAACAAGGAACGCCAGGCCAGCAGCAACTACGGCATCGGCAGCGATGGGCGCATCGGTCTGTATGTGGACGAGGCCAACCGTTCGTGGTGCACCTCCTCCGCCAGCAACGACAACCGGGCTATCACCATCGAGGTGGCGAACACCGTTGCCAAGGACCCGTGGCCGGTCTCCGACGCGGCCTACAAGTCCCTCATTGATCTGCTGGTGGACATCTGCCAGCGCAACGGCATCCCCAGGCTGCTTTGGAAGGGAGATAAAAACCTCGTAGGTCAGGTAGACCGGCAGAACATGACCGTCCACCGCTGGTTTGCGGCGAAAGCCTGCCCTGGTGACTGGCTTTACAGCCGCCACGGCCAGATCGCCGCAGAAGTCAACAAAAGACTGGAGGCCGCAAAGGCCGGAAAGGATGAAGAAGCTATGGACACCAAACAGCTCACGAGCTGCGCCGACACCGGGGACAACCCCTCCGCCTGGGCCAAGGAGGCTACCGACTACTGCAAGCGCAAGGGTATCTTCGCCGGAGACGGTGCGGGCAACTACGGATGGCAGAAGCCCATCACCCGCGAGGCCACGGCCCAGATTATCTACAATCTGCTGGAGGCCGCCGGGATGCTGGACAAGCTGCCGGACGTGAAGTGAGATATTCCCACTTTTTGTACCAAAACGATAAAGGTTGTAAATCTTTATTACAAAGATAGCCCTTTTCCGTGGTACTGTCAAGGTGCCAAGGAGGGGCTGCGTGTGAAGATTTACGATTTTGAGGGACAAAAGAATATCTCCGGCGACCGCATCCACCAGGTGCGGGCGACCAAACGCATCTCCCAGGCGGACCTCGCTGCGAGGATGCAGGTCAAGGGCGTGTTCATCGAGCGGGAGGCCATCAGCAAGATAGAGACCGGGGACCGCTTCGTGACGGACTACGAGCTGATGATCTTTGCCGAGGTCCTGGGCGTGACGATGGACTGGCTGACAGGAAAAGAATAAAAAATTTTGAAATCCCCCTACGGATAGTAGGGGGATTTTTGCATCTTCCGTGGCTATTGACATGGCCGAAAAAAGTGTGCTAAAGATATACAAAAGCTATGCAAAAGTATTGCAAATGGAGGTTTTCCTATGCCGAGATATAAGGGCGCACACTTGACCTGGAACGACAGATTGACCATTGAAAAAATGCTCCGCGAGGGGTACAGCAAGCCGCAGATCGCCCGCTATCTGGGCGTGCATCACAGCACGGTCTACGACGAGTGCCGGAGGGGTGCGGTGGAGCTGAAACGCAGCGACCTGACCACCTATATCTCCTACTCCGCCGATGTTGCCAAGGACTACCACCTGGACCGCAAGAAGAACATGGAAAAGCCTCTGAAAATAGGCAAAGACCACCGGCTGGCCCGGTGGCTGGTCAAAACCATCTCCGAGGGGTATTCCCCGTCTGCTGCCTGCTCCATGCTGGGCAAAACGCCGGATACTACCTTCTCCTGCACATTATGCCGTCAGACTGTGTATAAGTACATCGAGAACGGGGACCTGTGGCCCCTGACCAACAAGGAGCTGCGCTACAGGAGCGACCAGAAGCGGACTTACAACCGCGTGAAAGCAGCGAAAGCCCCCAGGGGGGACAGCATCGAGCATCGCCCGGAGCACATCAACAACCGGGAGGAGCCGGGCCACTGGGAGATGGACAGCGTAGTGGGCAAGAAGGGCACCAAGGCCGCCCTGTGCGTCATCACCGGACGCGTGACGCGGGACGAGATCATCCGCAAGATGCACGACGACACCGCCGCCAGCGTCGTGGGTGTTCTGGACCGGCTGGAGCGGCGCATGGGGACCGCCATGTTCCGGCAAGTGTTCAAGAGCATCACCGTGGACAACGGGAGCGAATTTGCCGATTGCAAGGGCATGGAGCGCTCCTGCCTGCTGCCCGGAGAGAAGCGCACCCACGTCTACTACTGCCACCCCAGGTCCCCCGGAGAGCGCGGCAGCAACGAGAAGCAGAACCAGCTTATCCGGTGGTTTTTCCCCAAGGGCACGGACTTCCGTAAGGTAACACAAAAAGAGGTGCGCCGGGTCCAGGACTGGATAAATAATTACCCACGGTTAATCCTGAACTGGCACACCTCTGCGGAACTTTTCAACGTGTTCCTTGCAAGCCTATAAAGCCTATAAAAAATTTTTCAAAGAAATTCGGGTTTTAGTATTGACATTTGGCTGCTGGGCAAATCTTTACACAAGATACTGCTTGACAAATTCCCGCGGGCGGTGTCATAATAAATGCGACAAAAACAGGGGAGCCCTCACGGGCTGAGAGGAAGCGGACCGCTTCGACCCTTTACCTGATGTGGGTAATGCCACCGTAGGAAGTTATGTATGAGCATCCGGCACGGCGGGCACCCTCTCAGGCGCCCGCTGTTTTTTACTTTGAGACGGAAGGGATGTGCATCGGCGAAAACAACATCCGGCGCCCCGGGGACCACCGGGAGCGGGCTGAGGGGGAGCGCCCTGGGCCCGGGCCGGCAAAACAGCGATGGGAAGCCGTGTTCCGGCGTGAGAGGAGGCCAGAAAGCCTCGACCGATTTTCCACAGCAGGCGGATGCCCGCCTGCCGACCTTGCATGGCAAGGGGAAAACGCTGTTTCGCACGCTGTTTTCTCCCTGCAAATTCTGATGGATCAAAGGAGCGATCTCTATGAAAACCAATTCCAAGAAGCTGGCCCTGGCAGGCGTGCTGTGCGCCGTGGCCGTGGTGGGCAGTATGCTTCAGTTTCCCGTATTCGGCAGCCAGTGCGCGCCAGTGCAGCACATGGTGAATGTCATCTGCGCTGTGTTCCTGGGCCCGGGCTACGGCGTGGCCGTGGCCTTCCTGGCCAGCCTGCTGCGCAACATCTTCGGCTTAGGCAGCCTCCTGGCCTTCCCAGGCAGCATGTGCGGCGCCCTGCTGTGCGGCCTGGTCTACTGGAAGACCAGGAATCTGCCCGCGACCCTGGCGGGCGAGGTGTTCGGCACCGGCATCATCGGCGGCCTGCTGTCCTATCCTGTGGCGGTGGCCTTTATGGGCGTAGTGGCCGGCTCCATCGCCTTTTACGCCTATGTGGTGCCCTTCCTGGTCTCCACCGTGGGCGGCTCCATTCTGGCCGGCATCCTGGTATTCACCCTCCAGAAGAGCGGCGCCCTCAAATCCATGCGGGCCGCATTGGAGCATTGATCCCAACTGAGAAAGGGTCCTTCCATGCTTGATTTCACCCGTCTGGACAAAGTCCGCCGCCAGCGGCCCCTGATCCACTGCGTCAGCAATATCGTCACCGCCAACGACTGCGCCAATCTGGCCCTGGCCGTTGGCGCCAGTCCCATGATGGCCCAGGCACCGGAAGAGATGGAAGCCATCTCCGCCGTCAGCGACGCCACGGTGCTGAACACCGGCACCCCGGATGCGGAGAAATTCCGGGCCTGCCGGATCTGCGCCGTCTCCGCCCGTCATCCGGTGGTGCTAGACCCGGTAGGGGTGGGCGCAAGTCCCTGGCGGCTGGGACAGGTCCGGGCGCTGCTGGACCTGTTCACCCCGTCCATCCTGCGAGTGAATCTGGGGGAGGCCCGGGCCCTGCTGGGGTCGGATGGGCAGGAACAAGGGGTGGACAGCCCGCTGCCCGCCAGCCGGGAAGCCCGGAGGGACACCGCCATGGACCTGGCCCGGCGCCGCGGAACGGCGGTGCTGCTCTCTGGTCCGGAGGATCTTATCACCGATGGGGCGCGGGTCTGGTGCGTCACCGGCGGCAGCGGCCGGATGTCTCTCGTCACCGGCACGGGCTGTATGCTGTCGGTGCTGTGCGGTGTGTTCGCCGCCGTGGAGCCGGACGCCGCCGCGGCGGCTGCCCTGGCCTCCGCCTTCTGGAAGATCTGCGCCCGCCGGGCGGAGCACCTGGCCGCAGACCGGGGCAGCGGCAGTTTCCGCACGGCGCTGCTGGACGCCGCCAATACGCTGACGGCATCTGACGCCGCCCGCGAGGCGGAGATCCTGACTCTCTGACAAAGAAGCCCGCCCGGTCCTGACGGACCGGACGGGCCTTCTGTTTTGCGAGGCAGGCGATCACTCCAGCTCCCGGGTCTCAAACATCTCCTCAAAGGAACGGATATAGTAGTCCGCCAGCCCGCGGATCTCCTCCTGGTGTGCCTCCTCGGACGCGTCGTACACCGCCGCCACCCGGAACCCGGCGGCCTTGGCGGTCTGGATGGCGTGGAAGGCGTCCTCAAACACCACCGTGTCCTTCTTGTTGGACTGAAGGCGGCGCATGGCCCGCTCGTAGATCTCGGCGCTCTCCTTTTTGCCGACCCCCACCTCCGCCACAGTGATAAGTCCCCGGAAGTAGTGGTCGATCCCTGCATGGCGGAGGGCTGCTTCCGCCAGAGGGCGGTCCGTGGCAGTGGCCACATACATCCACACGCCCTCCATCTTCAGAAGGGACAGAAACTTGTCCACGCCGGGCTTTGCCTGGACCTCATGCTGATAGAAATCCGCGACCCGGTCCACTACCCGGCCGATCAGCTCCTCCTCCGTCTGGGGGAGGTGGTAGTGCTCCTTGCAGTAGGCGATCCCGTGCCGGAGGGAGAGGGTCTTCAGCATCTCGCTGGTCTCCGGCTCGGGCTCGATGCCAAGGCCCCGCAGGACGCTGGTGCCCAGGTCCCGCCAGATAGGCATGGAGTCCAGCAGGGTGCCGTCCATATCAAAAATCGCGCTTTGCAGTCTCATGGGAACTCCTTTCGTCTGTTGCCGATGGTCCCTATTGTACCACCGGAGCAGGCAAAAGCGCAATGAAAACCCCGTGAAAAGGAGGAAAAATTCATGCGTCTCTTTCTGGCCATCCAGCTGTCCCCCGCGGTGCGGGAAGCACTGCTGACCGCTCAGGACGCCCTGCGCCGCCAGGGCAGGGGCTCTTTCCCGCCGCCGGAGAACCTGCACCTGACCCTGGCCTTCCTGGGGGAGGCAGAGGACCCGGCCAGGGCCCGGGCCGCCCTGTCGGAGGTATCCTGCCGATCTTTCTCCTTGGCGGTGGGCGGCCCGCCGGGGCATTTCGGCGACCTGTGGTGGGCCGGTGTTCGAGCAGATCCAGCCCTGGAGGAGCTGGCCGTGTCCCTGCAGGCGGACCTTCGCTCCCGGGGCTTCTGCCAGGAGGACCGCCCCTGGCTGCCCCACATCACCCTGGTCCGCCGCTGGCGGGGCGAGGTCCCGCAGGTGACCGTCCCCCACGCGAGCATGGTGGTCCGGCAGATCTCCCTCCTGCGGTCAGACCAGATTGACGGCAAACGGATCTACACAGAACTCTCCCACAAATCCCTGCGTTAAAAAGCAGCCGGCACCGCTTGGTGCCGGCTGTTTTTACAAAGGAAAGGGGATCTAGGGGAAAACCGTTGGTTTTCCCCAGTTCGTTCGCCGTTGGCGAACGAAGAAATTTCAATCATTTTCGGCAGGACATGCGCCTGCCGAAAATCCCTTGACCCGTGCGCCCTGGGCGCACACACCAGTCCGCAGACTGGTGGTGGGGGAGGTCGAGGGGAAACAGCCGAAATGCCGCCAGCGGCGGAAAAAGTGAGGCTGTTTCGAGGCAGCGGCGCGATTGGCGGCCCGAACAGGGCCGGGAATTGCAATGCCGCAACGGTGTCAGCCTGCTCCCCCTCGAAGCCCTCAGCACAGCTTCGCGCCCGCCGGGATGGAATCATCCACCATGATGAGGTGCAGGCACTCCTCACCGTGCTCGGTGTGGACGGCGGAGATCAGCATGCCGTTGCTCTCCAGGCCCATCATCTTCCGGGGCGGCAGGTTCACAATGGCGATCAGGGTCTTGCCCACCAGATCCTCCGGCTCATACCACTTGTGGATGCCGGAGAGGATCTGCCGGTCCACACCGGTGCCGTCATCCAGAGTGAATCTCAGCAGCTTCTCACTCTTCTTCACGGCATCGCAGGCCTTCACCTTCACCGCCCGGAAATCGGACTTGCAGAAGGTGTCGAAATCCACCTTCTCCGTCAGCTGGGGCTCCACCTCGACGGCGGGCAGGGCGGCCTTTTTGGCCGCGGCCTCCGCGGCCTCCAGCTCCTCCAGGGCCTTGTCCATGTCCAGCCGGGGGAACAGGTTCTCGCCCTTGGTGACGGCAGCGGTCTCAGGCAGAGCGCCCCACTCCGCCGCGGCGTCCCAGGTCCGACTCTCCGCAGGGGCGCCGATCTGGGCAAAGAGCTTTTCACAGCTCTCCGGCATGAAGGGCGTCAGCAGGATGCCGCAGATGCGGGTGGCCTCCAGCAGGTTGTACAGCACATGGGCCAGCCGCTTGCCGTTGGTCTCCATATCCTTTGCCAGGGCCCAGGGGGCGTTCTCGTCGATATACTTGTTGGCCCGCTGGATGACCTTGAAGATCTCGTCCAGAGCCTTGTGGGGGGCGAAGGTCTCCATGTCCTCTTCATAGACGCTCCGCAGTCCCTCCGCCAGTGTCCGCAGCTCCTGGTCAAAGGGCTGGGGCTCGGCGCAGGTCCGGCACCCGGCGGGCAGCGCTCCGCCAAAGTACTTGCCCACCATGGCGGTGGTGCGGGAGACCAGGTTGCCCAGGTCGTTGGCCAGGTCGGTGTTGATGGTCTGGATCAGCAGTTCGTTGGAGAAGTTGCCGTCGGAGCCGAAGGGGAACGTCCGCATCAGGAAGAACCGCAGGGCGTCCACGCCGAACTTCTCCGCCAGGATATATGGGTCCACCACGTTGCCCTTGGACTTGGACATCTTGCCGCCGTCCAGCAGCAGCCAGCCGTGGCCGAACACGTGCTTGGGCACCGGCTCGCCCAGGCTCATCAGCATGGCGGGCCAGATGATGGAGTGGAACCGGACGATCTCCTTGCCCACGATGTTGACGCCGGGCCACCAGCCCTTGTCGTAGTCGTGGTAGCGGTCGTTGTCATAGCCCAGGGCGGTGATATAGTTGCTGAGGGCGTCCACCCACACATAGACTACGTGCTTGGGATCGAAGTCCACCGGAATGCCCCAGGAGAAGCTGGTGCGGGAGACGCACAGATCCTCCAGGCCGGGGTCCAGGAAGTTCTTCACCATCTCGTGGACGCGGCTGCGGGGCTGGAGGAAGTCGGTGTTCTCCAGCAGATCCCGGACCTGGTCGGCGTACTTGCTCAGGCGGAAGAAGTAGGCCTCCTCCTCCGCGTCCTGCACCTCCCGACCGCAGTCGGGGCACTTGCCGTCCACCAGCTGGCTCTCGGTCCAGAAGGACTCGCAGGGGGTGCAGTATTTGCCCTTGTAGGTGCCCTTGTAGATGTCGCCCTTGTCGTACATCTTCTTGAAAATCTTCTGGACGCTCTCCACATGGTAGTCGTCGGTGGTGCGGATGAACCGGTCGTTGGAGATGTTCATCAGCTTCCACAGGTCCTTCACGCCCCGGTCTCCCTCTACGATGTTGTCCACGAACTCCTTGGGAGTGACGCCGGCCTCCCTGGCCTTGGTCTCGATCTTCTGGCCGTGCTCGTCCGTGCCGGTGAGGAACATGACGTCCTCGCCCCGCAGGCGGTGATACCGGGCCAGCGTGTCCGTGGCCACCGTACAGTAGGTGTGGCCGATGTGGAGCTTGTCCGAGGGATAGTAGATGGGCGTTGTGATATAGAATTTTTTCTTTTCCATGGGATTCTCTCCTTTAAAACGGCAGCTCCGAATGGAAGAGCGCCGGTATTTGCCTGAATTATTATTATAGTTTGAAAATCCAAAAAATACAAGGGAAGATGCGAAAAACGGGCCGTCACACAAGCCGCCTCTCCTCGTGGGGATTGTATTTTTCGCAAAATTCCGATACAATAGGAACGCTGTATGATTTTCACAAGGGAGGATGCGCCCATGAAACTGGTATCCTGGAACGTCAACGGCCTGCGGGCCTGCCTGGGCAAGGGCTTTCTGGACTTCTGTGCCGTGGCCGACGCGGACATCATCTGCCTGCAGGAGACGAAGATGCGCCCGGAGCAGGCAGAATTTGATCTGCCCGGCTATCACCGCTACTGGAACAGCGCCGACAAGGCGGGCTATTCCGGCACCGCAGTGTTCACCCGGCGCCAGCCGCTCTCCGTGACCTATGACTTCGGTATTGATGAGCACCGCCACGAGGGGCGGGTCATCACGGCGGAGTACCCGGACTTCTACCTGGTGTGCTGCTACACTCCAAACTCCAAGGATCAGTTGGCCCGGCTGGACTACCGCATGGCCTGGGAGGACGACATCCGGGACTACCTGCTGGATCTGGACGCCAAAAAGCCTGTGGTGTACTGCGGGGACCTGAACGTGGCCCACCAGGAGATCGATATCAAAAATCCCGGTCCCAACCGCCGCAACCCCGGCTTTACCGACGAGGAGCGGGAGAAGATGACGAAGCTCCTCTCCAGCGGCTTTGTGGACACGTTCCGGTATCTGTACCCGGACAAGACCGGGGCCTACTCCTGGTGGAGCTACCGCTTCAATGCCCGGAAGAACAACGCCGGGTGGCGGATCGACTACTTCATCGTGTCGGAGCGTCTGAAGGACAAAATCCGGAACGCCGATATTTGGAGCGAGGTGCTGGGCAGCGACCACTGCCCGGTGGTACTGGATCTGGATGTATAAACTTCATGCGCGTTCGATGCGCCACGAACATCGGCAAATCCTGCACATGAAGTCTTTTTGCATCATTTCCGGCTGCCCTGAAGAGTGCGGGGAAACGGCACATTTCAAAGGTTTGTGATGCTTTGCATCGGAAAACAGGACCGGACCTGCTGGGTCCGGTCCTGTTTCAGCTCAACAGGGCGTTCATCTCCTCGATCTCCAGATCCTGGAGGGCCCAGTTGATGCCGTAGCCCACCACCTTGCTCAGATCCCGCACCTGCTGGTCGATGTCCCGGGTAGTGACCATGAAGGCATCATGCTCCCCGCGCAGCCGTTCCTCATCCACCTTTTCCACGCCGGACTCCTCCAGAATGTCCGCCGCCAGGGTGGCGGAGTCCACCACCGTGGGCACGCCGATGGCGAACACCGGCACCCCCAGCGTCTCCCGGTTCAGCGCCGCCCGGTGGTTGCCCACGCCGGAGCCGGGGATGATCCCCGTGTCGCTGAGCTGCACCGTGGCGCACACCCGCCCGCACCGGCGGGAGGCCAGGGCGTCGATGGCCAGGACCATGGCGGGCTGGACTTCCGCCACCAGACCCCGCACCGCCTCCGCGGACTCCACGCCGGTGGTGCCCAGCACGCCGGTGCGGAAGGCCGACACCGGCCGGAACCCGGCAAACTGCTTCGGCATGGCGGAGAGCAGGTGCCGGGTGATCAGCACGCTGTCCAATGCCAGGGGGCCAACGGCGTCCGGCGTCATGGCTGCGTTGCCCAGGCCCACCACCAGGGCGGAGCCCTCCACCGGCAGCAGGGCCTTCAGCTCCGTGCCCACGGCCCGGACCGCCCGCTCGAAAAAGTCCGCCTTCCGCTGCCAGAAGGTGGTGAGGTCAATGGTGAAATAGCTGCCCTGGGGCTTGCCCAGGGCCTCCTCGCCCCGGTGGTCCAGGATGTCCACCCGGGTGACTGGGTATCCCTCCAGCTTGCTCTTGGTCGCCTTCACCCCCATGAGGCGGGTGGTCCGCTCCGCGGACTCCTGCCAGAGCTCCCGGGCCTCCAGGGCCAGGTCGGTACGTTTTATGAACAATGCGAACCGCCTCCCAAACACAAAATCTAGTGGTCTGCTCACTAGGTTTTGCGGTAGGCGGCACGATATACAATTTTAGCCCGAAAAATATAAAAAAAGGCTTGCTTTTTGCGCCGTTCCCTGTTAAAATATCATTCTGCATGGTGGGAACTGGTTCCCACAGTCAAATTTTCTGCCTAAGGAGGTGTTTGGTTTGCCGAATATCAAGTCTGCCAAGAAGCGCGTTCTGATCGCCGAAGTGCGCAACGCCCGCAACAAGGCCGCGAAGTCCGAACTGAAGACCGCCATCAAGAAGTTCGAGGCTGCTGCCGCAGAAGGCAATCGCACCGAGGCCGATGGCGCGTACAAGGTTGCAGTGAAGAAAGTCGATCAGGCTGTTGCCAAGGGCATTCTGCACAAGAATACGGCCGCTCATCGCAAGAGCGCCATGACCCTGAAGCTCAACAAGATCGGCTGATCATATCGGGCCAAAAGGACATCCGTTCGGATGTCCTTTTTTGTTTTCTGGCCAGGGGGCTTTTCCCGATTCTGGCCCTTTTCTTTTCCGCAGGGCGTGTTATAATCGTCCGTAGGATCAGAATTCCGCTGAAGAGGTGACTGCCATGCCGCTGTTCGACACCCACGCCCACTACAACGACGACGCCTTTGACCAGGACCGGGAGGAGCTGCTGGACGCCCTTCCCGCTGCCGGGGTGGGCGCTGTGGTGATCCCCGGGGTGGATGCGGCCAGCTCCCGCTCCGCCCTGGCCCTGGCGGAGAGCCGCCCCTGGCTGTTCGCCGCCGCAGGCATCCATCCGGAGGACTGCGCCGGCTGCACGGCCGCGGATTTTTCCGCCATCCGGGACCTGAGCCGGGAGAAAAAAGTGGTCGCCATCGGAGAGATCGGCTTGGACTACTACTGGGCGGAGAATCCGCCAAAGGAATTCCAGCAGATGGTGTTCCGCCGCCAGCTGGAGCTGGCGCTGGAGCTGGAGCTGCCGGTGATTGTCCACGACCGGGAGGCCCACGGAGACAACCTGGAGATCGTAAAGGAGTTCCCCGGGGTGCGGGGCGTATTCCACTGCTTCTCCGGCAGTCCCGAAATGGCGGAGGAGCTGCTGAAGCGGGGCTGGTATCTGGGCTTTGACGGTCCGGTGACCTACAAAAACGCCCGCCGGGCGCCGGAGGTCGTGGCCGTCACGCCCCTGGACCGGATCGTGGTGGAGACGGACGCGCCCTACATGAGCCCGGTGCCCAACCGGGGCAGGCGGAACGACAGCCGGAATCTCCCCTACATTGTGGAAAAACTGGCGGAGTGGAAGGGCATCTCCCCGGAGGAGATGGCGGCGCACACCTGGAACAATGGCCTGCGGCTGTTCGGGCTGGAGGGGAAGGTATGAAAAAAGCGTTTCTGATGGCCCTGGCCTGCCTGTTGCTGGCGGGCTGCGGCGCGCCGTCAGAGACAGTGACGCCAACGGACTCCTGGCCGGATTCCGCTCTGGCGGAAACCAATGAAGCGGCTGCTGAATCCCCGCCGGAGCCTATTTCAACCGCGCCTGCCGAATCCCCGCCGGTAACCGCCCCGGCGGAACCCCTCTCCGCCCCCGCCGTGGTAACGGCGGGGCAAGCGCCGGAGGAACCCTATGATTTGCCCACGGAGGTGATCGGGCTGAAGGACTGGATCGGTGAAAGCCGCTGGAACCATGACCCGGTGGGCCTTTTGGCAGAACTGCCGGAGCGGGAGCTCTCCCTCTACGGCGTGACAAAGTGGCTTGACAGCTCAGCCCTGCTGCGCTGGGGTGACAGTCTGGCGGAGTTTTCCTGGTCCTTCGGCGGCCCGTTGATTGTGGAGCCGCAGCTTTGGTGCTGGGATGTGGACTCCGACGGGCAGGAGGAGGTCGTTGTCATCAATCATGTGGGCAGCGGCACCGGGACTTCTATTGAGGAGCTTCACGTGGTCAAAAAAGACGGGGACGGCACCCTGACGGACTACTGCTTTCCGGAGTCACTGTGGCAGGAGGACCTCTCCGGCTTGCTGTCGGTGGTGTCGGACGGGGACCGGACCTACACCGTCTTGGGCGCGGATCTGGTGGACCTCACAGACGAGATCCAGACACAGTTTCCGGACCTCAATCCGGCCATGATCGAGGACGCCTCTACCGGAAGATGGGCCAATTTTTCCGTGCAATCCGGTACGGATGGGGACGGCAGCGATCTTTTCTTTACGGGTTCTGCGATGTTGGAGGGGAGGGAAATCCCCTATGACTGGTATGCGGCGGAGATTACCGCTGCCATCTCCTATGAAAACGGCATCTTCACGCTGTCGGACTTTCATCTGAACAGCTTATCCTGATTACGCAAGGAGCGATATTTATGGAAAAGGGCTTTACCATCACCTATGAATACGGGGACAACCTGTATGTGAACCCCACCAACCGGTGCAACTTCAACTGCGCGTTCTGCCTGCGGCACAACCAGGGTTCCGGCGGCAGCATCTACACCCATAACCTGTGGCTAAAGCGGGAGCCCACGAAGGAGGAGATCCTTTCCTCCATCGAGAGCCACGACCTCTCCCAATACAAGCAGCTGGTGTTCGTGGGCTTCGGTGAGCCTACCTACCGGTTCGACGACATCTGCTGGGTCATCGACCAGATGAAGGCCCACGGCACCAAGATCTTCACCCGGATGGACACCAACGGCACCGGTTCCCTCATCAACGGCCGGGACATCGCCCCGGAGTTCGCGGGCCGGTTCGATATGGTGTCTGTCTCCCTGAACACCGACACGGCGGAGAAGTACAACGCCCTGTGCCACCCCCAGCAGGAAAACGCCTACCAGGCCATGAAGGACTTCACGAGAGAGGTCCTCAAGTATGTGCCCACCGTGATGATGACCGTGGTGGACACCATCCCGAAAGAGGAGATCGAGAACTGCCGGAAGATCTGCGAGGAGGAGATCGGCGCCACCTACCGGGTGCGGGAGTACATTGCGGACTGACAAATGCAGATATGAAGAGACGCCCGCAGGGGCGTCTCTTTTTCCTGAGCTTATGTATGGAATACCACGGACTTCACGATGATGCTGACGCCGCCCAGGAGGAAGAGGACGATGGCGCCCTTTTGGAGCTTTTCCTCTTCCAGCCGGGGCCCCAGCCACGCCGCCAGGCCCATGGCCAGCACCGCCGCGGGAACAGACGCCAGGGCGAACAGCAGCACCGGGCCGGTGAACAGGTCGGTGACTAGATAAGTCACTACCCGCACCGCATTCTCCCCAAAGAAGAGAAAGCACATGCTCCCCTTGAACTCGCTGTAATCTCTGGCTGTTCGCTGGAGGTAGGCCACGATGAACATGTTGATGCCGAAGAGGCCCGCGCACACGCCGGAGAACGCGGACACCGCCAGCCGCAGCCAGGGCCGGTCCTTCCGGTCCGGCTTCACCGGCCGCAGGGAGCGGGTGGCCATCTCCAGCCCTAAAAGCACCACGACGACGCCCAGCACGGTTTTGATGACCCAGGGCATGGAAAAGCGCAGCAGCAGCGTGCCGGGGATCACGCCGCAGAAGTTGGCCGCCAGCAACGGCAGGATCTTCCGCCACTGGAAGCTGTGCCGGTTTTTCCAGGTGATCCAGGCGTTCACCGGGCAGTCCAGCAGCAGCGTACCCGGGGTGATGACCACATTGTCCAGGCCCATGGACAAAATCGGCGCGGAGATCAGGGGGTTGCCGAAGCCGATCAGCCCTTTGACCAGATAGGCCAGCAGCTGCGCGGCAAAGATAAACAGTGCGGTTGAAAGCGTCATTGTATGTTCCCTCCCAGATTTTCACCCCTCATTATATACCACATTTTCAGCGGAAAGGAAACGGCATTCTGCCTCCGGCGGAAAAAATGGACTCCCTGTTCTAGGTTTGTGTCGGTAGAGGCATCCCCGGCAAATCAATAAACGATTTGCCGGGGAATTCCAATAAGTGCAGATTTAAATATAAAGATACCATATCGTCATGATTGCAAAATCCGCAAACATATGGATAACCCATGAATGATAGATATTTTCATTTTTACTATCTACATAGTCAAAAAGCAGCCCGCCAATCGCCAATCCTATTAAAGCCAAAAGCAACATCAACGGCGGAAATGACATTCCAATCATTGCAATATGATAAACTGCAAACATGCCTGAACTGAATATATATGCTATTTTTCGGGCTGTGTATTTGGATAATCTGATAAATGCAACGAAACGAAAGAAAAATTCCTCCAGAAAGGAATTACAAAAGGAAATATAGAGAGCCACCCCAATAAAGCTGCCGCTGTTGACTTTTTGATCCGCTGAAAGCGACTGAACCAACGACGCATAGTCGAAGAAGTTTTTTGTCAAAGTATACGCACCCAGAATCACCGCATAGATAAAAGAGCCCAGCACAAATAATTTCATCATGCCCCTCTTGTCGATTTTAAAGAATTCATCCAGTAATTTTGTATGGGTTATTTTTGCATATACCAATGGCAATAATAAAAATACCGCGACTTTAAGCGCGGATTTGACAATATATGCCGGTTCAATGATTGTTTCAATGAGTGCCATAAAAACACAACATATTATAACAAGAACAATAATACCCGACGCTTTTTCTTTATTCATAGCCATCAGTATTATCTGCCTCCCAAATATAAATCTGCTGCCTTTATATTGCCTATGTCTCATTTTTACCATTATAGAATAGAAAAAAGTTTTGCGCAAGGCAGCAGGTGAATTTGCCGGGGTTGTCTAGAGCCGGGAGAAAAATTCCTTGACATTTCCAGAAATTCCGATATAATAATATGGCTTGCAGTCTGCAGGCATATCCTTGCTCCCATCCCGAATGGGGGCCATTTGTCCAGAAGGAGGTGCAAATATGGCAAAGGTTTCTGCCAATTATGAGGTCGTGTATATCATCGACCCTGCACAGGGTGAGGAGAACACCGCCGCGCTGGTGGCCAAGTTCAAGACCCTGGCTGAGCAGAATGGTTCCGCTGTGGAAGTGGAAGAGTGGGGCAGCCGCAAGCTGGCTTATCCCATCAACTACAAGACCGAGGGTTATTACGTCCTGATGACCTTCACCAGCGAGCCTTCTTTCCCGAAGGAGCTGGACCGTGTTCTGCGGATCACGGACGGCATCATGCGTTCCCTGATCGTCTGCAAGGGCGAGTAAGGGGGCATTGATATGCTCAACAAGATCATCATCATGGGTCGTCTGACCCGGGACCCCGAGCTGCGCCGCACCGGAAGCGGCACCGCCGTCACGTCCTTCTCCCTGGCTGTGGACCGGGACTTTAAGTCCCAGAGCGGCGAAAAGGAGACCGATTTTATCGACGTGGTGGCCTGGCGCAGCACCGCGGAGTTTGTCAGCAAATACTTCACCAAGGGCCGCATGGCCGTGGTGGAGGGCCGGCTGCAGATCCGCGATTGGACGGACAAGGACGGCGGCAAGCGCAGAAGCGCCGAGATCGTCGCCGACAATGTCTACTTCGGGGATTCCAAACGGGACGGCGCCGGCGATTTCGGCGGCGCACCCGCTTCTTACAGCGCCCCCATGGGCGGCCGCAACGCCGCACCGATGGGCGGACAATCCGATTTCGCCGAGATCGGCGAAGAGGACGGCGAACTGCCGTTCTGACTTTTGATAAAGGAGGAACCATTTCATGGCTTTTGATCGTGAAGCGAGACCCGCTCGCCCCAACCGCGGCAAGCGCCGCAAGGTCTGCCAGTTCTGCGCGGACAAATGCGAGTATATCGATTACAAAGACGCCGCCAAGCTGCGCCGCTTTGTCTCTGAGCGTTCCAAGATCCTGCCCCGCCGGACCACCGGCACCTGCGCCATGCATCAGCGTCAGCTGACCGAGGCCATCAAGCGCGCCCGGCAGATCGCCCTGCTGCCCTACGTCACCGACTGAGGCAGACCGTGACTGAACAAAGGCTCCCCCATCCGCTGGATGGGGGAGCCTTTTTACTGCAGTCCAAGTTTTTTTACGCTATATAAACTTTCTGGTTGTTTTTCCTCTTTTGGCGTGGTACGATTAAACTCGCACCTGTGTGTAGATGGAGGAACGTTTTCATGGTATTGATGCTGCTTGAACAGATCGTACAGCTTTTTCTGTGTATCGTCCTGGGCTGGCTCCTGGTCCGCCTGCATCTGCTGAAGCCGGAGGACAGCCGGGTTCTGTCCAAAGTCTGTCTGTATCTGGTCACTCCCTGCGTCATCATCAACGCCTTCCAGCTCCAGCGTACGCCGGAGCTGCTTCAGGGTCTGGCCCTCTCCCTTGGGGCCGCCATTGGCATCCACGCTCTGTTTTTCATTGCCACGGCCTTACTGCACCGCCCCCTGCGTCTGACGCCGGTGGAACAGGCCTCCCTGATTTACACCAATTCCGGTAACCTCATCATCCCCCTGGTGACTGCGGTCCTGGGGCCGGAGTGGGTCATCTATTGCAGCATGTTTCAGTTGGTGCAGCAGTTTCCCATGTGGAGTCACTGCCGGATTATTCTGAGTGGTGACCGGAATGTCTCGCTGAAAAAAATTCTCCTGAATGTCAACATCATTTCCGTGTTTGTGGGTGTGCTGCTGTTTCTGCTGAACCTGCCCCTGCCTACGGTAATCGCCGGTACCATGAAGTCCATTGCCTCCACCATCGGCCCCCTCAGCATGTTTGTCGCCGGCATGCTCATGGGAGAGCAGAACCTGTTGGCGGTCCTGCGCATCCGCAGCATCTGGAAGGTGGCCTTCCTGCGGCTGATCGCCCTGCCGCTGGTGGTCCTGTGTATTTTCAAATACTCTGGCCTTGCGGCCCTGGTGCCGGACGGCCAGTCCATCCTGATGATCAGCCTGCTGGCAGCAAGTGCCCCTGCGGCGGCTAACGTCACTCAGATCGCTCAAGTTTACGGTCATGAAGGAGACTACGCCGGCGCCATTAATGTAATCACCACGCTTCTCTGTATCGGGACCATGCCGCTGATGGTTCTTCTGTACCAAATGTAAGCAGAACCACAGCTTTTCCGGAAAACGCACAAAGCGGGCCACCCTTTTGGGTGGCCCGCTTTCTTGCTTTAGCGGTTATTCCTCCACGTCTTTCAGACGGTCCACATAGGGGCTGGCGGTGCTGCTGACCTCCGCGGCCTCCTTCTTGAACTTCTCAACATTCAGGGTGCTCTCCCGCACGGGGGTGATGGTGCCGGCGCCGGCCACGCAGCCGCCGGGGCAGCCCATGCCCTCCAGCAGATAGCCGTTGCGCTTTCCGGCCTTGGCCATCATCAGCATCTTCTTGCACTCCCGCAGGCCGTCGCCGTACTCGATCTGTACCTCCCGGGTGGGGTCGATGTGCTTGATGGCCTCTACCACGGCCGCGGCCACGCCGCCGCCCACCGCGAAGCCGCGGCCCATGGAGGTGCCCTCGTTCAGGCCGTCCTCCGGGTCCGCCTCCAGGGTGGTGAAGTCGATGTTCTTGGCATCGAACATGCCCTGCAGCTCCTCAAAGGTCAGCACGTAGTCCACATCCGACCGGACAGATTTCCGGTTGGCCTCCAGCTTCTTGGCTGCGCAGGGCCCAATGAAGCAGATCCGGGCATCCGGATGGTCCTTCTTCACCATGCGGGCGGTGATCACCATGGGGGTGAGGGCCATGGAGATGCAGTCCTTGAACTCCGGGAACAGCTTCTTGGCCATGACGGACCAGGCGGGGCAGCAGCTGGTGCCCATGAAGGGCAGCTTCTCCGGCACCTCCGCCAGGAAATCCTTGGCCTCCTCCACGGTGCACAGGTCCGCGCCGATGGCCACCTCCACCACATCGTCAAAGCCCAGGATCCGCATGGCGGCCTTCAGCTTGGCAGGCGTGGCGGCCTTGCCGAACTGGCCCACAAAGGCGGGGGCCACGCAGGCGATGACCTTGGATCCGCGGTTCATGGCGTTGATGACCTGGAAGATCTGGCTCTTGTCCGCGATGGCGGCAAAGGGGCAGTTCACCAAGCACATGCCGCAGGAGACGCACTTGTCGTAGTTGATCTTGGCCCGGCCCAGCTCGTCGGATTCGATGGCGTCCATGCCGCAGGCTGCGGCGCAGGGGCGCTCAATCTTGCTGATGGCGTGGTAGGGGCACTGGTTGAAGCACCGGCCGCATTTGATGCACTTGTCCTGGTCAATGTGGCAATGCTTGTCCTTGTCCAGATAAATGGCATCCTTGGGGCACACATTCATGCAGGGATGGGACAGGCAGCCCTGGCAGCTGTCCGTAATCCGGATCTGCTTGGGGGGGCAGGCATTGCAGGCAAAGGAGATGATATTGACCAGGGGCTCCTCAAAATATTTGTCGTCGGCCGCGGCCGCCTCCTGGATACCGGCGCTGACGGGCGTCTGCTCGCCAGCGGGCTGCAGGCTCATGCCAAGGGCCAGCCGCACCCGCTCCTGGACAATGGCCCGCTCCAGAAACACGTCGTGGCGGTGGCGGGCCACCTCTCCGGGAACGATGGTGTAGGGGATCATGTCCACCCGCTTCAAATCCCCGCCCTCATAGGCCAGGCGGGCCACTTCGGTGAAGACATTGCGGCGGATCTCATCCACCGCGCTGTGTACGCCTCTCATTCTTTTTTCCTCCATTGTTCACCGGGCAGTCGCATTCTGAACCCGGCTACTTAGAATTGCGGAATCATTATATCGGAAACACCGGCTGTTTGCAAGAACAAGTCGGCGGAAAGTCCTGGACCGGCCGGATCTTTCCGTCTTTTTCGCCCTTTTCGCGCAAGACAGCGTGCGGCGGAGGACGCCTGGTCATGGACGCCCTCCGCCGCACGCAGAGAGAAAGGAAATGAAAAATGAAAAAAGAGAGGGGGGATCAGTTATCCTTTTTGGAGGATGTCTGTATCATACCCCCAAAATCTAAAAACAACCTTTAAAAAGTTTGAACAGTTTATGAAGTTCTGTTCATTCTTTCAGATAGTTTTCAGTTTCTTTTTTTATACTGTGAAAGCTGACTGGGGCGGGCCCTGCCCGTCTCCATTCCTGAAGGTTATTTGTGTGATCGAGGTCAAAAACCTTGTGAAGCGTTATGGCGACCACTATGCGGTGAACCATCTGAGCTTCACGGTGGAGGACGGCCAGATCTTCGGCTTCTTGGGGCCGAACGGCGCCGGAAAATCCACCACAATGAATATCATGACCGGCTATCTGGCGGCCACGGAGGGACAGGTCCTGGTGGAGGGCCACGATATTCTGGAGGAGCCGGAGGCCGCCCGTGCCTGCATCGGCTATCTCCCCGAGATCCCGCCGCTGTATCCTGATATGACGGTGGAGGAGTACCTGCGCTTCTGCGCGGAGCTGAAGAAGATCCCCAAGGAGCAGCGGACGGACCAGCTGACGAAGGTCCTGGCCCTGACCCATCTGGAGGATATGAGCGCCCGGCTGATCCGGAACCTGTCCAAGGGCTACCGCCAGCGGGTCGGCCTGGCCCAGGCCATCCTGGGCTTCCCCAAGATTATCATTCTGGACGAGCCCACCGTGGGCCTGGATCCCAAGCAGGTGGTGGAGATCCGGGATCTCATTCGGCATCTAGCAAAGGACCACACCGTGATCCTCAGCTCCCATATCCTCTCTGAGATCCGGGCGGTATGCGACCGGGTCCTCATCATCCGCAAGGGCCGGTTTGTGGTGTGCGACACCCCGGAGGACCTGGAGGAGAAGCTCTCCGCCGGAGGCTCCCTGGAACTGACGGCAAAGGCCGCGCCGGAGGCGGCGGGGGCCGTGCTGGACCGGGTGGCGGGCATCACCGGCCGGACCCTGCTGGGGCGGACGGAGGACACAGCCCGATTTGCCATCCACATGGAGAGGGACATCCGGGAGGCGCTGTTCTTCGCCTTTGCAGAGGCGGGGCTGCCCCTGCTGGAGCTGCGGCCCCGGACGGCCTCTCTGGAGGAGGTCTTCCTGGATCTGACGGACGATAACGATACGGTGGCCGCCCGGGCGGCGGCGCTGTTCCAGACCTCTGTGGAAACTGCGGAAAAGGAGGCGGTCGGCGATGAAAGCGATTTATAAGCGGGAGGTCAGCTCCTATTTCAACTCCATGATCGGCTGGATCTTCGTGGCGGTTCTGACGGTCTTCATCGGCATCTATTTCTTTGCCTACAACCTGTTTCAGGGATACCCCTATTTCTCCCTCTCTCTGGGCTCCTCTCTCTTCATTTTCATGGTGGTGGTCCCCATTCTCACCATGCGCTCCATGGCGGATGAGCGCCACACCAAGACGGACCAGCTGCTGCTGACGGCGCCGGTATCCGTCACCGCCGTGGTGCTGGGGAAGTACTTCGCCATGCTGACGGTGTTCGCCGTGCCGGTGGCCATTGCCTGCCTGTGCCCCCTCATCATCGCGCTGAACGGCACGGCCTTCCTGTTGGCGGACTACGGCGCCATTCTGGCCTTCTTCCTGCTGGGCGCGGTGGAGATCGCCGTGGGCATGCTGATCTCCTCTCTGACGGAGAGCCAGATCATCGCCGCAGTGGGCACCTTCGGCCTGCTGCTCCTGCTGTATCTGTGGGACGGCCTGGTGGGCTTTCTGCCCTCCACCGCCGTCGGGTCTCTGCTGGGCTTCTTCGTGGTGCTGATCCTGGTGTGCTTCCTCATCAACGCCCTGTCCAACAACTGGAAGGTCACAGCCGGCGTGCTGGTGGCCGGCGCCGCGGTGCTGATCGCCTTCTACCTGCGGGACTCCTCCGTCTTCGCCAACCTGCTGCCGGATGTGCTGGGCAAGTTCTCCCTGCTCTCCGCCTTCGACAGCTTTTCCACGGACCACGTCTTCGACGTGCCCGGGATCCTGCTGTACCTGTCCATCAGCGCGCTGCTGGTCTTTCTGACCGTCCAGGTCATCCAGAAGCGCCGGTGGAACTGAGAGGAGGCGTGTGAATATGGAACATCGTGATTGGAAAAACAGCCTGCAGGAGACCGCGGGGCGCCACGCCTCCCGCAGGGGCGCCTTCTCCGCCGGACTGACGGCCCTGGCCGTGGCGGCAGTGCTGGTGTTCAACCTGCTGGCGGCACAGCTGCCGGAGCAGTGGGCCCAGATCGACCTGACGGGCAGCGGGATCTACAACATCAGCGAGACCTCTCAGGACTACCTGGCGGGGCTGGAGGATGACGTGGTGATCCACGTGCTCACCGACAAGGACACACTGGATACCCGGATCGTCCGCTTTCTGGACATCTACGCAGATCTCAGCGACCACCTGACCCTGGAATACACCGACCCCACGGTCTATCCCTCCGCCCTGTCCCAGTACGGTGTGGGGGCGGATACCATCGTGGTCACCTGCGAGGCCACCGGCCGGCAGGAGTCCTTTGACATCAGCGACATAATCGGGTATGATATGATGTCGTATTACTATTACGGCACCTATACGGAGACGGACTTCGACGGGGAGAGCCTGCTGACCTCCGCCATCGACAGCGTGCTCACCGGCGTGACCCGGATGGTGTACGAGACCACAGGCCACAACGAGACCGCCGTCCCCATCAGCGTGAAGGAGCGGTTCACGCGGCTCCACATGTCCGTGGAGCGGGTGAACCTGCTCACCGACGGCGGCATCCCTGAGGACTGCTCCCTGCTGATCCTCAACGAGCCGGACCAGGATCTGGCGGACGATGAGCTGGATATGATCCTGAACTATCTGGCGGAGGGCGGCCAGGTGATCTACAACATGGCCGGTGAGCTGGTGGACCTGCCCAACTTCAACGCCCTGTGCGCCGCCTATGGAATGCAGGTGGCGGACGGCATGATCGCGGACACCTCCCAGGGCTATCAGAACAACCCCTATCTGTTCTTCGCGCAGGCGGACACCTCTGTGGATGCGGCCAGCAGCCTCACAAGTGATTCCATGGTCCTGTTTTATGCCTCCCGGGGCTTCACCCTGGCGGATCCCACCCGGGACACCATCACCGTCCAGCCCTTCCTAACCACCACGGAGAACGGCTATGCCGTGCTGGACGCGGACAACATGACCCAGGGGACCTATGTGGTGGGTGCCGTGGCCACGGAGGAGATCAGCGAGGACACCACCGCCCGGCTGACGGTCTACGGCGCGGACACGCTGATCAACACCGATGTGACCAACAGCTTTACCAATGTTGACAACGTGGATCTCTTCATCCACTCCGCCACTGTGGGCTTTGACGATGTATCCGCCATCTCTGTGGAGCCGGTGAGCCTGTTGACGCCCACCAATACCATCACGACCGGCGGCATCTGGGGCCTGCTGTTTATCCTGGTGATCCCCGCGGCGCTGCTGATCTACGGCTTTGTCCGCTGGATGCACCGCCGGAAACTGTGACGAAGGAGCATACAAGCATGAATCGAACACAGAAGAAGACGCTGGTTCTCCTGCTGGGGATCCTGGTGGGCCTGGGCATCCTGCTGGCGGTGGTCTCCGCCGTCAAGCGGTCCAGCGCCCAGCGGGAAGCTGAGGAGGCCGCCGCCCAGGACGCCGCCAGCGTCATCACGGAGACGGAGGCCGCCTATTCGTCCCTCACCTATGACAACGGCAGCGCCACGCTGTCCTTCCATCTGGACGAGGCGGGCAAGTGGGTCTGGTCCGACGACCCGGAGTTTCCCCTGGACGACTCCACCATCCAGTCGATCCTGACCCTTCTCACCAACCTCAAACCCCAGCAGACCATTACAGAGGGCGATACGCTGGAGGCCTATGGCCTGGACCAGCCCTTCGCCACCCTGACCGCAGCCAAGCCGGACGGCGGGACGCTGACCATCTCCCTGGGCAACACCACTACGGACGGCAACAGCTACTATATGCTGATGAACGAACAGGAGAGTCCGGTGTATATCATCTCCAACTCCCTGTACACCGAGATGTCCAAGACCATCTATGACATGTGCGACCTGCCGGAGCTGCCCCAGCTGACGGAGGAAAACCTCCAGTCCGTCACCGTTGAGGGCGCCGCCAGCACCCTGTTGCGGCCCATCGACAAGGAGACCTCCACCGACGAGGAGACCGGGGAGGAGACGGTCACCGTCACCTGGGCTGCCAGCGGCGAGGACGTCACCGGCAACGCGGACACCGCCTCTCTGCTGGCGGAGCTGGGGGCGCTGACCTTCACCAAATGCGTGGACTACAAGCCCACAGACGAGGCCGCTGCCCTGTGCGGCTTTGACGCACCCCAGGCCACGGTTACCATTCTCTACCTGAACGACACCGGTACCGAGGGGACGCTGACCCTGACCTTCGGCAGCGAGAACCTGGACCAGACCGGCTACTACGTCCGCATGGAGGGGGATTCCACCATCTACCAGATGGACACCGCTTCGGTGGACACCATTCTCTCTGTGGCGGAGAATGGCCTGACTGCGGCGGACGCCACGGGCGAATAAACTCGATCTCGTTTCCCATCCGTCTCATCTGACCAGGGGGGAGCCCCCGGGCTCCCCCCTGTGTGGCGCTGCCGGCAGAAACGGCGCGCGATCCTGCAAACGGAGGTGATTTCATGCGCGTACTGGTGGTGGAGGATGAGGTCCGCCTGGCCGCCACCCTCCAGGACCTGTTGGAGCTGAACGGCTATACGGTGGACGTCTGCCACGACGGCGAGGCGGGGCTGGACAACGCCCTGACCTCCATTTATGACGTGATCCTGCTGGACGTGATGCTGCCCAAGCTGGACGGCTTCACCGTGCTGCGCCGCCTGCGGGCGGAGGGCAGCACCACGCCGGTGCTGATGCTCACGGCCCGGTCCGAGCTGACGGACCGGGTGAACGGGCTGGACTCCGGTGCGGACTACTATCTCACCAAGCCCTTTGAGCCCAAGGAGCTGCTGGCCTGCATCCGGGCCCTGACCCGCCGCCAGCCGGAGCTGCGGCAGACTGATGCCCTGAAATACGGAGACCTGCGGCTGGAGAAGACCTCCTTCACCCTCTCCTGCGGCGAGCGCTCCGTGCGGCTCAGCCGGAAGGAGTTCGACATGATGGAGATGCTGATGCTGAACCAGAAGCTGGTCATCACCAAGGAGAAGCTGCTGCTGAAGGTCTGGGGCTATGAGTCCGACGCAGAGGACAACAATGTGGAGGTCTACATCTCCTTCCTGCGGAAGAAGCTGGACCATCTCCACTCCCAGGTGAAGATCCGCACGATCCGCATGGTGGGCTACTGCCTGGAAGCGCCTGAGGAGGCATAGTTTTCCACAAAGTCCACATTTTTCCACTTTTCCACAGAGTTTTCGACAGGAAGGGGGCGATCCTCCCATGATCCGAAAATTGCAGATCAAATTCGTGGCCATGTGCATGATTCTGGTGACCGCGGTACTGGGCGTGGTATTCACGGCTGTGTTTTTCTCCGCCAAGCAGAACATCGAGGTCATCAGCCATCAGGTGCTCCAGCGGGTCATGGAGGACGACACTCCCAGCGGCCGGCCGGATCTGGGGCTCAACCGGGGCGGGGAAGACGTTCTGCTGCCCTATTTCACGGTGAATCTCTGGGACCGCAGCGGAATCTACGAGGCCTTTGTCACAGGCGGGACCTATTCCAATCTGCAGGACACACAGGAGCTGCAGACCATTCTTACCGACTGTCTCCAGCAGAACCGGCCCGAGGGCACTATCCACAGCTACGGCCTGCGGTATCTGCGCCGGGACTATGGACTATACGAGCGCATCGCCTTTGTGGACATGTCCATGGAGCAGGCCACATTGCAGGAGATCATGGGCTCCTATCTGCAAATCGGTCTGGCGGCGCTGCTGCTGCTTCTGGGCGTCTCCATCCTGCTGGCCCGGTGGGCCACCCGCCCGGTGGCAAAGGCCTGGCAGCAGCAGCGGCAGTTCCTCTCCGACGCCTCTCACGAGCTGAAGACGCCGCTGACCGTGATCCTCTCCAATGCGGAACTGCTGGAGGCGGCGCCGCTGGAGGACCGCCCGGCCCGGTGGGCGGACAACATCCGCTCCGAGGCCGGACAGATGAAGTCCCTGGTGGAGGAGATGCTGACCCTGGCCCGGGCGGACAATGCGGTTCCCACGGCGGTGATGGGGGAGGTCTCGCTCTCCGACCTGGCCACGGACTGCGTACTGGCCTTTGAGCCGGTGGCCTTTGAGGCGGGAAAGCCCCTGGAGAGCGACATCACCCCCGACGTGACCGTCACCGGCGACGCCGACAAACTGCGCCAGCTGATCGGCGTCCTGCTGGACAACGCCATCAAGTATGGGCAGGCGGGGGGTACCATCAGCCTGACCCTGCGGCGCACAGACCGGCAGGCCCGTCTGCTGGTATCCAACCCCGGCGATCCCATCCCGCCGGACCAACTGGGCCGCCTGTTCGAGCGATTCTACCGGGCGGACGCCTCCCGGGGGGAGCAGTCTGGCTTCGGCCTGGGGCTGCCCATCGCCGCCTCCATTGCGACGGAGCACAAGGGAACTCTGAAGGCCGAGAGCGACCAGGCCTCCACCCGGTTCCTCTTCTCCATGCCGCTGAAAAAGTGAGCCATTGAAAAGAAGGGCTTTCCTTCCCGGGAGGGCCCTTTTTTTGTGCCGCTTGAAACCGTAAGAAATCTGTAAGAAATTTCTCCGGGTGTTTGTAAGAATTCCCCGGTATGCTACAATCAGCTCAAGGAGGGATCGAGATGAACGCGTGCATTCTGGTGGTGGACGACGATCCGGAGATCGTGGGGGCCATCGCCATCACCCTGGAGCGGGAGGGCTACCGGGTCCTGCGGGCCTATGACGGCATGGAGGCTCTGGATCTGGCCCTGGACCCGGCGGTGCGGCTGATCCTCATCGACGTGATGATGCCCAAGCTGGATGGGCTGTCCGCTCTGCTGCGGATCCGGGAAAAGCGGAACCTGCCGGTGATCGTCCTCTCCGCCAAAAGTGAGGACACGGACAAGATCCTGGGCCTCTCCATGGGGGCGGACGACTATGTGACCAAGCCCTTCAACCCCCAGGAGCTGGCGGCCAGAGTCCGGAGCCAGCTGCGGCGGTACACCCTGCTGGGGGACGTCCACGCGGAGGAGCGGCAGGGCCTCATCGTCAACGGGCGCCTCACCTACGACCCGGACCGCCGGGAACTGCGGGCGGATGGGGAAGCGGTGAAGCTCACCGCTACGGAGACAAAGATCGTGGACCTGCTGATGCGTAACCCCGGCCGCATCTTCCCGGCGGAGGAGATCTACCGCCGGGTGTGGGACGGGGAGGCGGCCTACGCCTGCGAAAACACGGTGATGGTCCACATCCGGCGCATTCGGGAAAAGATCGAGCTCAATCCCAAGGAGCCAGATTACATCAAGGTGGTGTGGGGCATTGGATACAAAATGGAACAGCACGGGACCTGACGAAGGTCTGGAACAACTTGTGGCCGGGGAGGTCCGGGAGGCTCTGAAGGGGGTGGAGGACGCCCCGGGCGTGGCGAAGGTCCGCGTCTCCGGAAAGACCTGCGGCAGGCTGCGGGCGGCGGCCGGACTGGCGGCCCTGGTACTGGGCATGAGCCTGGTGCTGGGGAGCCTGGGGCAGACGGCGGGCCGCCTGGCCAGCGGGGTCGACAGCGGCTCCTTCGGCAGCGGATGGTGGAGTACAGACTGGCAGGAGACCCCAGCCTTCCGGCAGGAGGTGGCCCAACGGCTGCGGGCCTTTCTGGCTATGGCCACCGGCAGCGACCTGGAGTGGTGGGATACTGCTTCCGGGGATACTTATATCGTATCCCGGGAGGGCGAATCCTTTTATGAGTGGGGCGTCACAGATACCTCCTCGGAAACCGCGTGGGTTGAGGAGAACACTGCAACCGCCGCACCGGACAAACACTATGCGGCAGACAAAAATCTGCTCTATCAGGTCCTTGGCCCGGAAAGGGAGCTGCTCTACAGCAATGTTCCGGCAGGTGCGGAGATCAGCAGCAGTCAAAATTTGCCGGAGGGGTACAACTTCCTGTTGGTCTTCCGCCATGGCAGGATCCTGCTGCGGAAGGATGGAGAACCAGTGGACGTTTACGGCGATGGATTTTTTACAGAGGATTCCCTATGGGACGTCCCCGGCTATGAGAATTTCACGGCCGGGGAGGACGCGGCGGATGTGACCGTCTACATGGCCCTCCGGCAGGAGCCGGTGCCTTATCTCCAGCTGAACAGCGGCGGACAAACCCGCTTCTACGATGATTTCTACGGCTTGTATCAGCACATTCGGGAGATGCAGGGATTCTACCTGCTGCGGACGGTGCTGTGCGCGGCTGGATCTGTATGCCTGATCGCCGCCCATTTTCTGCGGGCGGACCGGCGGAGGGCGGAGAAAAAGCTGGCCGCTCTCACTCGCCGCGTGCCCGGGGAGATCTGGTGGCTGGCGGCGGCCCTGGCAGTCCTCTCCATGGTGTTCTCCACAGGATTCGGCGGCTACTCTCCCTTTGAATTCTGGTATTCCGGCTGGGTGGGTCCGGCGGTGACGGACGCCCTGCGGCTGGCGGCGCTGCTGCCCGCCAATGCCCCGGCGCTGCTGGCGCTGGTGTGGGCGCTGTGGCTGCGGCACATCACCCGGAAAAACACGGAAAAGGAGCAGAGGCGGAGTCTGTTGGGGGGGCTGAAAAACGCATTCGTGGCAAGAGACTTGAAGCTGCCGGTGCAGAAGCGGCTCCGGCGGCGGTCTCTGGTGCGGAATCTGACACTGTGGGCCATTATGCTTACAGCTGTCCTCTGCTGTGTCCCTGTGTACGAAATGCTCTGGTGGAACTTTTCCCTGACCGTGATCTGCGTTTTTGTTCCCGCCTTTGCGCTGATGGCGGTCCTGGAAATCTTCTGGATCCGGCGGGACTGGACCCTGGTCCGGGACATCGGCCTGCTGGCGGATCAGGTGACGGCCATCCGGGACGGGGATCTGGAGACGCCCGTGGACCTGCCGGCAGACGCGGACCTGCATCAGACCGCGGAGCAGCTGAACGACATCCAGGCGGGCCTGCACCGGGCCCTGGCAGAGCAGACCCGCAGTGAGCGGATGAAGGTAGAGCTGATCTCCAACGTGTCCCACGACCTGAAAACACCCCTGACCTCCGTGCTCTCCTATGCGGAACTGCTGCGGCAGGAGCCCCTGGAGGGGGCCGCGGCGGACTACGCCCGGATCATCGACGAGAAGGCCCGGCGGCTGGCAGTGATGGTCCAGGATGTTTTTGAGGTCAGCAAGGCCGCCTCCGGCCAGCTGCCGGTCCACTTGGAGCGGCTGGATTTTGCCAAGCTCCTGCGGCAGACCCTGGCGGACCTGGAGGGGCCCATTTCCCAAAGCGGGATGACCTTCCGGATAGAGCTGCCGGAGATGCCGGTGATGATCACGGCTGACGGCCGGCGGCTGTACCGGGTGTTCCAGAACCTCATCGACAACGCCCTGAAATACGCCCTGGCGGGAAGCCGGGTCTACCTCTCCTTAAAGACCGAGGCGGGCAGGGCGGAGGCCAGCCTGCGCAACACCTCCCGGGAGGAGCTGCCCACAGGCGTGGACCTGACGGCCCGGTTCGTCCGGGGCGACGCCAGCCGCACCGACGGCGGCAGCGGCCTGGGCCTTTCCATCGCCAGCTCCTTCACAGAGGCCTGCGGCGGAGATTTCCACGTGGAGACGCTGGCGGACTTGTTCACCGCTGTGGTGTCCTTCCCCCTGGCGGAGGAGCCCTGAGCCTTCAAAGCAAAAAGCCCCGTCCGAACGGACGGGGCTTTTGCCGTCGGACCGGGGCCGGATGGCCTGCTCTCCGCAGGACCGCCTCTGTCACTTGCCCAGATCAATGAGATAGTCCGCCATCTGCTGGGCGAACAGGCGGCCCGCCAGGGCGGCCTCCTCCGGAGAGTTGCCGGCGGCCCCTACCTCTACCAGCAAGGAGCCGGTGGTGGCGTGCTGGTTATAGCGGGAATTCCGCAGCAGGATCGGCCGCATCAGGGTGGGATAGCTTTGCAAGATATTGTCCTGAAGGGCCACCGCCAGTTTCAGATTCTCCATCCAGTGCTCATGAGCCAGGCCGCTGCCGTCGCTGCCCATCACCAGAGTCATCTGGGCGGAGGTGCCCACCCCGTCGATCTCCGAGATCACCTTGTACTGATTGCCCTCCGCGTCGCCGATGGCGTCCCGGTGGACATCCAGGATGAAGCGGATGGAGGGGTATTCCGCCAGATAGGTCTCAATGGCCGCCAGGGCGTTGTTATAGGCGTCGTTGTACGACGAGTAGTCGTACAGTGTCCGGTCATGGAGGACGGAGATCCCGGCGGCGGTAAACACCTCCGCCATCTCGTCTCCCACCCCCACCACGTTGTAGCGGGAGTCCGTAGTGCGGTAGTTGCCGGACCAGACGATGTCCGTGCCCGGGGGTGGGGTGTAGGCCTCGCTGCCGTGGGTGTGGAGGATCAGAATCTGAGGCTCCCCATCGGCGAGCCGGGCGTCAAAGGGCTCCGACAGCTCCGTGACGGTGAGGGCGTGGTCCGTGCTGTTGGAGATGTAGGACCGGCCGCAGACCGTATAGCCGCTGGGGTCCGTAGGCACCAGTGTTCTGGCCGGAACGCCGTTGTCCGTCTCTCCCGTGGTCTCCAGCGGCGTCTCCTCCACCGGCTCCGTGACAGTCTCCTCCCGGCCGTCCGCACCGGATTCCTCCGTCCGCTCGGTGGACCACAGCTCCGCCACAGCCGCCCGGGCGGACAACAGCAGGGGAGACTCTCCCAACGTCATCACCGCGGCGGGGGAGAGGTCATCGTCCGCCCACAGGTCCCCCAGCTCCCATTTCAGCGCCGCCAGCGGAGACGCCGCCCGCAGGGCCGCCCAGGCTGCAGACGCGCTGTCGCTTCCGGCGGTGACCACAACCGCCCAAAGGGTCCCGGCCGCCAGCCCGGCTGCGCCCAGCCGCCGGAGCCCTCTTCTGAACGGGCCTGGAAAAACCGGCCTCTTCATATCGCCTCACCTCTGGGACAACCTTATGCGGCGGCGGGCGGAGATATGACAGCCCGGTTTTCCACAGTGTTTGGGAAAAAGGGGAGAGGGGTTCGCCCTCTCCCGCATCTCTCTTATTTCTGCTCAGCGGCCGCCTTCTGGTCCATCAGCGCCTTGTCTACACAGAAGAAGGTGAACTCCCCCGTGGCCAGCAGCCTGCCGCCCTCTCCGGTGATGTCCACAGCGGTGAGCACCGTGGACTTTCCACGGTGCCGGACCCAAGCAGAGGCCCGCACCGTCCCTGTGGCCTGGTTGCGCAGGAAGTGGAGCGCGCTGGTCTGTGTGACGTAATACCGCCCGTCGCTGTGGGCCGCCGCGCCGGTGGCGTTGTCCGCCAGGGTGTAGATGGCGCCGCCATGAATCAGCCCATAGGGGTTGCAGCTCTACGGGCGGATGTCCAGCTTGAAGACCGCCCGGTCTTTTTCCACGCGTTCCAGCTCGATATAATTATGGAGCATGAAGGCATTCTTCCTCATTCGTGTCTCCGCGCTCTCCCGGATATGTTCTAGAGATTCTTCCATCGTGTGCTTCCTTTCCGTTTTCAAACAATTTTTCTTCTATTTTAATGGGAGGGGGGAGAATCTGTCAAGAACTGCGAAAGTTCATGCTGCCTGTCCGTGTTTATCTGTATACGCATAGAAAGACCAGAGCGCCGGCTGTATAGCCGTCGCCCTGGTCCGCTTTCCACATACTGTTAAAAATGCACTGACTCCAGTGTCTCCAGTTCTGCCTGCCACAGTGCCGCGGAAGCATCGCTCGGCATCCGCCGCGTCGTCGCAAAGTCCGCTCCCCTCCGATTCTGCCCACGGCAAAAGCTCCGGACGCTCCCTTGCTCCTTCTTTCCCCAAAAAATCTTTGATTTTTTTGGGCCCCCCATGTTCGGCGACTGGCTCCTCTCTTCCGTTTACTCCAGTGTCTCCAGTTCTGCCTGCCACAGTGCCGCGGAAGCATCGCTCGGCATCCGCCAGTCGCCGCGGGGGGAGAGTGCCGCAGAACCTACCTTGGGGCCGTCCGGCAGACAGCTGCGCTTGAACTGCTGAGAGAAGAAGCGGCGGTAGAAGGTCTTCAGCCACTTCAGGATCACATCCGGGGTGTAGGTCTTCCCCAGGGCATACAGCGCCAGACGGTAGATCTTCCGGGGCGGGAAGCCCCAGCGGAGCATGTAGTACAGGAAGAAGTCGTGTAGCTCATAGGGCCCCACCAGATCCTCGGTCCGCTGGCTGATCTCCCCTTGGACAGCGGGCAGCAGCTCCGGGGAGACAGGGGTGTCCAGAATATCCTCCAGCACGTCATGGAGGGCCTCGTCCTTCTCCGCGTTGTCCCGGGCCAGATAGGCCACCAGATGCCGCACCAGGGTCTTGGGGATGGAGCAGTTGACGGCGTAGTTGCTCATGTGGTCGCCATTGTAGGTGCACCAGCCCAGGGCCAACTCACTGAGATCTCCCGTGCCGATCACCAGGCCGCCGGTCTGGTTTGCAATGTCCATCAGGACCTGGGTCCGCTCCCGGGCCTGGCCGTTTTCAAAGGTGACGTCATGGTTCTCCATGTTCTGTCCGATGTCGGTAAAATGTCGCCGCACCGCCTGGGAGATGTCAATGATCTTCAGCGTGGCACCCATCCGCTCCGCCAGCAGCTCCGCGTTGGACTTCGTCCGGGCAGTGGTGCCGAAGCAGGGCATGGTGACGGCCACGATGTCGCTGGCGGGCCGATTCAGCATCCCCATGGCCAGGGCCGTGATCAGCAGGGCCAGGGTGGAGTCCAGCCCGCCGGAGAGGCCCACCACCGCCGTCTTGGCGCCGGTGTGCTCCAGCCGCTTCTTCAGACCCAGGGAGGCGATCCGCAGGATCTCCTCACACCGCTCCGCCCGGCCCGCGGCATCCTCCGGCACGAAAGGAGATGGGGAGACGTACCGGGTGAGCCGGGTCTCCTCCACCGGCAGCGTGAAGCCGCACCGCCAGATCTCCGGCGGCTCCTTGCCGAAGGTGAAGGTGTTGGTCCGGCGGCGGTCATGGATCAGCCGGTCCACATCGATCTCGCTGACGGTGAGTCCGGTGGCGAACCGCCGCTCCGCCAGCAGGGTACCGTTTTCCGCGATCATATTGTGGCCGGTGAACACCACATCGGTGGTGGACTCTCCCTCTCCGGCATCCGCGTACACATAACCGCACATCAGCCGGGCGGACTGGCCTGTCACTAGGGAGCGGCGGTAGTCCGCCTTGCCCACCAGCTCATTGGATGCGGAGAGGTTCAGAATCACGGTGGCGCCCTTCCGGGCCAGCTCCACGGAGGGCGGCGCCGGGGCCCACAGATCCTCGCAGATCTCCACGCCGATCACCAAGTTGGGCATGGTGTCGCAGGCAAAGGTCTGGTTCGTACAGAGACTCACATGCTGCCCGCACAGCTCAATCCCGTGCTCCACGCCGCTGCCGGATGCAAACCACCGCTGCTCATAAAACTCCCCATAATTGGGCAGATAGACCTTGGGAATCAGCCCCAAAATCTCTCCTTTTTGTATAATAGCCGCGCAGTTATACAATTTGTTGTCCCATTTGTCCCACACGGGCAGGCCAAGGGCCGTCACGATCTCCAGATTTCTTGTAGCCTCCAGGATGGTCTGAAGGCCCTCCTCGGCACCCCGGAGCAGCGTGTTCTGCAGGAACAGATCTCCGCAGGTGTAGCCGGTAAGGCACAGTTCCGGAAGAGCCAGCACCTTCACCCCCTGCTTGTTCGCCTCCCGCATCAGGGTAAAAATCTGTTCCGCGTTATAGCGGCAGTCCGCCACCCGGATTTTGGGGGTGCCTGCGGCCACGGAGATAAAACCGTCTCTCATGTTGAAAAGCCTCCTTGAAGGAAAAACCTGTATGTTGGATATTCTACACCCGACGGCCCGGATTTACAAGAAAGGGCCTTGTTTTTTTGGCGGCATTCTGATATTCTGAATGCAATCAAACCTCCCGCGCCCTTTTGCCGGATGGGAATGCCGATGGGCCTGGAGACTGCTCCGCAGGTATTGCGAGGAGCGGTCCCCGGGCTTTTCTTCTCTGCATCCGGGTGGAACAGCGGCACCATCTTTCAAAGGAGGAACGCCATTATGCCGTTTCAGCTGCGCCCCTATTTTCCGCCGGTCTTTTCCACACCCGCACTGGAAAACGCACCGGACGCCGTCTTTCGCCCGGCGCCCCGGGACGGCGTGGCGCCGGAGAATTTCCACGCCATGAGCATCTTTCCGGAATACTTCAAAATCGCAGGGCAGTGGCATCTGGCCCGGGAGAGCCGGATGGACTGCGTGGCCGTGTGGGATCGGGGCCGCATCGACGTCCGGGAATTCCGCCGCCTGCGGCAGGGAGATCTGGTGGCCGTCGGCCGCACAGAACAGGGAGAGGAGGGGATCCTCGTCCACCCGGACGGCTTCCGGGAGCGCCGGGTTGCCAGAGATGTGTTTGCCTTCCGGCAGGGCCGCTCCCGGGAGACCGCCTTTTCCCGGGACTATGACGAGCTCTATGAACTGCTGCGCCACGAACGGGACCACGGCAAGGTAGTCTGGGTGATGGGGCCCGCCTTCGCCTTTGACCACGACGCACGCAACGCCTTCTCCCGGCTCATCGCAGGCGGCTTTGTCCATGCCGTGCTGGCGGGCAACGCGCTGGCCACCCATGATCTGGAGGCAGCCTACCTCAACACTGCTCTGGGGCAGAACATCTACACGCAGGAAAGTCAGCCCAACGGGCACTACAACCATCTGGACACCATCAACCGGGTGCGGCTCCACGGATCGATTCCCGCCTTTCTGAAAGCGGAGCAGATCGAAAACGGCATTCTGCACACCTGCGAACGGCACGGCGTCCCGTACATACTGGCGGGCTCCATCCGGGACGACGGGCCTCTGCCGCCGGTGCTGGCAGACGTCTATGCCGCTCAGGACGCCATGCGGGCAGAGATCCGCTCCGCCACCACGGTGATCTGCATGGCCACTGCCCTCCACACCATCGCCGCCGGAAACATGACCCCCTCCTACCGGGTGCTGGCAGATGGAACCGTGCGGCAGGTGTATTTCTACTGCGTGGATATCTCAGAATTTGCCGTGAACAAACTCAGTGACCGGGGAAGCCTCTCCGCCCGGGGCATCGTCACCAATGTGCAGGACTTCATCGTCCATCTCAGCAATGAGCTGATCCAGCCGTAAACACACAAAGGACCGCCATGTGGCGGTCCTTTGTGCTGTGTGTGTTTTTAGGAGGGAGAAAACGCATCGGGTTTGGGAGGACCCTTTGCTTGATTATAAAGATATCCGAAAATTTTTTCTAAATTATGTTTTTCTTATGAACAGATTGTGAATGTTTTTTTCTGTTTTCGTAAACAGCGGAAAAATTTAGAAAAACTTGTCTTTTTTTGGAAGATAGGTCTGTTTCTCTCACTTTTTCTCCCCATGAGAAGGAAGCGGGGGCTATCAGGATCTCCGGCCGCCACCAGCTCATCACAGTGGTTGCTGTATGCGCTCTCCGCATGGTCCCTCGCCCGGCAGAGCCGGTGGGGGACCTATTTTTTTGATTTGCCCGGCGAGAGGAAATTCCGACTCCGCCGTGGCTTTGCCGTCGTCGAACCGCTTGTACGGCGCCTGCCCCGTTCTGCGGGGTACAGAAGACATACTACTTGTATTTCTGGCTCTCCGCCACCGCCAGCTCATCACAGCGGTTGTTGTACGCATTCTCCGCGTGGCCCTTGACCCAATGGTAACGGATGGAATGAACCTCTGTCAGGGCCAGCAGCCTGTCCCAGAGATCCGGATTCAGGGCGGGCTTCTTGTCAGCTTTTTTCCAGCCCCTAGCCTTCCAGCCTTTGGCCCAGCCCTTCTCCACCCCGTCGATCACATATTTGGAATCGGACCAGAGGTCCACGATGCAGGGCTCCTTCAGCAGGGACAGTGCTTGGATCACGGCGGTGAGCTCCATGCGGTTGTTGGTGGTGGCGGCCTCTCCGCCGGAGAGCTCCCGGCTGTGGGGGCCGTACATCAAAATCGCGCCCCAGCCGCCGGGGCCCGGATTGCCGGAGCAGGCGCCGTCGGTGTAGATGGTGACTGTTTTCATCATGAAATCCTTTTGGAAGATGGTTTTGAATGGGGGAGCCGTCTCCTCGGGAACAGCTCCCCCTGTGTTCTGATAAACATTCCGGCAAAAGCGTTTTCGCCCCGGCTCCGGACGGTCTTATTCCTCGGCCTCGGCGCTGCCCTCCTCATGGTCTGTGAGCGCCAGGGAGATCACGTGATCCCCCTCCTCCTTGAACCGCATGACGATGACGCCCTGAGTGGCCCGACCCGCGGTGCGGATGCTGTCCACCGGGGTGCGGATCAGGATGCCTGCCTGGGTCACCAGCAACAGGTCCTCCGTGCCGTCCACCACCTTGATGCCCACCACGGGGCCGGTCTTGTCCGTCACCATGTAGTTCTTGATGCCGAGGCCGCCCCGGTTGGTGATCCGATAGTCCTCCACCGGCGTCTGCTTGCCGTAGCCGTTTTCCGTGATGGCCAGCACCGCATGATTGGCCTTGGCACGGGCGGCGCCCACCACGTAGTCGCCCTGGCGCAGGCGGATACCCCGCACACCCACGGCGTCCCGGCCCATGGGCCGCACATCGTTCTCGTCAAAGCAGACTGCCATACCGTCATGGGTGGCGATGAGGATCTTCTGGCTGCCGTCAGTCTCCCGGACAGCGATCAGCTGGTCACCCTCCTCCATCCGCAGGGCACGGATGCCGTTGTTCCGCAGATTCTTCAGAGTATTGGCCGGCAGGCGCTTCACCGTGCCGTTCCGGGTAACCATGAAGAGGAAGCGGCCGTCGTCCTCAATGGACCGGGTATGGATCATGGCTTGGATCCGCTCGCCCTGCTCCACCTGAAGGATGTTGACGATGTTGGTCCCCTTGGCAGCCTTGCCGGACTCGGGGATTTGATACCCCTTCTTCCGGTAGACCTTGCCGGTGTCGGTGAAGAAGAGGATATAGTCGTGGGTGGAGGCAGTAAACACATCCACCACGTAGTCCTCCTCCCGGGTGGTGATGCCCTTCTTGCCCATGCCGCCCTTGGACTGGGCGGTGTACTCGCTGGCAGGTGTCCGCTTGATGTAGCCCGCCTGGGTCAGGGTGAAGACACACTGCTCCTCCTCGATCAGGTCCTCGATGTCGATCTCATCCTCCACATCCTGGATCTCCGTGACCCGGTCATCGCCGAATTTGTCGGAGATGGCCTGGAGCTCCTCCTTCAGCACCTTGCGAAGCAGCTCGTCGGAGGAGAGCAGCTGGTTGAAGTAGGCGATCTTTTCCTCCAGCTCCTTGTACTCCGCCTCCAGCTTCTCCCGGTCCAGGCCCTGAAGGGCTTTCAGCCGCATATCCAGAATGGCCTGGGCCTGGACATCGTCCAGACCGAAGCGGGACATCAGGTTCTCCTTGGCGTTGTCGTAGCTGCTGCGGATGATTTTGATAACCTCGTCGATGTTGTCCTGAGCCACCAGCAGACCCTCCAGCAGGTGGGCCCGCTCCTGGGCCTTGCGCAGGTCGTACTTGGTGCGGCGGATAATGACCTCCTCCTGGAAGGCCAGATACTCGTCAATGATGTGGCGCAGGGAGAGGATCTTGGGCTGAGACTGGTTATTCACCAGGGCCAGCATGTTGATGGCAAAGCTGGTCTGCAGCTGGGTCTGGGCGAACAGGCGGTTCAGCACCACCTGGGGGTTGGCGTCCCGCTTCAGCTCGATGACGATGCGCATTCCGTCCCGGTCGGACTCGTCCCGGATGTCGGAGATGCCGTCCAGACGCTTGTCTTCCACCTGGTCGGCCATGCTCTTGATGAGCATACGCTTGTTGACCTGGTAGGGGATCTCGGTGATGACAATGCGCGTGCGGTCCTTGCCGAACTCCTCAAACTCATGCCGGGCCCGGATCACCACCCGGCCCCGGCCGGTGGCATAGGCCTGCCGGATGCCGCTGCGACCCATGATGATGCCCCGGGTGGGGAAGTCCGGCCCCTTGACGTACTGCATCAGATCACTGAGCTGAGCCTCCGGATTGTCCAGCACGCAGATGCAGGCGCCGATCACCTCCCGCAGGTTGTGGGGCGGGATATTGGTGGCCATGCCCACCGCGATGCCGCTGGAGCCGTTCACCAGCAGATTGGGAAACCGGGAGGGCAGGACACGGGGCTCCTTGCGGGTCTCGTCGAAGTTGGGGTCCCAGTCCACAGTGTCCTTTTCAATGTCCCGCAGCATCTCGTCGGAGAGCCGGGACATCCGGGCCTCCGTGTACCGGTAGGCCGCCGGGGGATCGCCATCCACGGACCCGAAGTTGCCGTGGCCGTCCACCAGGGGATAGCGCATGGAGAAATCCTGAGCCAAGCGGACCAGAGCGTCATAGACACTGGCGTCGCCGTGGGGATGGTACCGGCCCAGCACGTCGCCCACGCAGGTGGCGGACTTTTTGAAGGGTTTGTCCACCGTGAGGCCATCCTCGTACATGGCGTAGAGGATCCGGCGATGGACGGGCTTCAGGCCATCCCGCACGTCAGGGAGAGCCCGGCCCACGATGACGCTCATGGCGTACTCAATGTAGGATTTCTCCATCTCGGGGACCAGCGGTGACTCCACAATCTTCTGTTCGGGGTACCGGATCTCCTCAGGATCGTATTGGGGCTTTTTGCTCATGTATCGTATCTCCTTTTTGTAGGGGCCGGCGCCCTCGCCGGCCCGCAAAGGCATATCTGATCGGACGGGCGGCCGAGGGCAGCCGCCCTACGGATCAATAGTCAAGATTGACCGCGTATTGGGCGTTGCGCTCGATAAATTCCTTCCGAGGCTCCACCTTCTCGCCCATCAGGATGGTAAAGGTCTCGTCCGCGGCCACGGCGTCATCCAGCGTGATGCGCCGGAGCGTCCGGGTGGTGGGGTCCATGGTGGTTTCCCACAGCTCATGGGGGTTCATCTCACCCAGGCCCTTGAACCGGGAGATGTCGATCTTGGCGTTGGGGTTGTCGCCCCGCATCTCGGCGGCGATCTTCTCCCGCTGGATGTCGTCAAAGGCCACTCGGGTGGTCTTGCCACGGGTCAGCTTATACAGGGGCGGAACGGCGGAGTAGACATAGCCCTCCTCGATCAGGGGCCGCATGAAGCGGAAGAAGAAGGTCAGCAGCAGAGTACGGATATGGGCGCCGTCCACATCGGCATCGGCCATGATGATGACCTTGTGATACCGGAGCCTGTTCAGATCGAACTCATCCCCGATGCCCGCGCCCAGGGCCGTGATGACGGGCTGGAGCTTGT
>ERZ836441.133-NODE-133-length-85552-cov-6.018001_pt1 | contig 85552 bp, 86 predicted proteins | sample MGYA00519686_ERZ836441 | MGnify/ENA primary metagenome ERZ836441 (study PRJEB31850, sample SAMEA3708800) | human gut metagenome | biome: human gut; feature: human-associated habitat; material: faeces | place: China | collected 2014 ...
GTTAGCAATGACGGACTGAAAGTTGGTGCAGATGTAGCTGGTGCAACAGTAACTGCTAGCGTTGTTAAAAATGCAAAAGCAAGAAAAGTTATTGTTTACAAGTACAAGAGAAAGACCGGATATCATAAAAAGAACGGTCACAGACAGCAGTACACTCAGGTTAAGATTGAAAAAATTAACGGTTAATCCATATGATTACAGTTACAATCCATAGATCAAATGACAGTTATGCTGGTTTTAAAGTAGTCGGACATGCCGGTTATGCTGAAGAAGGTTATGATATTATCTGTGCGGCGGTATCCGTACTTGTTGTAAATGCTGTAAATTCGATTGAGACTTTTACAGACGATAAGTTTGCTGCCCGTGAAGATCACGGTATCGTAGAACTGATTTTGGAAGGCAGTGTATCCGATAAAACCACACTTCTGCTTGATTCTATGATTCTTGGTTTGAGAGATATTCAGACACAATACGGTAATGAATTTATACGATTGAAAATCGAGGAGGTGTAGACCATGTTGAAGATGAACCTTCAGGTATTCGCTCATAAAAAAGGTGTTGGTTCTACAAAGAACGGACGTGACTCCGAGTCTAAAAGACTGGGTGCAAAAAGAGCTGACGGACAGTTTGTAAAGGCTGGTAACATTCTTTACAGACAGCGTGGAACAAAGATTCACCCGGGCGTTAATGTTGGACGCGGCGGCGACGATACCCTGTTTGCTTTAGTAGACGGTGTTGTACGTTTTGAGAGAAAAGGCCGTGACAAAAAGCAGGTTTCAATTGTTCCTGTAGAGGCAAAATAATAAGTGGAACATGTGGCTTCAAATCGTGTACGGTTTGAAGCCATTTTTGATATAAAGGAGTATATATGTTTGCAGACAGAGCAAAAATATTTATCCGTTCCGGTAAAGGCGGAGACGGACACGTAAGTTTCCGAAGAGAACTTTTCGTGCCGAACGGCGGTCCGGACGGTGGTGACGGCGGCAAAGGCGGAGATATCATTTTCGAAGTCGATGAAGGACTTAATACCCTGAACGACTACCGGCACAAGGCAAAATACTGTGCTCAGCCGGGAGAAGAAGGCGGTAAAAAACGTTGTCACGGAAAAAATGGTACGGATCTCATTCTGAAAGTTCCGGAAGGAACCCTGATCAAAGATGCAGAATCCGGAAAAGTGATCGCTGACATGTCCGGTGACAACAAACGTCAAATTGTATTAAAAGGTGGACGTGGCGGCAAAGGAAACATGAACTATGCAACGGCTACCATGCAGGTTCCGAAATATGCCCAGCCCGGACAGAGTGCCAAAGAACTCTGGGTACAGCTCGAATTAAAAGTGATCGCAGATGTCGGTCTGGTCGGTTTCCCGAATGTCGGAAAATCAACCTTCCTGTCCCGTGTGACAAATGCAAGACCTAAAATCGCAAATTACCATTTCACAACCTTAAATCCGAATCTTGGCGTTGTAGATCTGGATGGCGGAAAAGGCTTTGTGATCGCGGATATCCCGGGACTGATCGAAGGAGCTTCGGAAGGTGTCGGACTTGGACATGAATTTTTACGCCACATCGAACGTACAAAGGTCATCATCCATGTCGTGGATGCAGCTTCTACAGAAGGCCGTGATCCGGTGGATGATATTTACAAGATCAATGAAGAACTCAAAGCCTATAATCCGAGAATGGCAACTCTGCCGCAGGTGATCGCTGCCAATAAAACCGATGTGATCTATTCTGAGGACGAGGATCCGGTTGAACGCATCCGTGCAGAATTTGAGCCTCAGGGCATGAAAGTATTTTCCATTTCCGCAGTAAGCGGCAAAGGATTAAAGGAACTTTTATACTATGTGCGTGAACTGCTGGATGCACTGCCAAAAGAAGCGGTCGTATTTGAGCAGGAATACGATCCGAACGAGTATAATCCAAATGACAACCTTCCTTATACCGTTGAGAAGTCAGAAGAAGAGGAAAACACTTACGTGGTAGAAGGTCCAAAGATTGAACGTATGCTTGGTTATACGAATCTGGATTCTGAAAAAGGCTTCCAGTTCTTCCAGAACTTCCTCAAAACAACCGGCATTCTCGACGAACTGGAAGCTGCCGGAATTCAGGAGGGCGATACCGTCCGTATGTACGGCCTGAAATTTGATTACTATAAATAAAGATTTGATATGATAAGCGAGGAATATAATTATGACAAGTAAGCAGCGTGCTTATTTAAAAAGTCTGGCTATGACCATGGATCCGATCTTCCAGATCGGCAAGGGAAGCCTGACACCAGAAAACACCAGTGCGATTGCTGAAGCACTGGCAGTACGTGAACTGATCAAGATCAATGTACTGCAAAACTGCATGGACGATCCGAAGGAACTTGCGAGAACCCTGGCAGAACGCACCCATTCACAGGTTGTACAGGTTATCGGCAAAAAAATCGTTCTTTATAAAGAAGGAAAAGACGACAAGAAAAAAATCGAACTTCCACGTTGAGGGGAGGCATTTTCTTGAAGAAAGAAAAAGCAAGAAAAATTGGGATCATGGGAGGAACCTTTGATCCCATCCACATCGGGCATCTGATCCTCGGCGAAAATGCCTGGCATCAGTTTGGACTGGAGAAAGTACTTTTTATGCCTTCTGCCAATCCGCCTCACAAGCCAAACCGTATCGGCCGTGCGGATATTCAGGAACGTGTTGATATGGTTCGCGGTGCCATTGCAGACAATCCGCATTTTGAACTTTCTCTGGAAGAAGCCTTTCGGGAAGATTACTGTTATACAAGCGAAACTTTGCAGGAAATGACTGTAAAGCATCCGGATACGGAATACTATTTTATTATGGGAGCCGATTCTCTGTTTGCATTTGAAACCTGGCATGAGCCGCAGAAAATCTGTCAGAATTGTGTGATCGTTGCGGCGGTACGAGATCATGTATCGGCAGAACATTTTAAAGAACAGATAGAATATCTCACTCAAAAATATCAGGTGGATATCCGGATCCTTGCCACACCAAATATCGACGTTTCTTCGCACGAGATCCGGGAATGGATCCGAAAAGCGAATACTTCCCTGAAATATTATGTACCGGATAAAGTCATTTCGTATATTAAAGAAAAAAATCTGTATAGTGAGTGTAAAGAATGACAAATAGATATGATCTGATAAAAATACAGGAAAAACTGCAGAAGAAATTAACACCGGATCGCTATCAGCATACGCTTGGAGTCATGTATACCTGTGCAGCCCTGGCTATGTGCCACGGCTGTAATCTGGAGCGTGCGATGGTTGCCGGACTTTTGCACGACTGTGCAAAATGTATACCAAACGATAAAAAGATAAGCATCTGCGAAAAAAATAACATTGCTATCACAGAAGCAGAACGGAAAAATCCTTCGCTGCTTCATGCAAAAGCCGGTGTATTTCTTGCAAAATCCAAATATGACATTGAAGATGAGGATATTCTGGATGCGATTCGATATCATACAACCGGAAATGTCGATATGACACTTCTCCAGAAGATTACTTATCTTGCCGATTATATAGAACCATGGCGAAACAAGGCAACCAATCTACCTGCGATACGTGAAGCTGCATTTCAGGATCTTGACAAGGCATTGTATATGGTACTTCATGATACACTTCAGTATCTTGAAACAATCCATGCCGAAGTCGATTCGACAACACAGCAGGCATATGAATTTTACAGACAACTGCAGGAAGAAAAACAGGATTGAGTGAGTTAAAGCTCAGAAAGGAGTACCCACATATGGAATCAAGAGAACTTGCAAAACAGATTTGTGAAGCTCTGGCTGATAAAAAAGGAGAAGATATTAAGATCCTTAATATCTCAGAAGTTACTGTACTTGCTGATTACTTCATCATCGCAAGCGGCTCAAACAGAAATCAGGTCCAGGCTATGGCAGATAATGTAGAAGAAACACTTGGAAAGCTTGGTCATGAGCCAAAACAGATCGAGGGCTATCAGAGCGGCAACTGGATCCTGATGGATTATCAGGATGTCATTGTCCATATCTTTGATAATGAAAACCGTCTGTTCTACGATTTGGAACGTATCTGGCGTGACGGCAAAAGCCTGACGGTGGAAGAACTGTAAAAATTATAAAGGTATAGAGTAGTAAGAGATTAAAACAATATGCTTTTTATTCTCAATATTATAAAGAATAATCATGCTCAGGGCGAGAATACCAAAGAAAGTATTTTCGCCCTGTTTTGTTTACAGTTATTTATTTCGAGTCGAACGCACGTAAAGCCTCGCATGCGATTCTCTCAGAGCATTTATATTAATCTAGGATTACGTTTAAGAAAAGAAACGAAATACTCCAATTACTTTTCCAAGAATATGAACGTCTTTCTCCTCGACAACAATCGGATCCATGGTATCGTTTTCCGGCTGAAGACGAATATGACCATTCTCGTGATAAAATGTTTTTACCGTCGCAGAATCATCAATCAAAGCTGCAACCATCTCGCCGTTTTCTGCGGTATCCTGCTGTTTGACAAGAATATGATCCCCTGAGAGCACACCGGCATTGATCATACTTTCTCCTTTTACCTCCAGTAAAAATGTCTGTGCATTCGGGAGGTATTCGGAAGGGATCGGGAAATAAGATTCAATATTCTCTACTGCCAGAAGCGGAGAACCGGCTGCGATCTTACCGACAATCGGGACATTCACCATTTCTTTTCTTAATAGCTGGAAACTGTCATCCAGAATCTCAATCGCTCTCGGCTTGGTCGGATCACGTCTGATATATCCCTTTCTTTCCAGAGACTCCAGGTGGGAATGTACAGACGAAGTAGATTTTAAATGAACTGCCTCGCAGATTTCACGCACTGCAGGCGGAAATCCTCGCTTTAAAATTTCTGATTTTATGTATTCTAATATTTCTTTCTGTTTTGCTGTAATAGTACCATCTGCCATATCTATCCTCCAATCTGTCTGAATATGCGACAGGACTTCAATTCCACTGTTTTTGTAAACGGTTAAGTACCTTCGCCAAATCATCACTGTTTTCTTTTATCATAACACAGGACTTTAAAAAAAGCAAACAAATATTCTCGAAAATATGTTCGTTTTCATATTGACAAACGTACGTTCCCGTAATATAATGATGTTAATCAAGAACAAATGTTCCTTGTTTTCAAAAACGATTGCTCTATGTCCAGACAGAAGATCACACGACAGACAAACCACGAAAAGGAGAGAGACTATGACAGAAAAAAGTATGATTATGAATCGAAAAAGGAACCGGAAACAGTGTATGGTAAAAAGATATTCCTGCCTGTTTACAGCAATCTTAATAACCTTTCTGATCCTTGCTGTATCTTTAAGTATCTGTTTTACGGTAAATGCAGATCAGGAAAAGCCTAAAAGACATGCTTACAAGTATTACACAGACATCGTGATCCAGAAGGGGGAGAGCCTGTGGGATATCGCCAATGAGCATATGACAGAGGAATATGATTCTCCGAAAACCTATATCAAAGAAGTAAAAAGCATCAATTCCCTTACCGATGTCGATAAGATCTATGCCGGGCAGCGTATTGTCATTCCATATTATTCTACTGAATTAAAATAGCAGCTTTTTACTCATGCAAAACCATATTTTTTGTGTTATACTGTAACGAGAATTTTTGATCTTAATAATATGAACAAAATAAGATGAAAGGAAAATTTAACTATGAGACAGGAAAAATTCAAGATGGAACGTCCAAATCTGGTACAGATTGGAGATCATGTTGAAATAACTGAAATTCAGACGAATATGAATTTTAGTTACATTATAGAACCGGCTGTAGCGATGTCTGGATGTTTTAAAAATGCAAACCGCATCAAAGCACGTGAAGGTGTGATCGTCAACATTGAGCATACACCAAGAGGATTTATGGTAACCGCAGAATTTGAAGAATAAATAAAAGTGGAAGGCAATTCCTGAACAGTATAAATAGTAATACAAGAAGAAATAGAATAAATAATAAATAATAGAAAATAAATAACCGAAGAAATACATTTTATTATAGAAAACAGCGTAAATCAATATAAAAGGACGATTGCGGTGCTTTTCTATAAAATTGGGTCAATCTATTTGAAAAACTGAACGGTGTTTTTCACATCCAGATCATAAAGAAGAGCCACAGGTGCTATATAGTGCCTGTGGCTCTTTTCCCGGTGTTATCTGTGTGAAAAATGGATGTTTTTCAAATTAGATCACGATTATAATACGCCTATTGGGTTAAATAATTCATTGAAATCTATTTGTAGTGTATCACATATTTTGTAAATCATTTCTGTGCTTGGGTCTCGGTCTCCATTTTCATATAATGAAATTGCAACTTGTTTGACTCCGATTCTATTTGCTAGTTCTGTTTGACTCATGTAGTTCATTTTACGGTATTTTCTTATGTTGTTTCCTACTATTTTGCTGTATTCATTTTTCATTTCCTCCATTAGACCTCCTCCTTTCTGATTGTAGATATTGTATAATTTATCATATCGCATTTTGTTATGTTTGTCTATTGCATTTTGCGATATTAAGTGCTAGAATTTAGGTAAGTCAAAGATATGAAAGATGGCTGGGAAGGTGGTTTTGTTATGACTGATTATGTATTAGCTTATCTAGATGATGAAATGTCTTTGGATATGGCATTGAAGTGTGTGCGTGATAAAATTTTTGGTGGTGGTTTGTCTGCTTCTGAAGATGCTATGTATCGTGCACAGAATGAACAATTACAGTTTCATGCCACTGTTCATTATATGAGATCATTGGGATATGAGCTTGATGACTCTCTTAAATTTTTCAAGAAATAAGGGGGATATTATATGTTTATTGATCTTGAATTTAAAGCTTGTTTGATGTCTTGTAAAAGTCAAGATTATACTTTTGACGATGGAAAAACTGTTACAGGATATAGGGTTGGTATAATGTTGGAAGATGGTGAATGCGGTATGGTTAAGTGTACCGCTGATGCGGTACCGCCTAACATTGTTTATCGGCAGGATTATGTTTTTAAGGGGCGTTTAAATACTGATAAAGGAACATTTAAGATTGCCAGTGTTGAGTCTATCGGTTAGCCAAGATCTTGAACGCTGTCAAGGGTGACGTAGTCACTTGCGAAGCCCTTGACAGTGTGGAGATAAAGATACTGTTAACCGCCAGCAAGAACGGCGGAGCCGTCCTTTGCTGGCTTGTTTACCTAATGTAAGAAAGGGGGACTTATGATGCCTGCATTTTTTGCTGATACTGCTCCGGCGGCTGTTTCAGCCTCTGACTGGTCTAGTGTTATTTCTGCTATGACATCTCAGATTTCTGTAGCAACTATTGTTGGTGTTCTTGCAACTTTGGTGGCTGCTGGTATAGGTCTTGTATTTATGTGGTGGGGTGTACGTAAAGCGATCGGCTCGCTTATGACAGCATTCCGTAAAGGCAAAATGAAAGTTTGATTTTGTGCATTTTGCTTAAATTCTAACCTTTCTGTGGTGCTGATCGGGCTCGCTGCAGAAAGGTTTTTTTGTATCTTTTCCACAAAAGGGGTGATATTTTGAAAGATATAAATATGACTGGGTCTTTAAATCCTAAACGTGTTTTTGAACTTTTTTCTTATAAAATAGCATATGCGAAAGAGCATCCAGAAGAATTGCGTACTACTGGGATAAGGATTTTTTGTGGCTCGCAAGGTTCAGGTAAAACACTTTCAGCAGTTCAATATGTAAGAAAATTATTAGTTCAGTATCCTAGATGTATTTTAGTAACTAACACGGATATAGCCGGAATCCCTGAGAATGTGCGTGTTTATGCGTATGATGGTATTGATTGCCTTAAGAACATTAACAATGGTGAATATGGTGTTGTGTATTTTATTGATGAGATACACTTGGAACTTAATTCACTGGAATCTAAAAATATAGATATTGATGTTATGGTTGAACTTTCTCAGCAACGGAAGCAGCGTAAACATATAGTTGGCACGTCTCAGATTTATATGCGAATGGCGAAGCCACTTCGTGAACAAGTAAAAGATATTATTTTATGTAAGAATTATTTTGGTTTTTTGCAGATTAATACACATATTGATGGTTTTGAAAGTCATGAAGAAAATGGAAAGTTAGTTGCTGTTGTGGATCATCGCTATATATGGTTTCATTATCCGGCATTGTATGAAGCTTATGATACTTATGCAAAAATGAAGCGATATAATCAAGAATGGAATGGGAGGGAGCGTTTAAAATGAATGTTGCTTTAGATATTTTCAAAGAAATTATGGAGTCGGCTTTACCGTTTGCTATTGTGTTTTGGATGGGTGAGATAGTTGTTCGTTCATTTTTAACTATGGCTTTTCGTGGTCGCATTGAATTTTAAGGGGGCATGTTATGAATGAGAATAATAAAGAAACTCAGATGCAAGAAGCTTCAGAATCAGAAACGTATGCTGTAGATTTCAGGGGTGGTTTAGATGATGGTGTTGAGCTTTATTCTTCCTATGGTGGTGCTGTTTCTTCATTGTATGTTGATTATTTTCGGGGATTTGTTTCTAAACTTCCGCCTGGTTGTCATTACCTTTTTTATCGTGATAGTCAATATAGTTACACTATGTATTTTAGTGTGGATATTCAAAAAAGTGGTAATGTGATCTCTGGCTATGCTCCTTTTTATCGTCTTACGTTATCTAATAACTATAATAATGATATACGTTTTTCTACTGGTATGGAAAACTTTTCGGAAAATATAACAACTGGTATGTATTACAGTGATTTTTCAGGTTTGCCGGATCTTCGGACAGGAGGTTATTATGAGACACTTTCACTTATATTTACGTTGTGTTTTATTTTTTTGTTTGCTTTGCTTTTTATCATGTTTAGATTGCCGAAACACTATCGCCTCCGTTAATGGGATTAATGTCGATGTTAATACAAAGAATATTTTACGTAATTCGAATGATTCTAATTCTATTTCAATTTCAAAATTTGTGGATATTATACCCACGATATCAGCTAATACTGGTTATATCAAAACTTTCAATAATGGAATCGCTTCGTTTTCAACCTCTATTACTGGTTATTATGATATTCCTTTTAAGTTTGATCTTCCTTCATGTGCTGATTCATACTATGGATATTTTGCTATTGAATCGCAATTTCAAGTTGATATGGATGATGTGTTTTCTAATATGGACGATGGTTATTTTTCATTTGGTCAGCCGTCTGTTATTGGCTTATTGCCCTCATCTGTTGGTGCAGTTTCTTCATTAGTTTCTGATAAGTTTCATTTTCCGACAGATGGTACATTTTTTGCACCATCTTTATATACAACATTGACTTTGCATGGTTTACCTGCTTCAGGTGATTGTGTTGTTGGTTATACTGTGCGTGTTCCATTTTCTATAACATTTGTTTCTCGTAGTGCAAACTCTGTATCTCTTGAAAATAAGTTTTATCAACAATTATTATCTACTTCTTTGCGTGTTTTTCATGGTTATAACAATGTTGAAACTTATCCGGTTCCTCTGATCGGTGACGTTGAGAGTATAAAAAATTATATGCCTATGTTTCAAGATCATTTTGGGAAGATGAGAGAAAATCAGAAACAACAATTAGAAAAAGCAGAAGAGCAGCTTAATGAACAAAAGAAGCAAGGTGAAGAAAAACGAGGATTTTTTAAGACTATTGTAGATTGGGTAACTGGTTTTCCTGATATGCTGGTTGGTATTGTTATTCCTAATAATGATGTTATCCCGATATTTTTAAATGATATGACAGAATTTTTAAATGAGCATCTTGGTTTTGTTATGTTTCCTTTTAATTTATTTGGGAAATTTTTGGATGTATTTTACACTTCTTCAGATGATACATCGTTAACATTTCCTGGTTTTTCTATTATGGGTCATACAGTTTGGGAATCCCAGGAGTTTGATTTGGCGAGTGTCTTTTATCATATGGGGTCTGCTGGTGATACTTTACAGGATGCTATTCATTTTATTTTCTCTGTTATTATGGTTGGGGCTTTTGTCAATTTATGTTACAAAAAATTTTCTAGTGTGGTGAAGGGAAGTGAAGCGGATTGATTATTCAAGGTTTATTGAATGTTGTAAAGTTTTTGATCAACATTATTTTTGGTTGGATTCATTTGCCAGCTGTTCCGGATCAGATTGTCAGTATTGTTGATCGTGTTTTGCTTTATGTTAAATCTGGTTTGGGGTTGTTGTGGCTGTTTGTTCCATTCGAACTTGTTAAGGTGATGATACCGTTGGTGATTGCTGTTGTAAATTTTGACAAACTTTATTCTTTTGCTGTGTGGGTTTTGAAAAAGATACCTATGCTTGGAATTGAGTGAAGTGTGGGCCGGAGGTGTCCGCACTGCGGACTTCCGGCACGCACACGGGACGGCGTAGCCGTCCCTGTTACTTGACAGTAGCAACACTTCTCAGTAATTTTGAAAGAAGGTGTATGCTTGAAAGATGATAATGCTTATAATTTTCGTGTAATTGATTATGGTGATTCTGTTCAAGTTCGTTTATATTCTACACCAGTTTTGCGTGGTGGTCAAGTTTCTAAGCTTGACCGTTTACAGTTGCATGATGTTTCGGATGATGAGTTTGACGAGCTTCTTGAACAGAAACGTCAAGAAAGAAGTATAAATTCTAGTGTTAATAGAACAAAAAATAGTATATATGCTGTTGCTCGTGCGAATGAATGGGAGTTTTTTGTGACACTTACTTTTGATCGTTCTAAAGTGGATAGCTCAGATTATAACTTAATTTCTTCTAAGGCTCGTAATTGGTTGAACTATTTACGCAAATCTTATGCACCGGATTTAAAATATTTAGCTGTTCCAGAGTTGCATGCTGATGGCAAACACTGGCATATACATGCTTTATTATCTAATATAGGTAGTATAAAGTTAGAAGATAGTGGGATTGTGAAAGCTGGTAAGAAAATTTATAATTTGCCTGGGTGGAAGTATGGTTTCTCAACTGCCAGTATGATAGAATCATCTGAGCGTGTTTCTTCGTACATATGTAAATATATAACAAAGGAATTGGCAACATTAACACAGCATAGAAAACGGTTTTGGTCATCTGCAAATTGTGTTCGTTTTAAAGATTGTGTTTCTGATGAGTTCTTGGACGATCCCGGCTTGATTTTTGAGAAGTACGGTGATAGTATAGATTACATTAAAAAGGTAAAATGTCCTGTAGTGAATCGCAGTGTGACATATGTTGAAATCAGTAAAGAAGTGAAAACCGAAAAACTGTGATCTATTTGAAAAACTGAACGGTGTTTTTCACATCCAGATCATAAAGAAGAGCCACAGGTGCTATATAGTGCCTGTGGCTCTTTTCCCGGTGTTATCTGTGTGAAAAATGGATGTTTTTCAAATTAGATCACGATTATAATACGCCTATTGGGTTAAATAATTCATTGAAATCTATTTGTAGTGTATCACATATTTTGTAAATCATTTCTGTGCTTGGGTCTCGGTCTCCATTTTCATATAATGAAATTGCAACTTGTTTGACTCCGATTCTATTTGCTAGTTCTGTTTGACTCATGTAGTTCATTTTACGGTATTTTCTTATGTTGTTTCCTACTATTTTGCTGTATTCATTTTTCATTTCCTCCATTAGACCTCCTCCTTTCTGATTGTAGATATTGTATAATTTATCATATCGCATTTTGTTATGTTTGTCTATTGCATTTTGCGATATTAAGTGCTAGAATTTAGGTAAGTCAAAGATATGAAAGATGGCTGGGAAGGTGGTTTTGTTATGACTGATTATGTATTAGCTTATCTAGATGATGAAATGTCTTTGGATATGGCATTGAAGTGTGTGCGTGATAAAATTTTTGGTGGTGGTTTGTCTGCTTCTGAAGATGCTATGTATCGTGCACAGAATGAACAATTACAGTTTCATGCCACTGTTCATTATATGAGATCATTGGGATATGAGCTTGATGACTCTCTTAAATTTTTCAAGAAATAAGGGGGATATTATATGTTTATTGATCTTGAATTTAAAGCTTGTTTGATGTCTTGTAAAAGTCAAGATTATACTTTTGACGATGGAAAAACTGTTACAGGATATAGGGTTGGTATAATGTTGGAAGATGGTGAATGCGGTATGGTTAAGTGTACCGCTGATGCGGTACCGCCTAACATTGTTTATCGGCAGGATTATGTTTTTAAGGGGCGTTTAAATACTGATAAAGGAACATTTAAGATTGCCAGTGTTGAGTCTATCGGTTAGCCAAGATCTTGAACGCTGTCAAGGGTGACGTAGTCACTTGCGAAGCCCTTGACAGTGTGGAGATAAAGATACTGTTAACCGCCAGCAAGAACGGCGGAGCCGTCCTTTGCTGGCTTGTTTACCTAATGTAAGAAAGGGGGACTTATGATGCCTGCATTTTTTGCTGATACTGCTCCGGCGGCTGTTTCAGCCTCTGACTGGTCTAGTGTTATTTCTGCTATGACATCTCAGATTTCTGTAGCAACTATTGTTGGTGTTCTTGCAACTTTGGTGGCTGCTGGTATAGGTCTTGTATTTATGTGGTGGGGTGTACGTAAAGCGATCGGCTCGCTTATGACAGCATTCCGTAAAGGCAAAATGAAAGTTTGATTTTGTGCATTTTGCTTAAATTCTAACCTTTCTGTGGTGCTGATCGGGCTCGCTGCAGAAAGGTTTTTTTGTATCTTTTCCACAAAAGGGGTGATATTTTGAAAGATATAAATATGACTGGGTCTTTAAATCCTAAACGTGTTTTTGAACTTTTTTCTTATAAAATAGCATATGCGAAAGAGCATCCAGAAGAATTGCGTACTACTGGGATAAGGATTTTTTGTGGCTCGCAAGGTTCAGGTAAAACACTTTCAGCAGTTCAATATGTAAGAAAATTATTAGTTCAGTATCCTAGATGTATTTTAGTAACTAACACGGATATAGCCGGAATCCCTGAGAATGTGCGTGTTTATGCGTATGATGGTATTGATTGCCTTAAGAACATTAACAATGGTGAATATGGTGTTGTGTATTTTATTGATGAGATACACTTGGAACTTAATTCACTGGAATCTAAAAATATAGATATTGATGTTATGGTTGAACTTTCTCAGCAACGGAAGCAGCGTAAACATATAGTTGGCACGTCTCAGATTTATATGCGAATGGCGAAGCCACTTCGTGAACAAGTAAAAGATATTATTTTATGTAAGAATTATTTTGGTTTTTTGCAGATTAATACACATATTGATGGTTTTGAAAGTCATGAAGAAAATGGAAAGTTAGTTGCTGTTGTGGATCATCGCTATATATGGTTTCATTATCCGGCATTGTATGAAGCTTATGATACTTATGCAAAAATGAAGCGATATAATCAAGAATGGAATGGGAGGGAGCGTTTAAAATGAATGTTGCTTTAGATATTTTCAAAGAAATTATGGAGTCGGCTTTACCGTTTGCTATTGTGTTTTGGATGGGTGAGATAGTTGTTCGTTCATTTTTAACTATGGCTTTTCGTGGTCGCATTGAATTTTAAGGGGGCATGTTATGAATGAGAATAATAAAGAAACTCAGATGCAAGAAGCTTCAGAATCAGAAACGTATGCTGTAGATTTCAGGGGTGGTTTAGATGATGGTGTTGAGCTTTATTCTTCCTATGGTGGTGCTGTTTCTTCATTGTATGTTGATTATTTTCGGGGATTTGTTTCTAAACTTCCGCCTGGTTGTCATTACCTTTTTTATCGTGATAGTCAATATAGTTACACTATGTATTTTAGTGTGGATATTCAAAAAAGTGGTAATGTGATCTCTGGCTATGCTCCTTTTTATCGTCTTACGTTATCTAATAACTATAATAATGATATACGTTTTTCTACTGGTATGGAAAACTTTTCGGAAAATATAACAACTGGTATGTATTACAGTGATTTTTCAGGTTTGCCGGATCTTCGGACAGGAGGTTATTATGAGACACTTTCACTTATATTTACGTTGTGTTTTATTTTTTTGTTTGCTTTGCTTTTTATCATGTTTAGATTGCCGAAACACTATCGCCTCCGTTAATGGGATTAATGTCGATGTTAATACAAAGAATATTTTACGTAATTCGAATGATTCTAATTCTATTTCAATTTCAAAATTTGTGGATATTATACCCACGATATCAGCTAATACTGGTTATATCAAAACTTTCAATAATGGAATCGCTTCGTTTTCAACCTCTATTACTGGTTATTATGATATTCCTTTTAAGTTTGATCTTCCTTCATGTGCTGATTCATACTATGGATATTTTGCTATTGAATCGCAATTTCAAGTTGATATGGATGATGTGTTTTCTAATATGGACGATGGTTATTTTTCATTTGGTCAGCCGTCTGTTATTGGCTTATTGCCCTCATCTGTTGGTGCAGTTTCTTCATTAGTTTCTGATAAGTTTCATTTTCCGACAGATGGTACATTTTTTGCACCATCTTTATATACAACATTGACTTTGCATGGTTTACCTGCTTCAGGTGATTGTGTTGTTGGTTATACTGTGCGTGTTCCATTTTCTATAACATTTGTTTCTCGTAGTGCAAACTCTGTATCTCTTGAAAATAAGTTTTATCAACAATTATTATCTACTTCTTTGCGTGTTTTTCATGGTTATAACAATGTTGAAACTTATCCGGTTCCTCTGATCGGTGACGTTGAGAGTATAAAAAATTATATGCCTATGTTTCAAGATCATTTTGGGAAGATGAGAGAAAATCAGAAACAACAATTAGAAAAAGCAGAAGAGCAGCTTAATGAACAAAAGAAGCAAGGTGAAGAAAAACGAGGATTTTTTAAGACTATTGTAGATTGGGTAACTGGTTTTCCTGATATGCTGGTTGGTATTGTTATTCCTAATAATGATGTTATCCCGATATTTTTAAATGATATGACAGAATTTTTAAATGAGCATCTTGGTTTTGTTATGTTTCCTTTTAATTTATTTGGGAAATTTTTGGATGTATTTTACACTTCTTCAGATGATACATCGTTAACATTTCCTGGTTTTTCTATTATGGGTCATACAGTTTGGGAATCCCAGGAGTTTGATTTGGCGAGTGTCTTTTATCATATGGGGTCTGCTGGTGATACTTTACAGGATGCTATTCATTTTATTTTCTCTGTTATTATGGTTGGGGCTTTTGTCAATTTATGTTACAAAAAATTTTCTAGTGTGGTGAAGGGAAGTGAAGCGGATTGATTATTCAAGGTTTATTGAATGTTGTAAAGTTTTTGATCAACATTATTTTTGGTTGGATTCATTTGCCAGCTGTTCCGGATCAGATTGTCAGTATTGTTGATCGTGTTTTGCTTTATGTTAAATCTGGTTTGGGGTTGTTGTGGCTGTTTGTTCCATTCGAACTTGTTAAGGTGATGATACCGTTGGTGATTGCTGTTGTAAATTTTGACAAACTTTATTCTTTTGCTGTGTGGGTTTTGAAAAAGATACCTATGCTTGGAATTGAGTGAAGTGTGGGCCGGAGGTGTCCGCACTGCGGACTTCCGGCACGCACACGGGACGGCGTAGCCGTCCCTGTTACTTGACAGTAGCAACACTTCTCAGTAATTTTGAAAGAAGGTGTATGCTTGAAAGATGATAATGCTTATAATTTTCGTGTAATTGATTATGGTGATTCTGTTCAAGTTCGTTTATATTCTACACCAGTTTTGCGTGGTGGTCAAGTTTCTAAGCTTGACCGTTTACAGTTGCATGATGTTTCGGATGATGAGTTTGACGAGCTTCTTGAACAGAAACGTCAAGAAAGAAGTATAAATTCTAGTGTTAATAGAACAAAAAATAGTATATATGCTGTTGCTCGTGCGAATGAATGGGAGTTTTTTGTGACACTTACTTTTGATCGTTCTAAAGTGGATAGCTCAGATTATAACTTAATTTCTTCTAAGGCTCGTAATTGGTTGAACTATTTACGCAAATCTTATGCACCGGATTTAAAATATTTAGCTGTTCCAGAGTTGCATGCTGATGGCAAACACTGGCATATACATGCTTTATTATCTAATATAGGTAGTATAAAGTTAGAAGATAGTGGGATTGTGAAAGCTGGTAAGAAAATTTATAATTTGCCTGGGTGGAAGTATGGTTTCTCAACTGCCAGTATGATAGAATCATCTGAGCGTGTTTCTTCGTACATATGTAAATATATAACAAAGGAATTGGCAACATTAACACAGCATAGAAAACGGTTTTGGTCATCTGCAAATTGTGTTCGTTTTAAAGATTGTGTTTCTGATGAGTTCTTGGACGATCCCGGCTTGATTTTTGAGAAGTACGGTGATAGTATAGATTACATTAAAAAGGTAAAATGTCCTGTAGTGAATCGCAGTGTGACATATGTTGAAATCAGTAAAGAAGTGAAAACCGAAAAACTGTGATCTATTTGAAAAACTTGTGTTTGTCGTATAGATTAAAGCCACTTCTTTTAACACATTTCATTCGATTTATCTGTGTTTTTGCTTCAAAATATTTTTATCATTATTATTTATTTTTATGTATTCATTTATTTTTTAATGCTAACCACTCTGCACACTGCTGTTATCTCGAAGCATATAATTTTTACAGAAAGAAGGATTCCCTGTGGCTGCTAACATAACTTATCACGAACAAACCGACATGGACAATATCCGCAAACTTCGTGAAGTTTTGAAAACTTTACCTGCTTTTGCAAAGGATTATTTTCGTGCCATTGAACCTACAACTTCCACAAAAACCCGCATTTCTTATGCCTATGATATCCGGATTTTTTTCCAGTTTCTGATATCTCAGAATCCGTCTCTTGCAAAAATCGGGATTCCGAACTTAAACGTTTCCGTACTGGATCAGTTAAAACCGATCGATATTGAAGAATATATGGAATATCTGAAGCTCTATGACAGTCCGAATGACCAGACGACAATCACAAACGGGGAACGTGGATTAAAGCGAAAAATTTCTTCTCTTCGAAGCTTTTATACTTACTATTATAAAAGACAGGCAATCGAGACCAATCCGGTCCAGCTGGTCGATATGCCAAAGATCCATGACAAAGCCATTATCCGCCTCGACGCCGGTGAAACGGCTGCACTGCTGGATTATATTGAACACTGCGGTGATCAACTCACCGGTCAGCGAAAAGCTTATTACGAAAAAACAAAACTGCGTGATCTTGCCATTGTCACTCTCCTGCTTGGTACCGGTATCCGTGTATCTGAATGTGTCGGACTGGATGTGGAAGACATTGACTTCCGTAACAACGGTATTCGCCTCATACGCAAAGGCGGTTCTGAGATGGTAGTCTATTTTGGCCCTGAAGTGGAAAAAGCTTTAAAAGACTATTTAGAGGCACGTAAAGCGATTTCCCCACTGGAAGGACACGAGCACGCTCTCTTCTACTCTACCCAGCGAAAACGTATCGGCGTTCAGGCGGTGGAAAATCTGGTCAAAAAGTATGCCCGTGCCATCACAACTACAAAAAAAATCACACCACACAAATTGAGAAGTACTTATGGTACCACTTTATATCAGGAAACAGGAGACATTTATCTGGTTGCCGATGTGCTCGGGCACAAAGATGTGAACACCACCAAAAAGCATTATGCTGCCATGGATGATGCCAGAAGAAGAAAAGCTGCCACTGCAATCCGCCTTCGTGAAGACTATGAAGACTAATTATAGAAGTGAGCGTCTTCTTCGACTAAATTCAAGTCGAACGCACGTGAGACTTGGTGCGTGATTCTGGTCAGCGAAAGCTGACATATACTTGTTATTACTCACCACTTGCAGAAGTGGGAGTCTCCTCGACTGAGATAAAAAACAGCCGAACATGCAACTGCCTTATGGCAGCCGCTCATTCGGCTGAATAATTGCTGAATAGTTACTGTTTTTTTAACCGGTTACTGTAATTCTATCAGTCCAGTTTCTTTCCGGTCAACATTTCATATCCCTGCAGATATTTTTCAATCGTTTTGTCTACGATCTCCTGCGGAAGTGTCCAGTCATTGTCTGGATTTTCTTTTAACCAGTCACGTGCAAACTGTTTATCAAAAGACGGCTGTCCATGTCCTGGTTCATATCCTTCGGCAGGCCAGAAACGTGAGCTGTCCGGTGTCAGCATTTCATCACCAATTGTAATATTTCCGTTCTCATCCAGTCCAAATTCAAATTTCGTATCTGCGATGATAATTCCTTTTTCCAGAGCATAAGCTGCACATTTCTTATACAATGTGATCGTATAATCACGAAGTTTCTCTGCATATTCTTTTCCTTTTCCAGGATAATATTTCTCCAGGTGCTCTACACTCTGTTCAAAAGAGATGTTTTCATCGTGATCTCCAATCTCAGCCTTTGTGGACGGTGTATAGATTGGTTCAGGCAGTTTATCAGACTCTTTCAGACCTTCCGGAAGCTCAATGCCACATACCTTTCCTGTTTTTTTGTAGCTTTCCCAGCCGCTTCCTGTAATATAACCACGTACAATACATTCCAGTGGAAGCATATCAAGTTTACGGCACATCATGCTGTTTCCATCAAACTGATCCTGCTGAAAATATTCCGGCATATCTTTTACGTCTGTAGATATCATATGATTTGGCAAAATATCTTCTGTCATTTCAAACCAGAATTTAGACATCTGTGTAAGAACCGTTCCTTTTTTTGTAACTACGTTGTTCAAGATTACATCAAAACAACTGATACGATCTGTAGCTACCATGATCAGACTGTCACCATTGTCATAAATCTCGCGTACTTTACCTTCTTTTATCGGTTTCATTTCCTGCATAATCCATACCTCGCCATATTCTTATTGTATTTACAAATAATTCCGGTACAAACGTACCACCTTTTACCCCTGATTGTCAAGAGTCAAATTTCTTCTTTTCCATTCTTTTCGCTCTTAATCATAGTATTTTCCTTCTTTTTTACCTTCGTATTTGAACTTTTGGTTCTTTTTATTTACGCTTTTAGTTCATGTATAGATATTCTTTTTATCGTTAAAATAGAAAAGATAATGTAATTATCCTGCTGATCACAATAATGGACAATACAGCAGAAAACAATCGCAGGTCATCTGCTATTTTTTACAAAGGGGATTAGAGGTATGTTAGATTTGTATACTATGGGCGAACGTATCCGTCAAGCACGTGAGGATATGGGCTATACAAGAGAAACTTTTTCTGAAATGGCGAATATAACACCTCGTTTCTGTTATGATATTGAATCCGGAAAGAAAGGCGTATCCATTGATACTCTGAAAAACATCTGTGAGGCACTGAATCTTTCTGCTGATCATTTGCTTGACCTGAAGCCACTGGATACAGATGCTTATGATTATACGATTTTTCACGTTTTGATGGAGCAGTGTCCGAATTCTTATCGCGATGGTCTTTACCGGGTTATGTCCGCATATGTCCAGTCTGTTTCAGAAGCATTGAAAAAAGAAGGTTCCTGATACGTTTTTCTTCGCATCATGAAATCTTCTTTTTCTTTCTGCTTTTCTTGTGTTTTTTATTTTTGACAAATCCAGTCTGATCTACATCAGTTCTTTTGAATCCACAATCACCGTGAATGGTCCGTCATTCAGCAGTTCTACTTTCATATCTGCTCCAAAGCTTCCCGTCTCAACAACCGGTATCTGCTTTTTACATTCTGCAATGATATACTCATACAATGCATTCGCCTCTTCCGGATTCTTTGCCTCAATAAAACTTGGGCGATTTCCTTTTTTACAGTTTGCATAAAGCGTAAACTGAGAAATGAGCAAAAGCTCACCATCCACATCTTTTAAAGCCAGATTGGTCTTTCCATCCTGATCTTCAAAGATACGAAGGCCGCACATTTTCCGCACCAGAAGATCTGCTTCTTTTTTTCCGTCTTCTGCTCCGATACCAATCAGTACCAGAAAACCCTTGTTGATCTTTCCAATAACAGCTCCATCTACGGAAACACTTGCTCTGGAAACTCTCTGTATAACAAACTTCATATGTATTTTATCCTTTTATTTTTTCTTTTAATGCAACAAAGTCTTTGATAAGCTGAACCGTTCCGTCAATACCGCATACTCCACTGTCTATGCACATATTGTAACTGGAACCGTCTCCCCACTTTTTATCCGAATAGTAGTTGTAGTAGCTGGCACGCTTTTTATCAGTTTTTAGAATCTGATCACGTGCTTTTGCTTCTGTCAATGCATATTTTGATGCTATACGCTTGATACGTTTATCCATATCGGCATGCACAAAAATGCTGATGCAGTTATCAAAATCTGCCAGTGCATAGTCCGCACAACGGCCGATCATAACACAGGGACCTTCCTTTGCAATCTGTTTGATTGCATTGAACTGAGCCAGAAAAACCTTATAATTTAAAGGCATTTCGGTATATCCGGATGCTGCCCCGTTCATGGAATATGTATCCATTACAAGGGAATATAGAAAACTGTTCGTCGGCCTTTCATCGTGATGCTCAAACAATTCCTGGCAGATTCCGCTCTCTTTTGCAGCACGGTCGAGAAGTTCCTTATCATAACATTTTATTCCAAGTTCTTTTGCCAGTTTCTGGCCAATCTCATGTCCGCCGCTTCCATACTGTCGTCCGATCGTAATAATTGATTTACATGTCATATAGAACCACCCTTTCTTTCTGGCAGATAAAATCTGCCGTATTTCTTCTCCTTATAAGAGTGATTATACATCATTGAGTAGACAATTTACAAGCATTTTTTGAATCTTACAAACAATTTCTGCATTTTCTGTACTTTATGGAAGTTTATGAAGCAACTCTTCAAAATATGCCGGCAACGGAGCTGAAAACTCCATATATCCTCCGGTAGACGGATGAATAAACCCGATGGTCATCGCATGAAGTGTCTGTCCTTGCAGTTTATAAGGTGATTTTGCCGGACCGTATACCGAATCTCCGAGAAGCGGATGCTGTAGAGAAGCCATATGAACACGAATCTGATGTGTACGGCCGGTTTCCAGCTCACATTCAATATACGTGAACTGTCGGAAACGTTTTAATACCTTAAAATGCGTCACCGCCCGTTTTCCATTCTGCTCATTGATCGCCATCTTCTTTCGATCGGTGGGATTTCTTCCGATCGGTGCATCGATCACACCGGAATCTTCTTTAATCACACCATGTACAATGGCACGGTAACATCTATGGATAGAATGTTCTTTTAATTGTGCTGCAATCACTTTGTGTGCCATATCCGTTTTGCAGACGATCAAAGAGCCTGTGGTATCCATATCAATTCGATGCACAATACCGGGACGCAATACCCCATTGATTCCGGAAAGACTGTCCTTACAATGATACATCAGTGCATTGACCAGTGTTCCGCTGTAATGACCATGAGCCGGATGTACCACCATGCCTTTCGGCTTGTTTACCACAAGGAGATCCTGATCTTCATACAGAATATCCAGCGGAATGTTTTCCGGAACAATATCCGGCTTCTGGGCATCCGGGATTGTAAGTGCGATTTCTTCTTCTCCGGTAATGCGGTAACTCGCCTTGATCGGCGTGTTCTGAATCTGTATCTGATCGTCCTTGAAAAGTTTCTGAAAGAAGCTCCTTGAATACTGCGGAAGCTGAACTGCCAGATATTTATCTGCACGCTCACCAATCGATTCTTCTTCCGGTAATAATATCAGTTCCTGCATAGTTTCTCCTGCAATCTGATTTACGCTTTTTCTGATCCGTGCAGTTTCAGAAAATGAAAATCATCATCCTTATAAATTGTCAGTATCAATATAAACAATACAACCATAGCGACCGTCACATAAATATCTGCAACATTGAAGATTGGAAAATCAATCAACGAAAAATACAGAAAATCAATGACATAGCCGTTAAGCAACCGGTCGATCATATTTCCGATCGCACCTGCCGCAATAAAAACAGCCAGCACTGCAAGCGGACGGTAATGTGCTTCCTTCGGAAAACGGATGAAGCACCATAAAAGTACTGCGAGCACAAAAATAACAATCAGTATAAAGAACCATCTCTGATTTTGCAGTGCTCCAAAAGCCGCTCCTCTGTTTTCAAGATACTGCAGTTCAAAAACACCCGGAATCAGCGAAAATGCTTCTTTTCCTTTTAAACATTTTACCGCAGCAAATTTTGTGACCTGGTCTATAAGAACAAGCAGAAACAGCGAGACAACTGCAACAATAGTCCGATATCCTTTTTTCATAATCTTAACCTTTCTCTGTTACAGAAGCGTGATATTTTCAAGATATTTTACCGCATCTTCCATCTCCTGATCGGTAACACTTCTGTCAATACAGGCATCTCCAATACTGTTTAACAAAATAAATTTTACTTTTCCGGCTTCCATTTTTTTATCAGAACGTGTTGTTGCCACAACCTCTTCCGGTGTCACTCCTTCAACAGATACCGGAAGACCAAAAGCGATATTCGCTTCTTTGATTGCAGTCAGCTCTGCTTCTGTTATCTGTCCACGCCTCATGGAAAGATAGGAAGCCGCCAGACTTCCAAGTGCTACACATTGTCCATGCATCAAAGAGAAGTTTTTTAACTTTTCAATGGCATGTCCAAGTGTATGTCCAAAATTCAAAAGTGCACGATCTCCCTTTTCTGTCGGATCTTTCTCTACTACATCACGTTTGATCTCACAGCTTCTGGAGATCATTTCTTCCAGAACTTCCAAACTGCGTTCCATTATTTCCTGTCTGTGACAGATCGTCCACTCATAATATCCCTGATCTTTGATCAGTCCATGTTTTAAGATTTCTCCCATGCCACAGGCAAACTGTTCGTCTGTCAGCGTCTTCAGGGCAGACAGATTCATATACACCAGTTTTGGCTGATGAAAGGCTCCGACCATATTTTTATAACAGTTAAAGTCCACGCCTGTCTTACCGCCAATGCTGCTGTCCACCTGTGAGAGCAGTGTTGTCGGAATTTGAACAAAATCAACGCCTCGAAGATAAGTCGCTGCAGTGAAACCGGCCAGATCCCCAACAACGCCTCCTCCAAGAGCAACCAGCATATCTTTTCGTTCAAAATGATGCAGGATCAGATGCTCATACAAATCCTGCACAGTATTGAGATTTTTGTTTTCTTCTCCTGCCCGAAAAACAAAGCGGGTAACTTCCTTTGCACAAGATGCAAGAATTTCTTCTACCTGATCTCCGTAATATTGATCCACGGTAGAATCGGTAACAATACATAACCTTCGGTTTTCCGGCTTACAAACCTTCAAACGCTCTGCAAGCATCCCAAAATCTTTTTCAAGATAAATTTCATAGGCAAAAATCCCATCTTTTTTAACCGGTATCTGTGTGCGGTATTTTGTAGTATCCATTGTTTTTACCTCCTGTTCCATTCATCGAATACATGCGGAATCCGATTTTCCAGAATCGCTGAGCTGTTTAAACATATTTTTCAAGTTTTACAAGGTAACGTCCCTTTTTGGTCTGTGAAAGCATGCCTTCGTATACAAATCTTCCCATACCTCTGGCTGATATCAGATCATTCTCTTTTACATGATATCCATTTGAAGTAATGCATTTTCCATTTACAAAAACGCGGCCATCTTCAATCATTCCGACCAGACTGCTTCTGGAAGTTTTCCATGCCAGGGCAAGCAGAGTATCCAGACGTACAGAAGCAACCGTTCCTTCTATTTTTTCCGTACGCAGCGGGATTTCTTTTCTTTCTCCCTCAAACACCTGACATAAAACTGTTGTATGCCGGATCCGTGTCAGGTTATCACACAGAAAATCTGCTATTTTCTGCATACAGAAAAGATAGGCACATTCCTCGTCAATCAGGATATCACCGGTAACCGAACGGTCTATGCCCAGATTCAAGATGGCTCCAAGATAATCTCTGTGTGAAAGTTTCTCTGCAAATTTCAGATTCAGGGGTCTGATCTGAAGACATACGATTGGAAATGGTATAGCATCTTCATCCGAATCGCCCTTTTGCGAAAAATCATAACGAAAATAAAGAGCATCAGGGATAAACGCTGCCAACTGACGCTCTGCTTTTGCATAACCGCCGAAAAGTTTCCATCGAACAAATGGAATCTTTCCGACCGTGCTGTGAAAAATATTTAATTCATTCAGATTCATAAAATCTGTGTAAGTGATGATTCCTCTTCGATCTGCCAGATTTGCCAGATCCAGGATACGCTGCCTTGTGCGTTCCTCCATCTTATCCATTTACTTTCTCCTAAAACTTGTTTCCAAGAGACGGCATATCAACACCATTCAAAATTTCCTGAAAATCTCCGGAAACTTCCACACCGGATGGCGTAATGATAAAAATAAAATTGCTGACTTTCTGAAGATTACCGTCGATTGCATAGCAGGAACCAGATGAAAAATCAATGATTCTCTGTGCAATATCAACATCAAGACCTTCCATATTCAGTACAACTGTGCAATTTGCAAGCAGTGTATCGGTAATCTCTCTTGTGTCTTCCATAGAACGCGGTTTGATTACACATACTTCCATTCCGGCAACGGATTTTTTTGTCGTACGCATCTGAGAAATCTTACCGGAGTTGCTGGTCTTTGCAGATGATGTACTGTACGGACGAGGAGAAGAAGTGCTTCCGGATTTCTGGAAAGATTTTGCCTTGCTCTTTTCTTTTCCGGAAGGCACTTTCTCATCCATATCCAGATCACCTAAATCGTCTTCTTCATTCTGCTTTTTGAAGAATCTCTTTTTTGGAGCTTCTTCTTCGAAATCATCCATTTCGTCATCCAGAAAGTCATCGTCATCAAATCCATCATTGTCATTCAGTTTCATGGCATTTAAGAATCTATCTAATACTCCCATTTTGTTCTCCTATCTGCTTTTATCACAAATTGTTAATTGCGTTCTCCGAAGATACCTGTTCCGACTCGAACCATGGTAGCACCTTCCTCGATTGCAACCTCATAATCTCCGGTCATACCCATACTGAGATCACGCATATTAACATTATCTATGTTTTTGGCTGATATGTCAACTGATAATTCTCTTAATTTTGCAAAATATTTGCGATTATCCTCGGCGTTTTCTACAAAAGGTGCAATCGTCATCAGTCCTTCTACAGAAATATGCTCCATTTTGGCAATGTTTTCGATGAAATCTGCACATTCTTCTACACGAACACCAAACTTACTCTCTTCTGATGCAACATTTACTTCCACCAGAACCGGCATCACAATTCCTTTTTTCTCCGCTTCCTGGTCTATCGCCTCTGCCAGTCGGACAGAATCCACGGAATGAATCAGAGCTGCACGCCCTACCACATATTTTACTTTATTTCTCTGTAAATGACCGATCATATGCCATTTGATATCTTTTTCCATTTCTTCGTATTTGTCACGCAGCTCCTGCGGCTTGTTTTCTCCAAATCTGCGAATTCCTTCCGCATAGGCCTCTTCGATCATCGACACCGGTTTTGTTTTGCTGACGGCGATCAACTGTACCTCACTGCGGTCTCTTCCGCTTCTCTTACAAGCTTCACAGATACGTCTCTCTACTTCCTGCAAATTTTCTTTTATCATGTTTCTTATACCTCCACTATCTTTTTCTCTGTAAACAGGATCATAACAGCTGATCGTCGGAAACCGTATCCGCATCCAGTGCAATATGATCGTACTGTGCCAGTCCAAACGTATCGTCATCTGCCACAATACAGTATTCCTCGTTCTCTGCGATCACAGTCACTTCACGGAAAACAGCATAACCTTTGTTGATATTATAGACTCCCTGAAGGGATGCAATCTCTTCGATTCGATACTTGTTGCTGGAATTCTTCCGAACGATATAATCGCCCTCTGAAAATTCATTGATATCCACATAGTAGTTATCATCCACTTTTTCGTAAACCGTTGTTGTTTTATATTTTTGTTCTGATTTTCCACTGTTTGTATAGGTTTCCACCAGAACTGTAACCTCATTGCTGTCATCGTTATTGGAAATCACATATTCCTGCGGAATAATATAGAAATTCCGCTGTTCGATTGCAGTTTTTGGTATCTTCAATCCACTCTTCTTATTTAAAAGTAATTCAATATCCAGAAAGCGATCCGATGCAAAACGCACAACAGAATGATCCATATCCAGCTTTGCAAAATAGGTATTCTTGTTCTGAACAACCGACACTGTAGCATCTGCCGTTGTACCATCTTTCAGAAAACGGATCGTAACAGAGCTCTGATCCGTCAGTTCGGAAACAATTTTATTGTCAATTGGCAGAATCAGAGACCAGTTATCCTCTGTCACCAGTTTATATAACGGATCTCCACTTTTGGCTGTTCCGTTCAGACGAAGATTTTCTTTGTGATATGCCTTCATAGAAAACATATCAGTTGTCACATCTTCCGCTTTTACATCTTCAAAGCCATCCACCGAATAAACCACAATACCAGGTCCATCCGTTCGACATACATTGAACAGACTGCCTTCGTCTGCATTTCCGTAAACATCTTCTGTATAGAGATCTAAAACGGCACTTTCTACATCCGCCTTCATATCATATGCTTTCTGAAAGTTCTGACCTGAAAAAGCAGACGCATATCCGGCAGCCGCAGCACACAGTTTTTTTGCATCTGCGGCAGATAGTGTTCCGCTTTCGGAAGTATCTGTAGTTTGCAATGCATCCTCTTTCTCATCTGTACTTTCAATCGTTGTTTCTGTCTCAGCGGAACTTTCTGTTGTACTTTCAGACAATTCCGTACTTTCTGTGAGCGATGCTGACTCTGTAGTCTGTGATGATGCCGATGTCCGTTCTGTTCTTGTTGTTCCGTTTTCGTTGATAGAACAGATCACACCATTTTTACCGATTTCTGTTCCTTCTCTTGCATAGTAAGTAACAGCTCCGGATTCCGGTGCTTCTACAACGGTTTCTGATTTCAGTGCGAGTGCTGTATATTTATAATTTCCGGACAGACTGCCTTTTTTTACTTCATATGGTGCAATGTGCGTCGAAGTCAGATACATGACGATACAGACCATCATATAAACAAATACAATTCCAAACAGCAGTGTACCAATATTTATGCCAATATATTTTTTATACTTTACAATCTTCTTACTATTCTTTTTTGCAATCAACCAATACGCCTCCTTATTTTCATCTTAGCTGAGAAATTTTTGAACAGATATCATTCTACCACGTTCTTGTTTCAGAAACAATGGAATAAATATTTAATTTCAGGAAAAAATAGAGATAAACGATGAAAGGAGTTAAAATATATGAATGTAAAAGGACTGGACTATACTTGTCTTACACTTTCTATTATCGGAGCGATCAACTGGGGACTGATCGGCATTTTCCGCTTTGACCTGGTCGCTTTCCTCTTTGGAGACATGAGCTGGCTCTCCAGGATCATTTATACACTGGTCGGTCTGTCAGGATTGTATCTGATCAGTACTTACGGACGCATCTGCCAGGTTGATGATGCCAGATAAAGATTTTCAGTGTAAATATTTTACAGAGCCCTTTCCTCTGAATTAGAAAGGCAGGACGGAAAACCGTCCTGCCTGCAAAGATTGCTTGCTGCATCCATAGAAAATCAAAGCTTTTCACTTATAAAGATACAATGACTTTTGATTTTGCATTTCCCGGAAGATCATCTGCATCCAGAGAAATACTTAAAACAAAAGTTATATTATATTTCTCGCCCAGCTCATCCAATTTATCGATGGTCTCTGTGATATCTGCATCTTCCAGTTTGGCAATTTTCAGAAAGCTGTCCAGATACATCTGCTCCAGATCGTGATCCTGTGAAATAATGCCACAGATAAATCCGATAAATCCATCACTGCTTGACAAACCAAATTCTGAAGTATCGATCAGACGAACTTTGTTGTTCAGCTCGTACATATGTTTAGAACTCTTATCGAGATAAACAATATTTCCGTGCACTTCTTTTACTTCTGCATTTACTTTGTCCAACAGATGTTTTGTTTTTCCTTTACCCTTTTTGCCTGCAATGATCTGTATCATTATAATCTCCTCCTTTAGTCCGGCGACCTAAATATTATATGTTGATTATAGTGTATATTTAGAAAAATTACAACCTTTAATTGTTAATTTTAGACAATAATTTATTCATTTCGGCATATAATGTTTCTTTATCACCTGCATTGAGGATAATTGAGACATGAGAATCCCCATATTTATCTTTTGCGAGCAGACAGAGGCAGCTTCCGGCCTCATCCGTAGTACCTGTCTTACCGCCGATCACCTCTACATCCTGAGGCGGAGTTGCCTCTCCGATGTGATAATAGTTCGTTGACTGCCACATGATACCATACTTGTCATTATCGCGGATAAAGATACTATAGTATTCAGATGAACCGATAATTTCCTGAAAGGCATCATACTTTAATGCTTCCTGAAACATCAAATAAATATCATATGCCGTTGTATAATGATTTTCGTCATGAAGACCATGCGGATTGGCAAAATGTGTCCCGGTCGCTCCAAGAGATGCCGCCTCTTCGTTCATCATATTGACAAAATTGTCAACAGTACCGCCGACATAGACAGCTAAAGACATGGCAGCATCGTTTCCGGAATTCAAAAGCAGACCGTATAAAAGCTGCTCAACGGTAAGCTGATCTCCCGGCTCGATCATACAGACGGAGGATCCGCTTTCAATATCCTGACATTCCTCTCCAACTGTTACGGTTTCATCCAGGCTGCAGTTTTTCAAAGTCACAAGAGCCGTCATGACTTTTGTGATACTTGCCGGATACATCTTGTTAAAAATATTCTGTGCATAGTCTACTTCCCCGGATGCCAGATCAAAAGAACCAGCTGCTCCTGAGGTAAGATTTAAGGAAGAATCGTCTTCTGTTCCATCCGATACACACAGATTTTCAGAAAAAGCAGCCGCTCTGTTGGCATTGAACTGAACTTTCTCTATACCAAAAACCGCATTGCTTTTGTCGTAAAGATTGGAAAGGTGAATCTCTCTGTTTTTGATCACTGTTACTACGGAAACGGAGCCGAGAACAAGTGCTATCACGATAAGAAATGAAATGCCAACCTTCATCAGGCTGATCTTATGTTCTTTTTTCGGCGGCTGTACCGGTGTGCGACGATTGCGTTCCCGTCTTGTATTTTTTCCTGTTGATTCCATTATTTGTACATCTCCCGCCATTCAAGATCTCCTCGGTCGAGGGATTTTATCAGCAGTTCTGCTGTTGCCAGATTGGTGGCAAGTGGGATATTATGCATGTCACAGAGTCGAAAGATATTCTTCGTATCCGGCTCATGTGGTTTTGCTCCCATCGGGTTTCTCAGAAAAATCATAAGGTCAATCTGATTATTCTCAATCTGGGCTCCCATCTGGTGTTCTCCTCCCAGATGTCCGGCAAGAAATTTGTGGACGTTCAAATTGGTAACCTCCTCCACAAGTCTTCCTGTCGTTCCTGTTGCATATAATTCATTTTTACATAATATTCCTCTGTAGGCAATGCAGAAATTCTGCATCAGCTTCTTTTTGGAATCATGTGCAATAAGTCCTATATTCATAAATCAGACCTCCTTTGTATCTTCTCCATTTTAATATTTTCGTACCTGCAGTCCTATATTCAGAACCATGCCAATCCCAATGTAAAGACTGATCAATGATGTTAGTCCGTAACTTACAAATGGCAGCGGCAGTCCGGTGTTCGGCATCAGGCCGGTCGCAACGCATATATTGATAAAACTCTGAAATGCAATCAAAGCCGCCATGCCGCAGCATATCAGCGTCCCGGAAACATCCCTTGCATTTTTCCCGACCATAATACACTCCAGTGCGATCAGAAATTCCAGTGCAACGATCAGACAGCAGCCTAAAAATCCAAGCTCTTCTCCTGCAACTGCAAAAATAAAGTCTGTCTGCGGTTCTGCGATAAAATTACCGTTTTTTACAGAATTGACATCACTGTTGTTCAGCCCTTTGCCATAAAGCTGGCCGGAACCAATTGCAATTTTAGAGTTTGTCTGCTGATAAGAAATGTCAGGATATTTTTCAGGCTGAAGCCACCCCATAATTCGATCGTGCTGATACCCCTTCAGAATTTTCTGATCCGGCTGTGTCACAAGCATCGCTCCGATGACTACAAGCGGTATGCATATCAGTATCATACCACCGATTATTTTAGAACTCAAGCCTGCAATAAAATATATTGTGCAGAAAATCAGAAGCACAACGATACTGGTAGACAAATCCGGCTGTTTATAAATAAGGAACCATGGGATCGCCACCAGTCCGACAGCTTTTAAAATAGTCTGCGGTTTATTGAGATCCTCTTCATGCTTCATGAAAAAACGAGTAAAAAAGATGATTACCACAATCTTCATGATATCAGATGGCTGAAAGCTAAAACCGCCAAAGTCAATCCAACGCTTTGCACCGTTTACCTCTGTTCCGAAGAAACGTACTGCGATCAGAAGCACCAGACCGCCAATATAGTAGATCCAGTAAAAATTGCTGATCCACAAATAATCCATCAAAGACACCATGATCATAAAAACAATTCCGACGCCCATACCGATCATCTGTTTCATCTGATAACTGCCATTCGCACTGCCGATCACCATGATACCGATTACTGACAGGATCAAAACCCAAAGAACCAGTCTGAATTTATAATCTTTCAATTTGTATTGTCTTAACATCTTTAACCCCTTGCTTTACTTCTCTTTTGATATCCATGCGGATACTGACATCCGCATTTTCAATATTCAGGTACTTTTCGATCACTTTTCTTATGTCACGTTTCAGATATTTTACCGTATCTTCCGGGCAGTCCAGGCGATCCATATAAAGAATGGAAGCCATCCTCTGTCTGGCAAGTACAGCAGATCTCTGTGGAAAACAGAAAAGAAATCGTTTCAATCTAACTTACTCCCTTCTTCCTCTTTTCAGCAGCTCGCCAAGATGTCTCCAGAATCCATCCCTCTGTTCAAAATCCATAAGTGGAACCGCTTCACCATATATCCGGCGACAAATATTGGAAAATGCCTGTCCGGCCAGACTTTCCGATGCAGCAAGTGCTTCGCCCTGATTAGTCGCGATCACTACGCTGTCATCATCCGGAATCGCCCCGAGAAGATTTACGGAAAGAATCTCGACAACATCTTCTACAGACATCATATCACCACGCTTTACCATGCCCATCCGCAGCCGGTTGATAATAAGATCAATGCGATCGATCTCATTTGCTTCCAGAAGACCTATGATTCTGTCTGCATCACGGATAGCGGAAACTTCCGGCGTAGTCACTACGATCGCCCTTTTTGCACCTGCGATCGCATTGAAAAATCCCTGCTCGATCCCAGCCGGACAGTCTAAAAGGATAAAATCAAACTTTTCCTGAAGATCATCCGTAAGCTTCTTCATTTGCTGCGGAGTCACCGCGGATTTATCTCTTGTCTGAGCAGCCGGCAGAAGAAACAGACTGGGATTGTTTTTATCCCGAATCAACGCCTGCTTCAGCCTGCAGTTTCCTTCGATCACATCAACCAGATTGTAAACAATCCGGTTTTCCAGTCCCATAACAACATCCAGATTGCGAAGGCCAATGTCTGTATCGATCAGAACGACTCGTCCGCCGAGCATAGACAGCCCTGCTCCGAGATTCGCAGTCACCGTTGTTTTTCCGACACCGCCTTTTCCGGAAGTTACCACAATAATCTCACTCATTACACATTCCTCCATAAATCTTTTCAAGTCGAACTTGTGGTTGTCCCACAGCCTTTTCAACGAAAATGATCTGTTCCGGCGTTTTGGCCGTTTGTCCTGTGTACATTGTGAACTGTTTTGTGTCTTCACAGTTATTTTTAGATTTTTTCTGCTGACCCATAAACGGCATCCCATGTATCTTGGCTCATAGGTTCCACATGGATATGATTTTCTTTTATATAAGCAATTTTCGGTTCCGGCTTGTATTCTGTCTGATCCGAATATTTGGTGATTGCACTGCGTGCAGCTTTGTCGGCAATACGGATCTGAACCGGTTTCATCACAAAGGCGGCAATAAAACAGTTGCGATCCCCCGTCGCTCCCGCGTAAACGCTGCCACGACAGGATCCGAGTATGACAATGTTGCTTTTTGACACAACTTTGGCACCAGAATGTACATCTCCAAGAATCACCACACTTGTCTCTGTTTCCAAGACTTCGCCATTTGAAAGAGTCCCTCGATAAAACAGGCCATCCACTTTTTCCTGCTCTTCCAGTGCCGCATTTAAAATCCTGCGGTAATGCTCCTGACTGACGGCGTCCTCATCCACCACACAGAGGATATGGATGCCGCAGTGATCTACGATCGTCTCGATCACCTGCCGTTCTTCTTCCCGGTTCAGTACTCTTCCACGGAATGTCACAGCCATTTTTGCATTTCTGAAAAAATTGGCAGATTCCTGAAACTTATCCGCAATGTCAAGAAGGAGTTCCTGAAACGGCATCTTGTCATCCAGGATAACGGTCAGGCCGTATTTATTACTCTTAATGATCACGGATTTACGGTTCATACGCTCGCCTCCCCCGACTGTTAGTCCGCAAAACTGTTACTTACATTTACATTTGCTGCAGTATTTGTAATAATATCGCTTTCATCTTTCAGTTTAAAGTAATAACTTACAATATCTTTTGCAACGGACGCCGCGTTCGTGGAAGAATAGCCGTTTGTAATACGCACTGCCATGGCAATTTCCGGTGTATCATACGGTGCATAGCCGATAAAGAGTGCATGGTTTGGTTTGTCCTGATTCTCCTGTGCAGTACCTGTCTTTCCGGCCATATTGAAAGAACTCTTTATGTCCGTAAATGCGGCGTTATTCTGATAAACTCCATTCATACCGGAATGGATCACATCCCAGAGATCTGACGAAAGATCCACAGTGCTGTGCACAACCGGCTCCGGCTCTTCCAGCGTATTATTATCGCTGTCTGTGATACGGTCAAGCAGAGTCAGATCATAACAGGTTCCATTGTTTGCGATCGTTGCCGCATAACGTGAAAGCTGACTGGTCGTAAAGGTATTGCCTGCCTGTCCCATTGCAGTTCTGGCACCATCCGCAGTGGAAACATGCGGTGCTGTCTCATCTATTTCAATGCCCGTATTGGCATCAAAACCATACATTGCAGCATACTTGGTAAGTGTGCTGATCGCCTGTGCGTCATTATAAGTGGAAGACTGTACGACATTTCCATCCGCATCGGTCTCCGGTGTAAGATTGGTAAAATCCGAGGTCTTTCCAAGCATATAACCGACTGTATTGAAATAAAAGTTACAGGATTCCGTGATCGCCTGTGACAAAGTCAGAGGACCATGAGATCCGCTCTTATATCTTTCTGAATAGATCCAGCAGTTTACATCCGGAGGGATCAGCTGGAACTTTCCGGTACAGTTGATCGTATCATAGGCACCTACAACACCTTCCATCACACCTGCAGTTGCCGCCACAATTTTAAACGTAGAACCAGGTGCTGTCACTTCCTGCGTTGCTTTATTATAGAACGGAGAAGATTTGTCGCTGTTCAGTTTATAGAAATAATCATCATCCATATTGTTTGCCAGACGATTGTTATCATAGCCCGGATATGTAACACATGCCAGAACATCGCCGTTGTCCGGATCGGTGATCACGGCTGAACCGGTACACGGCTCCAGTGCAAGCATTGCCGGTGTGATCTCAAGAGAATAAATCTTCGCCATGATAAAATCATAAGCCGAAACTGCTCCATTTTCCAGAGCACTGTAATCTTCCTCATTCATCTTCAGAATACCCTGATCAAACAGTAGCAGACAGATGTCCTTTCCGCTGATCTGATAATTCTGTATCATATATTTATATACCTGGCGGCTGAATGCATCACTCTTTGAAAGATAGTCCGTCACATAATCGGCAAGTGCACCTGTGATTTCACTGGTGTCAAGGTATGTAGTATCGCTGTTTACTTTTGTGATATCGATCCAGTTCTTGGAGATCGCATAACTTAAAAACTCATTCAGACTGACGGATCCGTCATTGCTCCATTTTGTCCACATCTCGTCATTGGTATCGATCTTGTCTTTATCAAGGACTTCTGTTCCTTCGATCAGAACATCGTCCACAATAAAGCTTTCATATACCTGCATCTCCTCGGAAAGATCCTGATATGCCGTTGCTGAAGAGGATGTCATCTGACCCCGTATTTCAGAGAAAATCTCTTCTTCCCGACTCTGAAATTCACTGTAAATACGTTTTTCATTATCGCTTGCATCGTCAGAAGCCAGATGATCTGCATCCAGCACATTATTCTCAAAAAGGCTGTAATACACATCATAGATCGGGATCAGGATATCATCCTCTGATGAAATACTGTCTTTATCAAATTTCTCGGCATCAAAAATCTTATTGTATACAATTCCGGCAATATACTGCTCCAGAATCTTATATACTGCGATCTGAAGATTGCGGTCAATGGTAAGATGGATATCATTTCCGGCCTGCGGTGCAACTTCAGAATCTTCTTTCAATACTTTTCCAAGGTTATCCACATAAACCGTTTTTGTTCCGTTCTGTCCGCGAAGCTCTTTTTCAAAATATTTCTCGAGTCCGGACTTTCCGACGATATCACTGCTGCTGTACTGACCGTTTCCGTTTTCACCATTAAGTTCTTCCAGTTCTTCTGCGGAAACCTGACCGGTATAACCGATCAGTGGTGCCATATAAAGACCGTCCTCATAAACCCGGATAGAATCTTCTTCCACATCCACGCCCGGATAGCGGTCTTTGTTTTCCATAATAACAGCAACCGTATCTTTAGAAATATCTTTTGCGATCGTAGTCGTCACATACTTCTGATAGCTGTTCTGTGCAACCGCACTTCGCAGTGCAGTCAGCTTTAACTGCTCTTCTTTTGTAAAACTGGATGGAAGGCCGTACTCCTGCAGCTCTTCTTCCGTGTAAACGGAAAGGTCGATTCCGTACCATTTTTTCGTAGAAAGTGTCTGCATCATCTCTTCTGCCGTACAGTTTCTCTCATCGGTTTTCAGATCTTCCGTATCTGCGTATCCGAAAATATCTGCCCGGAAACGCAGAAGATTAAAGCCTTCCCTTGTAAACTCATACTGGCCGTCACTTCCAATGTCGATCGCATAGTTAGTATAAACCTGGTCACCGCCATCTTCGATCACTTTCATGATCTGATACAGGCTGCCGTTCATCGCAAGATTTCTCTCTCTTGTCGTATCATAGCTGCCTACATCTTCATAGGTGACATTATATGCGAGCTTGTTGTATGCAACCGCATTTCCGTCGCGGTCATAAATATTGCCCCGCGTACTTTTCAGTGTTGTTTCTTTTTTGATCTGCATGGTAAAATCCGTCAGATACTTTTCACCGTTGATGATCTGCATGGTATACAGACGCTGGATCAGTATGCCTGCAAGCAATGCAAACAGGACAACCAGAACGATCAGTCTGGACTTTATCAGTTTGGACAGTGAATTTTTAACATAATTAAACAAAGCTACCTACACTCCTTTGTTCTGCCTTTTCAAGTTTATGGTTCAATGCCAGAAGCAGGCGGTATACAACCAGCGTGATCAGTGCAGTATAGATCACTTCCGGTATAATGATCCTTCTCAGATAGAAGAACAGGCTGATCCTTCCGCGAAGGAAAAACTGGAAAAGATAAACCACCAGATCATAGACCAGATCGCTGAATGCGATCAGAAGTACCGGCATCTTGATATCATCATCATAAAAAATGCGATAACAGAAACCGTTGAAGTATCCGACATAGGTGAAGAGGAGCATATGAAATCCCAGCACCGGTCCGTAAAAAATATCCATCAGGATACCAAAAAATGCACCCACAAACATCCCCTCGCGTTTCCCACGCATCAGTGCAAAAGAAACCGTCAGGATGATCGGAAGATTCGGGGAGACGGATGCAATGGCAAATGTCTGCATCAATGTCGTCTGCAGAACAAATGTCAGTAAGATCAAAATAATCATTATGACTCTGCGTTTCACTGTTCTCCTCCTGCCTGCTTACTGCTTTCTGTCTGTTTTCCGGTTTCTGTTTCCAGAATCATCTCCGTCTCACTCTGTGCCTGAGACTGGATATCTTTCTGTGCCTCATCGGTATTTTTCAGCTGTGTAATGACCAGCACTTCGTGCAGATGTCTGAAATCAACAACCGGTGTAATGCTTCCTGATTTTGTCAGGTTATTGGAATCCATCCCGATCTCGCTGACATAACCGATCAGAATTCCCGGAAGGAAGCGGTTACTGATTTCTGATGTCACCACTTTGTCACCGACTGTCACCTTATTATCCGCATCCGTCAGCTTCACAAGGCTGATCTTGCCTTCATCGATCAGTTTCAAATTACCGGCAATGATGCAGTTGTCGGAAGTGGAGCTGATCTCGGCACTGACGTTGCTGTAATCGTCTATGATTGAACGAACGGTCGCCCAGTTTGATCCTACCGAAGTTACAATCCCGACAAGACCTCCGTCTGCAATGACATTCATATCTTCCTGAATCCCGTCTTTCGACCCTTTGTTGATCGTAAATACATTGAACCAGTTTCCGGAATCTTTTGCGATAATGCGTGCGGCGATCGTCGGATAGTTGCTGTATTCATCTTTCAGATCCAGCAGATCTTTTAATCTTTCATACTCATCCTGATTCTGCAGCAGATCACTGTTTTCTGCGGTCAGCTCGTCCACTTTTTTCTGCAGTCCGGCATTTTCACTTCGCAGATCTGTTGTATGGAACAGGTATTCTCCCTTGTCCGAGATCCATGTGCCGATTGCGTTCATTCCACTCTGGATCGGCGTGATCACTCCTGTGACATAATGAAGTGGCCCGGATACTGCATCTGTCGTAAAAGACAGAATGATCAAAACGACACATACCGCTGTCAGAATTGTGAGTACCAGTTTGCTTTTTCCTGAATCATTCATCTTTTTTTTCATTGCATTTCCTCTTTTATATCAGATTGCCGACATAATCCTTCAAAGAAAATGTCAGCTTTTTCAGTTCTTTGTCATTCATAATCTCCACAAGACCATTCATCGTGTTATAGACAGGATCTGGAACATTATAAACCGGAAATGTTACCTTTTCCTGTATATAGCTGGCAATATTCGGTGTCAGTGACACACCTCCCGCCAGATAAATACCATTCTGCTGTATATTTTCAAGCAGCTGAGGCGGTGTCCTCTGCAGTGTCATCTTCACGGCATCGGCAATCGCATCGACCGTATCGGTTATCGCCTTGCTGATATCTTCGGACGGTATCCTGGCAGAACTTGGGACTCCGCTGATCGTGTGGATACCGTAAACTTCGCTGCTCTTTGCTTCCCCGTTCATAAGATACCCCATAGCAACACGGAGCTTCTCTGCCGTCTTTTTGCCGATTGCAAGATTATGCTCGCGGCGTACCATCGTGATGACGGCCTGATCCATCGCATTTCCGCCATACGGATACTGTCTTCCGATGATCACTTTTCCATCTGAGATCACAGAAATCCCGGTTGTGGAAGCTCCGATGTTGACCACCATACTTCCCGTCTGGGCAAGAACCGGCATACCGATGCCGACCGCATCTGCAACTCCTTTTTCCACAAGAGCGATCCTTCTTACTTTCAGTCCGGTCAGTACTTTATAAAAAGCACGCATCTCAATCTCCGACAGCTCCATCGGAACCGTCACCAGAATATCCGGCCTTTTTGTAAAAACACTCGAAAAACGCTTTAATAACCGTGCCAGAATAAAGCCGAGATTCCCGCCGTCTGCGATCGCTCCGTCAACCATCGGACTGTCCGCTGTTACGCAGAGGGGCGTCTTTTCGTACATTTCGTATGCACGCTGGCCGACTGCGATCACATAGGTTTTATCCCGCACCGCGATCATATTTTTTTCACAGACCACTTTTTTGTTTTTTTTATCGGCGATCTTTATCGTGTCACTTCCAAGATCGATCCCGCATTTTTTTCGAAACAACATGTACTCAAACTCCTTATCTCAAAGGATTTTCATTTCCCTGAAACTGGCATAACACCGATCTCCCACAATAATATGATCCAGAAGACGTATCCCGACCAGCTCACCGCCAAGTGAAATCCTTTTTGTAAGGCTTTTGTCCTCTTCACTCGGAGTCGGATCTCCACTTGGATGATTGTGCAGAAGTATAATAAAAACCGCATGATGCTGCAGGGCCAGCAAAAAAATCTCACGCGGCGTAATGACAGAACAGTTTACACTGCCCTTGGATATGGATTGCCTCGCAAGAAGACGGCATTTTGTGTCAAGCATCAGAAGAATCATCTGCTCCTGCTCCAGATGACGCATCTCCTCCATAAAATAATCTGCAATGCTGGCAGCATCTTTGAAGTTCAGGGCACTCCAGGCGGATTGACCGGCAATCCTTCTGGAAAGCTCCGCAATACATTTGAGCTGTACTGCTTTTACTTCTCCGATACCGCGTATCTGGCATAACTGCGGAATTGTCATATGATACAGGCCAAGAAGTCCATTTCTTGGTGCTCCTGCATCCAATATTTTTCTGGAAAGTTCCAATGCATTGATCCCCTTTGATCCTGTACGCAAAATAACGGCGAGAAGCTCTGCATCACTTAGCACTTCCGCACCTTTGTTTATGCATTTTTCATATGGCAATTCATCTGCCGGCAATTCTGTCATTTTACAGTTGTTTTCTTTCATAAAATACAACCGGCTCTCTTGTTCCCCTGATACCCGTATTGCAGTATCCATTTTCTTCCGATAGGCTATTGTATCATAAATAGTGCGAAGTGTACACACTATTTAATCTTAAATTTTTTTAAAATAGCTTCCGCAACCTTCAGTCCATCCATGGCTGCGGAAGTAATCCCACCGGCATATCCTGCTCCTTCCCCGCATGGATAAATACCGGAAATACTGCTCTCCAGCGTCTCTTTTTCCCGCTCGATCCGCACAGGTGAAGATGTTCTGCTCTCTACTGCGGATAAAATCGCGTCTCCTCTGTCAAAGCCTCTGATCTTTCTTCCAAAGACTTTGACCGACTGCTCGATGGAATCTCCGATCTCTTTTGGAAAACAGTCTCTTACATTTCCGAATGTCCATGCTCCTTTCATGGAAGGCGTGGTTTCTCCAAGTGATTCACTGACCTGCTTTTTGCAGAAATCATGATACAGCTGCACAGGAATCTTCCCATCTCCGGCTTCATATGCCGCCGCTTCCAGTTTTCTCTGAAATTCCACACCGGCAAGCACATCATCTCCCGGGAAATCTTTCGGTGTCACCGTAACAACAATGGCACTATTCGCATTGTCACCGTTTCGGCTGTGATAACTCATACCATTAACGGCAAGTTTTCCTTCCTCGGAAGAAGCATTTACGACATATCCGCCAGGACACATACAAAAAGAGTATACACCTCGTCCGTTCGGAAGCTGACAGGTTAGCTTGTAATCTGCTGCCGGAAGCGTTCCCCGCTCTTTTCCGTACTGGGACTGATCGATCAGATGCTGCGGATGTTCCATGCGGACACCGACCGCAAAAGCTTTCGGTGACATAGAAAACTGTCTTTTTTTCAACAATGCAAACGTGTCTCTCGCACTGTGACCGATTGCCAGGACGGCCGCCTCACATTCCAGCCGTTCCGCTCCATTGATAATCAGTGCCCGAAGTTGTCCTTTCTGGATTTCAAAATCGGTGACCTGTGCTTCAAAACGCACATCTCCTCCAAGACGCAGGATCTCTTTTCTGATATTTTTAATGACCTCCCTGAGAAGATCGGTTCCGATGTGTGGTTTGTTCAGCCACAGGATTTCTTCCGGTGCACCGAATTCCACAAAGGTTTTCAATACAAACGTATTTCTTCCGGTGGCATCTTTTACGGCTGTATTCAGTTTTCCATCCGAAAAAGTGCCGGCTCCGCCTTCTCCGAACTGGATATTGCTTCGTTCATCCAGTTGCCCTGTTTGCCAGAATGTTTCAACCATCTCCTGTCTGCGGTCGACATCCATGCCTCTCTCTAAAAGAATCGGTGCAAAACCGGTTCTTGCAAGAGAAAGTGCACAGAAAAGCCCCGCAGGCCCCATGCCGATCACAACCGGACGATGTTTGAATGGAATTGTGCCGCTCTGCTCTGGGGCGTAGATGACTTCTTTTGCTCTGGTAACTTTGTTGCTTTTACATCTTCGCAGTATTTTTTCTTCGTCATTTACTTCCACATCTACCGTATAGACATAATACAGTTCCGGTTTCTTTCTCGCATCCAGAGAACGTTTGCAGATCCGAAGATTCTGAATTTCTTCCTCCCGGATGCGAAGTTCTTTTGCTGCGGCGTGTTTCAATCCCTGTTCTCCTTTTTCCGCATTTCTCTTTATCTGTGAAATTCTAAGCATTCTGTTCTACCTGTCCTTTCTGATCGTTTGCTGCATAATATCCTGCCAGGTAACCGCTGCTCCAGGCCCATTGCAGATTATAGCCGCCGCAGGCACCATCTACATCCAGAATCTCCCCGGCAAAATAAAGTCCCGGCACCTTTTTCGATTCCATGGTCTTTGCATTTACAAAAGCAGTGTCAATACCACCGGCACAGACCTGTGCATACTCAAACGAACGTGTACCGGTTACTGTAAGACGCAGATCAGATACCAGAGAAAGAATCTCAAGAAATGATTCTTCCTGCAAAATTTCACCTGCTTTATATCCAGTCTGTTTCAGCAGCAGAGCGGCCAGTTTCTGTGGAAAGATCCCGGACAGAAGATGCTCTGCCTTTTTATTTGTCTGTTTTTGGTATATTGCAAGAAGATGCTGTCTGTTCACCTGCGGAAGCAGATTGAGAGAAATCTGCACGTTTTTCTTTTCTAAAAGCCCAAGTGCTGCAAAACGGCTGACCTGAAAAACCACAATCCCGGAAATTCCATACGATGTCCACTGCAGTTCTCCTTCCGATTCAGCCGCCTTTTTTCCATCAAGAAAAAGCGTTACTTTCGCCGGGCTTCGAAGTCCGGCAAGTGCATGGAAAGCAGCTTCTTTTGTCTTTAACGGAACCAGTGCCGGAACGATCTCCGTAACCGGATGGCCAAGTTTTTCTGCCAGATGATAGCCGTCCTCACACCCGCCAAGTGTCTGTGCTGCCTTTGATCCGCAGGCAAGAATCACAACATCTGCCTCGTATTGCCATCCTTCTGTTTTCACAAAAAAACCTCCCTTTTTTTGTGGCAGAATATCAATAATGCGTTCCCGTGTTTTTATTTTCACACCACGCTCACGCAATACATCCAAAAAAAGCGTCTGCACCGTCTGTGCCTGATCCGTATAGGGATAAACTCCGCCGTTTTTTTCATGCATCAACATGCCAAGTTCTTCAAAAAACTGCACGGTCCGTTCCTGATCAAACGTTTGCAAGGCAGCTTCTGTAAAATCCTGCCCTGTTCCCCGATAGGAAAGCACCGGTTCTCTGGATGCATAAGTCAGGTTGCATTTTCCGTTTCCGGTTGCCAGAAGCTTTTTCCCCGGTTTTTCCTGTGCCTCCAGAACGGTCACTTCTGTATCCGGCCGTTTTGCATGAAAAGCACTCATAAATCCTGCTGCCCCTCCGCCTGCGACTATAATTCGTTTCATCTGTTTTCTCCCTGTCATCATATTCCTTTTAAAGAGGCAGTCTCACCAGATCGGCATCATAAAGTTTCTGAAGAGACATCAAAATGCCAAGTTTTGCATGCTGCCAGGTAAGTCCGCCCTGGAAATACACGGCATACGGCGGTTTGATCGGTCCGTCTGCACTCAGCTCAATGGAAGATCCCTGAACAAAAGCTCCCGCTGCCATGATCACATCGCTGTCATAGCCTGGCATTGCCCACGGCTCCGGTGTCACGTAGCTGTCTACCGGTGCTGCTGCCTGGATACCGCGGCAGAATGCGATCACACCTTCTGCTGTTCCAAGCTCCACAGCCTGAATGATATCATGACGGCTTTCAGAACCATTCGGGACTACCGGAAATCCACATGCTTCGTAAATGTTTGCTGCAAAAATGGCACCCTTTAAAGCTCCGGCTGTAACGGTCGGTGCCAGAAAAAATCCCTGATAAAAAGAATTTAAAATACCAAGGGAGGCTCCGACCTCTTTGGCAAGTCCCGGAGACGTCAGACGGCAGGCTGCATTCTCCACACATTCTTTCTTTCCGACGATATAACCGCCGACCGGTGCCAGTCCGCCGCCCGGATTCTTTATCAGAGAGCCGGCCATCATATCCACACCGACATCCGTTGGCTCACTCAGCTCCGTAAATTCACCGTAACAGTTGTCAACCATACATATGATATTTTCTCTTATATTTTTTACAAAAGCAACCGCCTCCCCGATTTTTGCAACCGAAAGCGTCGGTCTGGTCTGATAGCCTTTCGAACGCTGGATCGTCACTACTTTCGTTCGTTCATTGATTGCATTTCTGATCCCGTCAAAATCAAAAGAACCATCCTCCTTTAAATCCACCTGTGCGTAAGAGACTCCATATTCGGCAAGAGAGCCTCTCGATGGGCGGATACCGATCACTTCTTCGAGCGTATCATACGGCTTCCCGGCAATCGATAAAAGTTCATCTCCCGGTCTTAAATTAGAGAACAGTGCCAGAGCGATCGCATGGGTTCCGCATGTGATCTGCGGTCTTACCAGTGCATCTTCCGTGTGGAATGTATCCGCATATACCTTTTCCAGCGTATCCCTTCCGTCATCGTTGTAGCCATATCCGGTACTTCCGGAAAAATGTTCTGCACAGACACGGTTTTTCTGCATGGCATGCAGTACTTTCAACTGATTGTACTCCGCATTTTTATCGATCGCATCAAAACGTGCCTTTAATTTTTCCTCCGTTTTCTGTCCAAACTCATAAATCGCATCACAGATGCCAAATTCTTCGTACATATTTTTTAATGATTCCATACATGTCTCTCCTGTAAAACTGCAAGCATATACTGCAGAATTTTTTCTTCATCATATTCAAAAGCATCTTTGTCAACCCAGATCACATCGCGTTCCCGCTTAAACCAGGTGATCTGACGCTTGGCAAAATGTCTCGTATCTCGCTTTAATTTATAAACTGCTTCCTCAAGGGTACATTCTCCGTCCAGATACTCCAGGATCTCTTTATAGCCAAGTCCCTGCATCGAAACCATACCGCGGTGGCACCCCTTTTCCTTCAGCTTTTCTACTTCCGCCACCAGACCTTCTAAAAGCATCTCATCAATGCGGGCATCAATACGCTGGTAAAGACGATCCCGTTTGTCATTCAATACAAAATAGGCAAAGGCATAAGGAGATTCCTTCTGCCGTTCCTGCTCATTGTGCCTGGAGATTGGCTCCCCGGTCTGTTTATAATATTCCAGTGCACGGATCACACGCTTAACATTATTTGCATGGATCTTCTCGGCGGAAATGGGATCGACTTCCTTTAATTTCTCATGCAGCTTTTCTGCCCCCTGCTCTTTTGCGTAAGTCTCCAATTCTCTTCGGTAAGAATCGTCTTCTCCGCTTTCCGTAAAATCAATATCATAAAGCATGGCCTGTATGTAAAATCCAGTCCCCCCTGTGAGGATCGGTACTTTTCCCCTGCTCCGGATATCTTCCATCGCTTCTTTTGCCATCTGTACAAACCGGACAACATGAAATTCCTCATCCGGATCTAACACATCGATCAGATGATGCGGAATTCCTTTTTGTTCTTCCGGCATGATTTTTGCTGAGCCAATATCCATGCCGCGGTAAACCTGCATGGAATCTGCTGAGATGATCTCCCCGTTCACACGCTCTGCAAGAGACAGAGAAAGTGCCGTTTTCCCGACCGCCGTCGGTCCGGTCAGAATGATCAGTGGTTCCTTTGTCATAATATAACTCCCCCCGTTTCTATACAATTCTCTTAAATTTCTTCTCCAGCTCGTATTTCGACATGGAAATGATCGTCGGCCGCCCATGTGGGCAGTTGTATGGATTATCCAGTGTCAGCAGCTCATCAATCAGAGCATGTGCTTCTTTTGTACTCATACGGTGATTTCCCTTGACTGCTGCCTTGCAGGACATGGAAGCCACCTTTTCCAAAACACTCTGCGGCGTGCCCCTGACCGACTGGTCTACCAGGTCATCTAAAATCTCCAGAAACAGAGAACGCTCCGTAATGCCGAACAGATTGTCCGGAATTGCACTGAGGGCATATTCCATGCCTCCGAACGGTTCTATCTCAAAGCCAAGCTTTTCAAAAACATCCATGTGCATTTTTAAAGCTTCCTCCTCTTTGAGACTCAGCGTCAGAATGACCGGCGGACTGATCCGCTGCGACGTAAACGTATGATCTTTTAATCGTTTCATTGTCTGCTCATATAAAACCTTTTCATGAGCCGCATGCTGGTCGATCAGATACATCTTATCCTGAAACTGCACGATCCAGTAAGTATCGAACACTTGTCCGATGACCGTATGCTGCTTCACGTTCTGCTGCGATAAAAGCTTATCATCAAAAAGCTCCATCTGTTCTGCTTTCTGAATCTCTCTGGTGATTTCTTGTTCGAACGGTTTCTCTGGTTTTTCTGCTGTTTCAGACACTTCTCCTTTTTCGGTTTCTGGTACGCTCTTTGATGCCGGCTCTGTATTTTGTTTCTGGAACATCTGCGGCAGCGGACGTGGAGCTTTTTCTGTTTTTGGCAGCTCTGCCTTTTTCTGATCCTGCATAGAAACTGCCATCTGCTTGGAAGCATGTACAACAGCCGGATCAGATGTGGCTGTATGCAGATTTCCGTACGAAGGTGCACTCTCCCGTATCACATGTGCCGTAAAAGAGGACTGTGGTTTTGCCTTTGGGATCTGAAATGGTTCCGGAACCTGTGCCGGCTTCTTATATTTTGGCAGTTCTGCCTTTTTCGGCTCCCTCTCCACACCAACATCCGGGATCAGTTCTCTGGATGAGAGTGCCTGCCGTACAGTATCATATACGATCTGGTAGATTTCTTCCTGATTGGAAAAACGCAGTTCCAGTTTGGTCGGATGAACGTTGACATCCAGAAGGTCCCCCGGTATCGTAAAGTGCAGTGCCGTGAACGGATATTTATGCTGCATCATAAATGTCTTATAGGCATCCTCGATCGCCTTTGTGATGATCTTGCTTTTTACATATCTTCCATTAACAAAATAGTTTTCAAAATTGCGGTTGCCTCTGGAGATCACCGGCTTTCCGACAAATCCCTCCAGCCTGCCAAATGCTCCTTCTGCTTTTACCGGAAGCAGATTGGCCGCAATATCCCTTCCATAAATACCATAAATAATATCCTTCAGGTTATGATTGCCTGATGTGTGCAGCCTGGTCTGTCGGTTGTTAATAAATTTGAACGCAATTTCCGGATGCGAAAGAGCCATGCGTTCCATCAGTTCGCTGATGTATCCAGCCTCTGTCATCGCAGATTTTAAAAACTTTTTTCTTGCCGGTGTATTATAAAAAATATTATTGACCAGAAAGGTCGTTCCATCCGGTGCTCCAATCTCTTCTGTTAAAATTTCCTGTCCGCCCTCAATGCGGTATCTGGTCCCGAGCAGTGTGCCGACCGTCTTGGTGATCACTTCCACCTGGCAGACTGCGGCAATGCTCGATAACGCCTCACCGCGAAATCCAAGCGAAGATACAGAAAGCAGATCCTCCACTTTCGTGATCTTGCTGGTCGCATGACGCAGAAAAGCGGTTGAAATCTGATCCTTTGCAATGCCCTCGCCGTTATCGGTGATCCGGATCAGTGAGATCCCGCCGTCTTTGATTTCAGCCGTCACAGCAGTCGCTCCGGCATCGATGGCATTTTCTACCAGCTCTTTGACCACAGAAGAAGGTCGCTCGATTACCTCTCCTGCTGCAATTTTATCAATGGTACTTTCATCTAATACTGCAATATTCTTCATACTATCATCCCTGTACGCCTGTTACACTCCAACGGTTTTTCAGTTTGCTCTGCAGACGGTTCAATGTATTTAACGCTTCCAGCGGTGTCATGGAAGCAATCTCCATCTCACTTAATTCTTTTAAAATATCCTCATCTTTTGCAGTGTCAAACAGTGCCATCTGCCCCATATCAACCTGATCGTAGGTTTTGGGACGGTTGCGGACTTTTGTCGCTGTTTTTGCCTGCGGTGCACTGCCTGCTGCCTCAATCTCTTTTGCACGCTCTGTGATATCCGCATCACTTAATTCTTCTACCAACTCTTTGGCACGTTCGATCACGGAATCCGGAACACCGGCAAGTTTTGCGACCTGGATACCATAACTCTTATCCGCACCGCCTTTTACAATCTTTCGAAGAAATACAATATCATCGCCCTTTTCTTTTACAGCAATGCAGTAATTATTCACACCCGATAATTTGCCCTGCAATTCGGTCAGTTCATGGTAATGCGTTGCGAAAAGCGTTTTTGCCCCGAGAAGTCTTGTATTTGCGATATGCTCAACCACCGCCCAGGCAATCGAAAGCCCGTCAAAAGTGCTCGTTCCGCGTCCGATCTCATCCAGGATCAGAAGACTGTTCGAAGTTGCATTTCGAAGAATATTGGCAACCTCTGTCATTTCCACCATAAAAGTGCTTTGTCCGCTTGCCAGGTCATCGGAAGCTCCGACCCTTGTAAAAATACGGTCCACAATGCCGATCTTCGCAGAAGATGCCGGAACAAAGCTACCGATCTGAGCCATCAAAACAATCAGGGCACTCTGACGCATGTATGTTGATTTACCTGCCATGTTTGGACCGGTAATGATGGAAATACGATTTTTGCTGTTGTCAAGGTAAGTATCGTTTGCAATGAACATATCGTTTTCGATCATCTGTTCAACTACCGGATGACGGCCGTTCTTGATATCGATCACGCCTTTTTCATTCATTTTCGGGCAGACATAGTTATTACGTTCCGCAACCAGTGCCAAAGAAGCGAAGACATCGATCGCCGCTACTGCTTTTGCGGTCTTCTGAATGCGTTCTACCTCTTTTGCGATCTGTTCCCTTACATCGGAAAACAGATTGTATTCCAAAGAAAAGAGCTTGTCCTCCGCTCCGAGAATGATGTCCTCCAGCTCTTTTAATTCCGGCGTGATATAACGTTCAGCATTTGTGAGTGTCTGTTTTCTTGTATAGTAATCCGGAACCATATCTTTAAAAGAATTTGTTACTTCCAGATAATAGCCAAACACCTTGTTGTATTTAATCTTCAGGTTTTTGATGCCGGTATTTTCACGTTCTTTGGCTTCCAGCTGTGCCAGCCAGGTCTTGCCTTCTGTCTTTGCGGCACGCAGACGGTCGATTTCTTCGTTATAGCCTTCTTTGATGATACCGCCGTCTTTAATCTGGATCGGCGGCTCCTCCATAATTGCCCGGTCGATCAGATCACACACATCCTGAAGTTCATCCATCTGCTCACATACTTCCACAAGAAGCGGAGATTTCATCGTAGATAAAATGTATTTGATATGCGGCAGCATGGACAAAGATGTGCCGAATGCGATCAGATCTCTTGGATTTGCAGTCTTGTAGCTGATCTTACTGATCAGACGCTCGAGGTCATAGACCGGAGAAAGATATTCTCGCAGTTCTTCCCTGCAGATCGCATTGTCTTTTAATTCTCCGACGGCTTCCAGTCTGTTTGATATTTCTTCCTTGTCGATCAGCGGCTGCTCAATAAAGGAACGCAGAAGTCTTGCCCCCATCGCAGTCTTTGTCTTATCGAGAACCCACAGAAGGGAACCTCTTTTCTGCTTTTCACGTAAAGTTTCGCAAAGTTCCAGATTTCTTCTGGTCGAGCTGTCGATCACCATGTATTTTCCGGCAAAATAAGTATTTAACGAAGTCAGGTTTGCGATCGCTGTTTTCTGTGTTTCCATCAGATACTGAAGCAGTGCACCGGCTGCGATGATCCCGCAGTTCAGCTCACCAAGTCCGAGTCCTGCCAGGCTGGAGACATGAAAGTGATCCAGCAGTGTCTTCTTACAGCGTTCATCACCAAAATACCAGTTTTCCAGGGCATTGACGGCAATTCCAAGACGGTTTTTCAGATCTTCTACATCCACACCGCTGACAAAAAAGGAATCGTTGCAGATGATCTCGGTCGGTGCAAACTTTGTGATCTCATCTAACAGTTTTCTGCATCCATCCACTTCCGTCACCAGATAATCACCGGTGGAAATATCGGCAATGGAGACGCCAAAACGATCCGCCATGCACACGATCGCCATCAGATAATTGTGCTTTGTCTCATCCATGGCGTTGGTATCCAGATTCGTTCCCGGCGTGACAATGCGGATAACTTCCCGCTTAACCAGTCCCTTCGCCTGCTTTGGATCTTCTACCTGTTCACAGATTGCAACCTTATATCCTTTTGCCACCAGACGGTTCAGATATGTATCTGCAGCATGATAAGGAATGCCGCACATCGGAGCACGCTCTTCAAGTCCGCAGTCTTTTCCTGTCAGTGTGATCTCCAGTGCTTTGGATGCCGTCAGGGCATCGTCAAAAAACATTTCATAGAAATCACCCAGGCGATAAAAAAGAATACAGTCCTTGTACTGTTCCTTTGTCTCCAGATATTTTGCCATCATCGGCGTTACGGAATTTTTTTTATTATTTTTTGCTGTTGTACTCAACGGTCAGACCTCTTTCATCTCATTTCTATTGTTTGTGCCTGTTCTGCACAAAACATGCTTGTACCTCTGTTCTTACTCTGCTTTTACCGCCCAACGCATTTTCGTTGACCTGGCTCTGCCATTCTGTGCACACTCCTGCATGGACGGACGTATCACATCTTTGGCATAGTCCGAATAAATACCTGCTTTGTATCCGGCCTTCAGTGCTTTTTTGACCAGTTTGTCCTCCCCGGAATGGAACGTCAGGATTGCCACACGTCCGCCCGGCTTTAAGGCATCCGGCAGTTTTTCCATAAATTCATACAGAACTTCAAATTCCTGGTTGACATCAATGCGAAGTGCCTGGAACACACGCTGGCAGGTCTTTCGGATCGTATCTTTTTTCTCTTTTTCCGGAAGAAAATCCAGCGTATTTTCGATAACAGTCCGCAGTTTTGTTGTGCTATCGATGCGATTCCCTTTGCGGATCTCATCTGTGATCGCTTTTGCGATCTCTTCGCAGTACGGTTCATCTGAATTTTCATATAACATCCCGGCAAGTTCCTCTCTGCTGATCTGATCCAGTCTTTCTGCCGCACTGATTCCTTTTTGCTGATTCAGTCTAAGATCCAAAGGTCCGTCCGCACGGAAAGAAAATCCCCGTTTCGGATTGTCGATTTGCATGGAAGATACACCAAGATCCGCCAAAATAAAATCAAATCCTCCCGCTTCTTTTGCAATCTCATCGATCGTACAGAAATTCTGAAGCTTTATGGTCAGAATCCTTTCCCCAAATCCCTGTTCTTCCAGACGCTTTTTTGTCTTTGCCGACTCTTCCGGATCCACATCCGTAGCATACATATGGCCTTCTCCATGAAGACATTCCATCATTGCCTTTGTATGGCCGCCGTATCCAAGCGTGGCATCAAATCCGGTTTCTCCCGGCTGGATTTTCAGAAAATCCAGGATTTCCTTCACCATAATGGAAATGTGCATACCTGCCGGTGTGTTCCCTTTTCGGATCACATGTTCAACCGTATCCTGATATTTTTCCGGATTCAGCTCTTTGTACTTTTCTTCAAATTTTTTCGGATATTTTCCTTTATATCTTACACGCCGTTTGTGCGGCTTTGGTGTCTCCTGCTGCATAAACCTCTCCTTATGTTCATGAATACAGACGTACCCCGCCTTTTCTGACTGAAAAAGCAAAATACGCCTGTTTTCTTCGATCTGTTTCTTTTGGCTTTATTTTGAAATCATCGTTCCCATATAATAAAATCCGCGGCACTCATCCAGATGCACATCGACGATTTTTCCGATCAAGTCTTCTGTACCCTTAAAATGTACCAGCAGGTTGTTGGTCAGTCTTCCGGTGACAAGGGACGGATCATGGTCATTGACATCTTCCACCAGAACATCCATCGTCTGTCCTTCAAATCTTGCACAGCGTTCTCTCGAAATTTCCTGTACTTCTGCAAGCAGACGGTCAAAACGGTCTTTCACTACATCATCCGGAATCTGATTTTCCATAACAGCTGCCGGGGTTCCGGTACGCTTGGAATAGATAAAGGTAAACGCACTGTCATACTGCACTTCTTTTACCACTTCCATCGTCTCCAGAAAATCTTCTTCTGTTTCACCCGGGAAGCCGACAATAATATCCGTTGTCAGAGAAATATCCGGAAGTGCCGCCCGAAGTTTTCGAACCAGTTCCAGATAACGTTCTTTTGTATAATGGCGGTTCATTTTCTTTAAAATAGCACTGCTGCCGGACTGCAGCGGCAGATGAAAATGCGGACAGATTTTCTTTGATTCTTTCATAACCTCAATCAGTTCATCCGACAGATCCTTTGGATGAGAGGTCATAAAACGGATCCGCTTCAGGCCTTTTACCTTTTCTGCTTCTCTTAAAAGAGCTGCAAAGGTCATCGGCTGCTCCAGATTTTTGCCGTAAGAATTGACATTCTGTCCAAGAAGCATCACTTCCACAACGCCATCTGCAACCAGCCTTTCAATCTCACGGATGATATCCTTTGGCTCACGGCTTCTCTCACGTCCTCTGACATATGGAACGATACAGTAACTGCAGAAATTGTTGCAGCCAAACATAATATTGACACCAGATTTGAACGGATATTTTCGCTCCACCGGAAGCTCCTCTACAATCTGCGTGGTATCTTTCCAGATATCGATCACCATACGTTCAGAAATCAGTCTGGTGTAGATCAGCTCTGCAAACTTAAAAATATTGTGTGTTCCAAAAATCAGATCCACGAAACGGTAGCTCTTTTTCAGTTTTTCTACAACTTCCGGCTCCTGCATCATACAGCCGCACAGACCGATCAGCATATGCGAATTTTTCTTTTTCATGCTGTTTAAAGCTCCGAGTCGTCCGTAAACTCGCTGATTTGCATTCTCACGGACCGTACAGGTATTGTAGATCACAAAATCTGCATGTTCGTCTTCTGTCATTACATAACCGATCTTCTCCAGAATACCGATCAGCTTTTCACTGTCCCTCGCATTCATCTGACAGCCAAAGGTCACCGTGCACGCAGTCAGCGGACGTCCCAGTTCTTCTGCTTTCTGTTTCAGGATGGCACGGGCTTTTTTCATAAAATAATACTGTCTCTGCGGTTCTTCCTGTGGCTCCGGACCATTCTCGTCAATGTTCTCTAATATCTTTTCGAATTCTTCGTTGTTTGTCACTAATTTTCTTCCCTTCTATAATTGCAATAACTTTTTCTAATATAACATACGATATTGCAAAAAGCAACGGAAAGGTCTGCTATACTCTTCTCATAATCCTAAATAGCGGAAAGATCAGAACAATATACAAAGCGACCATGATCAGCAGAAACATAAATCCCATGGAAACCAAAAGTGCCATCCCGTTTTCTCAGCGTATAACAAACGAACATCTGTTAAACAGATGCCCGTTTGTTATATTATTCTTTACTTTTATCTGATTACTGCTCAGTATATTTTCTGTCTTTCCAGATAAGATACCATGCGATTTTTGCCAATCCAATGGCAAGGAAAAATATACCTAATTTTCCTAACATATCTTTCTATTCCTCCGCTCTTACTTCCAGGTATTGGCATTATCTATTCCCGTTATCTTTTAACGCACCTGACCGTTTCCATAAACAATATATTTCGTGGTCGTCAGTGCCGTAAGCCCCATCGGTCCTCTTGCATGGAGTTTCTGTGTACTGATCCCGATCTCAGCCCCAAAGCCAAATTCAAAGCCATCGGTAAATCTTGTGGAGGCATTGACATAGACAGCTGCTGCATCCACTTCTTCAAGAAATTTCTGAGCATTTGCATAATCTCTTGTGATGATCGCCTCGGAATGTCCGGTGTTATAGCGGTTGATATGTGCGATTGCTTCGTCGATGGAAGAAACGGTCTTAACGGAGAGGATATAATCGAGATATTCTTTTCCCCAGTCACTCTCCACAGCCGGAACGATACCGGAAACGCTTTCCTGTACCTGTTCATCGCCACGGATCTCAACTGATTTTTCATCCAGTTTTGCCTTTAACAGCGGCATCAGTGCTTTTTCCACTTTTTCATGTACCACCAGTGATTCACAGGCATTGCAGACCCCGATCCGCTGTGTCTTTGCATTGAAAATGATATTGACGGCCATGTCAAGATCTGCACTTTCATCGACATAAATATGGCAGTTCCCTGTTCCGGTCTCGATCACCGGAACGGTACTGTTCTCCACAACGGCACGGATCAGTCCCGCACCGCCTCTTGGGATCAGAACATCCAAAAAATCTTTCCGCTTCATCAATGCCGTTGTGACGGCACGGTCGGTATCCTCGATCAGCTGGATCGCATCCTCATCCACTTTGCACGCTCTTAAAGCTTCACGGATCACTTTTACAATGGCAATGTTGGAATGCATCGCATCGCTTCCGCCTTTCAACACGACCACATTTCCTGTTTTAAAACAGAGTCCGAAGGCATCTGCCGTCACATTCGGTCTGGATTCGTAAATAATGCCAACCACGCCAAGCGGAACCCGTTTCTGACCGATCAGCAGTCCGTTCGGGCGTTTTTTCATAGAAAGCACTTCCCCGATCGGGTCTTCCAGCCCTGCGATCTGTACCAGTCCTTCTGCCATCTGGGCAATGCGGTCTTTGGTCAGCAGCAGACGGTCCAGAAGTCCCTGATGCATCCCGGCTTCTTTTCCGGCCTGCATATCTTTTTCATTTTCTGCGATCAGATAATCTGCTTTCTCATTCAATGCATTTGCAACTGCTTCCAGTGCCTGATTCTTTTTTGTTGTCCCAAGTAACTGCATATGCGGCTTCGCAGCCATCGCATACATTCCAATCTCGTCCAGTGTTCGCTTCATTGACAAATCCTCCTTTTTATTTTCCATAAATCATCGTTGGTGTGATCAGCATCTGCGGGCAGATATCATACACATCTGACGGAACCGTTTCTACGATCTGAAAATCCAGTGCCATGGCAACGGTAGCATGCTGTGTATGTCTGCTTAAATAGCGGTCATAAAATCCCTTTCCATATCCGCAGCGGTGGCGATCTTTATCAAATGCCACACCCGGCACCAGAAGCAGTGCCGTCTCATCTGCCGCTTCTTTCAGATTTCTCGTCTCATCCGGTTCCGGTATATTAAAATATCCCGGAGCCACATCATCATAAGAATGAATGTAAAAATATCGCATATCCTCACCGAAAACTTTTGGTGCTGCCACTTTTTTTCCAAGTCTCCATGCTTCTTCAATGATCGGTCTGGTTGATGCTTCTTTGTTGTAATCCATATACACATAAATACAGGAAGCATCCTGAAACTGCGGCAGTGCAAAAATCTTCCCGGCAATCAGAGAACTCTGCTGCTGCACAAATGCTTCACTTGTTTTTGCCCGCTGTGCAAAAACCTGCTTTCTAATGTCCTTTTTTTCCATATTTTTCACCAAGATTTGTAATGCTTCCATCCAGTTCCTGAATATTGATATTGTTCAGCTGTCCGCGAAGGTTTGCCCGGACTGCTTCAATATATTCTCTTCTCAGCACATCGCGTTCTTTTGTCTCGGCACTTGTCAGTCCTTCTGCTTTTGCTTTTCTGGCAAGTTCATTGATTCTTGCTAATTTTTCATCCGTTATCATACTATATTTCTCCTTATTTTATGATGTGGGTGTCAAAAGTCCCCAACTATGATGCCAGAGTCAACTTGCACATTCCCGGCATTATAACATTTTTTCCAGATAATCCATCAGATAAAACTCATCTTTTTTGTGAGAAAGAAAAAGGGTACCGCAGTCCTGTCCTTCGATCACACGATGGATATTTCGGAAATCTTCTCCATTTGCAATGACCATATCCGTGCCTGCTGCGGAAGCGAGCTTTGCCGCTGTCAATTTCGATGCCATACCGCCGGTGCCGACATCGCTTGTAGATGTGCTCTTTCCCATTTTCAGCAAATGGTCATCCAGTTTTTCTACTACATGGATCAATTCCGCATTTGGATTGCTGTTCGGATCATCCGTAAACAGACCGTCAATATCCGACAGCAGGAGCAGCAGATCTGCATCGATCAATGCCGCTACGATCGCAGAAAGCGTATCATTATCACCAAACTGCATCTCATACGTGGAAACCGTATCGTTTTCATTTACAATCGGAATCGCCCCTAATTTTAACAGTTCCTGAAAGGTATTCAGTGCATTAAAACGACTCAGATTGTCCATAACGGTACGTTTGGTCATCAGGATCTGTGCTGCCAGCTGATTGTATTCCGAAAAAAGCTTCTGATAGATCATCATCAGTCTGGCCTGTCCGATTGCAGCACATGCCTGTTTTTCTTTTGTCTCACTTGGTCGGTGTCCGAGACCTGCAGCTCTTCTTCCGACCGCAATCGCCCCCGATGATACCACAATCACATCTTTGCCCATATTATGGAGATCACTGATCTCACGCACCAGAACTTCCAGTTTCGTAAGGTTCAACGCCCCTGTCTCCGGGTGAGTCAGGGACGAAGAACCAATCTTTATCACAATTCGCTTTTTATCTTTTAATATTTCTCTGATACTGCTGTTCATGTTTTCCTCCTGAAGTATCATCCATCTGCTGCTCGTCTGCAGATCATTTTCCATGCTATCTTACACCATTTTGTCAGGTACGTCCAGAGGTCAATTGCCCGGATAAAACAGGAAAAAGCGGAAATACTGAAAAAAAGGAGATGAAAAAGATCATGAAACATCGGCCTATTTATTTTGCGGCAGCATTTCTCTTACTTCTTCTGATCTGCACCGCCTACAATTTAAGCTATCACTATATCACCGGAAATCCGCCTTCCGCCGAAAAATCTGCTGATCATGAAAGTGAAACCATACGCTCTGCTCCGGCAAATGCCGGGAATCCGCATCCGGTATATCAATATTATCTTACAGAAAAACAGGGCTGCGTTTCAATTTATCTGGATGATAAAGAAACGTTGTACGAAAACACCAGCATCCGCTTAAGCAGTCTGCCGAACGCTCTGAAAACAGAAATCAAAAACGGAAAATATATCCGAACCGAAAAAGAACTTTATGATTTTCTGGAAAATTACAGCAGTTAGAAAACAGGTCGTGAACATCAAAGCTCACGGCCTGTTTTTACACATGACTGCTATTACAGTATATTCAGCCGAATCAGAAGATCAGCCAGCTGATCGCCTTTTGGAAGTCTGCGGATCTCACGCTCCAGGATACCGCCAAGTTTTACAAGACAGATACCATAGACAACAGCTCCCACGCATACCGCCAGGATCGTTGAGATCGTATTTCCGGCAAACAGATTGAACACTCTGTGTACCAGATATGCGGCAATGCCCATCACACCGGCCGCAATCACCGGAACCAGGAAGGTCTTTTTAATTTCCTGGCGATAGTGCAGTTTTTTGCGGATGGAACGTGCATTGAGCAGACAGATGATCAGTCCGAAAATAATGTTTGCATAGACTACTCCATAAATGTTCCATTTAAACTTTACAACAAACAGAACCAAAAATCCAAGATGGATCGCCACGGCTGTCGCTGCATGCACAAGCGGTGCCTGCATCTCACCAAGTCCCTGTAAAATACCGGTGGTAAGCGTAGACAGTGCCAGAAGGACGGTCAGAAGTGCTCCGCTTTGCATAATGCCTGCCGCAAGAGCCAGACTGTCGTTGTTTCCGTAGAGCATCATCATGATTGGTCTTGCCAGTGCCGCCATACCGACTGCACACGGGATTGTAAATACCATGGTATAGCGGATCGTATCGCGGGTCCGAAGTCCGGCTTCCCGTAAATCATTGTTCGCCATCGCCTCTGTCAGAGCAGGTACAACCGAAGGTGCCAGACAGGATGCGATCGACAGCGGGACGTTCATCAACACGCGGAATTTACCGCTGTAGATGCCCCAGACGGTTGCATACTGTTTCTGGGTAAATCCCATGCCTGCCAGAATGTGGTTGAACACGCCCTGGTCGATGATCGTGCTGATATTATATACCAGCGTACTGAGCACGATTGGAAGAATAGTGTAAGTAATCGCACGGTAAATGGCACGGTCAGATTCTCTTCTTCTTGTTTTGTCCTTTTTCATGCGGCGTTTGAAACCGTTACGATAGCCAAGATAGATCACTATCATAAACAGCAGTGCCACACCGACGCTGGCAACCGTTCCAAACGTACCGCCTGCTGCTGCAAGTGCAGTTCCAAGCTCCGCATCTCCTTTTTTCTCACCAAGCTTCAGACCATACTGCAGCATCACATAAGCACCTGCTACGGAAATAATTGCATTGATGACCTGCTCAATGATCTGTGATATCGCTGTCGGAACCATTGTACCATGTCCCTGGAAAAAACCACGCAGTACACCGGTCAGTGCAAAAAGAAAGATCGCCGGTGCAAGGACACGAAGTGCATAGCTTGCAAGCTCCACCCCCATCACATACTTGGTGATCACACCGCCAAGCAGGAAAGTCAGAATGGAAAGAATACCGCCTGTCACGGCTGCAAAACGCAGGGAACAGATCAGAACCCTGTAGGAATTTTTTACTTCTCCTGCATACTCCCGCTCTGCTACCAGCCTGGATACAGCAAGCGGAAGGCTGAAAGAAGAAATCATCAGGATAATAGTATAAATCTCATTTGCGGTAGAATAATAACCGTTTCCGTCATCCCCCAAAATGTGAGTGAGTGGAATACGGTAGATCATACCGATTGCTTTTGCGACAAAGGAGGCGATTACAAGAATCGTCCCCTGTGCCAGAAAATTTGTTTTGCTTGAACTCTTTTTACTCATATTTTATCATACCTCTTTGTTCCCGCGGGCAGCGAACCAGGCAGACGCACCTGCGACGGGGTATATTTTCTGTATTTTTTTATTCGATCACGATCTGGTCTTCTTTTGTATCATAAACAACACATACCCAGGTCTTTCCCTGATTGATGGTGATCTCATTTCCATCTTCATCAAAATAACGTGCCGGACTCTCAATATCATCCTTGGTCCAGGTACATTTTTCGTAAGTTCCCTTTGTGAAGACATACGCGGTACCACCTTTTTCTGCCTCAATGGCAAGGTATCCGTGATCATCCAGCGGATAACATTCGCAAAGCTGGAAAATGACATTATCGTATTTCAGCTGATCTCCGGTCAGCTGATCGATCTGTGCGTCGCCATACTGATAACGATAGTATACACCTTCATCTGCATTATAGTCAAACCACGGTTCATTTACTTCATATCCCGGTTCAATATGGGTTGCCGGATCTGTAAAGGTGACGGTCTGATCGTCGCCCGCAAACTGATAATGACCATCGTAATCCTTATCATACTCTCGGCTGTAACACAGTTTTTTTGTCGCTTCGATCAGACGGTCGGCACTGGTATAACAGTTGTGCGGAGACGGTCTGTCATCCGTGCGGTAAAACGTCTCTTCTCCGGCATATCCATAAAGCTGTCCAAATCCCTCCTGAGAAGAAAGTCCGCTGATGTTGTCAATGTTGCTGTTCAGAATCTCACACGCATAAACAGCCTGTCCGTAATGTACATACAATGCATCAAATTCTTTTGCAAAATGCACATAATACTCACGGCAGCTTCGAACAGAACCAATCTTCTCCATCCCGTCGTAGTCTTCAAAAATACCCATTAGTCTTGTGATCGCACCTTCTACCGGAGCTTCGTATACCACATCGGCACGTTCGATACCGGCCTGCGGAATGGCACCGTAAATGTTATTGAGCATGATCGCATACGGTCTTTTCCGACCGATCTTTTTATCAACGATCTTTCCGGTCAGGTAGCTGCGTACTTTTCCTTTCGGCAGTGCCTCTCCCTGATCAAACGTTCCCGCTTCGGTTGCAACCGTTTCGGTTTCCGTTTCAGTCTGCGTTTCCGTCTGCGTCTGTGTCTGTGTCTCGGTTTCCGGTGCTTTCTGTGCACAGCCTCCAACTACGGCACTTGCCATCAGTACAGCCGCCAGAACTGCTAATTTCTTTTTCATTCTTTCTTCCCCCTATCTTGTAATTCCCATGGATTCCAGGACATCTGCCTGTTTCTTTTCCATACGTTTTGCTTCCTGCTCTTCCATATGATCGTATCCGACCAGATGCAGAAGACTGTGTACGATCAAAAAAGCATACTCCCGAAGCGGAGAATGGCCGTAGCTTTCTGCCTGCTGCAACACCTTGTCACCGGATATCACGATATCGCCAAGCAATAGTTCTCCCGTTTCCGGATGAAAACAGTCTGCCCCTTCCTCCTCCAGAAATGCAAAATCGCCTTCTGTGACATAGTCTGTCATCGGAAAAGACAGCACATCAGTGGCACGGTCAATATCACGCTGTTCTTTGTTGATCTGGTGGATGGTCTCATCATCGGTCAGCAGAAGGCTTACTTCTGCCTCATAAGGACAGCCAAGATAATCCATCGTAAATGTAAATACCTTTTCCGCCACTTCCCTGGCATCAAACGGCAGCTCTTTTTCGTACTCGCTCTCAAAATTCAGTGTCATGATTTTCTCCTTGTTGTACCCGTCGAAGTCTTCGTTTTGCTCTTCACCGTTCTGTCTGTCTTTTTCTGTACAGCTTTCTTTTCGTATTCCTCATAGGCCTGCACAATCTTCTGCACCAGCGGATGACGTACAACGTCTTTGCTGGTCAGTTCACAGAACGAAATCCCATCTACTTTTTTCAGGACTTTCATGGCTACATCCAGTCCGGAAGCGGCACTGGATGGAAGGTCTTTCTGCGTTTTGTCACCAGTGATGATAACTTTTGAGCCAAAACCGATTCTTGTTAAGAACATTTTCATCTGTGCCGGCGTCGTATTCTGTGCCTCATCCAGAATGATAAAGGCATTGTCCAGAGTCCTTCCCCGCATATAGGCAAGCGGTGCTACTTCAATCAATCCTTTTTCCATGTTTTTGGCAAAACTTTCCGGTCCCATGATCTGATACAGTGCATCATAGAGCGGACGCAGATACGGATCGATCTTGCTTTGCAGATCCCCCGGCAGAAATCCAAGCTTTTCTCCTGCCTCGATCGCGGGCCTGGTCAGAATGATCCTGCCGACCTCATCGTTTTTAAATGCCTGGATTGCCATCGCCATGGCCAGATAAGTCTTTCCGGTTCCGGCAGGACCGATCCCGAAAACAATCATCTTTTTGCGGATTGCATCAACATACTGCTTCTGTCCAAGCGTCTTTGGTTTAATCGGCTTTCCGTTGATCGTATGACAGATCGTATCCTGGTCGATCGCAGAAAGTGCTTCTTCTTTATCCTCATAAGAAAGTGCGATCGCATAGTCAACATTCTGTTCCTGAATAATATTTCCATGCTTTGACAGTTCGATCAGCTGTTCAAAAATCTTCCTGGCTTTGTTCACTGCCGTCTCCCCGCCGATGATCTTTAAAATGCCATCACGGTTCACAACGGTGATATTCAGTGCCCGCTCCATCTTTTTTATATGCTGGTCAAATTGTCCGAAAACATTTGTTTCATGCTCCGCCGGAACAGAAATACTTGCTTCTACAATACTCATTCCGTTGTTATCCTTTCTACACTTTTTCCGGCCTTCTCTATCAAAATAACAGACCCTTTTGCGATGCAATAGTTTGTATCAAACTCTATTTTAACATTATTTTCAAATATTTGAACCCCTTTTTCCTGAATTTTATTCAGAAAATCATACAGATCTTTTTCAGCCATGGCAGATGCTTCTTCTTCTGTCAATGTCACCGTTTCGTATGTATACTCGAAAAACTGCTGCTTTTCAAAAGAAACCGGAAGATAAAAGTTCTGAAAAATGCATAGTGGATGCATCTCTGTCACCGTATCAAACGTCTGCATTTTTTTGCCGGTACCCGGCAGATACATCTGCCATTTTCCGACTCGAAGTCCGATCTTTTGTTTCTCTTTTCCGCTGTAATGCTTCTCTTTTCTCTTTAATCTTATCTTTTCCCGATATTCATAAGAAGTTTTAAGAAAAATATCTGCATCCGAAGCACAGTACTGATAACCGGATACTTCCCCGGAATCATCCAGGATCTCCAGCTCTCCTTTCACAAGCAAGTCACCCTTTTTCACCGTGTCACCGACTGACACCATTGGTACTCCTTTTCTTGTGATCATGGATGTTATGACACCGTTTTTATCTGCGATCAGATCCGTGGGCAGATTTGCAGAATTTGTTCCTTCTGTTTCTTTTTTTTCATTATTTTCCACATTTGCCTCAGGATCTGTGCTCTCTTTTACCTGGATCAGCAGTCTGGTTCCTTCCTGTTTTACGGAAACCCAGGTAAAAGCATCAAACTGTTTTCGCAGCATCGCCGCCAGTTCTTTGCAGTCGATCACGGAAATACGAGTGCCGTTTTCAATATGCACGGTTTCCAGATAGCGACAGATCTGTCCTCTTGTAATCTGCTGATTTCCCTCAATATCGATCCGCCACAAAAAGCAGGACATGAAATACAGAAGCAGGATACCGCACAGCAATCCGGCAAACAGCATCTTTTTCTTCCGGCAGCGATATAAAAAAAACGGCAGTCCCTGCCGCCGTATGATCCTCACTCTGGTTCTGCTTTTTTTCACAAGCGGACGCAGCATGCGAAATCCCTGAACCGAAATATCCATCTCATAGGCATTTCCATGATACTCCAGATTCCACAGTGCAATTCCATGATTTGCACAGAGATTTAAAAAACGGTCATAACTTTCACCTGTTACGCTTATCCTCAGCATCCCTTTTCGGTATAAAAGAAGCTTCAAAACCAAGCTTTTGCCTCCTTATAAATAGCGGATCTGGTCGATCTGTCCGGTAATTTTCATCTCTTCTGAGGTATAAAACGGAATCTGAAGGTATCTGCCTTCGATCAAAATCCTTCCCTGCTTCCCGAGGATCAAAATACCGCAGTCTGTATATTCTAAAATCCCCCTGAAATTCTCTATGTATACCTCTTCTCTTCCGGTTATCTGAAGAAGAACGGCTCCTCTGGAGAGATCCTCCGGTATCTGGGCAGATTCTAAAATACGCTGCCGGATCGCTTTCTTTTTCGAACTCATACCGCTGTCATCACCTTTTATTATGCAGTTTATGTGATGCGTTTCCAAAAAATACCTGCCCTTTGCTTTCTTAGTTTCTCCTGCTGATCTGTTTTACGATCCTTTTTGGAAATCAGTAGCTCTTTTGATCATGATGAAAAAAAATAATGCCGTACCAGGTAACGGTATGACGGTCATAAAAATATTCGATGCCGCATTTTTCTGCCACATCCGTCACTAAAATCCCCTGACTCTCAATACATGGGATCATATGTTCCGGATGGCGGCAACTTTCAGGGTATGCACACTGGCTGCAGATTGCACAGGATTCGGAAGAAAGAGCAAAGTATGCTTCGGATAACTGCTCCAGTTCCTGACAGATCGCGTGGACAACCTCTTCATGCTCCGGCCTGGTTGCAAGCGTCTCTTCCATATCGTCAATATCTTCCACTTCCGAGAGCGTCGTAAACACCAGTGCATACTGATAAGAAATGCAGTGTTTTTTACAGTCCGCAACCTCTCCCACAGCCGGCGGGCAGGACCAGGACTTTCCATACCTTGGACACTCCTTTTCGCAGATATACCGCACTTTATCCGAGAACAGAATATCCTCACTTTTCAGAAATCCATACTGACAAATTGGATAATCTGCAAGAAATGCTTCGATCTTTTCAAACAGATCCGCTTCACTTATCTTCATTTTTTTCACTTCTTTCTTGTTCTGCCGCATTTTCTGAACCTGTCGTTTTACAGACGAGTGCCGACTCCAGACGATGTTCTTTGATGGAAAGAATCTTGATATGCAGTCCGCATGCATCGACCTCAAACTGTGTTCCATCGGATGGGATCGTTCCGTATATGCCAAAGACAAAACCGCCAAAGGTATCATAATCCTCCACCGGAAGTTCCACTTCCAGTGCCTCCGCAGCATCTTCCAGATCTACACCGCCGTCAATCTTCCAGGTATCCTTTGAAATCCGGGAGATTTTCGGTTCTTCGGCAAGCTCTGCCAAATCATCTTCCAGATCTCCGACCAGCTGCTCTAACAGATCGTTCATCGTGACAATACCGACCATGCCGCCGTACTCATCCAGAACCACCGCAAAATGGTTATGTGAGACTTTCATCCGCCGGAACAGAACATCTGCTTTTACCGATTTCGGGATAAACTGAGCCGGTTTCACGGCATGCTTCATAATGAAATCCTTTGTCCGCCCGCGGAACCGGAAGAAATCCTTAATATTCAATACGCCGACCACATGATCAACCGTCTCTTCGCAGACCGGATAAACGGTGTGGCGGCTGTCGTGAATGGTCTCCTCCCACTGTTGCAGTGTCTCATCCGTCCACAGAAGCGTGATGTCTGTCCGATGCGTGGCAAACTCATCCACTGCCATGTCATCAAATTCAAACAGATTTTGGATGATCTCATTTTCCTCCAGATCGATCACACCTTTTTTGCTTCCGGCATCTGCCATTTTCCGTATCTCTTCCTCGCTGACTTCCACCGCCTCCGCATTTGGATCGATCCCGAAAAGACGTAACAGAAGATTTGTAGTCGCATTTAAAAGAGCCGTAAACGGCGAAAAAACGATCCAGAACACTTCCAGAAGCCCGCTCATCCGAAATGCCAGCTTCTGCCCCCGCTTTGCCGCAAGACGCTTTGGCAGCAGGATACCAAAGACCAGCACCACATAGGAAAGCAAAAACGTGATCAGCACCAGAAAGATATTATGCCAGACTTTTGCCGAAACCAGGTGTGCAAACTGCTCCATCACAAGACCGGTCATCCACAGTGCAAGCAGATCTGCCGTAAAGGCACTGATCAGAAATCCGCACAGTGTGATCACCGCCTGGATCATGGTCAGAAATTTCGCCGGCTGTCTTAAAAATTTCAAAAGTCTTTCTGCTTTTTTGTTTTTTTCTTCCGCCATTTTCTCCAGTTCCGATGCATCCAGTGAGATCACTGCGATCTCCGCACAGGAACAGAACGCATCAATGGCGATCAGAACCAGGATCAAAATTATTTTTCCTATCAAAGGACTGTCTGCAATCATAAATGCTCCCTCACTCTGTCTTTTTTGAGAATCCCGCCCCCGCGATCAGCTCCTGTTCATCAAACAGCTGTGCCACCGTTTCCTCGTACGTCGAGACACTCTTCGTCTTTTTGATCTTCTTTGCATATTTCGAAGAAGCGGTAAACATATCTGCCGCATAGTACCAGAATTCTTTCATTTTAAACATAGCATTTTTATCATCCTGAAATGCTTCCCGGTATGCTTCAAAAATGCAGTCATGGAATACACGAAACCTCATCTTGTCCATGGCATTTTTGCCTTTTATTTCACCGATCAGTTCCGGATTGGCAAGCACTCCGCGTCCAAACATTACTGCAGGAACTTTTGGATACTGCTCCCTGAATCTTTCAAAATCCGCTTTTCGGAACAGATCTCCATTGTAACAGAGACTGTTTTTGCTGTTTTGGCAGGCATATGCAAACGTTTCCATATCCGGCGTTCCATTATAATACATGCACTGTACACGTGGATGTATGATCAGTTCTTCAAACGGGAACTGATTGTATACCGAAAGCAAATCCTGAAATTCCTCTGCATCTTCCAGACCGATCCTCGTTTTCACTGAAATTTTGATCTTTATTTCCCGAAAAACTTCATCAAAAAAAAATTGCAGTGTCTCAGGATCTGAAAGAAACCCGGCTCCTCTGCCTTTGGTGACAACCGTTCTGGACGGACAACCCAGATTTAAATTGACTTCCTGATAACCATATTCTTCCAGAGCCTTTGTCATGGCAATAAAATCTGCTGCTTTGTTTGTCATGATCTGTGGGACAAGATGGATGTTCTGATTATGCTCGGGAAGGATATCGGCCTTTTCTTTTGCACTGAACTGTTTTCCGCTGTTTGGTTTCGGAACCAGAAACGGGGAAAAATATTTATCGGCCGGTGTAAAAAGCCTGGTATGTGCATTGCGGAAAATATATCCCGTGATCCCCTCAAGCGGTGCAAGATAATATCTCATAATACTGCTTCCGTCTCCTCTAATCTTTCGTAAAACTGTTCATAGAAATCCCTTGTCCTGTCATAGTTTCGCACATAAAACGTATTCAAAATTCCCATGGATACCGCTTTTCTGCTTTCATCCGACGAATCGTTTTCCAGAATCTCCTCCTGCTTTTTCAGATAAGCATGCCAGTCAGAAATAAATTTATCATGACGTGCAGGATCTGGAATATCGATCCATTTTTTCACCTTCACCTTGAGCCGGTCTTTCTTTTCACACTCGTAGACTTGCAGAAAATAGCGAAATCCTTTTTCCTCATAGATTCTGCCAAGCGGAAAGAGACGACAGATATCCGGTCTTGCCCCATGGATCGTGCATCGCCCGGAATCATTCAAAAAAGCACAGGCTTCCTTTTCACCACGCATGGCCAGGTTCGGCAAGATTACACCGTCCGCCAGATTCAGTTCCACACCTTTTGTCATCAGTTCTCCAAAAGAAGCGTTCAGCTCCTTTTCAAGCCGGTAAATATCAAGCGGTGTCAGCACGATCGAAGTGCCCATCCCATGACAGCAGGCAGAACATCCCTCACATCCCCTGCAGTCTGCTTTTACCATATCATTTGGCCCATACAGCTTTCCGTCTGAAATTTCTTTTATATCGATATTACGTTTCACCTTTCTCCCTCCTCATATTGACATCTGCTCCTGTTAAGAGTACTATAAATTTCAAGAATATTCAACAAAAATCAACCAAACAAGGAGTAGATCTATGAACCCTGTACAGGAAACCGTTTTATTATATTACCCAAAGAAGCCCAAATACCTGCCGAAGATCAAATCCATCTTCGTTCAGCTCGGTATCCAGTTTCGTATTCTGGATGCCGCATCTACTGCTCAGAAGATCGGCTATCTCACCGGCCGTACAGGCTTCGAAAAAAGCACTTCCGATGTCCCTTTTTCAAAAATTCCACAATCTGTGCTGGTGATGGATCATTTTTCTGGTGTGCGGATGGATGTGCTGTTTTCTTATTTGAAAAAAGCCGACATTCCTTCCATCGACCTGAAGGCGATCGTGACCGATACCAATGCAGACTGGACATTTTTCGCACTCTATCAGGAGATTGCAAAAGAACATGCACGGATGCATGCAAGAAGAGCAATCATCACACGTATCGAAGAGTCGGATTTTGGATGTGAAGGACGACCGGATGGGGTGATTGCAATGGATCATGTTTACCTGCGTTATGAGCAGGAATCCGAAGAATTCTGCCTGATGGCAGAAGATGATCAGCTCTATGCAGATCATATCGATGAAAACAGTACGGTTCTCGTAACCGCAGACGGGAAAATTCTGCCGCTGTAAATACAGCAGTTAAAATGAATCCCCTGGTATATCTCTGGTTGTTTTTTCATATAAATAACCAATTTCATACCAGGGGATTTTTTATGTCTGTTTTTTCGTTCAAAAAAGCAGCTGTCACACTCTTGCTTCTGACAGCCGCCTACTTTTCCGGATCCGGGATCCATTATCTGTTTTCACAGCCGACCACGGTACTTCCTGCCTCATCTTCTTCAGAAGGCAACTGGGGACTCAGTTTTCAGGAAGAAGGTGTGCGGCCTGTCGGCAACGCCACGCCTTCTGAGCTTGCAAAATATCAGGCAGCCTACGCAGATGAAACAGATGAAAAAGTCATTTACCTCACCTTTGATGCCGGATATGAAAACGGCAATCTGCCTGCTATTCTGGATGCCCTGAAAAACCATCAGGCGGTTGGCACTTTCTTTGTCGTCGGAAATTTTCTGGAAACCAGTCCGGAACTTACCAAACGCATGGTAGCGGAAGGTCACATCGTCGGCAACCACACTTATCATCATCCGGATATGTCTAAAATCTCCACAAAGGAAGCTTTTGAAAAAGAGTTGAATGACGTGAAAACACTTTTTCAGTCGATCACCGGAAGCGAAATGGCTCACTACTACCGCCCACCTCAGGGAAAATACAGCACCTCCAACCTTGAAATGGCAAAAGAACTTGGCTACAAAACCTTCTTCTGGAGTCTCGCCTACGTGGACTGGATCCAGGATGAGCAGCCAACAAAAGAGCAGGCTTTTTCCAAACTTTTAAGCCGCATCCATCCGGGAGCTGTAGTTTTGCTTCACAGCACCTCTTCTACGAATGCAGCCATTCTCGATGAACTTCTGACAAAATGGGAAGAAATGGGATATCATTTCGCCCCGTTATCTGAACTTGCTGACAAACTGTAGATCAGAGGTGCACAGAAGAATGCCGGGGCATCTTAAGCACTACATAATAAACATCGCATCCCCAAAGGAGAAGAAACGATAACGCTCTTTTACCGCTTCCTCGTAAGCAGCCATGATCTTATCTTTTCCGGCCAGTGCGGAAACCAGCATCATCAGTGTGGACTCCGGCAGGTGGAAGTTTGTGATCAGACGATCGATCATTTTAAACGGATAACCAGGATAAATAAAGATGTCCGTCCATCCGCTTCCTGCTTTTAAAATACCGTTTTCATCGGTTGCCGACTCCAGCGTACGGCAGCTTGTCGTTCCGACTGCCACAATCTTCCCGCCTTCTTTTTTCACACGGTTGATCAGCTCCGCCTGCTCCGGCTCCACAATGTAAAACTCCGAGTGCATGTGATGATCTGTCACATCTTCTACCTTGACCGGACGAAAGGTTCCAAGTCCGACATGTAAAGTCACATGTGCAATGTGAACACCTTTCTTTTTGATTTCTTCCAACAGTTCTGGTGTAAAATGCAGTCCGGCTGTCGGTGCTGCGGCAGATCCATCGTGCTTTGCATACACCGTCTGATAACGGTTTTTGTCCTTGAGCTGGTGATGGATGTACGGCGGCAGCGGCATCTGTCCCAGTTTATCCAGGATTTCCTCAAAAATCCCCTCATACTCAAAACGGATCAGACGGTTTCCTTCGTCAACCACATCGATCACCTCACCGATCAGCAGCCCTTCGCCAAAACTGATTCTTGCACCGACACGACATTTCTTCCCCGGTTTTACCAGCGTCTCCCAGACATTATTCTCTCTTCTTTTTAGAAGCAGTACTTCAATCTTTGCATCCGTTCCGATCTTGCTTCCATAGAGTCTTGCCGGGATTACTTTCGTATTGTTGACTACCAGACAATCTCCCGGGTTCAGATATTCAATGATATCACGGAAAACGCGATGCTGCGTCTTTCCGCTTTCTCTGTCAAGTACCAGCAGTCTGGAAGAGGAACGGTCTTCCAGTGGATCCTGTGCGATCAGTTCCTGCGGCAGATCAAAATAAAAATCCGATGTTTTCATATATATACTCCTTAATAATAAATATGATTTTCTTCAACTAAAACCGGCTTCTCGCCTCTGTTACAGGTTACAATCGACACGGCACAGTTTTTTGATACGCCGCCATGCCAGTAATCTTCCCGGTTGCTTTCTCTTATGCTGTTGAGCAGTCCGCGAAGTGCACAGCCATGCGTCGACACGAGGATCGTCTTATCTTGAAGTTCTTTTCGACTGCAGATATCTTCCATAAAATCCCGGGTACGCTTTTCCACATCATCCAGACTTTCCCCGCCCGGTGCTGCCACATAATCCTGCGGGGCATGGAAGAAGTTTTCAATCCACTGCTGCGGCACCTGCCGGTTTTCTTCTGCATAACAGCAGCCCTCATAGATTCCAAAGCTGATCTCGATCAGACGCTCATCCTCTATGATCGGGACCTCTCTTCCGGCAAGGATACACTGTGCCGTGTGTTTTGCACGGATCAGTGGACTGGTAAAAGCCATGTCAAACGTTACATCACGAAGTGCCTTTCCGGTCAACTCTGCCAGATAGATCCCATTTTCATTTAAATCAACGTCAGAACGCCCCTGGAGGCACTTATGTGCATTCCAGGGGGTCTGACCATGACGTATGATATACATTTTCATGTGTTATTCTCCAGATTACTGACGAAGTTCGATACCCATGCTTTCCAGCCCATTGAGGATCTTCTTCATCACCGTAGTGATCTCTGCTTCTTCCATGGTCTTGTCTTTTGCACGGAATACCACAGAATAAGCCATAGATTTATAGCCTTCTTTGATCTGAGTTCCTTCATAAATATCAAACAGTTTGAAGCTTTCCAGATGTTTGCCTCCACGCTGAACGATCATCTCTTCGATTTCACCGGCAAGTACATGTTTCGGAACCACCATACTGAGGTCACGTGTCACAGCCGGGAATTTCGGAATACCTTCGTATTTGCGGTCGAAGGAAGCTTTTTCCACGATCTTCGGCATGTCCAGAACGGCAACATATGCCTTTTCACCGATTCCGTAATTATCCAGAACCTGTGGATGAACTTCGCCCAGGAATCCAATCACTTCTCCGTCGTAGAGGATGTTTGCCTGTCTGCCCGGATGTAAAGATGGCTGTCCTGCGTTCGGATCGTACTGCGGAATCTTATGCATGCCTGCTTTTTCCAGGAACTCTTCTACGACACCTTTCATGACAAAGAAATCTCCGCTGCCGTACATACCAAGCGTGAACTGCATACGCTCATCCGGAAGCTCGGTAAGCGGCAGTGCTTTCGGCAGATAAATGTTTGCCAGTTCATAGAGACGAACGTCTTTGTTTCTGTGGCTGTAGTTATAGCCAAGAGAAGAGAGCATACCATTTAAGGAAGTCGTTCTCATGATGCTGAAATCATCGCCGAGCGGGTTGGAGATCCTGATGGCCTGACGCAGTACAGAATCTTCGGGGATCAGCAGTTTGTCGAATACCTTCGGGCTTTCGAAGGAATAATTCATGCCCTGGGAGAATCCGCAGAATTCTGCGATATCTTTTGCAATATTTTCTACTCTGTGATGGAACTGAAGTTTACCTGTAGTAGCTTCTCCTTTTGGCAGCGTCGTCGGGATATTATCATATCCATAGAAACGTGCCACTTCTTCTGCGATATCTGCGGTGCGGAAAATGTCATGACGGAAGGTCGGTGCAATAATTTCATTGCTCTCTTCGTCATAGGCAAGTTCTACATTTGCAAGATAATCCAACATCTGTTCGCTGGACAGATTGGTTCCAAGCAGTGCATTGATGCGTTCCGGCTCAAATTTCACGCAAACCGGCTCTTTGCGTTTGGAGTATACATCTGCCATGCCACCGACTACTTCACCGGCACCCAGTTCTTCGATCAGCTGGCATGCACGATTGATCGCTGCCTGTGCATTGTTCGGATCCAGACCTTTTTCGAACTTACCGGAAGCATCGGTTCTAAGACCGATTTTCTTTGCAGAAAGGCGGATGTTGGTGCCATCAAAACATGCAGCCTCAAACATCATCGTCTTTACATTGTCAGTGATCATGGAATTCTCACCGCCCATGATGCCGGCAATGCCAACAGCTTTCTCACCGTCACAGATCATCAGAACAGAATCATCCATCGTACGTTCCTGACCGTCCAGTGTGGTAAATTTTTCGCCGTTTTCGGCTCTGCGGACCACGATCTTATGACCTGCAAGGGTATCATAATCATAGGCATGCATCGGCTGGCCGTATTCTTCCATTACATAGTTTGTGATATCGACAATGTTGTTGATCGGACGGATTCCGTTTGATGCCAGTCTTCTCTGCATCCATTTCGGTGACGGAGCGATCTTGATATTTTTTACGACACGTGCACAGTATCTCGGGCAGAGATCCTTGTCTGCCACTTCAACGGTCACATAATCGTTTGCATTTTCATCATTTCCGGTCTCTTTTACAACAGGAGGCACAAATTTTTTTCCGAAAGTTGCTGCCACTTCTCTTGCAATACCGATCACGCTGTAGCAGTCTACACGGTTGGATGTGATCTCGTATTCAAATACAACGTCATCCAGTCCCAGTGCTTTGATGGCACTTTCGCCTACCACTGCATCTTCCGGGAAGATATAAATGCCGTATTCCGGTGCTTCCGGATACATATCTCTGGTAGAACCAAGTTCTTCAATGGAGCACATCATACCATCTGACTCAATGCCGCGAAGTTTTCCTTTTTTGATCTTGATACCGCCCGGTGTTTTTTTGCCGTCATGTCCGCCTGCAACGCGTCCGCCATCTAAAACAACCGGAACCTTGTCTCCTTCTTTTACATTCGGAGCACCGGTTACGATCTGGATCGTCTTCTCGCCGATATCGACCTGACAGATGATCAGTTTGTCTGCATCCGGATGTTTTTCAATTTTATCGATCTGACCGATGACGATCTTGTCCAGATCTGCATCCAGTCGCTCAAATCCTTCTACTTTTGTTCCGGATAATGTCATGGCATCTGTGTACTGCTGTGCCGTAACATCCAACTCTGGAACATATGCTTTAATCCAAGATAATGATGTATTCATGGTTATATTTCCTTTCCTGTACTTTCCGTTGATTTTCTGTTTCGCATCCGCATTTTTAGAACTGCTTCAGGAAGCGAATATCGTTCTTATATAATTCACGCATATCATCGATTTCATATTTCAGAAGTGCAATACGCTCCAGACCTACACCAAAAGCAAATCCGGTATATTCTTCCGGATCAATGCCGCACATCTCAAATACATGCGGATGAACCATACCGCAGCCAAGGATTTCGATCCAGCCGGAACCTTTACAAAAACGGCAGGAATGACCTTCAATCTCACCGCTGCCGCCGCATTTGAAGCAGCTTACGTCAACTTCCGCACTCGGCTCTGTGAATGGGAAATGATGCGGACGGAATTTCGTCTTTGTCTCCGGTCCGAACAGCTGTTTTGCGAACTCTTCCAGAGTACCTTTCAGGTCTGCAAATGTAATATTTTTATCTACAACCAGACCTTCGATCTGATGGAAGGACGGGGAATGAGTTGCATCCACTTCGTCAGAACGGAATACTCGTCCCGGTGCGATCATACGGATCGGCAGTTTGCCCTGTTCCATAATGCGGGCCTGTACCGGAGAAGTCTGGGTACGAAGCACGATATCTTTATTGATATAGAATGTATCCTGCTCATCTTTTGCCGGATGGTTTGCCGGAATGTTCAGTTTTTCGAAGTTGTATAGATCATACTCGATCTCCGGTCCTTCTACGACTTCATATCCCATACCGACAAAGATACGCTCTACCTCTTCCAGAGCGATTGTATTCGGATGACGATGGCCAACGTTGATCTTCTTTGCCGGAAGTGTCACATCAATGACTTCCTGTTTCATCTTTTCTTCGCGTGCTTTTTCTTCCAGTTTTTTCTTTGTCTCTTCTAAAAATTCCTCAATCGCTTCTCTCGTTTCATTAACCATCTGGCCAACGAACGGACGCTCTTTTGGATCTACATTTTTCATTCCTTTTAATACAGCAGTCAGTTCACCCTTCTTTCCAAGAAAAGAAACCCTTACCTCATTCAGTTTATCAAGTCTGTTTGACTCGCGTATCTGTTTCAGTGCTTCCTCCTGGATTGCCTGCAGTTTGTCTTTCATGTCTCATTCTCCTTGTAAATTAAAATAAAAAAGCTCCATCCCAAAATAGGGACGAAGCGATCTTTCCGTGGTACCACCCTGATTTCTGTCATCTGACAGACACTCAATGTTGTTTAACGCACAAGTACGTCGCTCCCTACTGTCTTCAGGAACGCAGCTCCAGTGTGAAATTCATCTCTCTGTCTGTACCGTGGAAGATTTTCAGCCGATGATCCTCCCTCTCTGTCGGGAAACAGGAAACTACTTTGCACTTTCAAAGCCTTTCGCATTTCAATCAAAATCATTATAACATCAATTTTTAAAATTACAACCCTTTTTCGATCGCATCTTTTGAAAACTTTTCCGGCTGCTCCAGATAGCAGTTGATCTCTGCCCCCATAAACAGCAGCCACATACAGAAATACAGCCACAGCATGACCATCACGACCGTTGTCAGACTTCCATAGATTGCCGACATCCCTTTGGAATATTCGATATAGACCGAAAAGCCATAGGAAAACACCGACCAGGCAAAAGAAGTGGCCACTGCTCCCGGGAGCTGGGAAAAGAAATCCTGTCTCTTATACGGAAGCCACGCATACATCGCACAGAAGATCATGCACAGCAAAAGGATCGTTCCAATCGTCCGGGCACTGATGATCAGCCAGGATACGGCTCGCAGCCACGGCAGATAATGCAGAAGATAATCATGCAGCAGATTGCCGAACACAAACAGCCCCATCGCCAGGATCAGCGATATCAGCAGCAAAATAATATAAAGAGCTGCCCGGAATCTTGCCAGAAAATAATTTTTCCGGATCTTTGTGTCATAAATCTTATTCAGTCCTTTGGATACAGACATCATGGCCTTGCTGCACGCCCAGACTGCTGTGATCACCGTTCCAGAGAGCAATGCGGTGGATTTTGTATACACAGATCCGACTAACGTTTCCAGGTACGCATGGAAACCTTCCGGAAAGATCACCTTCAACAAGGTCATAACGTCTTCTTTTGTCATCGGCGTGTACTGGAGCAAAATAAGCAACAACATCACAAAGGGAATAAATCCCATAATGATAAAAAAAGCAGACTGTGCCGAATAGGCATCCACTCTGTCCTCTGAACTTTTATCCATAAATCTCAGCAGCCAGCGAACCAGCTGTGTCACGTATCGCATATGATCTCCACTCCGTCTCCATAGTAATACTTCAAAATTTCCTGACAGCTCCATCCCTCTTCCGCCAGGTGTCTTGCACCATTCTGACTCATGCCGTCCCCGTGCCCATATCCCCCTCCATTCAGCAGAAAACCGGACAGCACACCACCCTGATACTGTGGGGTAATATAAAAGAACGCACTCGGAAGAAGTCCAAGACTTGGTGCCGTGCTTCCATCCTGTAAGATCACAGCCTGATCACCGGGCCGCAGAAACTGGCGGATCGCATACTCTCCTTCGATTGCTACCGTCCCAAGTGTCCCTGTGACCTGCAGCACTTCTGCCCTTCCATTTTCAAGTCGCTTCAAAACGTTTAAGCTTGAAATCTGCCCGATCTGTCCCGGATAAAACGTTTCGGCAGCGGCATTTAGTTCCTCTGTCGAAAAAAGTGTATTCCAGCGATACCAGGATTCTTCACGCTCCGCATCGGATGCTCTGCTGCCGGACATCGCTGCACAGAAAATAGCCTCATCGGAAGCTTCCTCCTCCATGCGAAGTCCGCAGGACGTTGAATAATACAGCGTATTTTCAATCTGCCCGTCTTCTTTTATCACCATCCCGGCAGTCTGCTGCACTGCCTGCACGGCAGCATCCGTCTTTCCAATATTATTATACACCTGATAAGAAACGCTGTCATCCAGATCTGCACCAAATTCCTCGCAGCGACTGTTCTCCATCTGAAGCATGGCATAACATCTGGCACAGACTGCCTGAGCCTTTAACGCCTCGATTGGATAGGAAGAGGGCATTTCACTTGGAACTACATAGCACAGATAAGTCTCCAGTGGAAGCGTATTGATCAGGATCAGACCTTCCTCTCTTTTCTCCACATGAAGACTCCCTTCGTAAGAGGGACACTCTGCGGCACGTTTCAGATACGGAAGCTGAAATACACCGTCTTCTTCCATTGTAAAGACCAGATCGCCCTGCAAAAATTCATTGCTTTGCATCGTGAACTCAACCTGCTCACCGGCCTGGCAGTGCCGTTCTGTTCCCTGTCCGCTCACCCGAAACGGCACATCTGCCGTAATCGTAATCCGGTCATGGTATTCACTCGCATAATTGTCACTGCACAGCAGGACACGGATGTCCGGATTTGCATCTGATGCCATTCTTTCATCTTTTTCTGCAGTTTCTGTCTCCGCTCCCGCTTTGTTTTCCGCCATTGTTTTGCTTTCTTTTCCGCTCTGCCCTGTGCTGCGGTTTCCGCCTTTTTTCTGGTTTTCTCTCAGCACCTGTTCCTGAAGCTGACTCTGTTCTGCCAGAAAACTTCGACTGCTGCTTGTCAAAACAATCCCATAACGATCATACAAGGACAGGAGCATTGCAGCCAATGATGCACATCCAAGTAAGAAAAACTGTCTTTTTGCAATCCTTTTCACCTGCTGACACTCCTTTTACTTTTCAGAACCATTACCTGTTTTTTAAGTATATTCCTGTCCTTGTATAAAATACCTGATTTTTTATTTTACTGCTGAAAAATAGTAAATGGTTGTCGTTTCGTATTTCGCACCGGCACGCAGTACAGTAGACGGAAACGCCTCGTGATGTGTTGCATCCGGGAATCCTTGTGTTTCAAGGCAGAGACCGGAGCGTTTCTGATAAACGACACCTTCTTTTCCCTTTGGAATACTCTCAACAAAATTACCTGCATAGAACTGAACGCCAACTGCATCGGAAAAGACTTCCATACGTCTTCCGCTTTCCGGTTCGGTTACTTCCGCAATCTTACGGAGTGTTCCGTTGCTGTTGTTCAGCACATAGTTGTGGTCATATCCGCCGGCAATCTTCAGCTGCTCATAATCTGCCTCAATATCTGCTCCGATGCTCTTTGCAGCACGAAAATCCATCGGTGTTCCCTCAACCGGATGGATCTCTCCAGTTGGGATCATGCCCTGTCCTACCGGTGTGAATGCATCTGCATCCAGCCATAAAATGTGATCTTCGATCTTTCCTGCTGCATGTCCTGCCAGATTGTAATATCCGTGATTAGTCATATTGGCAATCGTATCTTTATCAGAAGTTCCTTCGTAGTGAATCTTCACTTCGTTTTCCATGGTCAGTGTATAAGTAACGGTGATATCAAACGTACCCGGCAGTCCCTGTTCACCGTCTGCACCGACATGATGGAAACTTACACTGTTGCCATCCTCGTCTACGGACGCATCCCAGATGATATTGCTGTAACCTTCACTTCCGCTGTGAAGATTGTTTTCGCCTTCGTTTTTTTCCATCTGATACACATGTCCGTCAATCACGACCTGTGCATCTTTTGTCCGGTTTCCGTTTCTTCCGATGATTGCACCAAAATAACAGGTTCCCTGCTCATAATCCTGCACATCATCATATCCAAGCAGTACATCTTTGCTTCTGCCCTTTGCATCCGGAGCAAGGATTGACACCATGGTTGCACCATAATCGGTCACTTCCAGTGCCATACCTTTTCCATTTACCAGTGTATAGATATGTGCAATCTTACCTTTTGAAGTTTTTCCAAATTCGCTTACTTTAATACCCATTGCTCCAAAATCCTCCTGTGAAAATTTATCGTTTTCAGTATAACATTACCCGTTTTAAATTGCAATGCACGATAGATGTCTCCATTATAATAGGGAGTTATATTTTTTGTCAATTTTATAATTATGATGTGGGTGTCAAAAGTCCCCAACTATGATGCCTACGGATTGTTCTCAGGAATTTCTCGTATAATCAAAATATCTGGAATATGCCACAATTCCACAGATAGCATAAAAAATCATTGCCAAAACGAATCCCTCAACGCTGCGTACAAATAATACCAGTATCAAGATTAGAAGAAACGTCGGCAGTTCCATCCGATGCAGCCATTTAAACATGTGATAACGCTTCGGTGACATTTCATGTTCTGCTGTTTTTGCATTTGTTGTCTCACATTCTATCATCGCACCAAAACGTGAAAAATGTCGATATGCACTGTATGGGATTCCATCTAACATAAATTCCGGATACATTCCTTTTTTTGTTATCACAATCTTCATTCCTTTTTCAGAGGCATACTGTAATAATGCTTCCTCAAATTCTTTCGGATTCATGCACATAGTATCCGGCCTGAAAGAGAAGCGTGCCTCTGCTTCTGCTTTCGATACTTTTTTGAAATCATTCAGCAAATCCGCAAAAACGGCACCTTTCTTTTCCTTTTCATCCATTTTCTTCAAATAGTACTGTGGATCAAACTCTCCGAGATTTTCCTCTTTAATCTCTTCGCAGAAATCAATCGCATCCGTCAGCTCCGCTCTCTGCTTTTCCAATCTTTCCTTCTGCTTTTGGATCACCTTACCAAGCATTTCAGGACGATCAAAGGTATCTTTAATCTCCTCAATCGGAACATCCAGCTTCCGTAAAATCTTAATCTGAAGAATCCGCTTTATATCTTCCGGCCTATATTCACGATATCCATTCTTCTCATTTCGCTTTGGCTGCAGCAGGCCCATCTTTTCGTAGTACCGGATATTTGCACGACTGATACCGGTCTGTTCTTCTGCTTCTTTGATATTGCTCATAAAACCTCTCCTCTCTTTGTACTTTGCATCAGGCAAGTACTTTATAGTGGGATTGTAAGGTATAAAGCTGCTTGAATGTCAAGCATTTTATAGAAAATTCCAGTCAAATCACAAACAAGACCTGCAATCCATATAGATTACAGGCCTTTCCATATCTTTGTCACAGAAATGCTCTGTGACAAATCTCATTTTGCATTTACCATGTTGTTGATTGCAGTCAGCAGTGCATTGATGGAAGCACGGATGATATCCTGATCCACGCCGGCACCCCAGTAATGTTCTCCGTCTTTGCTGCGGATACCAACATAGGCGATCGCTTTGGATCTGGAACTCTGTTCCAGTGCATGCTCCTGATAAGTTGTCAGATCATATTCCAGACGGAACTGATTCTTCAGTGCGTTGCTTACTGCATTCAGACGACCATTTCCGGCTGCGATCGCAACCACGCTCTTGCCTTCACATTCTACAGTCACCTCTGCAATAATGCCATTATGCTGTTTGAAGTGTACTTCGCTGATATTGAACGGCGTTGTGATATCTTCAAATTTTTCTTTAAACAGATTGAAAATTTCCTGAGGCTGCAGTTCTTTGTGCTGATGGTCTGAGCTGTCTTTTGCAGCATATCCCATTGCCTCACGCATTTTTGCCGGAAGGTTCAGTCCAAAGTTCTGCTCCAGAATATAGCCTACGCCGCCTTTTCCGGACTGGCTGTTGATACGGATCACGTCTGCCTCATATCTTCTTCCGATATCGGTCGGATCAATCGGCAGATACGGAACGGTCCAGGTCGGGCAGTCATGCTCCTCACGGTAATGCATACCTTTTGCGATTGCATCCTGATGGGAACCAGAGAATGCTGCAAATACAAGGCTTCCGCCGTACGGACTTCTCATATCAATATGCATGCCTGTATATTCTTCATATGCTGCAGAAATTGCCGGCATATCACTGAAGTCAAGCTGCGGATCCACACCCTGAGAATACATATTCAGTGCCAGCGTCACAATATCCACATTTCCGGTACGCTCGCCATTTCCGAACAGAGTGCCTTCAATACGATCAGCACCTGCCAGAAGTCCCATTTCTGCATCACTGATACCACATCCACGGTCATTATGCGGATGCAGAGAGATCAGCACATTCTCACGATATTTCATGTTTTTGCTCATATATTCAATCTGGCTTGCGTAAACGTGCGGCATTGCATTCTGTACGGTACTTGGCAGGTTGATGATGCATTTGTTATCTGCGGTCGGCTGCCATACATCCAGAACTGCGTTGCATACTTCCAGTGCATATTCCGGTTCTGTTCCGGTAAAGCTCTCCGGACTGTACTCAAATGCAAAATTTCCTTCTGTCTCATCAGCCAGCTTTTTCAGAAGTTTTGCACCGTCTACGGCAATCTTCAGGATCTCTTCTTTGGATTTTTTAAATACCTGTTCTCTCTGTGCCACAGAGGTAGAATTGTATACATGTACAATCGCTCTCGGAGCACCTTTCACTGCTTCAAAAGTCTTGCGGATAATATGCTCTCTTGCCTGTGTCAGTACCTGAATGGTCACATCATCCGGAATCAGGTTCTGATCGATCAGTGTTCTCAGGAAATTATACTCTGTCTCGGAAGCGGCCGGGAAACCGACTTCGATTTCTTTAAAACCAATCTTTACAAGCAGTTTAAAGAATTCTACCTTCTGTTCCAGACTCATCGGTACGATCAGTGCCTGGTTTCCATCACGCAGATCGACGCTGCACCAGATTGGTGCCTTATCTACATAAGTCTTTTTCACCCAGTCATTGCATTCTACTGGCGGCATAAAATACTGTCTCTGATATTTACTTACATTTTTCATCATTTTAACAGATCTCCTTTTCTTTTTGTCTTTAATTTATCCGGCAGGCATCGTTTGAAGAACATAAAAAAACCTTACGTCTCACTATAACATATCTGCTATCATAGAGACGAAAGGTCAAGTCTTCCGCGGTACCACTCTATTTTATGAATTCATTCATACTCTCACCGGATACGGATTTGCATCTTATATCCTGTCCCTGTAACGGTGGACTTCCGTCTGCTCCTACTCTCCTTTGATTTCAGGCAGCTGCTCCAAGGTCAGTTCCATTCTTTCCTTCCACTGTCTCGCATCACCCGACAGCTTTCTGTATTCTGGTCAAAATGTACTATTCCTCATCAACGCTTTTCCTATCAATGAATAAATATTACCATTTTCGACCAGACTTGTCAAGGTTTTTCCATTTCCTTTCAAGAATGCCTCTGGCATTCTTGCTGCAGAGGCGGGAGTCATCTCCCATCTGATATATATTTTCGATCCAGTGTAAAGCCTCTTCCACGCACTTCATTGATCTGCGTTACGGAAAGAAATGCTTTTTTATCGACTTCCTGCACCATATCGGTCACAGTATGCAGCTTTCTGGATGAGATCACACAACAGACTGCCATCTCATCTTTTTGCAGGTAGCCGGTTTCAATATGATACATTGTGGCACCAAGATCCAGTTTCTGAAGAAGCATATCGCGAATTTCCTGATAATGCCTGGATATGATCATAACCTGTACTTTTTTCTGTCCTGCCAAAGAGACATATCCGAGTACAATGGAACTTAAGATTACGATCAGGATTCCATACAGAACCTGTTCTTTTGTCGATATAACAACCTGTAACAGAAGCACTGTGAAATCGAAAAAATACATAGAAACCGCCACCGGAATCCCCAATTTTTTATTCAGGATCAGCGGCGGGATATCCAGCCCTCCGGTCGATGCTCCGAACCGGATGACGATACCGACACCAAGACCGACCATAATGCCGGCATAGATAGCTGAAAGCAAAATGTCATTTGTCATCGTTGCGATCCACTGCTGTTGTGTAAAAAAAGAAAGGAACATTGGATACACAATAGTACTCACGATGGTCGTCAGTGCAAATTTTTTGCCGAGTACAAACGCCCCGACCGCAAACAAAATAATGTTATAAACAGCTACTGCCACCGAGAGATCCACCCCGAATGCTCTGCTCGTAACAAGTCCAAGACCGGTCGCTCCTCCGGTGATCATGCCGTGCGGCAATACAAAAGCTGCAATTCCAAATGCCAGGATCGCATTTCCAAGCAAAATACCGCACAATTCCAAAATCTGATACCCCAATTTCTTATTCATGCGCCTTCTCCTTTTCCTTAGTTTTTCCGGATAATCTGTTCTTATTCTACCCTTTCCGGCAATGCAGTGCAAGCCGCCGCATCATAGCAGTAACGCAATATCAGGATGACGCCAAAAAAAATGTGGGACAGACAAAACATGGACATCACCTGAAAACGGGAAAAAGCAGACTCCAGAACGGAATCTGCTTTTATCTTGCCAAATATAAATTGAAACCTTAAATCATTTCTCACGATAAACGATTAGTTGTTGATCAGTTTGTCTTCGCCATTCCAGCTGTACAGTTTTCTGATCTCTGCACCGACTTTTTCTGAAGGATGCTCGGAAGCCAGTTTTCTCATCGCTTTGAAGTGTACCTGACGTCCTGCCTGTGACATATCCAGAAGGAATTCTTTTGCGAAAGTACCATCCTGGATGTCTTTCAGAACCTGTTTCATAGCTTTCTTTGTGTCTTCTGTTACGATCTTAGGACCTGTGATATAATCGCCATACTCAGCTGTGTTGGAGATAGAATATCTCATTCCTGCAAAACCACTCTGGTAGATCAGGTCTACGATCAGTTTCATCTCATGGATACATTCGAAGTATGCATTTCTCGGATCATATCCAGCTTCACACAGTGTCTCGAATCCTGCCTGCATCAGTGCACATACACCACCGCAGAGAACTGCCTGCTCACCAAAGAGGTCTGTCTCTGTTTCTGTACGGTAAGTTGTCTCCAGCAGACCTGCTCTTGCTCCACCGATTCCAAGACCATAAGCCAGTGCTTTGTCCCATGCTTTTCCGGTGTAATCCTGCTCTACAGCAATCAGACATGGGGTTCCTTTTCCTGCCTGGTACTCGCTTCTTACAGTATGTCCAGGAGCTTTTGGAGCAATCATAGTTACATCAACATATGCCGGCGGTTTGATGCATCCGAAATGAATGTTGAAACCATGTGCGAACATCAGCATATCGCCTTCATTCAGGTTTGGCTCGATGTCTTTTTTGTACATATCTGCCTGCAGCTCATCGTTAATCAGAATCATAATGATGTCTGCCTGTTTTGCAGCTTCTGCCGCTGTATATACTTTTAATCCCTGAGCTTCTGCTTTTGCCCAGGACTTGCTGCCTTCATACAGACCAACAATAACATCACATCCGGAATCTTTCAGATTCAGTGCATGTGCATGTCCCTGACTGCCGTAACCAATAATTGCAATCTTGTGTCCTTCCAGTGCGGAAAGGTTACAATCTTCCTGATAAAAAATTCTTGGTTCCATTTTATGTTCCTCCATTATGTATATATTTGTTAAAGGTATAATTAATGCCTCTAGCTTTCTTCTTTACAGGTAACGGACATCCTCCGCTCCTCTTGATAAACCTGTCATGCCTGTCCTTGCCAGCTCTAATATCTCGTAATCGCCAAGAAGTTTGAAAAATGCTTCAATCTTGGACTCTGTACCGGTAAGTTCAATGATCAGAGAATCAACTCCCACGTCAATAATTTTGGCACGGAAAATATTTGCAATGGACATTACATCCTGCCTGTTTTCACGGCCAACTCTTACTTTTACAAGCACCAGTTCTCTTGTCACGCTTTCGCCTTCTGCCAGCTGTTTGATATCAACAACATCAACCAGCTTTGCCAGCTGCTTTGTGATCTGATCCAAAATCTGCTGATCACCGTTTACGACAACAGTCATACGTGAGTATCTCGGATCCGCTGTCTCGCCAACGGTCAGACTGTCGATATTGTAACCACGGCGGCTGAACAGCCCTGCTACTCGACTCAGTACACCGGAGGTATTGTCAACCAATAAGGATAATACTCTTTTCTTCATTGGGATTTCCTGCCTTCTTTCAAAACTGCCTCTGTTCTCTTGAGGCTTATTGTATTTTACCAACAAATATTTACTTTGTCAATGTAAAGCATCACTAAAATATAACGATAAATCCTTTTACTTCCATAATATTTTAGTTTTTTTCGTTTCCTGCTACATTTTTATAGCAGTTATAACAGTACTCTATGATATCCTTTCTGCGGATGATACCGATAAAGATCTTTTTATCGTCGATCACCGGGACAAAGTTCTGATTCATGGAAGTTAAGATCAGATCTTCAATCTCACAGTCGATATTGACCGGTTCGTTGTACCATCTGCGTTCCACCTGCGAAAGGGGAATCTCTTCTGTCATATGAAGATCCACAATCTTATGGTCTTTGATATACCAGAGCAGATCTCCTTCCGTCAGCGTTCCCACATAACAGCCATTGCGGTCGATCACAGGTACTGCACTGTAACGGTAGTGTTCCATTTTTTCAAGTGCCTGACGAAGAGAGTAATCATCATACAGATACGCCACTTCACTTTTTGGTGTCAAAGAAAACAATACATTCATAGTTTACTTTTATCTCCGCTTTTCTGACATTGCCGTCTCCCGGCAAATGTCGTTTCTTTTGTTTTTCTGTGCCGCACATCCGGTTTGGACGGACTGCTTTTGGCATCTGCCGGCTCAAAAATCATATCCCAGATTGGAAAGTACCTTTCCCGGCTGATCGTAGATCACCATGTCTGCTTTGCAGTCCGTGTAGTGTTCCTTTTCATGGATCACAACAATCTGCTCACCTTCAAAAAATTTGACATAATTTGAGTACACATCCGAAGATAATTTTGTTCCGAGCAAAAGAAGCACTTCTGCTTTTTCGACTTCTGTCGCTGCCAGTGAAGTCAGATGGCTGTCCAGCTGTTCTCCGTAAAGAGTCACACCGGGACGTACCACATTATTACAGTTCCGGCATCGCGGTGTCTTTTTGGAATCCCGGATATATTCCATCGGATATTCCTGTCCGCATTTCGGACAGCGGTTCTGATAGATGCTCCCTCGCAAACTGAGCACATTGCTGCATCCTGCACGTTTCTCCAGATCAAAAATATTATCGCTTAAAATACACTGGATCTTTCCTGCATCTTCCAGTTTTTTCAGTGCATAACAGGATTCGGAAGGCTTCCAGTCCTTTTTGAGAACTTCTGCCCTGTAAAATTCAAAAAAGGAATCCGGTCTTGTCATGTAATAGGCACTTGCGAAAATATCTTCCGGTGATCTTCCGTACTTCTGCTCAATCTCATAAGCATAATCCTGGTTTTGGAAAGTCCTGCATCCCGTCTCTGCGAGAATGCCGGAACCACACAATGCCACGGTATAATGGCTGTCATCTAATACTTTTTTCAAATACTCATACTTTTCTCCCATAAGCCACATCCTCCTTGGAATAAGCATACCAAAAAAAGTAAGAGTATGCAATCCCTTAGTGAATGATCATTGCATTTTTTCCGAGTTCCTCGTAATATTTTGCAAATGTTTCTGCATCGCGTTCTACCAGTCCGTCCAGCGGATCCTGAATCAGAACCGTACCGTTTTCTTTATCAAAACCACACATCACCATACAGTGTTCGTTGCGGAACCAGCGATAGGTTTTTCCCTCAAACTCGCATACTTCATCCGTCGGAACCGGTTTCTCCAGATACATGGTATTCCAGATTATGATCGGTATCCCTGCCGCCACATAATTATAAAGATCTTCAAAGTCAGTATCTGAAATATCAAAGCCTCTTTTTTCACTTCCCTGTGCTTCCAGGAAATTATTTGCAGTCTTGACAAGTCCCGGTGCAAAAATACCGGCCCCGTCTTCCGTATGTGGATTTCCGATATAACCCATCGCAAAATTCCGGTCTGCAAAAACAAGATAATCATCTGCTATGGTTGTTTTCTCCAAATCAAATCCGAGATATTTGAGAACCATTGTCAGTGCCACAGATTCACACCCGGTCGGAAGTTCCGGATTCTGGAGAATATTTTCCATCTCAATTTCTTCTGAAGTCTTGTCTGTTTTTTCCAGAACAGGAAGTTCTCCTTCCGGAGCGGCATCCTCTGTTTTATCCTCTTCCGTTTCAGATTCTGTCTCCGTTTCCGGACGTTCTGTTTCCAAGCTGCCCTGCTCGACCACTTCCACGGCTTCCGTTTCCGGCTCTGTCTCTTTTTTCTTTTTTGTTTCTGTTTCAGACGTTTCACTCTGTCGGTCATCTGCATTTGTTTCAATATAAGCAAGCGGCTTTTTATGCAGCTCTTCACATCCTGTCATCAACACGGAGATTGTAAGCAACATGATGATACTGATTCTTTTCTTCATATTTACCTTTGAATATCCTTTCATTCATTTACAGATGTACAACGATTTCTGTTCCTTCTTCCATTTTGCTGTGGATTTCAATGTAACCGCCATAATATTCCACCACATGTTTGACAATGGACAGTCCAAGACCTGTTCCGCCCGTCTGTTTTGAATGACTTTTATCCACACGGAAAAACCGTTCAAAAATCCGGCTCTGATATTTCATCGGCACACCGATCCCGGTATCCTTCACACTGATACACGGATGTCCTTTCTTTTCGCTGACCGTAACCCACAGTTTTCCGTTTGGCTTGTTGTATTTGATTCCATTTTCGATCAGATTATAAAACAGATCATTCATCAGCTGCCTGGACGCAAGATACAAAACAGCATCTCCGGAAAGTTCAACCGTAACGTTCCGGCTCTGTGCCATCGGTTCCAGGCGGTCACAGACCTCTTTTGCAAAAGACAGCAGATCTATATTCTCTTTTCCATAATATACTTCCTTGTCATCCAGCTGACTGACTTTGATAATATCATTTACAAGCGTCAGCAGTCTCTCGGATTCCCTGTGTATTTTGGCGGCAAACTCCGGCACATCTTCCGGTGCAACCAGATGATTCTCCATCAGCTCGGCAAAACCAGAGATGGAAGTCAGCGGTGTCTTCAGTTCATGTGAAACATTTGCCGAAAATTCTTTTCGCATCCGCTCTGTCCGCTCCCGTTCAGTAATATCCAGGACCAGAATGATAATTCCCTGAATTTTTTGATTTTCCAAGATTGGATTTCCAAAATACTGAACTTTTTTATGATCCAGTTCCTGCATGGCAGTATGAACATTTCCTTTCAGTGCAGATTCTACTACCTCCTGCATCGGAATGCTGTCACAGAATCCGGAAATAGTCTGCCCGATAAATTTGCTTCCGGATACTTCAAACAGATCCTGGCAGCTCTGGTTCATATACTGAATCCTGCGGTCTGCATCCAGCATAATGAGCCCTTCATTCATATTTTCCGTAATTGCAGTTAATTTATACTCCTGTTCTTTCATATTTTGATTTTTCGGAAGTTCCATCCCAATATGAAGCATCGACCTTTATTGCATCATAACTATTATTATCTACTTCATACGGCCATTGTTGTGACTCGTTACTTAAATTTTCATGTCCAGGATATAAACGTGCAAGTACTTCATTACGAGTTTCACCAGGTTTAAAGGCTGCACGTCTGCGTAATACATTAATATCTTCAATTGCTTTACCGTATTCTCCCTTACGTCCATAAGCCTCAGCACGCACCAAGTACATTTCAGCAGAACGCATAACCGGAATATCCCGACCTCCACTTTCACTATCCAAAGCACCACGATTAGGATCATCATACTTCATATTTGTAACCTTACCTGTTTTAGAAGTATTCTCCAATCCATAGAAAATTTTACTATCGGCAAACGAATAATCATCATTACCAACAATTTGTGGGCGATAATAATACTTATTGCCATCTTTCACCCATCTGGCAAATACAGGATATGGCTGAGCATTGATAACCTCCACATCAATAGCGGTTTCTTTTGTATTCTCAATCATAGCACGTGAGATATCTCCTGTTCCCATTTTATGTTCTCCCGCCACAGCTTTACGACCTCCCCAAGAAGGACGATTATAAGTAGGCAAAATATGTTCATTGAAATAAGCAGCTTGTTCCTCATTCCAAACATACGTTTTATTTCTTTCATCATTGTAAGCATAATAATCTCCATTTGCACT